>Ga0105244_10003705_pt1 | contig 10791 bp, 7 predicted proteins | sample KBSM44metaG_FD_80423 | JGI IMG/M metagenome (GOLD analysis project Ga0105244, IMG submission 80423) | Miscanthus rhizosphere microbial communities from Kellogg Biological Station, Michigan, USA - KBS M4-4 metaG | ecosystem: Host-associated > Plants > Roots > Rhizosphere > Soil | place: Michigan...
CGAGGACAGGCCCTACCGCATCCGGCCTGCCGGCCGACTCTTTCCACGCCAGCGCCTTCAGCAGGGCTGCATCGATCTCAAAATCAGATGCGGCAAGCTGCCAGCAATTTGCCTGGCATGTGCCGGATGCAAATAACAGCAGGAGCAAGAGTTTCATGACCTGAACTTTCTTGATGAAAAAACCAAAAAATACCTTCGTCCTGACGGTATATTCTGATTAAAAACACCAAGTTATTGTTCAGCTCAATTCGCACCAAGCACGACATAGATCAAGCAAACTCATGGAACTCACGATAAAACTTCTGCCAATCAACGTGGCAACGAAGTTTTATTTAATCCGGGAATTATCTCGTTCGGACGGCAGCTGCCGCCGGGGTCTGTCAGCAAGCGTTTGGCATCAATGTTCAAAGCTAGTGAAATGAAGAAGCCTTGCCGAAGATACATATGCTGGGCACGATGATCTCGAGGCTTAAGGTGAAAACACTAAGGGACCGGTATCGCCTGCGGATTCAATCGGTCAATGCAACACATCGTTCAAATCGTTGCGCCGGTGTTTCATAGTCTAACGTCTTTCTTGGCCGACCGTTCAGTCGATTCGCCACCGCATCGAGTTGACCCTGTGTGTAGCCCGAGAGATCAAGACCCTTGGGAAAATACTGTCGAAGCAACCCGTTAGTGTTTTCATTGGAACCACGCTGCCAAGGGTTTTGCGGATCGCAGAAGTAGACTTGGATATCGGTCGCCAGCTTAAAACGTTTGTGATCGGCGAGCTCTTTACCTCTGTCCCACGTCAGGGATTTGTAGAGTTCCTGCGGTAGTTTGATAGCGTGCTGAATCAACGCGTCCACGACGGTTTGCGTGTCTTTGCCCGCCACCTTGACCAGCATAACGTAGCGCGTCTGGCGCTCGACAAGCGTGGCGATTTGACTGTTGTGACTGCCGAACAGCAGATTACCTTCCCAATGCCCAGGGACCGCTCGGTCCGCTGCCGACGCGGGGCGCTCGCTAATCGAAATGGCATCCTTGATCCTGCCGTGGTTATCGGTCTTCTGAGTGTGATGACGGGAGCGGCGCATGGCGCGTGTCCGGCGCAGATGCTCAAGAAGCTCCTTCTTCAGCGCGCCTTGCGCCTGAATATAGAGGCTGCGATAAATCGTTTCGTGCGACACGTGACACCCCTCCGAACTCGGGAACATATGCCTGAGCCATCCAGCACTCTGCTCAGGCGACCAATCGAGCTGGAGCTTGCCGGCGACCAATTCGGCCAACTCTGGACTCTCGACCAGCTTACAAGGTTTGGGGCGACGCGCCTGATCCCAAGCATGCTGATCGGCCTGCACGGCGCGATATGCCGAGCGGCCACCATTGCGGTTGATTTCCCTACTGACCGTCGATGGTGCGCGTCGCAGGCGCCGCGCAAGTGCGCGCACTGATTCACCTGTGATGACCGAGCGCGATATTTCTTCGCGTTCAGTTAGCGTTAGCGCCCGCGCAGATCGGCAGCGTTGTGCAGGACGTATGCCGCCCGTCTGCGCAAGAATAGGCTGGATCGATGAATGGTTTCGATCGAACAACTGCGCAATGGTCTGAAGAGAATCGCCTTGCTTCCAGCGATCCCACATCAGTGTCTTCTGGCTTTCAGAGTAATGGATCCGGGGTCTCTGTTTCATGAATCAACACTCCTCATGCTTATGCATTTAGGTTAGAGTGTTGCGACCACCGATTGAATCCGCACCCCATTGCAGACATTTAGAACAAAGTGTTCATAACAGCTAAAATTGTAACTGGCCTCACAACGCAGCGGCTCTTGCCCCATTCATCGGACGGCACACGGGCTAGTCCTTGGTAACTCGATAAATCTGGCCGCTAACGAGCATGCGCAGTCCTCGCCCATCTCCAAATATGATCGCCTTGGGACGATATGCGTACTGGTAGCGATACTCGCTGCACACCACGCTGTAGCTGTCGTTCAAAATTATTCGCCTGCCGAACTCGCACCCCTCAAAGCTATCAGATTTCTCCCCGTTGGCGTCTCTGAACCCGGTGATGGTAAAAGATCCGAGAATTGTATACCCTTTGAGTTGCTCCAAATCGGCTTCCGAAATGTCGGCAAACACCGGACTCGGCAAAATGGCAGCGACCAGAGCAGTCATAATGAGCTTCCGCATTGCATAAGCCTCCGTGTGGTCTACATCCAGGTCTACACGCCGCCATGCCCGAGCGGGTCCCGCGCAGACGATTACTAAAGCAATAGCTCCCATCCCGACATTTCGGGCGTGAACTGCCGCCCAAAATTAGTACGGTGATAAGCTGGCTTGTGCCAACTGCGAAGCGCGCCAAGGTCGGAAAATAGGAGTATCAACGTTCCGGTAAGATGCTGCTGAGAAGACTTGGCGCATTATCATGCTAGCGATATCGTTACAAGTAGCTCGTCAACGCGCTCGCGTGTAAAGCACCAGGTGGAAGGCAATTCTTCAGTAGTACCAGCCCCCGCCGCCCTTGGGCCACGCGTGTAGCGCTCGTGCAGAATGGTATCGCCTCGGCCACCCGATGCGCCCTTCAACCGCGCAGCGACTTCGGCAGGTGTAGCTAAGTAAATACGAGGCATGGCGCCTACGCCGACTTCCCTAAATTGGACAAAGCACATGACCGTGCGCGCTTTATGACGTGCGAGCCATTTATCAGCTGCCGCGTGGTAGTCCGCATTCTCCAGCAATGATTGAGTTAGCCCCCAACTTCCATCCTTGCTGCCTTTCACTGACACCTTCATCAGTTGGTCTCCGCGCGCTACGATGAGATCATATTCTGGCTGGTTTGCCCCGTATTGAACTGAGATATCAAAACCACACTGGGCAAAGACTGCGGCGGCAAACGCTTCAGCGGCCACGCCTACATGTCGCGAAGCGAAAGTAGTGGCTGAAAGAGAATTCATTTCTGGTGGTCGCCTGACTTCGCAACCATCGAAAACCTCGCCTCAACCAGTCCTTCAACCTCCAATTTTTCACCAGGCATCAGAATCTCCTCAAAAGTGACTTCAGTAGACGTTTCTCCAATTAGCGGGATCGATTCAGAGACTGTCTCCTCTTGGTGAATACGCGTTCCACCAGCACCAACTATGCCCATCTGGTCGTCGCGGGAAAGATGACGCCCCATTTTAGATTTAACTACGCCAGACACTTTTACGCCACCATCAGGTAGCTGTATCGCCTGCATCGTCAAGATGTCATGCGTAATCGCATGACGACACGACACAGGAGCATCGCACAACACAGCCCTCGTGAGCTCAACATAATGAGATGCAGGTGCGGCACCAATTGCAACGACAAAAGTTTGGCGACGCCTGGAACCTTGGGTCCCAAAGTCACGCTCCATCAAATCGTTTCGCGGCCCCAAATAGTCGACCACCACCGTTTGTGGCACGTGCCTATGAGATGGAGTTGATAATGGTGCGCAGGCTACCGCCATTATCGAAGATGAGCCAAAAGCAAATAAATATAAGAGTTTTCTCAAGATTAAATCTATAGCGAAGATGGTTGCAAGTTCTGGCGTGTTTCGTTACCACCGGTTTGACAAGCATAGTCGAATAATTAATTTTCGCAAAGCAACATCTAAACGGTTGCAGTTGCAATGTGACGAGACCAATAAGCAATTTTCAAGTCCGTCCGTTTTACGTGCGAGGAAGATCTCCCACACAATCAGCCAGCCACTAACTTACGTTTCAATAGAAACAATAAATTGTTGCATTTGCAACCACTGGTAAATTACCATACTAATCGGAAACGCATCGGGCCATGTAGCAACTTGCTTATCAGTTCTCGAAAGGGTGTGCTTTGAAGATTGCTCGACTCATCATCTCCAATTTCCGTTCAATTAAGCACGCTGAGCTACACTTCGATGGACACACTTTGCTTGTGGGCCAAAACAATGTCGGCAAAAGCACGATCTGTGAGGCCCTCGATTTGGTATTGGGACCTGACCGAGCCAGCCGCTTCCCCCCGGTTGAAGAGTTCGACTTCCACAACGCAGACTACCTGACTCCACCAGCCAAAGACGGCGAACTGCCCGCTCCAGTACCCATTCGAATCGAGGTTGTGCTCACTGGCTTAACGCCAGAAATCGAAAACCGTTGTGGTGGACACACTGAATTCTGGGACACGGAAGAGCAGCGAGTAATTGATGAAGGCGAAATTGATAAAGCAAATCCTCCTCAATTCACATGCCTTCGATTGGAGACCGTCGCCCAATACAGTATCGAAGAAGATGAATTTGAAGCAGGCACATTCTTCTCCCATCCCATCGGCTTAGATGACGGACTATCGGTCGTCAGAAAAGATATCAAGAGGATGTTTGGTTTCCTATATCTTCGTGCTTTAAGGACTGGGTCAAGAGCCCTGAGCCTTGAAAGAGGATCCCTGCTTGACTTGATACTTCGGGCGAAGGGAGTCAAAACGGGATTGTGGGAGAAAGCCATCGGTCGCTTGAAGGAGTTGGATATTGGTGATGATGCTTTGGAGCTTGATGGCGTTTTGCAGGAGATCGAGAAACGCCTTGGTCGCTACATCCCAACAAATGCTGATGGACGAGCAACGCAATTGCACGTCTCACAGCTAACACGCGAACATCTCCGTAAGACGATGGCATTTTTTATCGCGATGTCTAAGGGCCAGGAGCACGTCCCGTTCCAGCAGGCAGGTACCGGCACGCTAAACACCTTAGTTCTCGCCCTGCTCTCATTCCTCGCCGACTTGAAGCCGTCATCTGTGATCTTCGCGATGGAGGAGCCTGAGATTGCTGTGCCTCCGCATACCCAACGACGAATTGCGGACTATCTACTGCACAACACTACACAGGCTTTCGTAACGTCACACTCGCCGTATGTCATCGAACGGTTTGAACCGTCGCAAACACAAGTCCTCTCACGTGATGAGCACTCAACGGTATCGGCCAAGCGTGTCTCAGACGCCAGTAGTTTGAAGGACCAAGACTACAAACGTTTTTCCCGTCGTGGGCTCACCGAATGCATGCTTGGTAAGGGTGTGATTGTGGTAGAGGGCGTCACCGAATTCTATGCATTACCAGTGATAGAGAGAAAACTACATACCGATCTCGCAGGCATATTCCAACCGCTCGATATTGCCGGGGTAGCCTTCTTCGATGCCGATGGCGAAAGCAACATGCTCAAGTTCGGCAACTTCTTTAACGAGCTAGGACTCAAAACTTTCTCGTTCTACGACTATTTGAAGCGGACTCCAGAAGACAAGAAGAAGCTAACCGATTGCTTCACCATAGACTGCGAACATCCCCATGCCGGCTTTGAAGGGCTACTTGCAGCAGAAGTACCTGTTATCAGGCTTTGGGCGTTCTTGTCTGAGCTTCGAGATGCCAACGAAAATGGAAACATGGCGATCCCTATGCAGCAGCCTGATGACGACACGATTAGAAAACTAACGAAGAGTGCATTGTCGGGTAAAAAAGGAGCTGGTTGGTCTGCAAGGCTTTTAGAAGGATGCTCAATGGCTGAGTTGCCTGCTACTGCCGTCAATTTCTTGTGTCAAGTGTATGGTCATTTCTTACCCCCTAAGGATGGCCAGGCAGCAGCTCAACCACCAGTAGCCCCAGTTGTCGGCTAAGAGGAGTTTGCATGGAAATCTGCGAACTCCGTCAGAAGCTTCTGGACCATGACGGACATGCTCTCGTGATTGGCGGTCCTGGGAGCGGCAAGACCACGATCGCCTTGAAAAAGGCTGTGCTAAGAATAGAAGCGGGCATGTTGCCAGGCCAGTCTGTTCTGTTCCTCAGTTTTTCTCGTGCAGCCGTCGCGAGGGTTGCAGAGGCCGTGCAAACGAACGTCCCTCGTGAACACCGAGCCGCACTGAACATGCAGACCTTCCATTCATTTTTTTGGGAGACCTTAGCGGCCAATGCTTATCTCCTGGGCTCACCTAAGCCCCTGAAAATCCTACTGCCACATGATGAAGAAATTCTTTTTGGGAAAATCAAAAAGAAAAATCGCTCGGCCAACAATCCAGAGTGGCAAGCGTGGCTGGTGGAACGAGAACGACTGTTCAGGGAAGAAGGCAAGATGGCCTTCGATTTGTTCTTTCCAAGTGCAGTGCAATTGGTGGAGCGGTCCTCTCATATTAGAAGGATGATCGCCCAGCGCTACCCACTTATCATCGTGGACGAGGCCCAGGATACCAATAGCGATGCTTGGCGATGCATCGAATTGCTGTCCAAAGAAACGACGATCATTTGCCTAGCCGACCTGGAACAGCAAATATTTGACTACCTACCTGGCATCGGCCCTGAACGCATTGAAGCGATCAAGGCCGCCTTAGATCCGTTAAAAATAGACCTGGCAGGTCAGAACCACCGCAGCCCCGACTCCGAGATCGTCGCGTTTGCAGAGGACGTGCTGAAAGGCGTTATTCGAGCAGGCCCCTATAAGGGCGTTTCAGCATTGTCATACAATCCGAAGCCTGATAGGTATGACCCAAAACGGGTAGTACGCATGGCACTTGGATCGCTGCAGCGTCACATCCGAAAAGACACCGGCAAGTGGGGTAGAAGCATCGCGATCCTAACGCACTCAGGATCAGCCGCTGCAAAAATTTCAGCAGCTCTCAACATGGGCGAGAAACCTGTCAAACACAAGCTGCTCTTTGACGAGAACGTAGCCCTGCTCTCTGCTCGAATTGCGGCCTACCTGCTGGAGCCCAAACTCCCCACAGAGAGACTAAGCAACATCGCGTCAACATTGGAGATGTTCGCAAATATTGAGCGGGCGAAGGGTTCTGCGAAAGTATCTGGAATCGAAAAATGGATTGACAAGGTAAAAAGCGGCAAGGTTCCAACTGCGGCATTCGTCAAGGCCATCGCCTCACTCATTGATGAACTGGCCAAGAGTCCATTTTCGGGTAGTCCTACAAAGGACTGGTTGGTGATCAAAAACCTGCTGCGACGGTCCTTTGATCCGCAACTTCAGCAGGTTGCGGTTCAGCTCGATTACTTGGTAAGCTTCAATCGAGGGAAACGAATTGCCGCGGGTCTAACCCAGTTATGGGAGCAGCATGGATGCTATCAGGGCGCTGAGAATGCGTTCGAAGTCGCCCTGGCCCAAGACCAGCTTGCTGGGGGCGTTGACGATCCTAACGGTTTGCAAATCATGACGGTTCACAAATCCAAGGGCAAGCAGTTCGATGGCGTCATCATCATTAGGGCCGGACGATTCGACGAGAAAGAAGGCCAACTCTCCTCGTTTATTTGGAGAGATGATGTTCGGCCATATCATCGAAGCAGGAAAATCCTCAGGGTGGCGATTACTCGAGCAAAAACGCATACGCTCATCCTAAATCCCGTGTATCCCTATTGCGAAATTACTGGACCGTACCGCCTTACTTGAAGTGAATGGGAATCCCAACAATCACACAATCATTGAATTCAAATTCTGAGGGGGCTCAGAGTGACAAGTGACTAACGCTGAAATGATTTCGTCGTTCGCGGAATGAGGATTTGCACAGGATAGCCGCCTGTGTACTGGATGCAAGCGTTCGCTGGACACCATTCGTTCTAACTCAGCTCCGGCGCGGGCCATCCATACAACGGTGCAAAAAGCGCATTTGTAACGTCGGCTATGGGGCGAAGGCCATCTGTCAGCTTTCACCGAACATCCCTCTAAGTACCTCAAGACGAGAATCTAAGAGGGCCTGCTTGTAGTTCAGTGAACAAGCTGCTGATCCCGCCCTCCCTGTCGCACTCGATCTTGCACTTCCAGCGCTTCCACCGCGCTGGTTTTATCTTGTCGGCCGGTGATTACCTCCAGCGCAGTTTGCTTGTTACTGGTGTACAGCACCAGCTCATGGCTTGCGCGGGTCGCTCCCACATAAAAGCTGCGATCACCAAACACCTTCGCCATCCTTTCCACCGCGCGGTGCTGCGCTGCCTCCGTTTCCGCAACAGGAGAGGGGATATGGAACAGGGTACGATGCCGGGTCGAGCCTTGGGCGCTATGCACAGTCCTCGCATAGGCATGGTCCCAGTGGCGGTTGTCCTGCAATGAAAACGCTACCGTGTTACCGCCCTGCTCCAGCGCCAGACGAGCGATGCCGTTGTCGATCGATGCCACCTGCGCGACCTCGCCATTTTTCAGCGGCTCGCCGGCGCGCGTCATGCGTATCAGGTCGCCCACCGCCAGCTTGCGCCGCTCCGCGTCATAGACTTCGACCTGGGCTTGTTTCTTAGGCTGCCACTCCACCGTACTGCCATCGCCCCTGCGCAACAGCACCACGCCCTGCTGGCGCATCACGCTGGCCACGGTCATATACTGCCCCTTGTCAGCAGCGAGCGCCTTATAAGCGCGCCCAAAGCGCACCACATCGCCGGCCTGGTAGTATTGCGCCTCCTTGATGACTGCACGGGTCCAGCCCTTGGAAACGTAAATGGCCTGTTGCTGCTCTTCAGCCGCCAATTCTCCGCGTTCCTGCAGACCAATCCGCACCAGCTGGTTGATCTCCTTGCGGTCCGCGTTATACGCGGTAATCACCATCGTGCGCGCACGTTCGGCCGGCGGCAATGCCACAAAGTCCTCTGCCAGCGTGGCCAGCACCTTATCCGCTGGCAGCTCCCTCACCAGTCCGGCGCGGTCGATATACTCGAACGCGCGCGCATTGTGCAGCGATTCCAGCCGGGTCAGCGGTTGGCCATCGTGCTTGGTGTCCTTGCCCGTCAACGCATTCACCATCCCCACCAGCGCTTCTGTGCGCTGCCGGTTGACTTCGTCCATCGTTGCGGTCTCCATGCCGTGGCGTTGTCCCATGTCAAACGGCTTGCCAGCCTCCACCCCCTGCAGCTGGAATTTATCACCCTGAAACACCACCTTAGCCCCGGCGCGGATCGCCATATTTTCAAGCTGGGCCTGCTGGCGCTGCGACAGGAAGGAGCTCTCGTCAACGATCCACAGCTCCTTCTGGCGCTGGAAGCCGTCGGCAAACTGCTGCGCAAACGCGATGTCTTTTTGCAGCTGCCGCTCCTTGATCATGAACATCGCCACCGTGTCGCTGGCGATCCCCGCTTCGCTCGCCATCACCTTGGCCGCGTTGCCGGTCGGCGCCATGCCGCGCACCCGGTAGCCAGCCTCCTCGGCAATCTCGCGCATGCCGCGCAGCAGCGTGGTTTTGCCGGTGCCGGACAAGCCTTGCACGGCCACAAAGCGGTCATGCGAGCTGAGCGTCATCACAATCGCCTCGCGCTGGCCTGTGCTGAATATCATCTGCTGTCGCGCCTCGATGCGCTCCAGCCGCTCCAGAATCGCCGACTGGCCGAGGATGCGGTTGGCCTGGCGCTGGCTGGCGCGCACCTGCTCCAGCGTCCAGCGCTCGGAGTCCAGCATCTTGGCCGTGGTGACCTTGCCCTCGCCCAATTCGACCAGCCGTCCCTGCGCCACCAGTTCCTGGTATGCATTGAGCACCTCGCCGGGCAGTACGCGGCCATAGCCATGCTCGACAGCCGTGCGCAACAAGTCGTCCTGCGCCACCACCGCTTCGCGCTCGATCAAATGCGCCGCCGCAAATTCCAGTGCCTGCCGTCCGCTCAGGCGATCGGACCGCGCGATATCGGGCTGCGCCTGCCTTGCGGCCGCCTGTTCGCTGATCGCGGCAAATTCAATGCCCACGCCGGCGGCGCGCTGCCGCCACTCCCCTTGTAATTCCTGGTGGCCGGTCTTGGTCTTGCGGGCGCGCGTCGCCAGTGCCGCATCTTCCTTTTGCTGTGCGCTTGCCTCGTTGATATCGATGCCGCGCTCCTTGAGCGCCGCCGCAATCTCCTGGCGGCGCAGGCTGAAAGCCTCCAGCTGCTCGCGGCTGAAACCGCTGACCTCGAAATTCCCCTTCTCGTCCGTCCGATCCAGTCCGTAACCGAGCTGCTGCAAGCGCCCGGCCAGCTCGCCCATATAGATCGCATTCACCAGGCGCTGCTGCTGGTAGAGCCCATCGTTGGCCAGCGAGCGCCATTGCCCATCCGGGCGTTGGGTGGCATTGATGATGACCGCATGGGTATGGGTCTGCGGATCGAGGTCGCGGCTGGTATTGTGGCGGAACATGGCAATTGCCAGCTTGCCGGTCTGCACCTCGCGCAGTTCGCCATTTTCCATCTGGCGCGTGGTGCTCAGCTCCCGCTCCACATACGCCAGTGCGGCCTGCACCGACGCCTCGTGCGCCTCGCGCACCGCCGCCACGCCATGCACCTCGGCCAGCAGCGACACGCTCTTGGGGGCGGAAAAAGTCATGTCGGTGGCGGGACGGTGCACGCGCTCGATCTCGCCCGTCTCCTCATTGCGCGCATAGCGCCCGAGGTCGTGCTGATCGACTACGCCGTTGAGCAGTTCGCGGAACGCCTGCTTGTCGATTTTCCCAGCCAGTCCGAGCTCGGCTGCCGCGCGCCCGAACCACTGCGACTCCTCCAGGCCCTCATGCTCGGTATAGTAATTATCCTTGGCAAAGTACTGCAGCGCTTTGCCGGCGTCGGCGACATTGTGCAAGGTAATCATGGCCACTCCCGCTCACGGTTTACGGTCCGGCTTGAACAATTTGAGCAGATTTGCTCGTCCACCGCTCGCTGAAGAAGCTGGCGGCTCCGGATCTGCGTTGGGATGCTTGTTAGCCTCAGCCGCTGATGCGAAGACCTGGCCGGTACCGGGATCGATCAGCGTCATCGACTCCGGTGGAAATTTCTGATCGTAGATTGCTTCTGCATTGTCGGTATTTGGCACGCCTTCAGCGCTACCGAACAAGCTAC
>Ga0105244_10003706_pt1 | contig 10790 bp, 1 predicted proteins | sample KBSM44metaG_FD_80423 | JGI IMG/M metagenome (GOLD analysis project Ga0105244, IMG submission 80423) | Miscanthus rhizosphere microbial communities from Kellogg Biological Station, Michigan, USA - KBS M4-4 metaG | ecosystem: Host-associated > Plants > Roots > Rhizosphere > Soil | place: Michigan...
AACGGCAAGGTGGACCGCAAGGCCCTGCCGGCACCGGAGTTTACGAGCGAGCACGCCTACGAGGCGCCCGCGGGCGAGGTGGAAGAAAAGCTGGCCGCCATCTGGGCCGATGTGTTGGGCGTGCAGCGCGTGGGCCGCAACGACAACTTCTTCGAACTCGGCGGCCATTCGCTGCTGGCGCTGAGGCTGCTGGAGCGCATGCGCGCCCAGGGCTGGTCGACGCAGGTGCGCACGCTGTTCCAGCAGCCACAGCTCGGCGCATTCGCGCAGGCGCTGGTGCTGGAGCCTGCGCGGCAGGAGCTGTCCGTTCCTCCCAACGGCATTCCGGCGGATTGCCGGGCGATCCAGCCGGAGATGCTGACGCTGGCGACCCTGGATGCACGGCAGATCGCGCGCATCGAGGCGGCGGTGCCGGGCGGGGCCGCCAACATCCAGGACATCTATCCGCTGGTGCCGATGCAGGAGGGGATGCTCTTCCACCACCAACTGCAGGCCGAGGGCGACGCATACATCACGCTGAACCGCCTGAGTTTCGAAAGCCGCGGAAGGCTCGAGCATTTCGTCGCCAGCTTCAACGAAGTGATCGCGCGCCACGACATCCTGCGAACGGCCGTGATGTGGGAAGACCTTCCCGAACCGATGCAGGTGGTGCATCGCAAGGCCGTGCTCGAACTCCAGTGGCTGGCCGATGCCGGGCCCGGCGGCGCGAGCGCTTCCGCGCGGCTCGATGCCCACGTCGACCCGGCGTGCTACCGCATCGACGTGCGCAAGGCACCGATGCTGAGGGCCATTGCGGCCCATGACGTGGACAACGGCCGCTGGCTCCTTCAGCTGGCGAACCATCACCTGGTGGTGGACCACACCACGCTGGAGCTGATCGTCGAGGAAATCGCGCTGATCCAGCAAGGGCGCAACGCCGGGCTGCCCGCGCCCGTACCGTTCCGCCACTTTGTCGGGCAGGCCAGGCTGGACTTGGGCCAGGCCGTGCACGAGGCCTTCTTCAGCCAGATGCTCGCCGATGTGGAGGAGCCGACGGCACCGTTCGGCCTGCTCGACGTGCAAGGCGACGGCACCCGGGTGCGGGAAGCCTCGCTCGCGCTGGATGCACGGCTCGCATCGCAGGTCAGGAGCCAGGCGCAGAGATGCGGCGTGAGCGCCGCGGCGCTGTTCCACATGGCCTGGGCGCTGGTGCTGGGCAAGACCACGGGCAGGGACGACGTGGTGTTCGGCACCGTGCTGTTCGGCCGCATGCAGGGCGGTGCGAATGCCGACCGGGCACTGGGCATGTTCATCAATACGCTGCCCGTGCGCATCCGGCTGGGAACGCAAAGCGTGCAGGCGTGCCTGCGCCAGACGCACGCGGCGCTCAGTGAACTGATGCATCACGAGTACGCCAGCCTGTCGCTGGCGCAGCGCTGCAGCGCACTGCCGCAGCGGATGCCGCTGTTCACGGCGCTGCTGAACTACCGCTACGGCGCGCAGCAGGGCAAGGAGAAAGAGAAGGGCCCGCTGTGGGAAGGCATGGAGGTCCTGGGCAGCAGGGAGCGCACCAACTACCCGATCGAGATGTCGGTGGACGACCTGGGCGAGGGCTTCCATCTGGTCGCGCAGATTCACGAGGCGGTGGATGCCGCTCGCGTGTGCGGCCTGATGGCCGCCGCCGTCGAGGCCGTCGTGCAGGGCCTGTCGGCGCAGCCCGAGCGGCCGGCCTGCGAACTCGAGGTGATGTCCGGCGACGAACGGCGCCAGCTTGCCGCATGGGGCGAAAACCCCATGCGGTATGCGCAGGACGAGCCGGTGCATCGGCTGATCGAGCGGCAGGCAGCGCTTAGGCCGGGCGCGACAGCGCTGGTCTTCGGTGACGAGGCGCTGAGCTATTCGGAGCTCGAGGCACGGGCCAATCGCCTGGCGCATTGCCTGATTGCCCTTGGCGTGAAGCCGGAGATGAAGGTGGGCATCGCGGTGGAGCGCTCCGTCGAGATGGTGGTCGGGGTCCTGGCGATCCTGAAGGCCGGCGGGGCGTACGTGCCGCTCGACCCGGAGTACCCCGTGGACCGCCTCGCCTACATGGTGGCCGACAGCGGCATCGGATTGCTGCTCACGCAAGACAACCTGAGAGCCCTGGTGCCGGGCGCCGAGGCGCTGCAGGTGGTGGCGCTGGACACGCTGGACACCGGCAGCCACTCCGATGCCGCCCCGCGGGTCGCGCTCGGAGGCGAGAACCTGGCCTACGTCATCTACACCTCCGGCTCCACGGGAAAGCCCAAGGGCGTGATGGTGCGGCACAGGTCGCTCAGCCACTTCATGCTGAGCATGAAGGAGGCGCCGGGCATGACGCAGGACGACGTGCTGGTCGCGGTCACTTCCCTGTCGTTCGACATCGCCGCGCTGGAGCTGTACCTGCCGCTGCTCAGCGGCGCGCGCCTCGTGCTGGCACCGAGGGATGTGGTGCGAAACGGAAGTGCGCTCGGCGAACTGATGGACGAGTGCGGTGCCACCGTGCTCCAGTCCACGCCCGCGGGCTGGCGGCTCTTGCGGGCCGCCGGATGGAACGGCGGCCAGGCCGCGAACTTCAAGGGCCTGTGCGGCGGCGAGGCGCTGCAGGAAGACCTTGCGCAAGACCTGCTGGCGCTCGGCGTCGAGCTCTGGAACATGTACGGCCCCACCGAAACCACGATCTGGTCGACGGCGGCCGCGGTTCGCGGCAGGCCCCGCATCGGCGGGCCGATCGCGGCCACGACACTGCACGTGCTGGACGGCTTCCTCAACCCGTCGCCCGTGGGCGTGCCGGGCGAGCTGTTCCTGGGCGGCATCGGCCTGGCGCGCGGCTATTTCCGGCGCGCGGGCCTGACGTCCGAGCGTTTCATCGCGGCGCAGGACGGCCGGCGGCTGTACCGCACGGGCGACCTGGTGAAGTGGAACCCCGAAGGTCAGCTGGAGTACCTGGGCCGCATCGACCACCAGGTGAAGGTGCGGGGCTTCCGCATCGAACTGGGCGAAATCGAGACGCAGTTGCTGGCGCAGCCCGAGGTTCGCGAGGCCGTGGTGGTGGCGCGCGAGAGCGCGGGCGGCGCATCGCTGGCCGCCTACATCGCACTGCAGGCAGGGCAGGCGGCAGATGCGGCGACGCTGCGCGACCGCCTCGCCGCGGCACTGCCCGACTACATGGTGCCGGCAGCGATCGTCGTGCTCGAGCGCCTGCCCCTGAACGGAAACGGCAAGATCGACCGCAAGGCGCTGCCGGGGATTGAGTTCGCGAGCGACCGGGCATACGAGGCACCCGAAGGCGCGGTGGAAGAGAAGCTGGCCGCGATCTGGGCCGAGGTGCTGGGCGTGCCGCGCGTGGGACGGCACGACAGTTTCTTCGAGCTCGGCGGGCATTCGCTGCTGGCGGCACAACTCGCGTCGAGGGCGCGCGTCGACGGCGGATTCGACCTGCCGCTGCGCAGGATATTCGAGCACCCGGTGCTTCGCGACCTCGCGAATGTCGCCCGGCAGACGCGGCACGAGAGCCCCTTGTCCGCTCGCGTGCCGGTGCTGCAACCCGTCGAGCGCGTGGCCGACATGAAGCTCTCGCCCGCGCAGCAGCGCCTGTGGCTGGTGAATCGGCTGTCGGATGCATCGGACGGCAAGCACGCGGCCTACAACATTTCGGCGGCGCTGCGCTTGTCGGGCGCGCTCGATGTCGACCTGGTGCGCGCCACGCTCGACGCCGTCGTGCAACGGCACGAAGTGCTGCGCACCTGGTTTCCCGAGAACGACGATGGCGATCCCGTGGCGCGCATTGCGCCGGAGAGCGAGCTTGCCATTGCGCTGACGGATCTTTCGCACCTGCCGGCCGAATTGCAGGCGAGGGCGATGCGCGATGCGCTCGCCGCGCACGCGGGCACCGCGTTCGACCTGGCCACCCGCCCGGCCTTCGCGGCAGCCGTCCTGCGCCTGCAGCCCGAGGAACACGTGTTGATGCTGTGCGTGCACCACATCGTGTTCGACGGCTGGTCCGAAGCTGTCTTCATCCAGGACTTCATGGCCATATACGCGGCGCTGCGGGAAGGGCGCGACTCACCCCTTGCGCCGCTCGCGATCCAGTACGCCGACTACGCCGACTGGCATCACCGCAAGCTCGCGCAGAACCTTGCGCGGGACGTCGCGTTCTGGCGCAGCTACCTCGAGGCCGCACCCGCCCTGTCCACGCTCAGGCCCGATCACGCCCGGCCTCCCGTGGCGTCAGCGGCGGGCGACACGGTCGGCATCGAGATCGGGCACGAGCTCGCGCAAGCGCTGCGTGGCCTTGCGCGGGAGCAGAAGACCTCGCTGTACGTGCTGCTGCTGTCGGCCTTCCTGCTCGTGCTGCATCGGCAGGCCGCGTCGGACGACCTGGTGGTCGGCACCGACGTCGCAGGGCGCGACCATCCGGCGCTCGAAGAGCTGATCGGCTTCTTCGTCGGCGTCGTGCCGCTGCGTTCCCGGCTCGCGCCCGCGTTGCCTTTCGTGCAGTGGCTCTCGAGGGTCAAGGAGAGCACGCTGTCGGCCTTCGAACACCAGGACGTGCCCTTCGACCAGATCGTCGACCTGGTCGGCGCGCCCCGCAGCCGCCAGCACAGCCCGCTGGTGCAGGTGCTGTTCGTCATGCAGAACATGCCCGAGGGACGCTTCGAGATCCCCGGCGTGGTCATCGAGCCGATCCCGAGGCCCGGGACGACATCGAAGTTCGATCTCGCGGTGTTCGTGAGAGAGAACGAAAGCGGCCTGCGGGCCGAGTGGACCTTCGCCTCCAGCCTGTACCTGCGCGAGACCATCGAGCGCGCATCCACGGCGTGGCGCGGTCTCCTGCGGCAGGTCGTCGCGGCACCCAACGGGATGCTGGAGGGCTTCGTCATTCCATCCAACACGGAAAGAAACACCATGCCGTCTACCTCGCCCGCGCCGGGCAAGCTGCAGAAGCTCAAGAAATTCACCGCCAAGGATCGCAACGTCCAGGTCGCACCGCGCTCGCCCGTGCGCACCTCCTTCCTGTCGGACCAGCGGGCTTTCCCACTGGTCATCGAGGCCACGGGCAGCGACATCGACGCGGTGGCATGGGCCCGGGAGCAGGGCGCGTACATCGAGGCCAGCCTCGGCAAGCACGGCGGCATCCTGCTGCGCAATTTCGGCCTGCGCACGCCGCAGGAATTCGAGGCCTTCGCGGAAGTGATCGAACCCGAGCTCTACGGCGGCTACGGCGATCTTCCGAAGAAGGAGGGTGGGCGCAACACCTACCGTTCGACGCCGTACCCCGAGCGCCAGATGATCCTGTATCACAACGAGAGTTCGCACCTCGACCGCTGGCCGCGCAAGCAGTGGTTCTTCTGCGAGCTGCCTTCGCCCGTGGGCGGCGCCACGCCCATCGTCGATTGCCGCGAGATGCTGCGCCTCCTGCCGGCCGGCATGGTGGCCGAGTTCGAGCGCAAGGAGCTGATGTACGTGCGCACCTTCGTACCCCGGTTCGACGTGAGCTGGAAGGACTTCTTCAAGACCGAGAGCAAGGCCGAGGTCGAGACGCGCCTCGCGCTGGCCGGCACCGCCTGGCGCTGGCTGGACGAAGACACGCTGCAGACCCGCACCCGCTGCCCGGCGGTGATCACGCATCCCGTCACCGGCGAGCGCGTCTTCTTCAACCAGATCCAGCTGCACCATGCGAGCTGCCTGGAGGCGGACGTGCGCGAAGACCTGCTGGCCGTGGCCGGTGGCCTGGAGTACCTGCCGCGGCATGTGACCTACGGCGACGGCACGCCGATCGACGACGAGACCATGGCAGTGGTCGGCCGCGCCTACGAAGCGTGCGCCGTGCGCTTCGACTGGCGCCAGGGCGACGTGGTGATGCTCGACAACATGCTCGCGGCACACGCGAGGGACCCGTACGAGGGGCCGCGCAAGATCGTGGTCGCCATGGGTGCGATGTGCGACCGCACCGCGCTTGCGCAGGCTCCCGGGGCCGCTCGGCAACCCGCCGTGTTCGAGGGTTGAAGCCATGGCTGCCATTCTCGAAACCACGACTTCCTCGCTGCCGCTCAGTCCTGAGCAACGTGCCATCCGGGCGCAGCATGGGGAGCAGGCCGCTCCCGGCGAGCCCAAGCTCGTGCTGCAGGCCGACCTCGACGGCGAGCTCGACGCGACGCGCCTCGAGGCCGCGGCCCGCTCGATCGTGCAGGCCCATGTGGCCTTGCGCTCGGCGGTGTTGCAGGTTCCCGGCTTCCGGGGTCTCAGGCAACAGGCCCTGGATGCGGCGGCTGCGCCGCGCTGGCAAAGGATCGACCTTCGCGGCAATGCCGACATCGCGACCGCGCTGGCCGACTGGATCGCCGCGTGCACGCAGGAGCCGCTGGATGTCGCGAGCGGCGCGCCGCTGCGCGTCGGCATTGCCCGGCTCGGCGAAACACGGCACAAGCTCGTGCTGGTTGCCAGCGTGTTCGCCGCGGACAAGGGCAGCCTGCACGGCCTGCTGGATCAGATTGCAACGGCTTACCTCACGGGGCAGGCCCTCGATGCGGACGAGGTTTTCCAGTACACGCAGTTCGTCGAATGGCGCCAGGACCTCGACAGCGGCGAGGAGGCCGCCGACGGGCGCGGCTACTGGCAGGCCTGCATCGACCGCGCCGATGTGCTGCAGGCACCGCGCCTGAACACCCGGATGGACGGGGTACGCGAGGTCGCGTCGCCGGCACGCGCCAGCCTCTCTCTTCCTCTCGATGCGGCGCTTGCCGCCCGCACGCAGGAAGCGGCCGGGCAGCTCGGGTGCGGCACCGACCTGTTCCTGCAGGCCGTGTGGTGGCTGCTCGTGGCCCGGCTGACCGGCCACAGGCCTTTCGTCGCCGGCTGGCAGAACGATTGCCGGCACGACTACGAAGTGATGCGGGGAGCGGTGGGCGTCTTCGAGAAGATCCTGCCCGTGGTCGTGGACATCGCGCCCGACGAGCGCTTCTCCGACTGGATCGCACGCCTGGGCGAAACGCTCGAGGCGCACGCCGAGGCCCAGGAGTACTGGGCGATCGATGCGCCGCCGATCTCTGCGCACCTCGGCGTGGGCTTCGGCTTCGACGAGATACCGGTGCGCTCGCACGGTGCCGTGGCCTGGCGCGTGGACACCGCGCCCGGTCCGCTGCCTTGTTTCGAACTGGCCATGCAGGTCGGCCGGGCCGGGCAGGCTTTCACGTTGTCCGTGCACGCGGATGTGTCGCGCTATTCGCCCCAGGCCGTGGAGCGGCTGCTGTGGCAGTACCAGACTTTGCTCGAGGATGCCGTGGCGCAGCCGCGCGCGCCGGTCGGCAGCCTCGCGCTGGTCTGTGAGCGCGAGCGTCAATTGCTGCTGCTGGCAGCGCGCGGTGCGGCGGCCGATTTCGGAAGCCTCACGCTGGCCGGGCAGGTCGCCCGCTGGGCGCGGACGACGCCGGACGCGCCCGCGCTGGAGGCTGGCGATGTGCTGCTGAGCTATCGCGAATTCGATGCGCGAATCAACCGGATGGCGCATTGGCTGCAGGCCCGGGGCGCCGCGGCTGGAACGCTGGTGGCGCTCAACCTTCCGCGATCGGCCGATCTGCTGGTGGCGATGCTGGCGAGCTGGCGCATCGGGGCGGGCTACCTGCCGCTGGACCCCGAGTGGCCCGCCGCGCGCCGCCAGGCCGTGCTGGAAGACGCCGTGCCGTCGCTCGTGCTCCATGCCGCAGGCGTGCCTTCGGCTGGCGATGCGCCGTGGCGGCAGGCATCGCTGGACGACATGAACCTCGACGGTGTTGCCGACAGCGCACCGGCATGCCAACCCGCGATGCAGGATCTGGCTTATGTGCTCTACACCTCGGGTTCGACGGGGACGCCCAAGGGCGTGGTGATCGGGCAGGGGCAGTTGCTCAACTACGTGGCTGCGGTGTCATCGGCCATGGACCTGGCTCGCTGCCGCCGCTGGGCGCTCACAAGCTCCGTCGTCGCGGACCTGGGCAACACCGCGCTCTTCGGTGCGTTCCACAACGGTGCCTGCCTCGTCGTGGCGGGAGCGGGCGACGTGAAGGATGCGCGCGCCTTCGCCGGCTTCATGCGCGAACGCCGGATCGACGCGCTCAAGATGGTGCCCTCCCACCTGGAGGCCCTGCTCGAGGACGAGGCGCCGAAGCTGCCCGGCACGCTGGTGCTGGGCGGCGAGGCTGCACCGCGCTCGCTCATCGAGCGCATCGTCAGGCTTGCACCGGATACCGCGATCTACAACCACTACGGCCCCACGGAAACGACGGTGGGCGTGATGGTGCACCGCGTATCGGCGGGCGAGGCCGCATCCCCGGTGCTGCCGCTGTCGCGCGTGCTGGCGAACAACCGCGTCCATGTGCTGGACGAAGCCTTGCGCATGGTGCCGAGCGGCGCGCTGGGGGCGGTGTATGTCGGCGGCGCGCAGCTGTGCCGCGGCTACCTGAACCGGGAGGTGGAAGGCGCTTTCGTGGCCGATCCATTCGAGCCGGGGCAAGAGCTCTACCGCACGGGCGACCTGGCCTGCGTGCTGCCCGAAGGCGGCATCCGCCTGGCGGGGCGGGCGGACGACCAGATCAAGATCCGGGGCTTTCGCGTCGAGCCGGCCGAGGTGGAGGCGGTGTTGCTGTCGCAGCCCGGCGTGCGACAGGCCGTGGTGCTGGCGGTACCGGGCGGTGGAGGCGACGCCGAACTCCGGGCTTTCGTCGTGGGTGACGGGGCGCTCGCGTCGGAGGCCGGCCGCTCGGCGCTGACGGGGCGGCTGGGCACGCTGCTGCCCGCGCACATGGTGCCTGCGCGCTGTATCTTCGTCGCGGAGTTCGCGAGGCTGCCGAACGGAAAGATCGACCGGCAGTCGCTGCTGTCCGCGGCACGCAGCGATGACCGCAAGCCGGTGGCGGCGGCACCGCGCGACGCGCTCGAATCGGTGCTGGCCGAGTGCATGGCAAGCCTGCTCCAGCGCGACGCCATCGGCGTGGAAGACGACTTCTTCGAGCTGGGAGGGCACTCGCTGCTCGTGATCAAGCTTGTGGCGCGCATCCGCAAGCAGCTGCGGATCGACATCGCGCCGGGGCTGGTGTTCGACCATCCCAGCGTCGCCACGCTCGCAGCGGCGCTTCGCACGATGGAGAACGAAGGATCGTTTTCGGCATACAGGATGGAACAGTGATGAACAGCAGCAATGCGGCGCGGCGGATTTCAGCGGAGGACAGATGGGCGGATGACGACGGCGACGACGACGACGACGAAATCCTCCGCCGCGTGTCGGACGGCGACGAGGTGCCGTTGTCCCCTGCGCAGGAGCAGCTGTGGTTCCTGCAGCGCCTGGAGCCGGGGCTGACGGCCTACAACCTGCCGCGGACGTTCCGCCTGCACGGCCCGCTGGACGCGGATGCGCTCGAGCGCGCGTTCCAGGCCGTGATCGATCGCCACGGCATCCTGCGCACCCGCTTCTTCGAGAAAGACGGCGTTCCCATGCAGCAGATGGTGCGGGACGTGAGGTTCATGCTAGAGCGGTTCGATCTGTCCCTGGAGTCCGGGGCCGCGCGGCAGGCGCGTGTCGATGCGCTGACGGGCGAGACGGCCCTGCATGTGTTCGACCTGGACGCCGCGCCTGCATTGGTGGCCAGGCTGATCCGGCTGTCGGGCCAGGAGCATGTGCTGACGGTCTGCCTGCATCACATCGTGTCGGATGCGTGGTCCAACCCCATCCTCGCTGCGGACCTCACTTCGGCCTACCGCCTGGCATTGGCTGCGGGTGCGGCCGTGCGGCTGCCGGCCTTGCCGGCCCAGTACGCCGACTACGCGCTGTGGCAGCGCGAGCGCCTGCAGGGCGAGGGCCTGGCGAAGCAACTGGACTACTGGAACACCCACCTGGGTGCCGATGTGCCACCGCTGGAGCTGCCGCTCGACGCGGCGCGCCCTGCGCGGCAGACCTTCGACGGTGCGGTGCATCGCTTCGCGCTGGAGCCGGCGCTGGCGGTGGCGTTGCAGAAGTTCTGCCGCACGGAGAAATGCACGCCCTTCGTGGTCCTGCTCGCGGCGTGGCAGATGCTGCTGGGCCGGTACGGCGGCCAGAACGACTTTGCCGTCGGCGTGGCCAATGCCGGCCGCCATCGCGACGAGGTGCGCGATCTGGTGGGGTTCTTCGTCACGACCCAGGTGTTCCGGGCGCGGCTCGAGCCGCGCGCGACGTTGCGCGAAATCTGCCGCCGGGTGCGGCGCGATTCGCTGTCCGCACTGGAGCATGCGGACCTTCCCCTCAATGCGCTGCTGGCCGGCCGGAACGAAAAGCGCGACGCGTCGCGCAACCCGTTGTTCCAGGCAATGTTCGGCGTGCAGATGAGCGACAGCGTTGCCGACCTCGCGTTCGGCGGCGTGCGCGCGGAGCAGATCGGGGGCGGCAACGCGAGCGCCAAGTTCGACCTGTCGCTGGATTTCTTCATCGAACCGACGCGTGCGTACGCGCAGATCGAATACAACACCGATCTTTTTGGGGAGGCCACCGTGGCGCGGCTGGCGGGCTGGTATGTGCGCCTGCTCGAGACGTTGACGGTCGATCCGGACCAGGTCTTTTCGGAGATCGATCTTTCGAGCGAGGCGGAGCGTGTGCAACTGGCCTCGTGGGGTGCGTGCAGGCAGGCAGCCGAAGCCGGCGAGCCGATCCATCGGCTGATCGAACGGCAAGTGCGTGCGCGCCCCGAAGCACCCGCGCTGTGCTTCGGCGAGCAAACGCTGAGCTACGGCGAACTCAACACACAGGCCAACCGCCTTGCACACCGGCTGATCGCCCGGGGCGT
>Ga0105244_10003713_pt1 | contig 10776 bp, 12 predicted proteins | sample KBSM44metaG_FD_80423 | JGI IMG/M metagenome (GOLD analysis project Ga0105244, IMG submission 80423) | Miscanthus rhizosphere microbial communities from Kellogg Biological Station, Michigan, USA - KBS M4-4 metaG | ecosystem: Host-associated > Plants > Roots > Rhizosphere > Soil | place...
ACATCGTTCGATCCAGGCCCGGTATCGAACATCCACCGCTTGATGTTCGCCATCAGCTCTATGTCGCCATGACCGATCCCGCACTGCCCAAGCCACCGGACGACAGCGACATCGACTACGGCAGCGAGCATGACGAACAGGCGATGATTGCAGATGATGCCGATGTCTCGGTCATCTCCTCGCACCTGTCACGCATGGCGCTCGACACGCTTCGCCCAGCAGACCAATCCGACTACCCCGAATCCGCCTACCTGATTGGATTGCGCCAAGAATGGATCTTTGAAGCGCCATTCGAAACCCGGGCAGTGACACTGCCTCGCATTGCACGCGAGAGCGCCGATGATTGAAGTGATCTTGAGTGCGAAGTGCGCGAGGAAATTGAAGAAAGAGTTGCGCGCTGCCGGACGCAACGAAATTGGGGGCGTACTTGCCGCTGAGCAGGTTGGCGACGGGAAGTTCCTGGTGAAGGCCCTGTCCGTGCAGCGAGATGGCACGCCAACATCGTTTGTACGCGACCCCGCGCAGCACCGCAAGTTCATGCGCCGTTTCCATCTGCTGACAGGGAACCAACCACAGCGATTCAACTATCTGGGCGAGTGGCACTCGCACCCCAGTTTTCTGGCGCTGCCAAGTGGGCCCGACCTGCGCGCGATGCACTCCGAAATAGCAGACCCGGAACAAACTGCGTCGTTCCTGGTGCTAATGATCGTCAAGTTAGGCAAAGATGCGGGACTGACTGGCTCGGCTCACGCTTTCCGGCGAGGCCACAGGGGTATCCGAGTTTCATTAAGCGCCGAACCGGGAACCACTGTACACGAAGAAGTTTCCGTCCTTGCACCAGGGCCAGTGCGAACGCTACGCAGGTTCTGTGGCTGACTGAATGGCCATCCAAACAGGAGCGGCCACTGAAGGCGTTGTATTGCCCATGATGTCAGGTTTTGTGCAGTCACGAAGATTCGTTGCTGGACAGTGTGAGTTGTGCGGCGATTTTTGCCTGTTCCGTGTAGACACGCGTCATGTACGCTGATTTCTTGCAAGAGCGCTATCCGCGTGAGCCGCCTTGGATATCCTCTTCCAACTCCGATGTCTCCCGTCGAATTTTACGCTTGAATGCGCGATCAATCTGCACCTCCGTCATGATAGCGACGTTGTCCATCCCGTACATTTCCAGCAGGTCGCGTTTGTACTCAAGAGAGGTGGTATCGAAATTGGGGATATACACTTGCGCCTCGTTCCCACGCTTTGCCTCGTGAAACACCCTGACAAACGACTTTGTCTCACTTGCTTTGAGTTGAAGAGCAAAGCGCCGCGCCAGCACATGCAGCGTCTTATCCAAATGGTGCAACTGCGACAAAGCCTCATCGTCGATTTGGGAAAAGTAGAATACCCAACCTTTACGCACACCATCGAATATGCAGCCTGTGACGCGCAGGTTGAGCCGCCATAGGCAGATTTTACGCGCCTTGGCCAAAAGGTGCGCCTGTCTGAAAAGATTAGGCTCTGCGCGGGCCGATGCGCACCGATATTTGTACGTCGTGAGGATTTTCGCGATGGACGCTTCGACACGACGAATAGATTCAACCTTCACCGACGCCTTACGGTAATTGAACTCATAGCCAAGGAAATGAAATTTTTCTGTCACCGGGCCGACAAAGGATTTACTGATTTTGCCCAACTCGTGGGTTTTCAGACGGTACTGCTCCCACAAGCGGGCGCTGACCTGGAGGAACAATGCTTCCGGCTCGTTCTTCGTCAAAATCAGAATATCGTCGACGTAACGGAAGTAACTGACATCAGCAAGACTGCTTGCCCACCGATCAAACTCGGTGAGGTAAATTTCTGCAAGGATGTTGGAGATGGACAGGCCCTGTGGCACGCCTGTCTTGACCTGTTCCTTCGAGCGGTCCGGAAAGGCGACTGTCGGCGACGCGATGGCGGCGCTAATCAGGGCCCGGATCTCAGGTTTGCGGATTTTCCGCTGAAGCACCCGCATTAGCACCGTATGCTCAATGCTGGGGTAGAAATTGATGACATCGAGCTTGATAAAGTAGGGGTAGCGTGCCTCTGACAAGCTCGTTCGCAATTGAGATACAGTGTGCTGGGGAAGTTTAACGTCTAGTTGCTCGGCAAACGTGTGCTTTAGAACATTGCAGAGGGCCCGCAAGGTGAGTCGGTCGCGAAACGTGGGAATCGAGATAACCCTTGGGTATTTGTCCGCGCCCTTGGAAATCAGCTTTTCTTTATATTGTGAGAACTTATATTTGCCAGCAACAGCCTTACTTGATATGAGTGTTATTTCATCACCAAGGCGCTGCTCGAAGATTGCGCGGCTGAGGCGGTCCACCCCAATGGCGCCGGTCAGTGAGACGTGGCTTTCATACAGCTGACGCAGGTGAGCTGCGGTGTACTCGGATGCGAAGAACTTAGCGGCAGTCATTTGAAGACATAACAGAGTACGCCGGCTGCAGGCGCACCATATGCAAGGATCAGGCTGCCAAACCGCCAAATGCGCCACCAGTAGTATCGGCATTTATCCGTCCTAGTGACTCGGCGCGATGTTAGTCCATCACCTGCCGTAATCCTGGCGTGAATGTCGTCCAGTTCTGCGTGCGTCTCGACCTCGCGTAATGCCTTGTCGTATTGAACGGAGAGGGCAGCAAATTCAACGTCCACTTGAGGAGAAGGAAACTGCAAAGCCAGTGATTCGAGACCTCTCTCGATTAGGTGCAGGTCGTGATAGCCCGTCTTAAATCTGGCGGCACGATCCCTGAATGACTTAGTATTCAGATACAGCGACAAGGCTAGCAGAATGATCGATAGGACTGCCAAACTGGTATCGATCAAGTTCTTATCGCTTGGGCTTGGTTCGTATTTCAGTAGGACGACGGATAGACAGCTTGTGTATGCGGCGTAAACCACCATCAATAGTTGGGTATGGAAGTCGTTTTTGAGCAAGCGCTCTTCCGCATTAATCCAAGCCTTACGCGTGAACCAAACGTTGTCGGCAAGAGCTTTTGCAGGAGAATTGGTCGTCAATGTTTTTCCACAAGTAAGGGGAGAGCACGAAAATTTATGCAAGGTTAAACTCCCCGGTTTCGGGGACTGCCTAGGCCGGACAGCAGGGCTGCCGAAGGATTAGAGTCACCCCCGAAGGGGTCCTGGTTTCCCAGCGTGCTCTCCTTGCATGACATTACTGCAATTTACGTATCTCAGCAATAACTTCTTGAGGATGACTGCTGCCCCATGGCTCTACACCGCCATGCGCTGGGAAGCGGCAGTCATGATAGATGCGCGTCCATCTTGTAAATGCGTAGGGTCTGGGCCGGTAGCAACCAATCACCAACTCGATCTTTATATGGCCGAGAGCGGGCTGAATCGGACGGACAGTTCACTTTTGTGCCGGCGGTGTTTCCGATTTACCCAGCGTTTCTAAATTGCTTCGGACGGCGGCATAAGATTCGTAAAACTGCGCCCATTTTGCGAATCCGCCGAGCTCTCCGACAGCGCGCAACATTGCGATGTGCGAGGCAGTTAGTACTTGCACGGCCGCTTCCAGATCAAAGATTTCCTGAACCTTTTTCTCCAGCACGGCCGCTGTGTTCGATGCTGATTGCTTGTTGGTGCGGCTTCGCCAGCGCCTTAGCTCCTCTTGTCGCAATTGGAATTTCGCAAGTAGGGCACTGCGCGTATCGTTCCGGGTTATGGACGAAGCTGCCTTCAAAGTTGGATGCAGACGGATCACCGCCCTTGCTGTGATTGGAAGATCATCAGCCAATAGCTGCTCAAGAACACGAAGCATTTCCAGTTCTATTGTTCCCAAGATTTCGGTTCCATCATTCATCTATGACTCCTCGGGGTAAGGGTTTTGAAAGGTCAAGGCCGTCAGGGAAGGGGGACTGGCCTGGTGGTGTGGCCAGCAGTTTCTGTACGCCGGCGAGACGCGTTTCTGCATGCTCAAGCTGATTCTTCCACCCCACGCTGGCTGACGGCCGTGATCGGATCACTTCGATGGCAGACTTGAACTTGCCTTCCAATCGTATCAAGTTCTGACGATTTTCCGGCAGGTCGGCAGCAGAGAGATGCCTGCAATTTGCAAAACATTCAAGATGCTTGGGGCAAGGATCTACCGTGAAGGAATTGAGGCAATGTCCATATGGAGTTGCATGGAAGCCGTCGGCTTCGACCTGGAGGTACGCATACGCCGCAGCGTCACCTTCATTCGCCTGTATGCGCAAAAACGCCTCAACCAAAGGACCGCTCGCCTTTTTTGCCTTAATCATCTTTGCGACCGTCGTTGATTTTTCTCCCAGGGACAGTTCAACATCTTCGGGAATCGATATCTGCTCCAGTTCTTCGGCAAGGTTACGATGGTCATACTCATAATATGGAGGCCCAGATCCGTTGTGGGCATGAACTTTCGACAGCCATAGCAAGACGTAACCGGGTTGTAGGGGCAGGATGGCTGGCCCGACGTGCATCCGCCGATACCGGAAATCGGCATCCCATGCGGGACTGCGGCAATTTGCTCCTCCTCCTTGAGGGCAGCCAGTTCGCCTGGAGAGATAAAGCGGTCATGGGCAATTTTCGCCACCTGTCGATAGATGGTTGATGCACCTAATGCGCGATTGACCCTCTCTGCATGCGAAGCCGAAGTGGTGTAATAGATCATCCCGGTGTTTGTTTGGGCGTGCCCTAGAAACTCGGCCAATTCTTCGTGGCTGGCGCCGGCGTCCACCAAGCGCTGCGCTGCCGTGTGTCGGAGATCAGTAGCAGTCCCCAGAATTGCGCTGTGAGATCGCTCTCAGAAAACGCATTGGGGCTGATTTCTTCTGGCTGCACTTTCAATGTCCTCCCGGAAGTCCTCTTAACAGCTCAACGCGATCGTCGAATGCATCATTCCAAACACCCGCAAGGCGGTCTTCGAATACTGCGCGTGCGTACCGTGCCGACATTGTAGACTGTCGCGACCATCCGAAGAATGTTCGCATTTTCTGCAATGCCTCATCCATGGAGTCTCCTTGCAAAAGCAACTGATGAAGGCGAACGACCGAACATGTATGCCGGAGATCGTGTGGCGTGATTGTTGTTTTTCCTGTTCTGGCTTTTAGTTCCGCGACTACGGCGGATGGAAGGCGGGACGAGACCACCGAAAATGCCTTGGTGAGGGCTTCTGTGGATAGTGGTGCTCGTGACTTTGAACTAAGCAAGAAAGAGTGCTCGGCACGCCCCCGGTAGTTTTCGGTGTACATTTGCACGATCCGTGCAGTTGTTTCGCTGACGGGAATTTGTCGTATTGAGGCTTGAGTCTTAATGCCGGGTTTGGAATGGCGCGGATCCTGTTCGGAGCCCTCATATTCGTTTTCCCTAATGTTGATCCAACTCCTGACGCGCCCGAGTCTTGCGTCATGGCCGCTCTTTACAGCATCTGCTGGCAGAAGCAATACCTCGCCACGGCGCAAACCTTGATGCAACATCAATATGAACGCAACGTATATCCGCCAACGTGTTTGAAGCCGAGGAAACGGATTTTTATGGGATTCTGGATCGAGGAGCTGGTAAAGCGCTTCGACCGTCGATGCCGGTAGCGATCGAATTGATTCCGGGGCATTGCGTTTTCTGACGCGAAACTGGCTGTACAGGACTGATAGTTGGTGAAGGCGAGTTTCGATCTGCCGTAAGATCTGATCGGAACCGCTTTTAGCTATCCAAGACACGACTGAACTGACGAAATGGAATCCGACTTGCCAGCGCGTTTCGTCGGCCGGCGTCGTGCAAGGCTTATTCCGAATCGAAATGAACCACGACTCGAGGATTTGCCCAAGCGCCGCATCATCCAACGACGCTAGCGCATCGTCTAAGGCGCAGTAACCTCGCAGGCCGTCGGCGTGCTGATAGAGGTTGTCGACATATCGCAATTTTTTTAGATGCGTTGAATCTGCTAACGCACCAGCGGTTGCGGCAGACCAAACTGTAGCCCAGTAGCGCGGAAGTCCCTTGGAATCAACCAGGACCGGGCCTCGCAGATTGGGCGGAACTTGGGAGTCGTTCAGCTGAAGAATCATCGGCGTCTTTCGTGAAACGCAACGCCTAAACATACCATTTACCGTAGAGTTGTTGCGGTAAATTCTCAAACTGCGCAACACTCTAATAACTACCCGGCTTTCGCATAATTTATATTATGTAAAATTGACCATGGCGCTTTTCGAGGTAGACGCGCAACTGCTCACCGATCTGCTCTTGCGCCAGCGCTCTGGCATTGGCCTCCGCGAGCTTCAATTCCAAGTCTTGCGTCCCCGCACTTGCCGGCGGCATGCCGCAGTACCGACGGCATCGCTCTGTCACGCCTTGGCTGGCTCGCTATCCTCGCCGGATTCCTGGTCGGCCGCCGGCCATCCAGGGGGAAACCCGACAGACTGCGCCGCGATAATTAGCTGATGCGGCCCCAGCCCCAACTTAACCCCAAGCTCGGCTCGATCCAGCCAGCCGCGCACCACCGTCGCCAGGCCTTCGGCGGCGCAGAACAGATACACGTTCTGGCCGATGAAACCGGTGTCCAGCGCGGCGTAGAATTGTTGTTCCGTGCGGGCGGCGGTATCTTTATGGGAGAATGTCGCCACATAAATCAGGTTCACTGCCGCATTGGCGACATAATCCTGTTCGCCGCAAGCGGCGCGCAGATCGCCGGCCATCACGGGGAGCAAAGCCAGCTCTCTGGCGGCGTAGCGGTACACTCCCCCGCGTAAAACCACATAGATATCAATTTCCTGCCCATTGGCGGCAGACGGCGCGGTACGCAGCCCCTGTTCTGGACGATTAACGCCGAACGCCGCCCATAACAGTCGCGACAGCCGGTACAGCGACAGCTCGCCGGGGCCGAACTCCCGGCTGGAGCGCCGCCGCAGCAGCACTTTTGACAAGGCCATGCTGAGCGGTGGAAAATCGGCGTCGAGCGCGAGTTCCTGAGGAGGAACCAATTGAATTGGCTGTAAATTTTGAATGTGCATAATGTTGCCGCTATCTCATAGACGGAACGGATCGATCGGGTTAGGACCAGGTGATGCACCACTGAATATCATGTTATTTTACTTCGCAGGTGAGAATCCCGAAGGGCAGGTATAGCGGACAAAACCGGAAAATCCCGGTCGCCAGCGGAACCACCCCTAACCAGCCCCAAGGACCTATTACGCCGGCCAGCGTCGCGCCAAGCAGCGTGACTCCAATTGTGATACGAACTGCACGGTCAATTCCACCCACGTTCGGCTTCATAGTTATTTCTCCTAAAGATATGGCTGGCGTGTATCGCACCCTCGCCTACCGCTGCCCGTCAGCGCATTAGTTGATCGTGCTTGGTAACACAAAATTCCCGGGAGCCGGCCCCAGCACAGGTCCCAGGCCCATGGGCGGCGGCGCGACACGTTTGTGATCCGAATGGCGCTCCAGCCACTGCTGCCAATGGGGCCACCATGAGCCTTGGGTGCGCTCGGCCTGGCTTAGCCATTCTTCGGGACTTCTATAGCCGATAGCCGTCACCCGGGCCTGCTGGCTGCGATAGCTGCGGTTCGCATGGCCTGGTTCCGAAACAATGCCGGCGTTGTGGCCGCCCGACGCCAGCACAAAGTCGATCGCAGCGCCGCACAACAGGTGTACCTTATAGACCGACCGCCATGGCGAGACATGGTCGCGCTCGGTACCCAGCACGAACATCGGCGCGTGGATGTCGGACAGCGCGACCGGCTTGCCCGCGACCTGGTAGCGTCCCTCGGCCAAATCATTGTTCAAGAACAGGCGATGCAGATATTCGCTGTGCATTTTGAACGGCAACCGGGTGCTATCGGCGTTCCACGTCATCAAATCGTTCGGCGCGCTGCGTTCGCCCAGCAAGTACTCTCGCATCATCCGCGACCACACCAGGTCTCGCGCATGCAGCAGTTGGAACGAGGCCGCCATCTGGTCGCCGTCCAGATAGCCTTGATCCCACATCAGTGCATCCAGGAATGCCAGTTCGCTGTCGTCGATGAACAGGCCCAGCTCACCCGGCTCGCTGAAATCGGTCTGGGCCGCCAACAGCGTGAGCGAAGCGAGCTTGCTCTGCGTGTGATGCGCGCTGTCCTCCATCGCGGCGGCCCCGATGGACAACAGCGTGCCGCCAAGGCAATAGCCCACCGCGTGCACCGCCGCGCCATCGCCGACGGCATGCGCCTGATCGAGCGCGGCAAACAGTCCGCGTTGCAGGTAGTGCTCCATGCCAAGATCGCGATCCCCGGCATCCGGATTGCGCCAAGAAATCATCAATACCGTATGTCCCTGTTGCACCAGATAGCGCACCAACGAATTATGCGGCGACAGGTCAAGGATGTAATACTTCATGATCCAAGACGGCACGATCAATACCGGTTCCCTATACACCGTGTCGGTCTGAGGCGAGTACTGCAATAGCTCGATGAGTTCGTTCCTGTACACCACCAGCCCGGGTGTGAGCGCGACATCCTTGCCTGGAACACTGCGTTCGCCGACCGGTTCGGACACCACCGCGCCGGGCGGCGCCAGGTGCCGGCAAAGATCCTTGCGCCAGTTCAGCGCACCGTCGATCAAACTGCGGCCGCCGGTGGTTAACGCGGACCACAACACCTCGGGATTGGTCCACAGATAGTTCGATGGCGACCACATGTCGAGCAACTGGCGCGCGGTGAACGCCACCACCTCCGCGTGATGGGGAGACACGCCGGGCACGTCGCGGGTGGCCTCCCCCCAAAAATGCTCAAGCTGTTTGAAGCCTTGCGCATACTGCGCGAACGGCCAATTCCGCCAGGCAGAATTGGCAAAGCGCTTGTCTTCGTCCGGAACCCCGCTCCTTCCCGCGCCGGCAAGCGTCCCCAGCCAGTAAGCGGCAAGTTCACTTCGCTTGCCGGGAGATGTCGCCAGATGCTGCCACCAGTCATGGAAAGCCAGCTGCATCGCGATCGGCGACACCCCGCCGGTCACTCGCGCCACCTGGCTCCGCATATACAGGTCCAGCACGTTGCGTCGCGCCGTCTCCGCCGTCGGCGACGGCGCGGTGACCGGACTGTAGACGAGTTTGAGCGCGGTGTTCTCCACATTCCCTCCTGGCTGATCGATGAATGATTATCGTTGTCGAGGGCGCGAAAAGTATTTGATCCACGTCAAATACTTTCTTGATCACGCTCACTACACTGCGACGCATCCCCGCCATTTCTCCCATGCCCCCTTTCCCGGAAATCCTATGCTTGAATCGGAAGACACCATTCAAAACATCGTCTTTGACGAGTTGTACATTGGCCGGAGCGCGAGCCTCAGTCGCACCTTGACCAAGGAGGACATCATCGCCTTCGCCGCCGTCTCCGGCGATGTCAATCCCGTCCATGTCGATCCCGAGTATGCCGATCACACTCCATTCCACGGCGTGATCGCCCACGGCATGTGGGTCGCGGCCCTGATCTCCCGTCTGCTGGGCACTTCCCTGCCGGGTCCGGGAACCATTTATCTGGAGCAAACGTTGCAATTCCTCAAGCCGGTACACATCGGCGACCGACTGCGCGTCACCGCCACGGTGACGACCATGGATGCCGTCAAACGGCATGTGACGCTGAACTGCGAGATTAGAAACCAGACCGGCGCCCAGGTATTGACGGGCGTCGCCACCGTTATCGCGCCCGCCGAGAAGGTCCGCCGGGCGCGCGCCCGGCTGCAGCAACCAAGCCTGTCGTAGCCGCATTTGCACTATGCGAGCCTGCCCGCCGGCTTCGCTGCGCGCCGCAACGGTGGTCCCCGGCCCGGCGCATATTGGAGTCTTTGATCTGGATCATGAAATTCCCGGATCGTCTTTGTTAGTGTGAACACACCCGCCGTCCATGCGCCGCGATGCGCCACTTCAAGGAGTTCGCCATGTCATACAAAACCATCCTGGTGCACGTGGACCAGTCACCGCATGCTGTCGAGCGGATCGCGTTGGCCGCCCGGTTGGCCCGCAGCCAACAAGCGCATCTGATCGGCAGCGCGCTGACCGGTTTGACCACGGAATACTACCGCACCAGCGAGATGGCGTTGGCGGGTCCGCTGTCGCAAGCAGAGATCGACCTGATCACGCGCTCCAGCGAACAGGCGCTGGAGCGGTTCGACACGCAGGCGCGCGCGGCCGACGTCAGCCACGAACAGCGCTACAGCGACGACGACGCGGAAAGCGGACTGGTGCAGCAGGCGCGCTACGCCGACCTTGTGGTGCTGAGCCAGACCGATCCCGCCACCAGCGGCTTTAGCATCATGCGGCAACTGCCCGAGCACCTGACGCTGCATGGCGGCCGGCCGGTGCTGGTGGTACCGTATGCGGGCGCCTTCACGCACCTGGATCGCCACGCGCTGGTGGCTTGGGACGGTAGCCGCGCCGCGACCCGCGCCATCACCGACGCGTTGCCGCTACTGCGGAGCAGCGCGCGTGTAACGCTGGCGCTGTTCGATCCCGGCCGCGCGCACGGTGAAGAACCCGGCGCCGACATGGCGCTGTATCTGGCCCGCCACGGCCTGACCGTCGAGGTGCAGCGGCAAACCACGGCGCCCGACGTCGATGTCGGCAACGCCCTGCTGTCGCTGGCGGCCGACACCGGGGCCGACTTGCTGGTGATGGGCGCCTACGGCCATCAACGCTGGCGCGAGATCGTGCTGGGCGGCGTCACGCGCCGGGTGCTGCAAACGATGACGCTACCGGTGCTGATGTCGCATTGAGCGGAGGCCGATTGACCTGACAATCCGGAAACCACCATG
>Ga0105244_10003715_pt1 | contig 10773 bp, 8 predicted proteins | sample KBSM44metaG_FD_80423 | JGI IMG/M metagenome (GOLD analysis project Ga0105244, IMG submission 80423) | Miscanthus rhizosphere microbial communities from Kellogg Biological Station, Michigan, USA - KBS M4-4 metaG | ecosystem: Host-associated > Plants > Roots > Rhizosphere > Soil | place: Michigan...
CCTGAGTCCGAGCGATCCGTTAAGCAACAGGACAATTTCCGCATGACTGACAATAATACCGCATTGAAGAAGGCCGGCCTGAAAGTCACGCTTCCGCGATTAAAAATCCTTGAAGTGTTGCAGGGTCCGGTGAACCACCATGTCAGTGCGGAAGACTTATATAAACGTCTGATTGATATGGGCGAAGAGATTGGTCTCGCCACAGTTTATCGTGTACTAAACCAGTTTGATGATGCAGGCATTGTCACTCGTCATAACTTCGAAGGCGGCAAATCCGTATTCGAGCTGACACAGCAGCATCACCACGACCATCTGATTTGCCTGGATTGCGGCAAAGTTATTGAATTCAGCGATGATTCGATCGAATCTCGTCAGCGTGAAATCGCATCACGCCATGGTATTCGTCTGACCAACCACAGCCTGTACCTGTATGGTCACTGCGCTGAAGGTGATTGCCGTACCGACGAAAATGCACACGAAATCAGCGAAAAATAATCCGTACATTTGACCACGCTAACCAGGTGGTCAGATATAAAAAAACCGGTGAGCTAACTAACTCCCCGGTTTTTTTATTGCCTGAATTTGACCACTACTTATTGTTAGCGCGAATCTCTTGCCAGATTTTATCGCATTTCGCTTTAACGGCCTGGTCATTACCGGTGCGCGTTGCCTGGATACAGTTCTGGTAATCCAGGGTGCGAACGGTCTCTTTCTGTGCGAACTCGTGGTGTTCTTTCTCCTGAGCCAACACATTCAGCACGCTCTGACAGGCCTGAATTTTATCTGGATTCCCTTCAGCGGTATTGATACAGGCGCTATAAGCCTGTTTCAGCTTTGAATCTTCTGGTGCAGCTTTAGGCTGTGCGCAGGCGCTCAAACCTAAAGCCATCACTGTGACCAAAATGATTTTTTTCATGCTCGATATCCTTAACAAAACCGGGCGTGTGACCGCCCGGAATCAAATCAGAAAATAGTGAACGGTGCGATGACGATAAATTTCACGTCATACTCATCCTGGAAGATGTTGCCGTAACCACCGCCCCAGCTCGGGATATCGGAGTGGTTGTCGTACTGAGTGAAGTGCAGTTTGAAGAGCGTACCTTTCGCACGACCATCCTGAATGGTGTACAACGCATCAAGACTGTACGCAGATTCTTTCAGGCGGCTGTCGGCATCGTAGTAACCGTCAGTCGTTGGTTTAGAACTTGGTTTAGCATCCCATGCATAAACATAAGAAGCGCCTACCGCCCAGCCAGCCAGATCCCAGTTACTCAGGTCATACATAGCACCTGCGAAGACCGCTTTCTCACCGTTGGCGTTGAAGTCAGAACGGTTATCCCACCACACATCAAGACGACCGTTAGAGGATGCATAAGTTGGGGTCATACGTTGCAGGAAGTAACCCTGCTGCCCGTCCGCCTTAACCATGGTTCCTTCAAGACGCAGGTCAACCTGCCCCACTTTGTAGCCGAAGGTCAGCGCTTGCAGCCATGCAGTGCCGTCATACAGATCGTTGACGCTGCCGTCAGAAACTTTGTCGCGTGAACCGTAGAACTGGTAGCTGGTACTCAGCGGGCTGCCAGCAATATCAAATTTGTAGCTCGCTTTGGTGAAGTACTGGTCGATATATCCTTCCGCCTGACCGAATGCTGCTTCGAGGATCAGATCATTTTTGAAGTCATATTTCGCGCCCAGTGAGTGCAGGTAATCAACGTTGGTGTTCTTATCATTCTGATAGAACTTGTCCATTTCCAGGTGCCATGGCGCTTTGTACTCGTTGGTCCACATGTACGAGAAGCTCAGAGCACCGGAGTCGCCGTAATCAAAGTTTGCACCGGCTTCAGCACCCTGATACGTACCAGGCATGAAGCTCCAGTGTGGTGCGAGCAGAGTTTGTCCAGTCGGCTGGATGTAACCTGCGCGAGCCCAGACTGGGCCGTATTTGAATTTAGCTGCGGCTTTATAAAGACTAATCCCGCTCTTATCGCCAGAGTAATCTTCATCGTAAGCTTTGTTCGAAGAGGAAAATGCGATTTCGTTCGGGTGGCCGCTGTTGCCATTTTCTGCCATTTCGATAGCAGTAAAGGCTGCGACATCCAGACCAAACATGTCTGCGGCATAACCTGACTGGAAGTCCAGGTTTGCGTTCCAGGTTGAGTGCGCAAGGTTTGTTTCGTATTTATTGGTATTAACATCTTTACGGTCACGCTCACGCTGCCAGTAATAAACACCACCGGTCAGAGTTGAATCATCAATAAAACCTGCTGCACTTGCCTGAGGGATGACAACCAGTCCTGAAAGAGCCGTGACACCAGCGATTGCAAGCGCCAGCGCACTACGTTTGCCACTAAACGTACGCATATAATATTCCTCTTTGACGTATAAATAGTCGCTGGACGTTAAAAGACGTCACATCGCGAAAAAAAGTAAAAATGCCTAAAGGCTAAAGCGGTTATAAATATTTTCCCGCATTACTGCTCCCCACAAGACTATTTTTCGCGACGCGAATTATCAATGCTTTTGTAAGAGTTCATTCCGATATTATGACAGAGAGCACATAATTTATGAGTATTTGTAACAAATGGCAGGCAAAGTTGTTTGTGCTGATAATGGTGGCTATTTTTACACAAAGCTCTACATGAGAGCGCTCACATAAGTAAATGAAGAATTTATTATGCTCTCAGGTTGACCAAAAGAAAGGAAACAGGACGAGTGCTAAATAGCATTAATTCGCATCGCGAATATGGGGGAAGGGATTAACAGATAATGATCCGGCGAAAAAAAACGCCGCGAATAGCGGCGTTTATATAAGACGATTTTTTATTATTCGCCTATTTTAGCCCAGGTGTCACGCAAGCCAACGGTACGGTTAAATACCAGTTTTTCAGCAGTTGCATAACGGCTATCGAGGCAGAAATAACCTTCACGCTCGAACTGATACGCTTTAGCTTTTTCTGCGTTTTGCAGACTCGGTTCCACGAAACCTTGCTTAATAACCAGCGAATCTGGGTTAATCGTAGCAAGGAAATCTTCCGCGCTACCCGGGTTCGCTACGCTGAAAAGACGGTCATAAAGACGAATCTCAACAGGTAAAGCGTGTTCTGCGCTAACCCAATGAATAACACCTTTCACTTTACGGCCATCAGCAGGGTCTTTGCTTAAGGTTTCCGGATCGTAGGAGCAATGCAACACGGTGATATTCCCGGCTTCATCTTTCTCAACACGATCGGCTTTAATCACATAAGCATTACGCAGACGAACTTCTTTGCCCAGCACCAGACGTTTGTACTGTTTATTCGCTTCTTCGCGGAAATCAGCACGGTCGATGTAAATCTCACGGCTGAACGGCACCTGACGGCTACCCATCTCTGGCTTGTTCGGATGATTCGGCATGGTCACCATTTCAACTTCGCCCTGAGGGAAGTTTTCAATGATAACTTTTACCGGATCCAGTACAGCCATCGCACGCGGGGCGTTCTCGTTCAGGTCATCACGAATACAAGATTCCAGAGACGCCATTTCGACGGTGTTATCTTGCTTGGTCACACCAATACGCTTACAGAACTCACGAATAGACGCCGCAGTGTAGCCACGACGACGCAGACCAGAAATGGTCGGCATACGTGGGTCATCCCAGCCTTCAACAACCTTCTCAGTCACCAGCAGGTTCAGCTTACGCTTGGACATGATGGCGTATTCGAGATTCAGGCGTGAGAACTCGTACTGACGCGGATGCGCAGGAATGGTGATGTTATCCAACACCCAGTCGTACAGACGACGGTTGTCCTGGAATTCCAGCGTACACAAGGAGTGCGTAATGCCTTCCAGCGCATCGGAAATGCAGTGCGTGAAGTCGTACATCGGGTAGATGCACCACTTGTTACCAGTCTGGTGGTGTTCGGCAAACTTGATGCGATAAATAACCGGATCGCGCATGACGATAAATGGCGATGCCATGTCGATTTTTGCACGCAGACACGCGGTGCCTTCGGCAAACTCACCGTTACGCATTTTCTCGAACAGCGCGAGGTTTTCTTCCACGGTACGATCGCGGAATGGGCTGTTCTTCCCAGGCGCGGTCAATGAGCCGCGATATTCACGGATCTGCTCTGGAGTCAGTTCATCAACATACGCCAGACCTTTATTGATCAGCTCAACCGCATAGTTGAACAGCTGATCAAAATAGTCGGAAGAGTAGCGAACGTTGCCAGACCAATGGAAACCAAGCCATTCAACATCTTGCTTAATTGATTCTACGTATTCGATGTCTTCTTTTACCGGGTTAGTGTCATCGAAACGCAGGTTGCACTGGCCTTGATAATCTTGAGCGATACCAAAGTTCAGGCAGATAGATTTTGCATGACCGATATGCAGATAGCCGTTTGGCTCTGGCGGAAAACGGGTGCAAATGCTGTTGTGCTTACCATTGGCCAAATCTTCATCAATAATCTGGCGAATAAAGTTAGTTGGGCGGGCTTCAGCCTCACTCATCGCGGGTTCCTCAGTGCATAAACTTTCGTTAACGTCGTATGATCTAATAAGCAGGCGTCGGAAACAACCTTTAGTTGCATAAATAAGGGGGTTACAGGCGGGCAGCAAGTGAGTAAAGCGGGAAAGGCGGCAATAAAAAAGCGGCTGGTGAATAACTCACCAGCCGCTAAAGGCACAATCTATGACTCAGGAGCGATTATTTGCCTTTAATTTCGTACAGAGGAGTTTGCCCTGCAACCACTGAACCTTGTGCCTGGATAACCAGACCACTGTAATCATCAATGTTGCTGCAAACGACTGGGCTAATCATGGAGCGAGCATTAGCGTTCAGGAAATCAAGATCCATTTCCAGAATCGGCTGGCCTGCAACCACTTCAGCACCCTCTTCTACCAGACGAGTAAAGCCCTGGCCGTTCAGTGCGACGGTATCAATGCCCATGTGGACAACGATCTCGGCACCTTTTTCGGTTTCCAGACAGAACGCGTGGTTGGTATTAAAGATTTTTACGATAGTACCAGCAGCTGGCGCGACCACCGTTTTTTCTGTTGGCTTAACAGCAACACCATCACCTACCGCTTTGCTGGCAAAGGCTTCATCAGGAACCTGTTCCAGGGCAACGACATCACCGGTGACTGGGGAAACCAGCGCGGCGATAGTCACTGCATTCGGCACGGCCTGTGGTTTAGCCGCAGCAACAGCCGCTGGCGCAGCAGCGCTTGCAACAGGAGCGGCAGCTGGCACATCACCAACCGTTTTCATTGAGTTAGCAATTTTCTCAGCCACGAAGCCTACGATGATTTGCACGCTGGTTTTGTTCAGACGGATAACACCGGTTGCACCCAGACGTTTTGCCAACGCTTCATTAACCAATGAAGAGTCTTTCACGTTCAGACGCAGACGAGTGATACACGCATCAATACCGGTTAAGTTCGCTGAACCACCTACTGCTGCAACGTATTGACGAGCCAGCGCAGAAACGTCCTGGTTGGTATCGCCGCTTACATTTACGTCCTGACCATCAGTTTCATCACCAGCAACCGCCAGTTCACGACCCGGAGTCAACAGATTGAATTTATTGATAGTGAAACGGAACACAACGTAGTAAATCACGAAGAACACGAGACCTTGTGGGATCAGCATGTACCAGTGAGTGGCCAGTGGGTTTTTAGTGGAAAGCACCAAGTCCACCAGACCGGCACTGAAGCCGAAACCAGCAATCCATTGCATGCTTGCCGCGATGAATACGGAGATACCCGTCAGCACTGCGTGAATCAGATACAGAACTGGAGCCACGATCATGAAGGAGAATTCCAACGGTTCGGTGATACCAGTAAAGAAGGCAGCAAATGCACCCGCCATCATGATACCCAGTACTTTGGCTTTATTTTCCGGACGCGCGCAATGGTAGATTGCCAGTGCAGCACCTGGAAGACCGAACATCATAATTGGGAAGAAACCAGCCTGGTAACGACCAGTAATACCCACAATACCGGTACCTTCAGCGATAGATTTAGCACCGCCCAGGAACTTAGGAATGTCGTTAATACCCGCAACATCGAACCAGAACACAGAGTTCAGCGCGTGGTGCAGACCGACTGGAATCAACAAACGGTTAAAGAACGCATACACACCTGCGCCGATAGAACCCATTTTCTGAATGTGCTCACCAAAGTTCACCAGACCACTAAACACGATTGGCCAGATGAACATCATGATGAAGGCAACAGCAATCATCACAAAGGAGGTAATAATCGGAACCAGGCGACGACCGCTGAAGAATGACAACGCTTTTGGCAGTTCGACGCTGCTGAAACGGTTGTACAACTCTGCGGAAATAATACCGACCATGATGCCCACGAATTGGTTTTCAATTTTGCTGAAAGCCATCGGGACCTGATCCAGCGGAATATGCTTGATCATTGAAACAGCGGCTGGCGAACAAAGCGTCGTCAACACCAGGAAACCGACGAAGCCGGTTAGTGCAGCAGCACCATCTTTATCTTTGGACATTCCATAAGCCACACCAATGGCAAACAGAACCCCCATGTGGTCAATAATTGCAGCACCAGATTTGATGAACAACGCAGCTAATGCGCTATCACCACCCCAGCTAACTGGGTCAATCCAGTAACCCACACCCATTAAAATAGCTGCGGCTGGTAGTGTGGCGACCGGCACCATAAGCGCACGGCCAACCTTTTGCATATAACCTAGAATACTCACGTTACTTCCCCCTATGAGACCCCGTTAAGGCTCGTTCAAAGCAGTTTTATTATTGTGTAACAACCTTGAAAGCATGGCGATGATTCACCAACCTTCTGAGTGTGTGAAAAATTAATTCGTATCGCAAATTAAACACCCTTTTTTTGTGATTAGAATCACCAAATATTGTTATTGCACTCCCCTCTGGCTAGCTATCGACTAAAACTTATTTTATCATCCGAAAAATCAAGACAGATTGATCCCGTGATGGCCGGTTTGAAACTGGGTTACCCTTAAAGGGTTCGGACTATCAATCTGGCTAAAGTAATTTTCTATTAACTTATGAGGTGAATGATGAGACTGATTCCCCTGGCTACCCCAGCTCAAGTAGGCAAATGGGCAGCACGCCATATCGTTAAGCGTATCAATGCGTTTAATCCGACTGCGGATCGCCCGTTCGTGCTGGGCCTGCCAACCGGCGGCACTCCTCTTGAAGCGTACAAAGCGCTGGTAGAGATGCACAAAGCGGGCCAGGTTAGCTTTAAAAACGTCGTCACCTTTAATATGGATGAATACGTTGGCCTGCCAAAAGAGCATCCGGAAAGCTATCATACGTTCATGCACCGCAATTTCTTTGATCACGTTGATATCCCAGCAGAAAACATTAACCTGCTGAATGGGAACGCTGAAGATGTTGACGCAGAGTGCCGTCGTTATGAAGAGAAAATTCGTTCATACGGCAAAATTCACCTGTTTATGGGTGGCGTAGGTAACGATGGTCATATCGCGTTCAACGAACCTGCTTCTTCATTGGCTTCTCGTACTCGTATCAAAACGCTGACTCATGACACCCGTGTTGCAAACTCCCGTTTCTTTGATGGTGATGTGTCTCAAGTGCCAAAATACGCGCTGACTGTTGGCGTGGGCACACTGCTTGATGCAGAAGAAGTGATGATTTTGGTGCTCGGCCATTTGAAAGCGCAAGCGCTGCAAGCGGCTGTGGAAGGTAACGTGAATCACATGTGGACCATTAGCTGTCTGCAACTGCATCCTAAAGCAGTCGTGGTTTGTGATGAGCCATCCACCATGGAGCTCAAAGTGAAGACGCTGAAGTACTTCAATGAGCTCGAAGCAGAAAATATCAAAGATCTTTAAGTAATCGTTATTACCGGGGGTAACTATGTTTGCACTAACTCACGGGCGGATTTATACCGGCCATGAAATTCTTGATGATCACGCGGTTATTATCGCGGACGGCCTGATTGAACGTGTTTGTCCACGTTCAGATCTCCCAGCGGGTATTGAGACTCGCGATGTGGGCGGAGCAATCATCGCCCCCGGTTTTATTGACGTGCAGCTCAACGGCTGTGGCGGTGTGCAGTTCAACGATTCCGCCGATGCGGTGACCGTTGAAACGCTGGAAATCATGCAGAAAGCCAATGAGCGTTCTGGCTGTACCAGCTATCTGCCGACGCTTATCACCAGCGATGATGAGCTGATGAAGCAAGGCGTGAAAGTGATGCGCGAATACCTGGAGAAGTATCAGCACCAGGCACTCGGTCTGCATCTTGAAGGCCCATGGTTAAACATGGTGAAAAAAGGGACGCACAACCCGAATTACGTGCGTAAACCAGACGCCGAACTGGTGAGTTTCCTTTGCCAAAACGCAGATGTGATCACCAAAGTCACTCTGGCTCCAGAAATGGTTGAGCCTGAAGTGATTAGCAAACTGGTCGCTGCGGGCATTATCGTTTCGGCCGGCCACTCCAATGCCACCGTAAAAGAAGCCAAGATTGGTTTCCGCGCTGGTATCACCTTCGCAACCCACCTTTTCAACGCGATGCCATACATTACTGGCCGCGAACCGGGTCTTGCAGGTGCAATTTTTGATGAGCCTGATGTTTACTGCGGTATCATTGCCGATGGTTTACATGTGGACTATGCCAATATTCGTACCGCGAAAAAGGTGAAGGGCGATAAGCTTTGCCTGGTCACCGATGCCACCGCTCCGGCGGGTGCAAATATCGATGAGTTCATTTTCGCAGGAAAAACAATATACTACCGTGACGGTTTATGTGTAGATGAGAATGGCACGCTGAGTGGTTCTGCCCTGACGATGATTGAAGGGGTGCGTAACCTGGTGGAGCACGCTGGCATCGCCTTAGACGAAGTCTTGCGTATGGCGACTCTCTACCCTGCCCGTGCGATGGGTGTTGAGCAGCAATTAGGTACTATCGAAGCAGGGAAAGTCGCCAACCTGACGGCCTTTACCCGCGATTTTAAAATCACCAAGACATTCGTTAATGGTAACGAGGTCGTAACTGAGTAATTAAGGCATGACGACTGGCGGACAGGCTCAAATTGGTAATGTCGATCTGGTAAAACAACTGAATAGCGCGGCGGTTTACCGCCTGATTGACCAACATGGGCCAATCTCCCGCATTCAGATTGCCGAGCAAAGCCAGCTTGCCCCAGCCAGCGTCACGAAAATTACTCGCCAGCTCATTGAGCGCGGACTGATCAAAGAAGTCGATCAACAGGCCTCCACCGGAGGCCGCCGTGCTATCTCCATTATTACTGAAACACGAAATTTTCACGCCATCGGTGTTCGTCTGGGTCGCCACGACGCCACCATCACACTATTTGATCTCAGCGCAAAACCTATTGCCGAAGAACATTACGCCCTTCCTGAACGTACGCAGGAAACGCTGGAACATGCGTTGCTCGCGGCTATTGCTCAATTTATCGAACAAAACCTGCGCAAAATGCGTGAGCTTATCGCTATCTCAGTGATCCTGCCGGGTCTGGTCGATCCTGAAAGCGGCGTGATTCGCTACATGCCACATATCCAGGTTAATGACTGGTCGCTGGTCGATAGCCTTGAAAAACAGTTCAAAGTGACCTGCTACGTCGGCCACGATATCCGCAGTCTCGCGCTTGCCGAGCACTACTTTGGTGCAACACACGACTGTGATGACTCCATTTTGGTGCGTGTTCACCGTGGTACAGGTGCAGGGATTTTGTCGAACGGACGAATTTTTATCGGCCGCAACGGTAACGTGGGTGAGATTGGCCATATTCAAGTTGATCCTTTAGGAGAGCGCTGCCACTGCGGTAACTTCGGCTGCCTGGAAACGATCGCCGCTAACGCCGCTATCGAACATCGTGTGCGCCACCTGCTTGAACAGGGATACAACAGCCGCCTGACGCTTGAAGATTGCAATATTACTGCAATCTGCAAAGCGGCTAACAAAGGCGATCCACTGGCCTGTGAAGTGATTGAACATGTGGGACGTTATTTAGGCAAAGCGATTGCTATCGCGATTAACCTTTTCAACCCGCAAAAAGTGGTCATTGCCGGCGAGATCATTGAAGCTGAGAAAGTCCTTCTTCCCGCTATTGAAGGCTGCATCAACACTCAGGTGCTGAAAGCGTTTCGCAAAAACCTGCCTGTCGTACGCTCAAAACTCGATGACCGTTCAGCCATTGGCGCCTTTGCCTTAGTCAAACGCTCGATGCTAAATGGTGTTCTGCTGCAGCGTTTGCTGGAAAGTTAATCCAGCCGTAGACCTTTTTACGCTATAGTTACGCCTTCCTGAAATGTGAGCCAGAGTAGTCAATGACCATTCAGAATGTAATTTGTGATATCGACGGCGTGCTGATGCACGACAACATCGCCGTACCAGGTGCTAATGAATTCTTAGCCCGCATTATGGAAAAGGGCCTTCCGCTGGTCCTGCTGACCAATTACCCGTCGCAAACAGGCCAGGATTTGGCTAACCGTTTTGCGTCTGCGGGTATCGATGTCCCTGACAGCGTTTTTTATACCTCAGCCATGGCAACTGCCGATTTCCTGCGTCGCCAGGAAGGGAAAAAAGCTTATGTTGTTGGTGAAGGTGCGTTGATTCATGAGCTCTACAAAGCAGGTTTCACCATTACCGACATTAATCCTGACTTTGTTATCGTTGGCGAAACGCGTTCCTATAACTGGGAAATGATGCACAAGGCCGCCTATTTTGTGGCTAACGGCGCTCGCTTTATTGCGACTAACCCTGATACACATGGCCGTGGTTACTATC
>Ga0105244_10003722_pt1 | contig 10762 bp, 8 predicted proteins | sample KBSM44metaG_FD_80423 | JGI IMG/M metagenome (GOLD analysis project Ga0105244, IMG submission 80423) | Miscanthus rhizosphere microbial communities from Kellogg Biological Station, Michigan, USA - KBS M4-4 metaG | ecosystem: Host-associated > Plants > Roots > Rhizosphere > Soil | place: Michigan...
CAGTCACAATTAATCCCACCATCATTAAAGACATCATCCACGAAGGTAAATTAAATCTGCCCAACCGATGGGGAGTTTTGAATTGATTTGTCGTGTCCTGTAAACATCCATGTATGATATAAACCAATATTGAAAAGCTAAAAAAGAAAATATTAGCTAACACACACCACAAAGCAACATTTTCATTTAAAACAGTAAAATAGCTTAATACAGCAAGAATGAGACTAGCAGCCGCATATAGCAAGCTACTGCGATGAGCAATGTCAACATAATAGTGGGCACGATGTAACTCTGAACGGCGTATTTGCCAATACTTCCACACCCCTGTGAACATTCCTACCCATAAAAATATGCCACTAAACACAATTGCTAACTGTACAGCTTTCGGTAAATCCATCTTTTTTCCAATTATTCGTTTTATTAAAATTTAATGAGCTGTATAGCACAAATCTTGACTTTATAGTCACATTTTAATCAAGTATCGTTTTGGAACTCATGTAAATTAAAGTCATTAATAAGCTAATCATTACGTAATATTATGGATAACCCTTTTGAATCATTTTGGATGACCTGCGAAGATGGTTATCAACTTGCTGCACAATTTTATCCAACTCAATCAAAGAAATCGGTACATCCTGTTTTGATTTGTCCAGCAACAGGTATTACCAAAAACTTTTATCATTCTTTTGCTACCTGGTTAAGTCAGCAAGGCTATGATGTATTAAGCTTTGATTTCCGTGGAATTGGAGATTCATTGCATGGGCCTTTAAAACAAAGTACAGCGAGTATTAATGATTGGGGAACGCTTGATATCCCTTGCGCAATTGAAACTTTATTAGAAAAAACCCAAGCAGAAAAAGTTACTCTTCTTGGCCATAGTGCGGGTGGGCAACTGCTAGGGATTGTGCCAAATTTTCATAAAGTAGCAAAAGTTGTTGCAGTAGCAGGCTCTACAGGCCATGTAAAAGGACTTAAAGGTAAAACAAAATTTCTAGCCCCTGTCATGTTTAACGTTATCTTTCCAATTTCGAGTACTTTAAAAGGCTATGGTGCTACTCAATTTATTGGAATGGGTGAAAACTTGCCTAAAAAAGTCGCGCAACAAAAGAGAGAGTTTTGTAGTCACCCAGGCTATGTGAAAAATGCTATTGGTAAAACTATTTTTCATGACTTTCACACTGAAATTATTTGCCCTATTACTTCTATTTGGGCAAGTGATGATGAAATTGCCACTCAACACAACGTTGCAGATTTATTAAGTTTATATCCGAATGCATCTACTAAAATGCTAGAACTGAACCCGACAAAACTCGGCTATAAATCAATTGGGCACATGTTAATGTTTAAAAAATCACATCAAAAGCTGTGGTCAGTCTTAGAGCAAGAAATTCAATAGTAATTTAAACTCTATCATTTAGTTTTTGCCTCTATGCCCGTAATCCGGTGTAGAGGTTTTTTTATTATTAGCAGTCCCCTTTTTATAAAATAACTTTATTAAATTTATAGTTACCATAAGAAACTAAAATATATTAAGTCGTGATTCCTTTGTATTTTTAATAAGCATTATTTACGTAAATACGTCGATATAAACTTAAAGTTCTGCTATGGTAATTTGTCTGAAGCTGTTGTTTAAAAACAGGTAAACCAACCTATTTTAATACAAACAGCTTCTTTTTTTCTGTTTTAGTTAAAACCTAAGAAATTGTTCAAGGATAAGTATGCTAGCACTCGAGCCTCGACATATTCATATGAATCAACATGCTGTTGATAAAAAGCATGCATTACAGTGTCTAGTAGATATATTAGTAAAAGATGGGTTAGTTACGCCTGAATATATAACAGGACTCATCAATCGTGAACAACAAAGCGCTACCTATTTAGGCCAAGGTATTGCTATTCCGCATGGTACGCCACAATCTCGTGAATTTATTTTAGAAACAGGTATTCGGTTAGCTCACTTCCCTGAAGGAATAATCTGGGATGGGGAAAACACGATTTATTTAGCTGTTGTTATTGCAGCAAAATCTGATGAGCATTTACAAGTACTACAAATATTAACTAGAGCGTTAATGCAGGATGTAAGTGAACAAGTAAAAAATGCGACGCAACCTGAGCAAATTATTGAACTATTACAAGCTCAACCCCTATCCTTAACACTGCATGAAAATTTAATTCAAACTGAAATTGAATCTCAAGATATCGAAGACTTATTGTGGTCAGCCTCTCAAATTCTCAAAAAACATAATTTCGTAAAATGTGGTTTTTTAAGCTCACTTGAGCCAGATCAAGTTATCCAATTACAAGACCAGATCTGGTCTATTTCTAGCAGTAAGTTTGTTCAACAGCCAGCAATCAGTATTGTAAAGCCACGCCATGCTTTAGATGTAGGTGGACAAAAACTAAATACTCTCGTCTGTATTGCTGCTAATGAGCAGTTAGATAGTCAAAGATTTAACCGACTGATTGATATTTTATTTAACCCAGAACAAGTCGCACAGCTAGATCAAACACAAGCACCAAATGAAATTGCTAAAATTATTGGTGCAGATGTTATTCCAGATTGGCCTCATCGTTCGGTTGTATTAGCCAATGCCCATGGATTACATGCTCGACCAGCGACTCATTTGGTGAACTTAACTAAAAGTTTTCAAGGTGATATTCAGGTCGCGGTGGACGATGGTAATTTTGTTTCGGCCAAAAGTTTGACGCGCCTCTTGGCTTTAGGATGTAAACGTGGTCAAACTTTACGTTTTATTGCCGAGCCAGAAACAGATGCTGTTGAAGCTTTAGATAAAGTTATTCAGGCCGTGCAAGAAGGCTTAGGAGAAGAAGTTGAACCTATTCAATCTTCAGATACCCAAGAAGCTCAAACGCCTCAAACAGTAAAATCACACCCGAAAACATTGAGTACAAATACAGGTATTCCAGCTTCTAGTGGTCTAGCTTTTGGCCCTGTACATGTCATCAAACCTAAGGTTTATCAATATGAACGTATGGGTTTAAGCGTTAAAGCAGAAAAAGAGAAACTTGATATTGCTCTTCACGCAGTTAAAAACAATATTCACCAAGTTATTGCAAAATCTGAAGTAGCTGAAATTAAGCAAATTTTCCAAGCACATTTGGAAATGTTAGACGACCCAGATCTTATTAATGGTGTTCATCAAAAGATCAACTTAAACCTTTCTGCTCCTGCTGCTTGGCATGAACATATTGAAGCAGCAGCTAAAGAGCAAGCAGCTTTACCAGACCGCTTATTGGCTGAGCGTGCTACAGACTTACGTGATATTGGCGATCGGGTTTTAGCACAGCTCTGTGGTGAAGTTATTATCGAAGAGCCTAAAGAGCCTTATATTTTGATCATGTATGATGTGGGCCCTAGTGATGTGGCTCGCCTTAATAAAGATCGAGTAGCAGGTATTTTGACAGCTGTAGGCGGTGCAAGTGCACATAGCGCTATTGTTGCTCGTGCTTTAGGTATTCCTGCAATTGTTGGTGCGGGTGATCAAGTACTAGAGATTGAACAAAAGAGTTCTCTTTTAATTAATGGAGATACAGGAACTTTTGTATTAAACCCTAACACTCAGCAAATCGAACAAGCAAAACAAGAACGAGAGCTTCAACAAAAAATTCGTGAAGAGGCTGAACGTCACAGCCAAAAACCTGCGATTACTCTAGATCAACATCAAATCGAAGTTGCTGCAAATTTAGGAAAAGTTCAAGCTACAGCACACGCAGTTGAATGTGGCGCAGAAGCAATTGGCTTACTTAGAACAGAGCTTGTTTTTATGGCTCATAGCAGTGCTCCAAGTGAAGCTACCCAAGAAGCAGATTATCGTGTTGTGCTAGATGCCCTTGCTGGTCGCCCACTTGTAGTACGTACTCTTGATGTAGGTGGTGACAAGCCACTTCCTTACTTGCCAATTGCTGAAGAAGAAAATCCATTTTTAGGCTTAAGAGGTATCCGTTTGACATTAAGACAGCCAGAGCTGTTACGTCAACAACTTATCGCTTTGCTTAAAGCCGCAGATGATCGTCCTTTACGAATCATGTTTCCAATGATTGGTCGTGTAGAAGAATGGCGTGCTGCCAAAGCTATTCTTGATGAAGTTAAAACTGTACATCCATGCGCCAACTTACAAGTTGGTATTATGATAGAAGTTCCTTCTGCTGCCTTACTTGCGCCTATTCTTGCTCAAGAAGTGGACTTTTTCAGTATAGGAACAAATGATTTAACCCAATATACTTTAGCTATTGACCGTGGTCACCCTATCCTATCGGCTGAAGCAGACGGCCTCCACCCAAGTATTTTGCAATTGATTAATCATACTGTAAAAGCTGCACACAAACATGGCAAATGGGTGGGTATATGCGGAGAACTCGCAGCGGATCCAAAAGCTGTACCGATTCTTATGGGATTAGGCGTAGATGAGCTCAGCATGTCTCCAAATAGTATTCCTTTAGTAAAAGCCCAAATTCGTACACTTAACTACAGCCAAGCTCAAGCGCTTGCAAAACGCGCACTAGAATGTGAGAGCGCCACTGCTGTACGTCAGTTATCCGAACAAGAAATCTAAAGATTAGGAACAGTAATGGCTAAAGTTCTAACAATTACTTTAAATCCTGCAATTGATGTAACGGTACAACTCAATGAGTTACAGGTTGGTGAGGTAAATCGCCAAGAATCTGTAGAGATACATGCAGCAGGCAAAGGATTAAATATTGCACAAGTTTTAAAAGATTTGGGGCATGAAGTTATTGTTTCTGGCTTTCTAGGAACAACGAACAAACAAATTTTTGATGATCATTTTAAAGAGGCTCAATTCCAATCTGAGTTTATTTATATTGAAGGCGAGACTCGTCAAAATATAAAAATTGCTGAACATTCTGGGCGTATGACCGATTTAAATGGAAAAGGTTTCTTAGTTTCTGAACTAGATAAAAAGAACCTCTTTCAAAAAATCGAAATGATTTTGCCACAAGTAGATGTAGTTGCCATTGCCGGGAGCCTTCCACAAGGTTTTAGTGTTGATGAGTTACAGCAACTTATTAAGCTCATTCAACAGCAAGGAAAAAAAGTTGCACTTGATACAAGTGGTAAAGCATTGGTCGCTGCAATTGAATGTCAACCATGGATGATTAAGCCAAATACAGATGAGTTAGTAGAAAGCTATCAACTTCCTGCCGCGACTTATACTGAACAAAAAAAGCTTTTTGAAAACTTAGCTAAAATTGAGCATGTCGTTATTTCGATGGGTGAAGACGGTGTAAACTGGCTACACGACACTCACCCGCTTCATGCCAAAGCCCCTAAAGTGATCGTTAAAAGTACCGTTGGTGCAGGTGACTCTCTTTTAGCAGGTATGATTCATGGCTTAATAAATGGCTTCTCTGATGAAGAAACATTAAAAACTGCTACCGCAATCGCAAGCCATGCTGTCACACAAATTGGCTTTCGTATTCCCAATGCCGAAACGCTAAGCCAATTAAAAGCCCAAACTACAATCAATTCATTGAGTGAATCTGATGCTAACTGCTAAACATTTATTATTTGTCATTAATAGTCCGCAACAGCAAGTCAATGCTTTGATTTTAGCTCGAAAACTTGCACAAGTCGCATCCCAACAGGGTTATCCAAATAACATTATTTCGCTTGATGAATTCGAAATAAGTGAAAACTTTGACCAAGTTATTGTTGTTGGACAACGCCCGAAAGATCTTAATAGTTTTGGTACACATCCATTATCTTTCATTAGCATTGAAGAGATAAAAAATGATGCTCACACAGCTTTCCAAACTGCCTTAGATCACATTAAGCCAGCTCAAGATTGGCTAAGTGATAATAGCTTGGCAGTAACTACTACTAAAAAGTTTGTAGCAATCACTGCGTGTCCTACGGGTGTTGCCCATACTTTTATGGCTGCCGAAGCTTTACAACAAGGTGCAGAAAAGCTTGGGTATGAGATTGAAGTAGAAACACAAGGTTCTGTTGGTGCAAAAAATATTTTATCAGCTCAAGCTATTGCTGAAGCGGACATTGTGATTCTTGCGACTGACATTGAAGTTAACACAGACCGTTTTGTAGGTAAGCGTGTTTATCGGTGTGGTACAGGTTTTGCTCTAAAGCAAACAGATAAAGCCTTTGCTGAAGCAATCAGCAATGCACAAGTTTTAGAACAAGGTAAGCAACAAGCATCGACAGAAAATAAAGATAAAACCGAAAAAGTTGGCGTATATAAACATCTCTTAACTGGTGTTTCTTTTATGTTACCTATGGTGGTGGCTGGAGGTCTGTTAATTGCTCTCTCCTTATGCTTTGGCTTAAATGCTGCTGAGCAAGCTGGAAGTTTACCCGCCATATTAAAACAAATTGGTGCTGCGGCATTTATGCTCATGGTCCCGATGTTATCGGGCTATATTGCCTACTCAATTGCTGATCGCCCTGGTCTTGCACCTGGTTTAATTGGGGGCTTACTCGCCTCTCAGCTACAAGCAGGTTTTTTAGGCGGTATTGTTTCAGGTTTTCTTGCGGGTTATATCGCACTATTTATTGCTAAAAAACTTAAACTCCCTACAAGTTTAGAGGCACTTAAACCAATTTTAATTATTCCATTATTAGGTACATTATTTGTTGGTCTAATTATGTTCTATGTGGTTGGACAACCTGTAGCACATATTTTCGAGCTAATGAAAGACTTCTTAAATAACATGGGTACAACAAATGCTGTGTTAATGGGAATTATATTAGCCAGCATGATGTGTATCGATTTAGGCGGTCCAATTAATAAGGCAGCCTACGCTTTTACTGTCGGATTGTTGACAACAAATACCTATATGCCAATGGCAGCAACAATGGCGGGTGGTATGGTCCCTGCAATTGGTATGGCTATTGCAACTTTTATTGCTAAAAATAAATTTAGTACAGGAGAGAAAGATGCCGGAAAAGCTGCTTTCGTATTAGGTTTATGTTTTATTTCCGAGGGTGCTATTCCCTTTGCAGCTAAAGACCCAATGCGTGTTATTCCAACTTGCATTTTAGGTGGTGCTGTAACTGGAGCACTTGTTGCATTATTCCATTGCGAATTAGTTACTCCTCACGGCGGCGTATTTGTTCTTTTAATTCCAAATGCAATTAACCATGCTTGGCTATATCTCGCTGCCATTGCAGCAGGTAGTATCGTTACAGGGATAAGCTATGCCATTGTTAAGAAAAAAATAGAAGAAAAAATTGTGACCACTGCATAATTAAAAAGGGGAGAATATAAATTCTCCCTTTTTACACTTCATATGTTTCATCAAAGAAAACTTGAAGTTGAGAGTTTTCAATAATGAGTACTTAAAACCTGTAATTAAAGCATTGTCTAAAAAGCTGATCAGTTATTATGGACTAGACTTTGCACGTAAACGTAAAGCTTGTTCATTCTGACCTTTGGTAGCTCAGCAAAATACAAAGAAACGTATTCCTTTCCTATTTGAAATGTTTAAAGTTCCATACAAACAACAAGAAGAATTTTTAAAACTTATTGTTGGGATATTACCTAACTTTAGTAAAGGTGCACACGATGCCAGTGGTAATGGTGGTTATTTAGCTGAAGCAATGCAGGTCAAATATGGTGAGCAAATTGAAGCTGTCATGCTGACTGAAGCATGGTATCGAGAGAACATACCGCATTTTAAATCATCGTTAGAAGATGGTGATATTGAGAATATGCCAGCGGATCAAGACGTGATAGAAGATCACCGGGCATTTGTATTGGTTAATGGTGTTGCCCGTATTCCTGCGATGGGGAAAACCAACTCAAATAATAAAGATCGACATGGTGATAGTGCTATCGCTCACTTACTGGCTGATTTTGCAAGTAATCATCCTTCAGCACCAATTGAGTTCACTTCCCTTCCAGCTAGAGATGAAATTGAAGAGTACCCAGATGATTTTGAAGATTGGTTTAGTGAGGTTGGTTGTTTTTAATCTTCATGTTTCACACGATGAATCAAAGCTTCTCCATCTTTTTCATTTGATAAGGCCATAAATTGAAATAATTGGGATTGCTCATTATCATAAGCATCAAAGAACTTAAAACTTAATTCTAAAATTATCGCCCCATTTGCATTTGGTTTAACTGAATCAGATAAAAGACGTGGTGGAAAGGCATATTCTTTCTCACTATTTCCAAGCAATAAATCATATCTTGGATATATTAGAACTGGTTTTGATGGATCATTATCAGTTTTATCCAATACTATAACCTGTAAATCTCGACAGGTTGCTCGACTGTTATATAACGTAAACATTAAAAAATAATTATTACTCCTAATATTAAAATCTATAAAGCTGTCCTTAAAGTGAAAGAATGGTTGTGCTTGAATATGTTGAATTCTTCTCTGATGTTCTATTTCACCTTTGTTTAAATCTATCTCTTCTTTTGTAGCTAAAACTAACTCTCTCTGTTGCTCTACACTATTTTGCAATTCTTTTGCTTGGAGATTTAAAGCGCGAGTATTCTGCTTTAGTTCAGTACCTTGCTGTATATATCCCAGATAAAGATAAAAAAAAGCTACTGGTGCAAACACTCCAGCTAAGAAATCCCCCACTTCATTTAAGGGCATCGGTTTGTTGTAATCTGCAAAATAGACATGAAAAAATATTACATAGCCTAATATTGATCCAAGATATAAAATCATAGAATAAAAAACAAAGGGGTGCTGTTTTCTATATCGTAATATTTTTAAGCAAGATTTATTTATTTTCATTCTGAACTCTTACGATTGACGTCTTTCTTGTCTTCTAATCTATGCTAATCGAATCCTTTCCGGCTGTGTGTAGACTTGCTCTAAAAGTTCATATGTGAAATCAAGTAAATCATCTGCCTCAGACTTTGTTAGATTTCCATCGTGAGCACCGTCATTACCATCATCTTTTATACAGCGTGATAAATCTTCCAAAGCATTATTTAACAAGTTATGTTTAAAAATCCAAATTAATCGAGTGTGAATTGATTTTTTATCATCCCGTGTTGGTACTAATGCCTCATTTTTTTGAACTATATCTTTCGTCACTATATCAAGACAAAGCCTGAACATTGCGCCAGAAGCATTAAAACAATTTAAAGATAAACATTTTGTTGCTTCATTAAAAATACCTTTAACTTTTTCAGGTAAATATTCAGGTGGATTGATTTGGCCACTTTGTACAGGAGAGTAAATAAAACTCATTAGAGCATTATTTAAATGAAAATCTTCTCTTTCAATCACATTAGAAACTTGTTCACGAATTCTTATTGTACTGTCACTAACTGAACTACTGGGGCTATACAGTTTGTCATAAATATCAGACTTTACTTTAGCTGAAATTACCATTGATTTTGAGCATGCCCTACAAACTGAAAATAAATCCCATATTTTGTATTTAGAACTCTCCATCCCATGAAAACTCTTAACATTGAAAGTACTGTTCTTAGCTGAGCAACTAGGACAATCAAAAATAAATGTACTCATAATTTTCCCCCGCATTTATTTGTAAATATTTCCATTAGTTTATAACTTCAAATACTTTAATAATAAAAACACGGGGTGACTAGACTTGCTGTAACAAGAATAGCCCCTCTCGAAATTAGCCTGTCAAAAGCAAAGCCCCGTTGCCATGTACATAGCAACGTTAGGTTATCAAAACTTCTAACGCTTTGAATTAGGTGATTGTATGAAAACTAGCCCGATTGTTCCATGGCTTGGCGGCAAACGTCGACTTGTGTCGCAACTTATTAAAAAACTACCAGAACATCAATGTTATGTTGAACTTTTCGCAGGCGGTGCTGCCCTATTCTTTATGCGTGAAGAAGGTTCAAGAGTTGAGGTGATCAATGATATTAATGGTGATCTTGTCAATTTATATCGTGTTGTTCAAAATCATTTAGAAGAATTTATTCGGCAATTTAAATGGGCCCTTGTTAGTCGACAAATGTTTGAGTGGCTAAAAAATACGATTAGCACTAACAGATATACCTAACCATACAACTACAAACTGCTCAGCGATAACATTGCTTTCAGTTAGTCTCAATACTCAAATGTACATGCTATGTGTAAGGTTCATTAGGTGAGTGTACTCATCTATAGTTATCAATATTCTTCTTATTTATTATGCAGAAAAATCAAAAACTAGGCACATCCAAAGATGGCAATTAAACACTGACTAACATAAAAACTCTTAAAAATATAATTTATAGACAAAAAAGCTAAATATATAAGGTTCCCCATTCCACCAGCTATTTAATTTTATATATAACAATCAATAAGTTAACAAATAAATCAACTTTATTTCACTAAATAATAGATGATTCATGTTAAATGTATGGTAAATTCCACAAACCACGAAACAAAGTAAATTATTGATATTTATAAATATTTATTATTTAAATATCTTGATTTTTCATAATTATGACTTTAGAGACAAAAACTATCTCGTTCAATGCCACGTTCAAATCATAATTTTTTTTCTACGATGCGCTTGTAAGCCAATATCGTTCAATTAACGATCAAGCAAGCCTAGATGCAATCTTGTATATCTGTTCAAAGATTTTAAGGAATTAATGGCTATGACTTATCAAGTCACATTAACTTTCAACAAACTTTGACCATAGTAGAAGAGTATTTTTAGTTTATGCAAAGTATAGAGAAACTTATCAATACAAGGTCCTTTAAACCATGTCATTGTTAAATTTAGCTATATAAATTTTGCTCACCAAGTAAAGTCCTGATATAACTTGCTTGA
>Ga0105244_10003725_pt1 | contig 10758 bp, 10 predicted proteins | sample KBSM44metaG_FD_80423 | JGI IMG/M metagenome (GOLD analysis project Ga0105244, IMG submission 80423) | Miscanthus rhizosphere microbial communities from Kellogg Biological Station, Michigan, USA - KBS M4-4 metaG | ecosystem: Host-associated > Plants > Roots > Rhizosphere > Soil | place...
GCGGTGGCGCCGGGGCCGTTCTGGACCCCGCTCCAGGTGACCGGCGGCCAGCCGCCGGACAAGCTGCCTGAGTTTGGCGCCGACACCCCGATCAAACGCCCCGGCCAGCCGGCCGAGCTGGCTGCCGTGTATGTGCTGCTGGCGTCCAACGAGTCGAGCTACGCCACTGGCCAGGTGTATGGTGCGGTGGGCGGTGCCGGCGGTCCGTGACGGCCTAGCCTTTGTTGCCTTCCTGCGCGCTCTGCATGGACGCCGGCGGCTGGAACGCCTGGTTCTGCTGGGCGACGGCGGCAAAGCGGCTGGCCTCATCGACCAGGTGCTTGTTGGCGGCCTGGCGTCCGGCTTCGGCCAGCTCGCTGGCGGTGCGCGCAGCTTGCGGTACATGCTCCTGCGCGATCTGGTTGATGTCGGCCTGGAAGTCGGTAATGACCTGCGCCAGCTGGGTGTGATAGCTCTGCAGCTTTTGCAGTACTTCGCCTGCCTGCAGCGGTGCGTTTTCCGGGCTGCGCTGATCGGGCGGTGTCAGCAGCGTGTAGCGCAGCGAGGCGATGGAGTCGTCCAGCGCTTCGCGGCTGAACTGCACATTGACCTCGGACACTCTGCGCAGCGAGCGCAGCATGGACTGCGACAGGTCGGAATAATAGTCGATGCGGGCTTCCGCATGGTTTCGGGCTGCGGGGAAGAGGGTTTCTGCAAACGAGTTCATGAGCGTGCTCCTGTTGGAATGAGGGGCCAAAAGAAAAGGGGGAGCGGACGTTTTGGCCTGGCGTCCGCTCCCCTTATCATCGCAAATGTGGCCCGTTTTGGGCACTCCAGAGCCTTCTGGAACTATTTGTTTTTCCTATTCAACGGATGGCGATGGCCGTGGCAGGAGGAAGATCGATTTCTGCCGGCCGTTGATGTAGCGGACCCCACTTTCATCAAAGTAGGCATCCTCTTCCAGCATGATGCGCACCGGCTCTTTGTAGCCCGGAATCGTGGTGGCGGCGTTGAGTTCGATCGAGTAGGCGGTCTTGTAGCGCAGCACGTCGTCGCCGCTGCCCGGCACGCCGCCCTGCATGTCCCACATGCCGATGGCCGGACCGGCCGCGTGGCCGTGGTAGCCGATCGGGTGGGTGTAGATGGTGGCGTTGATGCCTTCCGCTTTGGCCTGCTGCAGCGAGGCGGCCAGCACCTGGTTGCCGCTGCGGCCCTGCTTGAAGTTGCCGGTCAAAATATCCTGCAGGCGGCTGGCAGTGGCGAAGGCCTTGGTCAGTTCGGCCGGCGCAGCGGTTTCGCCCGGCTTGAGCACGTAGGCGTGTTCCTGGATATCGGTATTGAGGCGCAGGTAGGTGATGCCGATGTCGACGTGCAGCAGGTCGCCCGGCACGATCACTTCGGCGTTGGCCAGACCCTTGCCGGCGCGCTGGATTTCTACCGATGGATGGAACCAGGTGTCGTAGCCGAGGTCACGGATCTTCTGGCGGAACCACCACACCACGTCATCGGCGGTGGTGATGCCGGGCGTGATCACGCGCTCGGAGAAGCCTTCCTCGATAATCTTGTGGGTGGCGTTCACCAGCTGCGGATAGATTTGCATCTCGCGCTCGGTGCGGCTTTCCAGCCAGCGCACGGCCAGCGGTTCTGCCGACACCACGCGCTTTTTCAGCTCGGACGGCAGGGCCGCCAGCAGTTCGGTGTATTCGGTGTGGTCGATACCGTCGGCGTGATTGAAGTGGGTCGAAGTGTTAAGCGCGATCTTGTCCGGATTGCGCTGCTTGATGATATCCACCAGCGCAGCCCACTGGTCCGGGAACTTCTTCATGTCCCAGGCGGCGGCGATGCTCTTGCCGACGTTGTAGCGCGCCACGGCCAGGCGTTCCACCTTGCCGGTTTTGGCGTCGCGGTAGAACACCAGGATGGTGCGGCGGCGCGCGTGCAGCCATTCGGCCGGCAGCATGGTCTTGACTACCGGGTCTTCGTTGTACTCGCGCGTAACCAGCACCCACATATCGATGCCGGTTTGCTCCATCGCGGAGGGGAGCAGGTTGTCGAAGCGGTCGACCAGCAGTTCGTTGACGACCGTGGCCTGGTCGCGCACCGACAGCACCTGGGCATGGGCTGGTATGCCTGCGGCCAGCAGGAGGGAGAGGGCAAAGAGGAATTTTTTCATCCGCTGATCTTGATCCCGGTTTTTGGCAATGTCAATCAACAATGTTTACAATGTCCGGACCATACGCAAAGGAGAGAACATGGCAGCACCTACGGTTTTTTATCTGCACGGCGGCCCGGCACTGGGTCCGGTGTTTGAGCGCGCGCGTTTTCCGGACGCCAGCCATGTCCATTGGTGGCACCAGCCGCTGGCCAAGCCGTGCGCCGCGCGGCCTTACCGGGATCTGCTGGATGCCGCGCTGGCGGAGTTTCGCTGCGTGGCCGCCCAGGCGGGCCAGCCGCTGACCGTGATGGCCAGCTCCTTCGGCGCGCACCTGGCGGTGCACCTGGCGCGCCAGGCGCCGGAACTGGTCAAGGACGTGGTGCTGCTGGCGCCGACCTTCAATCCGGAAGATGCCGCGCTGCGCCTGGCGCGCCGCGCTTTCCGCGTGCACACCGACCACCCGAATGCCGCCAAGCTGGCCGTGGCGCTGGCCATGTATGAAGATGATCCGGGCCGTCCGCGCTTCTGGGACGTCTTCGGCGCGCTGTCGCTGCTGCCGGATGTGACGGAACTGTACTTTGGCCCGAACGGCGGCCCGGAGGCAGCACGGTCGTTTGCGGAGTTGATCCAGCAGCCGGGCGCTTTCGACGGCCCGACCTCGGTGGCGACCTCGGACGATTTCTCCGCGCTCGATCACACGCCGGTGCAAAGCCCGTTCACCGGGCCGGTGTCGGTGCTGTTCGGCGCCTACGACCCGATGATCGATGCCGACAAGGACCGCGCCGTGTGGGAAGTGATCTTCCCGCAGGCGGCTTTCTTCAAGGTGGAGACGGGCCACTTCCCGCTGCTGGAGCTCACGCTGGAGCAGTGCCTGGCGCCGGCTTAAGGCACACAATCATGATGATACGGGGGGCGGTGTTTTATACCGCATAATTGATTAGTAGGAGATTCAGGGAATTTCCTTTACACTGCCTGCCCGACTTCGGTATTTTGTCACCGTCTTGTTTCTTTCCTGTCCTGGCCTTCCGGCCATTCCTGTCCGATCCTCGACCATTGGCTCTACTTGAGAGTGGGTTCGTTCGTCTACAGTAAGGAGCAATACATGCATACATATACCGGAACTATCCATTGGTTCAGCAGATTGAAAGGCATCGGCCAGATCAGGCCCGATGCCGGTGGATATGACGTCCTGGCCGATATCGGCGACTTCGCGTTACGCCAGCCGCCGGGCAGCCTCGAAAAAAATCTGGTCACATATGAGTTCACACCGTCGGCGTCCGGCGGTCGTGCGACCAATATCCACGTAACGGCAAGGGGTTAAACATGGCAAAAGAAGAGCTCATCGAAATGCCTGGCCTGGTCCATGAAGTCCTGCCGGACAGCCGCTTCCGCGTCCAACTCGAAAATGGCCATAGCTTGATCGCCTATTCCGCCGGCCGCATGAAAAAGAATTTTATCCGCATCCTCGCCGGTGACCGCGTAACACTCGAAATGTCGGCCTATGACCTGAGCAAGGGCCGCATCACCTTCCGCCACATCGATTCCCCCAAACAGGCCGGTACGCGCAGTACCTACCGGCGCCGCTGACGCGGCGCCTTCCGGTCGTCATGCCTCAGCGGGCGAAGTGGGCTTCGATTTCTTCCAGCGTCTTGCCCTTGGTTTCGGGCAGCAGGAAGGTCGCGGTCAGGAAGTACAGCAGCGTCGCGCCGGCCCACCACAGGAACATGGTGGCGTAGCCGTACTGCCCCACGGTGGGCAGGAAGGTGGCGGCGATCATGGTCGACACGAACTGGTTGACCAGCAGCGCGATGCTCATGCCGTTGGAGCGGATGCGGGTCGGCATCAGCTCCGACAGCGCCAGCCACACGCACACGCCTGGGCCGACCGCGAAGCTGGCCACGAACAGGCACATGGCCAGCGCGACCCACCAGCCATGCGATGCCGGCGGCACGGCGGCAATGTCGGCGCGCTCGATGTGCAGCGGCGCGTTCATGCCTTCGGCCGGATCGGCGAACGGATTCAGATGCAGCTTGCGGAAGAACACGCCGATCACGCTGTCCGGCTGCACGGTGTCTTCGCGGCTCACGTGCAGCAGCGGCAGGGCGGCGTCGTCGCTGCGGCGGGTTTGCACGTTGGTGAACGGGCCGTAGGAATAGGCCACCGTTAGCTGTTGCGGCGCGCCGCCGGCGTTGGCGCCGAAGGCTTGCAGGGTGGCGGCGTCCAGTTGCAGTGACAGGCCGTCCGACTGGATGCGCGCTTGCAGCTGCGGACGCACGTCGCGCTGCTCGCCTTCCACGCTGCGGAACAGCAGGCCGGCTGAGAGCAGGGCGGTGACGATGCCGGCGGTGCCCAGCATCAGCAGGAACTTGCGGCCCTTGCGGTCGACCAGCACCACAGCCACGATGGTCATCAGGGCGTTCAGCACTTTCAGCGCGACGTCGGCGGTGTTGGCGGTGGCGCCGGGCAGGCCGGCCTGATTGAGGATGTTGACCACGTAGGCCAGCACGGAGTTGATGCCGGTGGCCTGGTTCAGCGCGAGGATCAGGCAGGCCAGCAGGAAGGGCAGCACGTAGCGGCGGCTCAGGAGCGGATCGCTGGCGCGTGGCACGGAGGCGTCGTCTGAGGACGTGGCCGGGGTCAGCGCCTGCTGGATGTCGTGCAGCTCGGCCTCCGCTTCAGTGGCGGGACGGGTGCGCAGCAGCGCAGTGCGTGCTTCTTCGATGCGGCCTCGCTGCGCCAGCCAGCGTGGCGACTCGGCCAGCAGCAATGCACCGATCGTAAATACGAGGCCAGGCGTCAGGCACCACCAGAAGATGCTGCGCCATGCGTGATCCTTGGCCGCAAACACCGCAGCGGTGCGCTCGGTTTCCGCCAGATGCTGTGCGGCTGCGGTGGCAGCTTCCACCGAATTCGCCTGCATCAAACCAATCACCGCAGCGGCCACCAGGCCGATGGTCAACAGCAGCTGGAACAAGGCCGCGCCGCGACCGCGCTGGCGCGCGTGCAGGCATTCGGCCAGGTACAGCGGCACCACCACGCCAATCAAGCCGCCGCTGACGCCTTGCAGCAAGCGGCCCAGCAGCAGCGGCAAATAGCCCTCCGCCAGCGCGATCAAGGGAATACTGAGCGTGAACAGCACGCCGGACAACACCATCGCCCAGCGGCGGCCGATCAAGTCGGCCAGCGCACCGGCAAACAACGAGGACAGCACTGAGCCCAGCAACACGGCAGCCACGATAAAACTCAGCTGCTGCGCGCTCAGGCGCCAGGCCACGGACGCCGTCGATTCAAGATAAGGCAACGCACCCGCGATAATGCCAACGTCTATTCCGTAAAGCAGTCCACCCATCCCTGCGATGAACAATAAAAATCCCATGGCGCGAGCTTGCATCGAGTCTCCGGCTAGTTGGTGGTTAGATCGATGGCTTCACCTTCGACGAAGACGGCCACCGGTTGTAATTCCGAATTGAGGACCACGAGGTCGGCCCACGCGCCCGGCGCGAGTCGGCCACGCTCGGTCTCGCCGAGATAATCGGCAGGGTAGAGCGACAAGCGGTTGGATGCATCGGCCAGCTCCAGACCGAGGCCGACGAAATTGCGCAGCGCCTGATCCATGGTCAGCACGCTGCCGGCCAGCGATCCGGTGGCGAGCCGCACGCAGCCCAGACATTTGTAGACGCGCTGGCTGCCGAGGCCATACTCGCCGTCCGGCATGCCGGTGGCGGAGGTGGCGTCAGTCACGCCGTACAAACGCGGAATCGCGCGCAGCGCTGCGTGGATCGCTCCCGGCTCCACGTGCTGCAAGTCCGGGATAATCTCCGCGTACTCCGCATGCGCCAGCGCCGCGCCGACGATGCCGGGCTTGTAGTGATTCAGTCCCGTCATGCCGTTGTACAGATGCGTGAAGCCGGCCGCACCGGCCTTCAGCGCGGCCACGCCGTCTTCATAGGTGCCGTTGCTATGGCCGATCTGCACACGGATGCCGAGTTCATTCAGTTGCGGGATCAGCGCCAGATGGTCGGCCACCTCGGTAGCCAGCGTCATGGCGCGGATTGGCGCCAGCGCGTGATAGTCGCGCACCAGGTCCATGCTGCCGGGGACCACGGCGTCCGCAGGCTGCGCGCCGAGGCGGTGGATACTGAGGAACGGGCCTTCCAGATGCACGCCCAGCATGCGCGCGGCGCCGGTCGGGCGTTCGGCAATGATCGGCGCCAGGCCGCGCAAGGCACGGCGGATCGAGTTGTCGGTGGCGGTCATGGTGGTGCCCAGCATGGCGGTGGTGCCGTGCTTTGCATGCGCGCGCGCCACGGTGGCGCCGGCGTCGCCGCCTTGCATGATGTCCACGCCGGCCGCGCCATGCACATGCAGGTCGATAAAGCCGGGCAGGATGGTCAGCGTGCTGTCCGCGTTGTTGTCTTCGCGGATGTGCAGGATGCGCTGATCGAAGCTGATGCTGCCGTTGATCCAGCCATCCGGGGTAAGAATACGTCCACTCAGCACAGCGTCACTCCGCGATCAAGACTTCGATGCCGGCTTCCAGCAGGCCGTCGCGGTATTCCGGGCTGATGCCGGCGTCGGTCACCACTGCATGCACGCGGTCCAGCTGGACGATGCGGTGCAGGCTCACGCGGCCGAATTTTGAGGCGTCGGTCAGCACGATGATTTTCTTGGCGCGTTCCACCATCTTGTGATTCAGGCTGGCCTCCGCCTCGTGGTGGGTGGTGACGCCGAACTGCAAATCGAAACCGTCGACACCGAGGAACAGCTTGTCGAAGCTGTAGGCCTGCAGGCAGGCTTCCGCTTGCGTGCCCTGGATCGACAGCGACTGCTTGCGCAGCAGGCCGCCGGTCAGGATCAGGTCCACGCCCGGCGCGTCGGCCAGCTCCCAGGCGATATTCAGGCCGTTGGTCATCACCGTGATGTTCTGCGCCTCGCGCAGATGGCGCGCCAGCGAGATGGTAGTGGTGCCCGAGTCGATGATGATGTTATCGCCCGGCTGCACCATGCGCGCGGCATAGGCGCCGATGCGCGATTTCTGCTCGTGGTTGATGGCGTCTTTTTGCGGCACCGTGTGTTCGGTCGGGGGCGTGCGCGCCAGCGTGGCGCCGCCGTGGCTGCGCGTGGCCAGGCCTTGCGATTCCAGCGCACTGAGGTCGCTGCGGATGGTCACCGCGGATACGCCCAACTGGTCTACCAGTTCGTTGACCTGCACCGAACCGTGTTGGGTGAGCGCCTGCAAGATCGAGGCGCGGCGTTGACTGGTATTTCGCATGATGATGCTGTTAATTTGTCAAAAATGGCAGCTTAACAGATTGCGGCAGCAACGCCAGCCTGTTCGCTGCTGCCGGCTGCGGCGTTGCGGTTGCAGGCGCGCGCGTACTGCGCCAGCAGGCGGCCGATTTTGTGTTCGAGCAGGGCGTTGGCTTTGGCGGCCAGCTGGCCTTGCAGCACTTCCAGGTACTGCTCCGGCAAGTGTTGGCTCAGCAGCGACAGTGGAATCTCCAGCGCATCGAGATTGGCGACCAGCTTCTCGACCGCGGCCACCACCGGCGCTTCGCCCCAGTAGTAGCGGCAGCGGTCACTCAGACCATAGCGGCGCAGCAGGCGCTGTTCTGCGCTGCTGCCCGGATAGTGCTTGGCCCAGTGTTTGGGCTGCGCCAACATGGTTTCGTCCAGCACCTGCATCAGGCGCGAGACCTGGCCGGCCGGCACCAGCTCTTCCTCGATCTGGCACAGCGCCATCAGGGCTTCGCGCAGGGCGAAGGTGGCGGCCGGGCCGACCTTGAGGATGGCGAAATGGTCGCGCACCATCTGGTGCAGCGCCGTTTCGCGCTGGTAGTCGGTGGAGTGGGCTTCGAACACGATGCCCGGCTGGCCGGCCACGAAGGCCGACAGCGCGGCAGCTTGGTCCGCGTCGTAGTGCTGGATGTGGGTGTGGTCGAAGTCCACGCCTGGCTGCACCACCATGGCGATCACGCGGCGCCAGGCGGCGTACAGGTTCTGCTGCATGAAGGCTGTGCGGTGCACGTCCAGCGTGCGCTGGGCCGCCGATGGCGCGGTGACGGCGCCCGCTTGCGCGAGGTTGGCTTCACCGCCCGGAATCGGCACTTCGGTGCCGATCACGTAGACCGGCGGCGGCAGGCCGGCCTGTTCGGCGGCCCGCTCGGCGACGATGCACAGGCGCGCCGAACGGGCGGCGATCACTTCGTCGCTCAGGTATTGCGGATCGTCAGCGCAGCGCATCGAGCAATCGAGGTGGATCTTGTGGAAGCCTGCTGCGGCGTAAGCGGCGATCAAGGTTTCGGCGTGCTGCATGGCGGTGGCCGCGTCCAGTCCCTGCCACGCATTCGGCCCAAGGTGGTCGCCGCCGAGCACCAGCCGCTCCAGCGGGAAACCTTGCTGCTCTGCCAGCGCGTGCACGTAGGCGACGAACTGCGGCGGCGTCATGCCGGTGTAGCCGCCAAACTGATCGACCTGATTCGAGGTCGCCTCGACCAGCAGCACGGTGTCGTATGTGGCGGCGACGCGCATGGCGGCACGCAGCACGCTCGGGTGGCTGCAGCATACGCTGTATAAGCCGGTGGCTTCACCACGGCGGTGCGCTGCGATGATTTGCTGGACGGGGGACAGGGAATCGGTGGTCATAATTTAGTTGCTCAGTTGTTGACGAACGAGGAGGGCGGCGCCGCGTGCGCCGCCGGCGTCTCCAAACGCGGGTGGCAGCACCGGCGGCGTGCGCACGCCGGAGAACAGGTGGCGGTTCATCGCCGCCGGCAGTTTTTCGTACAGGTGCGCCAGCTGCGACAAGCCGCCGCCCAGCACAATCGCGTGTGGATCGAGCGTGATCACCAGCGTCGCCAGCGCATGGCCCAGCAGGTCGAGGTGCACGTCCAGCGTGTGCCGCGCCGTGGTCGAGCCGCTTTGCGCGCGCGCCACGATGGTCAGCGGGGTTGCATCATCGCCGCTGAAGTGGCGGTGCATCTGCTGCATGCCCGGGCCGGAGACGTAGCGTTCAAGGCAGCCTTGGCGTCCGCAAGGGCAGTCGAGCAGCGGCAGGCCGTGCGGCGCCAGCAGCGATGCGGCCAGCGGCCAGTGGCCCCATTCGCCTGCGACGCCGTTGGAGCCGCGCATCAGGCGGCCGTTGACGCAGAAACCGCCGCCCGCGCCGGTGCCGATGATGGCGCCGAACATGGTGGCCATGCCATCGGCTGCGCCGCCCTGCGCTTCGGACAGCGCGAAGCACTGGCAGTCGTTGCCGACGGCGAGCGGGCGCTGCAAGGCTTCTTCCAGTGCTTGCACCACCTGACGGCCGTTCAGTGCCGGCACGTTGGAGCTGAGCTGGCGGCCGGTCACGCTGTCGATGATGCCGGGCAGGCCGATGCCGACCGGCGCGCGCAGACCCAGCGCCTCGTCGCCGCGCGCGATCAGGCCTTGTATCGCGGCGACGAAGGCGGCGAAGTCGGTAGTCGGCGTGGCGACCCGTTCGCGGTGGACTTCCCGCAGCGATTTGGCTGATAACTCGCCTTCTTCGGCAAACGCCACCAGCTCAATCTTGGTGCCGCCGATATCGATGCCGTGATAGCCGTGTTTAGAATTCGTCATGGCGATAAATGGTGACGCCTTGAACCACGCGGTTCACGATGCCGCCGGTGAATGGATTATCGGGACGCAGCTGCAGCAGCGCCGATTGATGCAGCGCGTACTGCTGCGCCATCAGCAGCCACAGAGGCGCCAGCCACGCATCGGGCCACGACGGCGTATCGATGCCGAAGTCACCACCTGCGCCGACGGTCAGCACGTGCTGCGCCACTTGGTCGCGGCGCAGCTCTTCGATCAGATCATGTTCGTAGCGGCGCGACAGCGGATCGGCGCTGCGGAACAGCAGCACCAGCGTGTCCTTGTTCACGGCGGCCTTCGGGCCGTGGCGGAAACCGAGGGCGCTGTTCGCCATCGTCATCACTGCACCTGCGGTCAGCTCCATGATCTTCAGCGCAGCTTCTTTTGCCAGCGCTTCCAGAGGGCCGCTACCGAGGTAGATCACGCGCGATACCGGTTGCGCCGCCAGTTGCGCCACCGGCGCGGACCATTGTTCGGCCGCCTGCTCGCCCAGGTCGGCCAGCTTGTTCAGGCGTCCGGCTTCGAAGTCCGGATCCAGTACGCTCAACGCCGCCAGCAGCATGCAGGTGAAGCTGCTGGTCATGGCGAAGCCACGATCGCAGCTGGCGGCCGGCATCATCAGATTGAAGGCGGCGGCATCGTCTTCGCTTTGCTGGGCGAGCGCGCCGTCCGCATTGCAGGTGATGTTGAGGAAGCGCGCGTTCGGCACCAGGTCGCGCACCAGCTGCACGGCAGCGGTACTTTCAGGGCTGTTGCCGCTGCGGGCGAACGACACCAGCAGCGTCGGCGCGCCGGCTTCCAGGTACAGGGCAGGGTGGGTCAGCAGGCTGGTGGTCGAAATGGCGCGCACCTGGCATGGCCACGCCGCGTTGATTTCGTCCGCGATGATTTCGCCCACGTAGGCCGAGCTGCCGGCGCCGGTCAGGATCACGCGCTGCTGTGGGTTGCGCAGGCTGTCGCCGAGGAAGGCGGTGATGCGGCTTTGCTCTGCGCTCAAGTGCGCCGCC
>Ga0105244_10003726_pt1 | contig 10756 bp, 9 predicted proteins | sample KBSM44metaG_FD_80423 | JGI IMG/M metagenome (GOLD analysis project Ga0105244, IMG submission 80423) | Miscanthus rhizosphere microbial communities from Kellogg Biological Station, Michigan, USA - KBS M4-4 metaG | ecosystem: Host-associated > Plants > Roots > Rhizosphere > Soil | place: Michigan...
CGACCGCCTCGAGTCGGACGCCGACCACGTGATGCGCGCCGCCATGTCCAAGCTGTTCCGCGACGAACCGGACGTGCGCAACCTGATCAAGATGAAGGCCATCTACGAAATCCTGGAAACCGTCACCGACCGCTGCGAGGATGTGGCCAACATCATCGAAGGCATCATCGTCGAAAACGCATAATTACAAAAAGAACAGTCCATGAATACCATAACAATGAGCATCTATGTGCTGGGCATTCTGATCGCCCTGGCCTTGGTGTTTGACTTCATGAACGGCTTCCATGACGCCGCCAACGCGATCGCCACCGTCGTCTCGACCGGTGTGCTCAAGCCGCAAACGGCGGTGGCGATGGCGGCGCTGTTCAATTTCGTCGCCATCTTCGTGTTCCATCAGTTGACCGTGGCAGCCACCGTCGGCAAGGGCACCATCGACCCGGCCGTGGTCGACCAGTACGTCATCTTCGGCGCGCTCGTCGGCGCCATCGTCTGGAACATCGTCACCTGGTATTACGGCATTCCGTCGTCGTCGTCGCACGCGCTGATCGGCGGCCTGGTCGGCGCCGCCGTCGCCAAGAGCGGCACCGGCGCGCTGATCTCGGCCGGCCTGATCAAGACGGTCGCCTTCATCGTGCTGTCGCCGCTGCTCGGCTTCGTGTTCGGCTCGCTGATGATGCTGCTGGTGTCGTGGGTGTTCGTGCGCTCGACGCCGCGCCGGGTCGACAAGTGGTTCCGCCGCCTGCAACTGGTGTCGGCCGCCTCGTACAGCCTCGGCCACGGCGGCAACGACGCGCAAAAAACCATCGGCATCATCTGGATGCTGCTGATCGCCGCCGGCTATTCGCAGTCGACCGACGCGATGCCGCCGCTGTGGGTGATCATCTCGTGCTACACGGCGATCTCGTTCGGCACCTTGTTCGGCGGCTGGCGCATCGTCAAGACCATGGGCCAGAAGATCACCAAGCTCAAACCGGTCGGCGGCTTCTGCGCCGAGACCGGCGGCGCGATCACCCTGTTCACCGCCACCGCGCTCGGCGTGCCGGTGTCGACCACGCACACCATCACCGGCGCCATCGTCGGCGTCGGCTCGGCGCAAAAGATGTCGGCCGTGCGCTGGGGCGTGGCCGGCAACATCGTCTGGGCGTGGATCTTCACGATTCCGGCGTCGGCCTTCGTCGCCGCGATCGCCTGGTGGGTCGGGCGGCATATCATGTAATGCGCAAGGGAGCCGAGGCTCCCTTTTTTTATTGCGGGCGGGAGTCCTTCGGCTCCGCCTTCCCTAGGGGGTGCCCCTCGCCGGGCGAATGCGTAGCTCGTCGCCGACCCGTTGAATGTCGAGATCGATGTCGGCGCGGCCGTAGGCGATTTCTGGCGGGATCGGGATCGCCTGGGAGTTACCGCTTCGGAAGGCCTTGGTGGTATGGCGGCGCAAGCGCCACAAGTTGGCGTCGTCACCGGGTATGGGCACTGGATAGTGGGACTGAGGAGGTAGTCCGAGTTTTTCGTAAGCCTGCCGCACGCGCTCTTGCTGCTCGGCTTCCGGCAAATCCGGTGGGAGGACGACGGTGGCCTTCTTGCCGCCTGACGACTTAAGAATAAAGGTATAGTCATCCTCCGGTCTACGCGGGAAGAAGCGGCGAATCGCCCAAGCGATACTGAGTGCGACAGCTAGCGAACCCAGCATCCAAGAAGCGATGGTCACCAGGCCATCAATAGCCAGCGCCCAATTCATGACTTACCTCCGCGCGCAGAATCAAAAACAATCGTGGCGATGCAAATTATAACGCCGATCAAAATGGAGGTTCGCCCGCCGTCCAGGCCCGCGATCACGTCGCCATCATTGGCCAAGCTCAGATATAAGCTGCATGCCCATGCTGTGAAGCCTGCCCAGATGGCGACATTGGTGACTTGAGCCAAGTGGTCTGCCCAGCGATCAAACGAAATACGCCTGGTAGTGGCGCCGCCTGCGCCAGGAAGCTGCTTTGCCCTTGTGAGCGGCAACATCATGCCCAGCGATGCGCCACCGACAGTGGGGCCTATAAAAGCGATTGTATCGGCGTTCTGCAGGCTAACCCGCAGCAGCAATTCGAAAATGGCCATCAGCCATGGAAATATCCATGTAAGAATTCGAAGTTCCATGATCTCTGCCGGGAAGTGGAAGTGGCTAATGTAGCCCTCTGGTGCAAAGGCGGCGTGATTTAAGTTGCAGTAGAATCGGATAACATCCCGAATGGACAGAACATGCAAAAGATAGATTTCGGAGCGTTGATGCAGTTGGCGCAGGCCTCGGCCGCGGTAGGCTTGCCTTGTAGCTGCAACCAGGCATCGCTGGCGGCGTGGCAGGCGTTGCCGATGACGTTGGAGTTGGACCGCTTCGAGGACGTCGGCACGTTGATGGAAGATCCGTATGACGAACCGACCTTCGTCGAATTCCATCCGAACGGGACGCGCTACGAAAGCGCGGATGCGCCCATCGCGCCGCGTTACTATCCGTACAACCGCTGTACGGTGTCGCGTTGCATGAATTGCGGCCGCAACTACCTTCGCTATAACGAAGCCGGCGGCTATTTCACCGAGCTGCGCATCCGCGCCTTGCAGCCGGATTTGCTGGTGGACGCGGCAGCCCCGTAAACCACGTGGGGCGGATTAGGCGGGACGCCGTAATCGGCCATGCACGCGCCGCCGGTTACGCATGCATGGCCGATTACGCTGCGCTAATCCGCCCTACGTGATTTAGATGGTGCTTGAGTTGTCGGTGGATGGCTTTACACCGCGTCCGGCGCGAACAGCTTGTCGTAGGCCGCCAGCAGGCTCTGGTGCATGGCGCTGCCTTCGAAGTTCGGCCCCAGCGTCTCCAGGCCGAAGAAGCGCTCGGAGCCATCGAGCAGGGCCTCGGCCATCGCCAGGGTGTCGGCGCCGTACAGCAGCTCCAGCGCGCGGCGGAAGTTCTCCGGCTCCTCCAGCCTGACGATGCTTTCGATGCAGCGGTACACCAGGCGGCGCGGCTTGGGCAGGTCGCCGTAGTGGTGGATCCAGTTGCAGCCCTCCAGCACCGCCTCCTCGTCGCCCACCACCAACGCCAGCAAGGTTTTCAGTTCGCCGATGCGCAGCTGTTTCCACGGCGTGCCGGCCGGGGCCGCCAGGCCGAGGATTTCCCACAGCGGCCGCTCGTCGTTCAGGTTCGAGGTCTGCAGCTCCACCAGCAAGGCGGTGCAATCCTGCACGCTGAGCTCTTGCAGGCGCACCAGTAGCGGACGCAGCGCGTTGCCGACGCTGTTGTTTTCCCACTCCAGGTCCTCGACCGGATAGATCTCCGAGAAACCCGGCACCAGGATGCGGCAGCTGTAGGCGCCTTGCTCGTCGAAGTCGGCCACGTAGATGTCCTTGCCTTCGGCGTGGAGGGCATCGACCAGCCACTGGTAGTCCTCCCCGGTGCTGGTGCTGAAGTTCCAGTCGACGAAGGGATAGTCCGATGTGTCGCTCAGGAAGTCCCACGCGATCACGCCGCTCGAATCGACGAAGTGGGCCTCCAGGTTGTCGACGACGTCGATCTCGCCGGGGTCGAAGCTTGGCTCCGGGAAGCCCTCGAGCGCGTCCAGCGGGCGGCCCTGCAGCAGTTCCGTCATCGCCCGCTCCAGCGCGATCCCCAGGCGCGGGTGCGCGCCGTAGCTGGAGAGCACGCCCTGGTCCTTCGGATGGATCAGGGTGACGTTCATGACCGGGTATTTGCCGCCCAGCGAGGCGTCCTTGACCAGCACGCCGAAACCGGCCGCGCGCAAGCCGGCGATGCCGGCCTCGATGGCGGGGAAGCGCGCGACGACATCGTCCGGCACCTCCGGCAGGCACAGGGCCTCGGAGATGACGCGGTACTTGATGGCGCGCTCGAAGATCTCCGACAGCGCCTGCACGCGCGCCTCGGTGACGGTGTTGCCGGCGGCCATGCCGTTGCTGACGTACAGGTTGCCGATGATGTTGACCGGGATGTAGGCGGTGGCGCCGTCGCGCAGGCGCTGGTAGGGCAGGGCGCAGATGCCGCGCTCGACGTTGCCCGAGTTTAGGTCGACCAGCACGCCGGCGTCGATGTCGCCTTCTGGATTGTAGAAGGCGTGCAGCTCGGGGTTGAGCATGTCGGACGGCCACGCGCCGTCGGCCGCCGGCGCGAACCATTTTTCCTGGGGATAGTGGACGAAGGGCGCGTTGGCGCGCTGCGCGCCCAGGTGGTAGTGGGTCCAGAAGTAGTGGGTGGCGAGACGTTCGACGAACTCGGCGTAGGCGCTGGCGCGCGCGGCCAGCTCGGTGGTGCCCTTGCCGTTCGAGAAGAGCATCGGGCAGTCGCCGTCCTTCACGTGCGCCGACCAGATGCCGTCGACCTCGTGCAGCGGCGGCGATTCGGTCAGCCGGAAGCCGCGCCCGGCCAGCATGGCCTGCAGGGTGGCGATGGTGGTTTCGAGGGCGGCGTCTTTGCCGGGGATGTAGGTTTCAGTAGTCATTGAGCGATCTCGGAAGGGGAGGGGCGGACGGCGCGCGAGCTCTTGCCGCGCCAGCGAGGCTGAATGCTGGCGTCAAGCTTACCACCGCCGGGGCCGCGATGTCGCAAATGCGCTATGATGCCGCCTTTTCCAGATTCACTCAGGCATCAATGACATTACCCCCGGGCAAGACCCCGCGCGGCGGGGGCCACTCCCGGTTCCGGCGTTACACCGAAACGGTCATGAACGCCGCATTGCTGGGTGGGCTGGTGGCGTCGCTGAGCTACCGTATCGGATTGCACGGCCGCCTCGGCGTGACCCGGTACAGCGTGGCGCTGGCGCCCGAGCGCCGCCTGCCGCGGCCGCTCAAGATCGCCTTCGCCTCCGACTTCCACGCCGGTCCGCCGACCCACGCCGGCATCTTCGCCGACCTGTTCGCGCGCATCGACGCCGAGCGGCCCGATGTGCTGCTGCTGGGCGGCGACTACGTGCACGGCCCGGCGCGCTACGCGGACGCGCTGTGCGCGGCGCTGGCGGCCTGCCGTCCGCCGCTGGGTAAGCTGGCCGTGTTCGGCAACCACGACCTGATCACCGACCACGGGCTGATCGAGCGCATGTTCGCGCGCGCCGGGGTGGAGATGCTGGTCAACCGCGCGCGCGCCTTGCCGGCGCCGTTCGACGGCGTGTCGGTGTGCGGCATGGACGATCCGTGGACCGGCGCGCCCGACGGCCACGCCACCTTCGCCGGCGCCGGCGCCACGCGGGTGCTGCTGATGCACGCGCCGGACGGCCTGCTGCGCCTCGACGGCCACCGCTTCGACGTCGGCTTCGCCGGCCACACCCACGGCGGACAAATCGCCACCGGCGACGGCACGCCGCTGGTGATGCCGCGCGGGCCGCTGTCGCGTCCCTATCATTATGGGTGCTTCCCGGTGCCCGGCAATGGCGAGCTGATCGTCAGTCGTGGCGTGGGCTGCAGCGGCATCCCGGTGCGCATCAACGCCGATCCGGAGCTGGTGATCTGCACTGTGCAATAATCTGTCGTATGAACAAACCGCTCCCAACCATATTGCTCACGCCCGCAGATCCCGGTGCCGCCGAGTGCATGGCCTTGATGGAGGAGCTGTCGACCGTGCTCGAGGAGATCACCGGCAGCAGCGGCAAGGCCTCGTTCGACGCCGACGACGTGCGCGGCCCGATGGCGTGCTTCGTCGTCGCGCGCGACGCCGCGGGCGTGGCGCAGGGCTGCGGCGCCTTCCGGCCGCTGGAGCCGGGCGTGGCCGAGATCAAGCGCATGTATGCGCGCCGCCACAGCAGCGGCATCGGCAGCGCCGTGCTGACCTATCTGGAGCGCGAGGCGGCGGCGCTGGGCTACCAGGCGATCTGGCTCGAGACGCGCCTGGTCAACCGCCGCGCGGTCGACTTCTACACGGCGCGTGGCTACGCGCGCATCGCCAACTATGGCAAGTACATCGGCAATCCGCTCGCTGTTTGCTTTGAGAAACAACTACCCGGAAGCTGACACGCGCGGCTTAGAAACACCTTACGTGTAAGTGTCGTCTTACAAGCGAATGCTCCGGGCTCCGCTTCCGTGCCGGTGCGATGGGGTACAGAATGTGGCCTGTTTCATCAAAGGCTAGAAAAACCATGCGTATCATCGATCAGCGTTACCTCTCCAGCGACAACCGCTACTCCACCCAACCTTGCCTGCTCAGTATCCTTGAAGTTGACGATGCGTCGGCCACGCCGGCCGCGCTGGCGTCGCTCGACCAGCGTTTGCTGGCGATGCTGCCCGGCGTGCGCAGCCAGGCCGGTTTGGTCGGCATGCGCGGCGACGACGTGCCGCAGATCGTGCGCGTGGTGCAGCAGGTGGCGCTGGAATTGCGCCGCCTGGCGCTCAACGAAGTGACGGTGGGTTTCGTCGGCGTGGTGCCGCGCATGAAGGGCCGTTACCGGCTGGTGCTGCCGTATGCTGCCAAGAACGCCGCCGCGCCGGCGCTGCGCATCGCCACGCAAATGGTCAGCGCGTTGCGCGCCGGCCGCGCCTTCAATCTGCCGGCCGCCGTGGCCCGGTTGCGCGCGCTGGCGGACCGTCGTTTGACGGCACGCCCGGCGGTGGCCGCCGTCGCGGCATAGTTGCCGTCCCGGCGAATGTCATGGAACAGCGATAACCCATGGAGACATGTAGGGAGGTTAGCGGGCGAGGCCCGCTAACCTCCCCGGGGCCCATCGAAAGAACGCCCTACCTGCCGGTAGGGCTTAAGAGCGCAGCGTAATCGGCCATGCATGTTCCGCCGGCGGCGCATGCATGGCCGATTACGGCGTTCCGCCCAACTCGATCTCCATCCCCTCGTACGCCAGCAGGACCTTCAGCCCGCCGAGCAGCGACGCGTGGCGCGCCATCACATCGGCGAACACCGCCTCGAGCTCGTCGTCGCCGCGCGTCGGCTCGTGATGGGTGCAATATAGCGTCCCGGCGCCGGTGCGCAGCGCCAGCGCCAACGCCGAGTCGAACGTGCCGTGCCCCCACCCCCGCTTGGCGGGATACTCCTCCCTCGTATACGAACAATCGACGATCAGCGCGTCGACGCCCATGGCCATGGCGTCGATGGCGGCGCTGCGTTCGCGCATCCAGCGCTCGTAGGTCGCGTGCTCCGGGTGGCCGGCTGGATGGATATTATAAAAAGGCTCATGGTCGCCGGTGAAGAACAGCGACTTGCCGTTGCAATCGATGCGGTAGCCCAGGTCGGTCACCGGATGGTTCATCACCACGTTGTTGACGGTGGCGTCGCCCACCTGCACCGGCTGGCCGACCGTCAGCGTGTGGTACTCGATGGTGGCGTCCATCTGCGTTTCGCTGACGGGGAAATAACTATTTTGCAATTGCACGCCCATCACGTGCTCGATGCCGTTGCCGGTGACCGGGTCGGTGACCCCGTGCAGGCGCACCCGGCTGTCGCGCACGAACAGCGGCGTGAAGAACGGCAGCCCGTGGATATGGTCCCAATGGCTGTGGGTGATGAAAATGTTGGCGTGGATGGCGGTGGTTTTGTTTTGGATCAAGGATTGCGCGAGCGAAAACAGGCCCGTGCCGCCATCGATGATGATCAGCGTGTCATCATCGGTGCGCACTTCGATGCAGGTGGTGTTGCCGCCGTAGCGCGCGGTGCGTGGCCCCGGCGAGGGGATGGAGCCGCGCACGCCCCAAAATCTGAATTTCATGCTCTATCCCTAGTGATTTTTTTGTAATTTTCGCTCGTGCCGGGTGGTTTTTTCGCCCTTCCACCAACGGCCGATGATAGCTTTTTTTTCCCGCGCGGGGGCGAAACAGCACAAGAAACAGCACGTGGAAACGGCAATTGTGTCGCACGATACATTTCTCCATGTACAACAGCTTGCACTACGGCTACACTCGGCACTGCGTCGATGCCAGTCACTTCCCTTAAACGGTAACAAAAAAACAATCATGCAAGAGTTAAATCAAACGCAGATTGCCCAGCGCCTCGACCAGTTGACGGAACTCAGCGTTGAGCTGGGCGGCACCCACGACACCGACTCCCTGCTCGAGCGGATACTGATCGTCGCCAAGAGCATGACCAACGCCGACGGCGGCACCTTGTACCGTCCCAGCGCGGACAAGCGCTTCCTCGATTTCAATATCCTGTGGAACGACACCCTGGGCATGCGCCAGGGCGGCGCCCACGGCGAGCCGGTCAGCGCGCCGTCGATTCCGCTGTACGAGGCCGGCGGCGACAAGAACCTGGCGTCGGTGGCGGCGTACGCGGCCCATTTCGGCGTCTCGGTCAATATCGAGGACGTCTACAAGGCCGACGTCTTCAACTTCTCCGGCATGGTCGATTTCGACCGCCAGCGCAACTACCATTCGCAATCGTTCCTGACCGTGCCGATGAGCGACCACGAGGGCGAGCTGGTCGGCGTACTGCAATTGATCAACGCCATCGACGCCGAGACCGGCGCCATCCGCGCGTTCTCGCCGACCGACCAGCGCTTCATCGAGGCGCTGGCCGCGCAGGCGGCGGTGGCGCTGACGCACCAGCGCCTGATCCGCCAGCTCGAGGAGCTGCTCGAAGCGCTGGTCAACCTGATCAACATCGGCATCGACGAGAAGTCGCCCTACACCGGGCGCCATTGCCAGTTCGTGCCGGAGCTGACGATGATGCTGGCCGAGGCGGTGCACGCCACCGAGACCGGGCCGATGGCCGGCTTCCGCATGACCGACGCCGACCGCAAGGAGCTGTGGCTGGCCGGCCTGCTGCACGATTGCGGCAAGATCACCACGCCGGTGCACGTGGTCGACAAGGCCACCAAGCTCGAAACCATCAGCGACCGCATCAACACCATCGACACCCGCTTCGAGGTGCTGCTGCGCGACGCCGAAATCGCCGCGCTGAAGCAGAAGCTGGCCGCCGGCGGCGACCCCGTCCGGCTGGCCGCGATCGACGCCGAGCTGGCGCGCCGCCAGGCCGACCTGCGCGAGGAGCGCGACTTCATCCGCTTCGCCAACGTCGGCGCCGAGGCCATGTCGGCCGAGCACCAGCAGCGCGTGCGCGGGATCGCCGCGCGCCGCTGGACCGGGCCCGATGGTGTGGAAACCGACTTCCTCGACGCCGACGAGGTGCTGAACCTGACCATCCGCTTCGGCACCCTGACCGAGGCCGAGCGCAAGATCATCAACAACCACATCGTGGTGACGATCCGCATGCTCGAGGCGCTGCCGTGGCCCAAGCACCTCAAGAACGTGCCCGAATACGCCGGCGGCCACCACGAGCGCATGGACGGCAAGGGCTATCCGCGCGGCCTGACCGGCGACCAGATGTCGGTGCAGGCGCGGCTGATGGCCTTCGCCGACATCTTCGAGGCGCTCACCGCCAAGGACCGTCCCTATAAAAAGGGCAAGATGCTGTCGGAATCGCTGCGCATCCTCGGCCAGTTCTCGCTCAACGGCCACATCGATCCGGACCTGTTCGACATTTTCATCCGCAGCAAGATCTATCTGGAATTCGCGCGCCGGAACATGGACGAGAAGCAGATCGACGTCATCGACGAATCGCTGATTCCCGGCTACACGCCGTAAGGAGCGCTCGTGCCACAGTGGAGCCGTTGGGCCAAAACGCTGCTCAAGTCCGGTCCGCGCTGGCTGCTGGGGATGCTCATCACCGCGCTCGGCGCCGCCTATGCGCTGGGGTTCTACGACAACGGCACCGTCGCCCGGCTCGACAGCCTGATCGCCGGCGAGCGCATGAAGCTGCAGGCGCCGGTGCTCGATCCGCGCATCGTCATCGTCGACATCGACGGCAAGGCGCTGACCGAATTCGGCCGCTTTCCGTGGAGCCGCGACATCCAGGCGCGGCTGGTTTCGCAACTGACCCGGCACTACCGGGTGGGCGCGGTCGGCTACGATATCTCCTTCCCCGAGCCGGACACCAGTTCCGGCTACGGCGTGCTGGAGAGGCTGTCGGCCGGCGAACTGAAAGATGTGCCGGCGCTGCGCGAACGGCTCGAACAGCTGCGCCCGGCGATGGACTACGACGGCCTGTTCGCCGCCGCGCTGCAAGGCCAGCCGGTGGTGCTGGGTTTTAACCTGTCGCCGGACCAGGTCAAGGGCGCGTTGCCGGCGCCGCTGTTCACCGAGCAGGATTTGAACGGCCGCGAACTGCTGGCCTATTCGGCCGACGGCTACGAGGCCAACGTGGCGCCGCTGGCGCGCGCCGCCGCCGGCGCCGGCAGCTTCTCGGTGGTCACCGATCCGGACGGCATCGTCCGCACCGCCGGCCTGATCCAGCAGGTCGGCGCCGATTACTACCCGTCGCTGTCCCTGGCCACGGCCGGCGTCTACCTGAAGGCGCGCGCCATCAAACCCTACCTCGACCGCCCGGTCGAGCGCATGTCGCAAAGCCAGCAGGACAGCGGCGGCTACGATTTCCTGTCGCTGTTCCTGCCCGGCGGCCAGCGCCTGATCCCGGTGGGCGAGGCGATGACGACGGTGATCCAGTTCCGCGGCGAGGGCGGGCCGCGCGGCGGCGCCTTCCGCTACGTGTCGGCGGCCGACGTGCTGGCCGGGCGCGCGCCGGCCGACTTGCTCAAGGGCGCGGTGGTGTTGATCGGCACCACCGCGCCCGGGCTGGTCGACCTGCGCGCCACGCCGGTCAATCCCGAGTTTCCCGGGGTCGAGATCCACGCCAACATCATCAAGTCCATCCTCGACAACCGCTTCAAGTCGCGCCCGTACGCGGCGTTCGTGATCGAGGCCGGGCAGATCCTGGCGA
>Ga0105244_10003733_pt1 | contig 10747 bp, 8 predicted proteins | sample KBSM44metaG_FD_80423 | JGI IMG/M metagenome (GOLD analysis project Ga0105244, IMG submission 80423) | Miscanthus rhizosphere microbial communities from Kellogg Biological Station, Michigan, USA - KBS M4-4 metaG | ecosystem: Host-associated > Plants > Roots > Rhizosphere > Soil | place: Michigan...
ATTACTTTGCCCTCGACAGATATCAGGCGAAGATTTTTATTGGTCTGGTTACCGCAGTAAATCATGCGGTAGCGGAAATAACCGCCCCAGAGTTCACGTCCAGCTAGTGCACTTTGCATAAACCAGGCGCGGGAATCGTGAATTTGTTCATCAAAGAGGGCCAGCAGCTCAGCACGCGGTTGAGTACGAATGCCGGTGCCCAGCTTGTCGATAAACAATTGCGGATAACGACGATCGCCATCGGCTTTCATTTGCTGGTATTCCGCTTTTTCATCATCACCATTGATCAGAAATACGGCATGTTTCGGTATTACATCCAATGCAATCTGTTTGGTTTTATCCCACCAGTTGCCATTTATATCCCGGCCCCAATCTTTATAATCATGCTGAAATTCACGAGCCGCTTCGCGTAGTTGATATTGTGCATTGGTGGGATCTAGACCGGGTTTGCCCTGTAAACTTTCGTCCAGTGGCAAGCGGTTCTTTTTGGCTTCTGCTCGCCGTAAGTTAAGCTCTGTTACCGCTGCTTTGTGGTCTTCCGCTTCTTTTTTAAGTCCTTCAGGAGTTAGCTGGGGTGCTTTGTTAAAGAAACTGTTGGCAAACTTATCGCCCTGAGGAAGCATGCTGCCGTGAGCGTAGCGGCCAATGCGCCACGCGGTGATCCAGCCAATCTGATCGATCAGCGCACTTTCAAGTGTCTGAGAAAGTTGATAGGCGCGATAACCTTCCGATTTATTTCCCGCCTCTTCGTTGCCTTGCAGGGTGGTGCTGAGCAGGGTTTGACGCCAGATGTTGAAACGTTTAATCAATCGTTCATCTACAGTAAATTCTCTGACGCTCGAAGGTAGCATTACTCTGGAAGGCGAAATATCTTCGATTAATGGTGTGGTGAATTCGGAAGGTAACGCTAAGGGGGCACCTGCATCGAAAGCCGTTGCATACAAATCGTGAAGAACAATTTGCGATAATAATTCGCCAGTACCCTTACATGATTTCCCTTGATCTCCAGGAGGATAACCACCACCAACATCTGAGTGCATTCCAGGATAAATGACCTCCTGAGTGTTGGATGGGTAACTGCCATCAGGGCGACGAACGGAGTCAAGAGGGAAACATAAGCGCTGTTCGTGTGCTGCAACAAAATGCCGACAACACTTAATCATTCCTGGGAATTTACGTTCATCAGGCAATTGCTGACTGTTGTCCGCCCAGCCCATATGACCTGCAGCACCCGGCATCATGTGAGCTGCCCCAACAGACGCCACCGTATCCAGTAATCCTAGAAACTCAATACTGATGGGTAAACCAGCGAATTTCAGATGATCGTTTTTTAAATTAGGGTCGGGCAACCGGGCTAACCAGTTCACAAAAGTGCGCGCTTCGGCAGCTCCGCGAGAAAAACCGTAGATAAACAACTTAATGCCCAGAAGATGGGGCTGCTGGATTTGCGCTGCCTGACTTTCCAACGCCTTTAACAAGGGGTTGATCGCATTACGTCGGTTCACTTCCCCTGATAAAGCTCCGCGAGCTTGCATGCTGGGCAGCATTCCTTTCGCAACGTCATCATCAAGGCGTTTGGCTCCTTTGGTGACAGCATAAGTCAAGGCATTGACTAATCTCAGCAACGCCCAATTAATTCGATCCTCTCCGCCAGCGGCGAAAGCCAGACCATCATTGCTGTAATCCATTTCGCCAATTTTAGGGAAGGGTGTGCCAACACCTGGAATGTAATAGGCGAAATATCCATCGGGTTCTGCTGTTTTGGCATATGTAGCATGAAATAATTTAGCGATATTGGTTGGATGAGGCGGTTTTGCTACATGAGTATCGTTCCCTTCATTATTACCCGTACCATCAAAAAACAGACTTATATGGAGACTTCGGCAGCATGGAATGATGCCTTTCTTACCTGATTCTTCGGCCAGGCTGGCTCGATAATCATTTTCTTCGCGAATCTGTTTTTTATAATTGGCATTAACCTGCGCTTCGCTAAGCGGCAGGCGACCACTGTCAGGGAATAGAGGTGGTGCAAAACAAGGCAGCGCTAAATTCATTTCACGGGACATGTCGCAGGCTCCTTCATGTTAAGGGGCTCTTTAATCGGGTAGCCCGATGTACCGTATCCAGAGCATGCTGTTGTCACTTTCACCTGATTACAAGCCAGGAAATGCACAGTTAAGCCGCAGCGCTCTTTGCCGTAATGTGGAATTTTCACGATGATTTTATGTAGCTGATATTTGGCTGCATGCTGAGCATAAGCTTCCTCTTCATATCCAAATCCCTTTTTCTTCATGGGTATAGTTTCATTTGGATTGGGATCAACTTCCCATTGAATCCGAGCTTTCAATTCAGGTGTCCATTTTTCAGGCAGCATGATGCAGCATGTGTTACCAGTCATCGCCCCGCCATAACCATTAACCGAAAACCAATTAACACCACTGTCAGCCATATGGTTGATACCGCTCAAGTCTCCAGCGGTATAGCCATCATCACCGCTTGCCTGCGAGCAACCGGAAAGAGTAAATAAAGCCAGCCATGAAAATCCGATGATTGATTTATTTATCCTTAATTTGCTGGACATGCTGCTGGCTCCTCCATATTAAGCGGTTCCCTGATTGGGTAGTTTTCAGTGCCATATCCGGAACAAACTGTTGTTACCTTCACTTGATTGCAGGGCAGGAAGTGCACTGTTAATCCACAGCGCTCCTTGCCATATTGTGGAATATTAATTATGGCGCTATGTTTCTGATATTTTGTTCTATGCTGTTCATATGCTTTACGGAACTCATCAGTCCCTAATGGAGGCAAAATTACATTAGGATTAGGGTCAACTTCCCATTTAATCCGAGCTTTAAGTTCAGGCGTCCATTTTTCAGGAAGCATGATGCAGCATGTGTTACCAGTCATTGCCCCGCCATATCCATTTACCGAAAACGAATTAATACCACTGTCAGCCATATGGTTGATACCGCTCAAGTCTCCAGCGGTATAGCCATCATCACCGCTTGCCTGCGAGCAACCTGAAAGTATTGAAGCAACGATAAAAATTAATCCGTTCTTCAACCAATCGGATGTTTTCTTTTTCATTGCCACACTCCTTTCATCATTAGCGTTATTTTCCCTGATGCAGAACACTGAGAACGTTCGGACAATGACTGTAATTGCTGGAGAACATCTTGTATGGCTTGTTTATGAATGAAATCGTAGTTGTAAAAGTCAAAATCATAATTAACTAGCATGACACGATTGCAAGGGAAAAATATTGCGATGACACTTACGGCTTTAAGTAGAGAGTCATCGGGAGTATATGATTCAGTGATGTTACTGCTATCCGTCGACTCTGTTTGTAGAAGCCTTGTTCCAACATCCCAGCTAATCGTCACAGATTCTGGGGGAATAGATGGATTATCCTTTGTCATCAGGGATGCTTTATCAAGTTTTCCCGATGCGCTACCAGCCTGAGGAATAATTCTACTTCGGGATTGAGTAAGTATTTCTCCAGTGCTTTTTTTTCGAATAGTATAATCAACGTCTGGTTGACCCGTCATATTGACGGCAAAAAAAGGGACGTAATTTGTCGAGGGTTGTTTATAAACTTTAGGCGAATCGCTCATGGCTAGATCGACAGGCAACAAAAGTGTATCGATCACTGCATCAAAGGGCATAGAAATAACTGAGAAAATTGGTAAGATTCCAGCGCTAAATAGCCACATGAATGCATTAGTAGTATTGCGTATATCAGTATCAACTCCGCGATAGACCTTCTCATGACTATCGCCGCGCAACAATGTCCCGCATCCAACTAGCTGCAGAAACAAAATTGCGCAGATTAACTGCTTGCTCAACGTGCTAAATGTCCATTTTTTCATTTAATTTATTCCTTATAGTCCATAAGATTGCCTATATATCCTGCCCGGCTTGCTCTGATAGCTATTACCAAGCATTGTGCAAAGTGTTCCTCACGTGAAGGAACCAAAGTTGCCCGCTCTTTCATCAGCGCCTCGGCATCGCTGATACATCCCATCAGCTCAACCTGTGCATCACTAATGCGATTCATCTCGGGATCATCAGCAAGCTGTCGCTCCGGATGCCATGTACCGGTTTTCCACACCACCTCGTCATCCCGATCTCGCCAGCTCCAGAACAGCGCGATATCGGTGAACGCTGCCTGCTGTTTCGGGGTCAGGACGTGTTCCAGCAAAGAGGGAAACACGCGGTTGTCGTAGTAACGCAGTAAGCCGGTTTGCTCTTCCCAGTGAACCTGAGAAAGTGCCTGGAGATGGCTACTGAGCAGATCGAACGCCAGCGGCGATAACAGTAATGTCAGGCGCGGCGTGCCGGAGAAGTGCTCCACTAGCTGTTCCAGCCAACGCTGGTGGCTGCTGGCGCTCCAGTGCAGTCGCATGACCAGCGGCGAATACTCTGCCGTTGCGGCTTCCGGCGTGCCTTCGAATAGCGCGAACCAGCGTAATGGCGGGGTTATCTGGTTCAGCGCTTGCTGCAGCGGCTGCCCGGTACCGGCTTGATCCACCAGCACATCGATATAATCCTGTCCGGCTGTTCTGCAAAGGGCAGTAGCCTGTTGCAGCCATGTTTTACCGTTGTCTTTTTTTGTCATCGCTAGCCCCTCGGCGCAAAAGCCAGCGCCGCTTCCTGCGCTTTTTTCAGGCACGCTTTGCACACCGATTTAGGCAGCTCTGGCAAGTGAGTTTCTTCGCTGGTGGGAGAATTCCAGGCATGAACGCCACGGATACTGGTTTTACCCGGTGAATGGATCTGGATATCACCCTGCGGCGTGATCCTGATGGTTGCGCCACCGCAGCCCAGCACGATGCCGTTTTTCGCGGTCAACCGCAGTTCACCCTGAACGGTCTGCACGCTGATATCTTTCATCGCCGTCAGGCCCAGCGTGTCAGCGTGGGATTCCACCGTCAGTGGTCCTTTGCCTGACACCATGCGGATTCCCTCCTGCTGAGATAGCAAAGAAATCGCCTGGCGTGCGTTAAGCTGGATACGTTTACCACTGGCAACACTGGTTTCTTTCTGGCTTTGCAGGTGCAGAGTGGTGCCTGAGTTAAGCAGGATACTTTTGGGACTAACCGCACCGATGCCTTCCGGTGCGCTCAGCAGCATTGCCGGGGATTTCAGTTGATCGACTGCGGTCAGATAAGCCTTGAGATGGGTAGCATCTGGCTGGAGATTGTGGTGTGACTGCGTGAGGGTTTGCCAGTCACTAATCTGGTTGAGCGCATCTTTGATAAGGCTTACCGCCGAAGCCATCTCCAGCACCTGACCCGTTGCGCTGCTTTGCGCATCTGCAGAAAGGAACAGACCTTTGCCCGCACGCAGCGTACCCGTGCTGTCCGTACGCAGTTCAAAACCTTCACCGCGCTTATTGCGGGCATTATCAACGATATGACCGAGCGACAGCTGGCTCTTACCGCCATACTCTGTCGAGAGTTTGACATGCTCATAACCCCGACGGTCCTCAAATCTGAGTTTGTTGTTTGCCGGTGTTCTTAATACATTACGTTGATAATTATAAAGATTAACAGGGTCTTCATGGCGCGAGTCGTGCATTGAGCAGAGGATATAGGGTCTGTCCGGATCGCCGTTGGTAAAGGCAATCATGACCTGCGTTCCGGCTATCAGCGGGAAGTGCCAGCCGTAGACATTCCCAGCATAGGGCTTCGCTAACCGCACTGGCACACTTTCAAAACCGGATTGCCATGACGCATTCAGATCGAACTGGAATCGCACCCGATATCGGCCATATTCATCAAGTTCGGCATACTGCGCATTATCGACCGGGCTGGTTACACGAGCCAGCAGTGTTCCCGCAATGTGCGGCCTGGCTTTCAACGGCGGGCGATAACTCGTGCGAGAGCGCACCGGTACGGCGGTAAAGCAGATCATGTAGGCCGTATCGCGCGAAATTCGGGTTGAAGAAGTTGAAACCACCAGCAGACCATCCGGCGCGTATGGCCACGCTTTACCCTGAGGTGAGAGCACCATGCCCGGCCGGACGTCTATGGCATTGGTCATGCCGTCAAAGACGATTTGCTCGGTGATCAGACGTTCCTGGCGACGCCGGGCAAACCACTGTCCCTGTTCCGGCAGTGCCTGATACTCTTTGCCTTGTTCCTGATAGTTCTCTCCGTAGCGGTAAAGCGTTCCCGTCAGTGCCGGTATATCGGGATCGGTTTCAACCTCGGCCTGCATGTCATTCTGCGCATGGCGGTAATACTCATCATTGAGTTTTGTGCTTGCTGCTACTGACTGATGGTTGACGGATATTTTCCACAGTGACTCCTGACCACCATCAAACAGGCCTGACGGATGACGACATACAATGCGCATTTCTGTGGCGTAGGCCTGCGAGCTATCACCCAGCACCAGCACATCACGGTGATTTTCGTCATCCCAGATGAAGTAATAAAACACGCCAATATGTGCGAGGTGGCGCTCAATAAATGCAAGATCGCTTTCCGCGTAAGAGATGTAGAAATCGCGTACCGGATACTGAGTGCTCAACAGAAAGTGATAATCGAGTGAAGAGAATGCCCAGTGTTTGAGGATGTCTTCGACCACACCCGGCACGCTTTTGTGTTGATAAACGCCATACGTCAGGCTCGTTCTAAGCAGTGCGAGGCGAGATTCCAGAACCACGACATATCGCGTTTCATCAGCGGAAGATTCACACTGCTGAAAAGCAGTAATCACGCCGCGTAGAATGCGCGGCTCTACCGTTTGCCAGGGTTGACCGTCGGGATAAAACAGCAACTGAGCCGTGCTGTTAATGAAAATATCTGCCGGGATATCGCGGGTGGCACTGGTTATCTCAATCGCGTAGCGCCAGGGCGTATTTAACGCCTCCTCACCGCTGAAACGCAGCACCGACAGCTGAATATCCGGGTGCTGATTCTTCAGCGCAGGGATGCTGAGCTGATAATGGTTGTATACCGGCGTATTTCCACTCTGGAGAACAAAATCCTTTCTGCCCATTAACAGATTCCTTCCTGAAATGTGTATTGGTCTGGCGTTTACCCTTTGCCAGTCAGATATTGCAGATAACCGTTCATGATGAATGTGGCAATGATAACGGTAACCATCACACCGCTACGAATAAGCCAGGGAGAGCGTTGCCAGAAAGATGTTTCAAAGGAGGGGCGCTGAATAAAAACCGATTTGTTGGGGGATTCATCCTCCTCAGGTAATAGTACTTTTAGCTTCTGCATCAGCGTTATACGCTCATCGTTATCTTCATTCAGATACTTTCCACAATAGCCAAAGCGCAACATGCGGTAATAACAGGCCACGATGGCTTCCGCAGGCGCGGGTTCGTGCAGCAGCTTCCAGATGCGTTCGTAGAAGATCTCGCCGCCATTCAGGTGGCCGAGAAAATAACCTTGTAGAGGCGTGCGTTTCCACCAGACGGAAATGTCTGCACCCGGGATCGTCATGATCAATTCGTCGAGAAATACGCTATGCGCAAATATGATTTCTTCGCGGAGAGCGTGGGTGACACCCGCGATGTTGAGCTTATCCTGAACCTGCTGAATTAGGGTGAAACAGCGCTGATAGAGCACATCATCAATCGTGATGGTTTGCCCGTTTCGTATGGCGAGAGACAGCAGCCAGGTTTCCTGCATCAGTGAGTCAAGAGTACTGACTGTAATATTGTGATCTGAAGACGTCATGAGCACCATCCTGGTAACTACTGAGTAATATTAATCCCTTAATCCGATAACAAATTAAATCGGGTGTATTGGCAATGTTTATTATGAGAGCAGTTAAAATGCTGGACTGCGAAACTTTTACACAATGCTTAAACTTCAGTGGTGATGAAGATATTACATGGAGTGATAGTTGATCAAGCTTGCATTTCAAATTTTGGAATGCGGTTCTATTTATGAGCTGGTTTTACCAAACCTGTTAAAAGTAACGTTAACGTCATCCTTTTACGGGTGATAATTACTTATATTCTTTGATTTAATTAGATTTTCAATTAGAAGCGCTAACCACGAAATAGTGGCGTTCTGGCAAGGGCGCATGGGGTTATGTTCGCAGCATACGATGTCACGAAACCGTAGGGCTACAGCCTGACGTAGTTATTGAGGCTGTATTTATTTAGCGTGTAATGTGTATGCGCGAATGTATGGCGTTTTATGGAGGCGTTAATAATTACAGGGAAGGGTTATATTATTTTGGCTTTAATGAGTTTTGCAGTTTTATGTTCTCAATAATATTTTTAACCAACGTCAATGCGCCTATTTATTAGCATGTATTAATTTCTTTTTTGGATGTTATTAACTTCACGCTTACTTTTTTACCTCCCGCAACCGCGCAATCAACTCATCCAACCCGCTCTCCACCAGCATCTCCACCGCATCACTCCTTGTTGTTTCACTCAGCCTCACAACTTGGTCGATTTTCCTTAAAACAGACATGCGTAATGACAGTGACACCGCTTTCTTTTTCTCTTTATCCAGAAATACCCGGCTAACGGTTTCGCTCTGTTGCCGTTCGGCGTTGAGCTTGAGTGCTTCATTAATATGGCGCAGGCTTTTCTTATCCAGCTTGCCAGGTGCGGTGAGTTGATAGCAGTGGGTGAGGCGGCTGTATTTGATTTCCGCGGACCAGGATTCACGCAGTTCTTTTAGTGCGCGCGTTAGCGTGGGTTCGGAGCAGTCGAGCGAGGCTAAAATGCGGCTGGATGCGACCGGTTTGCCGCTGCTGAGCAGTGAGGCAAGCATAAATACGCGTGTCTGTCGGGTACTGAGTTGCATGGTCGATTAAAGCCTGCGTTAGTGATCAATGGTCTGTATCGCCCTCCTGGCAAACGGTTTGCGACAGTATCAGAGGGTAGTTAAATGTCAGGTAAATAGGGTACGAGAATTCTTATGTCCAGTTTGTGGTTCGGTGGTGACGCGGTGGGCATGAATGCCCACCCTACAGAAACTGCGTAAAGCCTGTTGGCTGGTTAAAGGTCAAAGGTGCGCGATTAATCGCGCCGCTACGGAGTGTGCGGTTTGGTGAAATCGCATCTCTTCTCATAACTGGCACCGTTTTAACATGGTGCGCCGCGGTAACGCGGTGGGCATGAATGCTCACCCAACGAGGTTTGCCATTTAGGTCACCAGCATCAATGCGCCGTCGGAGCGGGTATCCGGCGCGATGCCATATTCCTGCGCGCGGGCCAGTATCGCGGCGGCCCAGCGGCGATGCGTCGCCGGTTCGCACATTGCGCCCTGCGATTTAAATACCGCCTGGCTGGAGTTGAGGATGCGGAAGGCATCCGCCTGATCGCTGGCCGAAACCATCAACATGTCCTGGATCTTGCCGATCTGGCTTGGGTGAATAGCGGTTTTGCCGACCAAACCGTGCGCGATATCCAGTGCCAGTTCCTGATCCATAATCTGCTGATCGTCGATGTGTTCACATACCGGCGCGGTCAGCGCAAAATCCCGCGAAGCGAACACCGCCACCAGCATTTTAATGGTGTAACCCATTGGGCTGTCATACAGCGTGAATTGACGCGAACGGCGCAGCGACAGCACGTTCATCAAATCATTACCGCCGATGCGCAGGGCGATCACGCGCTGGCGGCAAGGGTGGTTTTGCAGCGTAAGGGCCAGCTCGCGCATCGCCACTACGTCAAACACCTCTTCAGTTTCCAGCGTCGGCATCATGCACAGATGGCTCGGTTCAAGCATGTGCCACCACACCGGCAGAGAATCAGCGGTGAATTTCGGCAGCACAAAGCCATCGATCGCGCTGAGGTTGAGGTTTTTCACCAGCCACGCGCCCATCTCGCTGTTGCGCGGACGAATAAACACCAGCGGCCACTGCGCATTGCCATTGGCACGCTGTTCGGCATTCAGCTCCTGCAGGATTTGCTGGAGATTGTGCAACGCCTGCGGCAAATCCGCATCACTGACTGCATCTTCCAGGCAGATCACCAGCGAGCGCAGGCCGCTGATTTTATGGTGCAAAATGGCATCAACGATATCGCTGCGCACCGCCGGCATATACAGCGTTGCGCCCAAACGCCACGGAGAGAGACGGTCGTTCATCACAGCACCTTTTTGATTATCGTCACGGCGCGGTATTGCCCAAGATCGGCTCCCGCTTCTGTGATGGTTAGCCCTTTTTGTTGGGCCAGATAGACCAGCAGCGCCACGTCGGGATCGTCCACCGAACGCACCAGCACCTGATCCGGCACGCGACGCAGTACGGCGCGCGTGGCTTCAGCGATACCTGGCTTGATACGGTTAATGCTGTTCACCTGATAACGCGCCGCCAGCATGGCGATTACCGCTTCACTTTTTGCGACTAGTGCTTGCTGACGTTGTGGATCCTGCTGACAAGCGGGCAGGGCGCTGATATCCAGCGAGCGCGCGTATTCCGCGACGGTGTCCACCAATTGCTGGCTGCAATCGTATTGCGCCAGATGGTCGCACTGCACGCAGCCGTGCAAACTTTCTTCAGACCACAACGAGCGCGAGATCAAGCCCGATACCGGCGCGCCCATAATGCCAAACGGGATCAGCCAGTCATCATCGCTGGCCGAAAGCCACGCCCGACCGCAAGGATCGGCCAGCACCACCAGACGCGGTTGCGCCGGATAACCGGGACGCTGTTCGAGGCTGCGGATCAGCTCGCCGGTGATGGCGCCTTTGCCGGTCCAGCCATCGACGAACACAATGCCTGCGGTGCCGTGGCGCGCTTCGATGATCTCCAGCGC
>Ga0105244_10003734_pt1 | contig 10747 bp, 10 predicted proteins | sample KBSM44metaG_FD_80423 | JGI IMG/M metagenome (GOLD analysis project Ga0105244, IMG submission 80423) | Miscanthus rhizosphere microbial communities from Kellogg Biological Station, Michigan, USA - KBS M4-4 metaG | ecosystem: Host-associated > Plants > Roots > Rhizosphere > Soil | place...
AAGGCAAGGCAGGCGCGCCTGGCAAACGGCCGGCGAGCTGCACAGGGGTGCCCACCAATGACTGATGCCCAGCCGGTGGTGTTGTTCAGGCGCCTGCAGCGCGACCCTCGCCAGCAGTTGCTGCACGAGCTCGAGGCGCGGGTCTCCGAGGATGGCCAGCATCTGATTCTGAGCCGTTATCGCGAGCGCACGGGCGATGGCGCTGCTGCACAGCAGCGTCACGAAGTGCACCGCCGCGTGCCCATCGCAACGCTGCTGAAGTGGATGGCCCGGCAAAGCCTGGAGCGCGAGCCATCCTGATCAGGAGATTCAGAGCGTCATCTTGCTGACTGCGGCAAGCAGCAAGGGCGCCATCTGTTTGTCGGTGATCGCCTTCGACTACGGAGAAACCCTGTCACTGCCGTGGCCTTTCGCAGGCAAGCGCGCAACAGGTCAGCGTTGAGCGGCCAGTGCATCGGCTGCGGGCACGCTGAAGCCGCTGGCGAAGGTCGGTGCCACATCCAGCCGTTGGCTCATCAGGCCGTGAGCCTTGTAGAAGTCGGCGGTTTCCTGTTGTTCGGCAATGGTCGTGGCGTCGATGGCCTGCCAGCGCAATTGGCGGCGTTCGAACTGCAGGCGCGCGGCCTCTTCAGGGAAGCCGATGATCGCCGCGAGGGTTTTCGAATAGCTGTCCAGGTGCTGATACGCCCAGACCTGGGCGCCGGCCAAGCGTGCCAGGTAGTCCTGCAGTGCGGCCCGGCGTGGCGCATCGTCCAACGCGTTGTCGGTGGCTGCGAGGAAACTGTTGCCGCTGGACAGGCCACGGCCATTGACCAGCACCCTGCCCTGCCCGCTCAACTCGGACAGCGCGGTGTAGGGTTCCCAGGTCGACCAGGCGTCCACCGCTCCATTGGCCAGGGCAATCTTGGCATCGACCGGGCCGAGAAAGCGAAACTCGACGTCCTTTTCCGACAGGCCAGCCTGGTCCAGCGCCTTGAGCGCCAGGTGATGGCCAATCGACCCGCGGCCCGTGGCAATGCGCTTGCCCTTGAGGTCGGCGGCGCTGTTGAAGGGCGCGTCGGGGTTCACCAACAACGCCGTGCCGTAGGGGTCGGACTTGTCGACGGCAATGGCCTTGACCGGCGCCCCGGAGGCGAGCACGAACAGCAACGGTGCATCGCCGATGATGCCGGCATCGATCGCCCCAGCATTCAGCGCCTCGGCCAAGGGCGCAGCGGCGGGGAACTCGGCCCATTGAATGTCGTAGGGCAAGTCGCGCAAGGCACCGGCGGCCTCCAGCTGCGCACGCATGTTGCCTTTCTGGTCACCAATGCGCAGGGTCAGGCGTTCGGTTGCGAAGGCTTGGGTCGCCAGCAATGCGCTGGCGGCAATCATCAGAAGGTGGGATCGGATGGACATCCGCGGCTCCTTGCAGGTAGGGAACCTGGACTCTAGCGGCAGCCAATTAATAAATGAAATTGATTTTAGCGATAACCTAATATGCAAAATAAAGCACAAAGCAGTGACTGTCGAACCCTCGACACCTGAAGCAACAGGCCACCTGCATCACTCAAGCGCGCAACCGGTGTACAGTAACCCCACAACAAAGCCCGTCAAGGAGCCCGGCGATGACCGTGACGCTGTCCCCCCTGCAGATCGACTGCGATTTCGATTCCGGCAACATCCAGGTACTGGATGCCAGCAACCCTGCCAAGGTCCACCTGGCCATCCGGCCGGACACCCACAGCGGCCACTTCCAGTGGTTTCACTTCAAGGTCAGCGGGTTGACGCCGGGCCAGGTCCATCGCTTCAGCCTGGATAACGCCTCCGAATCCTCCTACAAGAATGCCTGGGCCGGGTACAACGCCGTGGCCTCCTACGACCAGCAGACCTGGTTCCGCGTACCCAGCCAGTACGATGGCAAGGCATTGTCATTCGAAGTGACTGCCGAGCAGGAACAGATCTGGTTCGCCTACTTCGAGCCCTACCCGCGCGCGCGCCACAACCAACTGATCGAGCGCGCCAAGCAGATCCCCGGTGTCGAACTGCTGGCCAGCGGCCGCAGCGTGCAAGGGCGCGATATCCCCTTGCTGCGTGCAGGCGACGGCGCAACCGGCAAGCGCAAGCTGTGGCTGATTGCCCAGCAACACCCGGGCGAGCACATGGCCGAGTGGTTCATGGAGGGCGTGATCGACCGCCTGCAAGCCAACGATGGCCAGGTGCAGCAATTGCTGGCAAAAGCCGACCTGTACCTGATCCCCAACATGAACCCGGACGGCGCCTTCCTCGGGCATCTGCGCACCAACTTCAAGGGCAAGGACCTCAACCGTGCCTGGCAGGACGCCAGCGTCGAGTTCAGCCCTGAGGTGTTCTTTGCCCAGGCGCAGATGAAACAGTACGGGGTGGATGCGTTCATCGATGTGCACGGCGATGAAGAAATCCCCCATGTGTTCACTGCGGCGTGCGAGGGCAACCCCGGTTACACACCACGCCTGGCTAAGCTGGAGGAGCAGTTCCGGAGCACGCTGTGCAGCGTGACCCCGGACTTCCAGACCGTGCATGGCTATACACGCGATGAGCCCGGGCAAGCCAATACCACGCTGGCGTGCAATGCGGTGGGCATGGCTCATGACTGCCTGTCGCTGACGTTGGAGATGCCGTTCAAGGACCATGACGATGCACCCAATGCCGTTACCGGGTGGTCAGGGGCGCGGTCCAAGGCGCTGGCGGGTGCGGTGTTGGAGACATTGCTGATGATGGCTGACGACCTGCGTTGACCTTCAAGGCCTCTTCGCGGGCCAGCCCGCGAAGAGGCCGATACAGTAGACCGTTAAAACTGCACGTCCAGCGTCACACTGTCGGTGTAGCTCGCCGCCGGCGGTGTGGCCTGGTCGGTGTACACCTTGGCGTTGTAGTTGAACACTTGGCTGCCCGCCCCCGTACCCGCCCCCGGGTTGATATCGGCATCACTGCTCGAACGCCGGGCACCGGTGAGCGAGCCCCAGCGCACCGCACTGGCGCTCTTGAAAATATCGTAGGCCAGGTAGTTGTTGGCCGCCGACTTCATCCTGCGCCGCCCACCCGATGCGTTCAGCCCGTCATCCAGCCCTACCGTATAGCTGGTGCCCTTGGTGCAAATCAGGCTCACGCCCTGGTTCACTGTGGCGAACCCCGACACCACCGGCGCACTGCCGAAACTGATGGTGGGCGTGGTGATCTGGCAGTCGTTGCTCACCGTCAAGGAGACCGTAAGCTGCTGAGAGCCGGAACTGTTGTCTTTGCCAATGCACAACCCGCCGATGCCAATCCCTTCGCAGTAATTCCAGGCCCAGTTGACGGTCAGCGCCTCCTGGTAAAGCCCCGCCGCGACGTTGCTATTGATCTGCGTGCGCATGTAGATCGGCACCGCCTTGGGTGTACCGTTGAGCAACCCGAGCAAGTCAAGAATGCCGTTGCGGGCGAAATCGAAGGCCACGCCACGGGTGATCGGGTAATTGGTGCTGCTGTCGGCATACAGCGTGTAGGGGATGACGTCACCGGTGGGGCCGACCAAACCTCCGGTAGCCGGCAGAATGGTCGCTTTGAAGGTATCGCCACTGCCGAGCACGCTGAGCACCGAGCCGTTGCACTGCAACCCCGAATTGCTGCTGAAGGCGGTCTGTACCGTGCTACGTACCAGGGTCGAGCTGATGGTGCCAAACGCTGCGGGCGAGGTTGGCACCGACAAGCACTTGGCCCACGCCGCACCTGCCGGCAGCAGCAGCGCGCACGCCCACAACCCTTGCTGCCAGGCCTTCATCGGCACACCAATGGGCCGATCAAGGGAACAGAACCTGCGCCTTCAGGCAGGTCGAATTCGACTTGGCACTGCCCTCCGCCCTCCAGCGCCACCTGCAGGCGGTTGTGCGGCGAGAGGTTTTCCAGGTAAACCAACCCATCCCAGCCAACCACCGCCTGGCTGCCGCTTTCCTCGTGGGTCACTCGGCTGCCGAGCTTGATCACCTGCTGGCTAGCGTCCACCAACTCGATACTCGCCGCCAGCACGCGCCTGAGCGGGAACTCCAGCAAGTAGCCGCTGCCACGACGCACCGCCACACGCTGCTCCACTTCGGGTGCCAGGATGTCGGGCGGCAGGTCCATCGGGTCGATCTCATATTTGCCCCGGTAGTAACCGCTGCTGTAAGGCACCAGCAAATGGCCGCTGCTGTCGGTGCGGCCGATCTGCTGGTTCTCGTAGCGCACCGGCACATCGGCATAGCCGTTAGTGCTGACCACCACGAAGGCGTCGTCGATGCGGTTGGCGGCGAACACCCCGGCGTCCATCCAAACCAACGAGCCGCTGGCGTCTGCCCAACGGGTCATCTCGCCACTGCTGCCGTATACACCGGCCTGCAACTGCACGGACTGCAGGCGCCAGGTGACATCGGCCTGGCGATAGGCATCGCGGTTGCCACCGGTGGCATACCCCAGGTTGTACCCGACACCGCCACCCACCGGCACCGCCCGGCTGTAGTTGACCCGTTGCAGGTCCTCGCCTTCCTTACTGCGTTCTGCGCTTAACGCCAGGGTTCCGTTAAGGTCGAACGGCATGACCAGTTGCGCCTGCACGGCCCACTGGCTGTCACCGATTTCGCGGTTGGCAGACAGGTAGATGCTGCTGTTACCCCACAGCGGCTTGCTCCAACTCAAGTTGATCAACCGCGTGCGCGAAGCGTCTGCGGCGCGTACGTCAAAATAGCCAGCGCCGAGGCTGCCATATTCATTGAGGTTGAGGCTGACGGTGGCCTGCTCGCTGCGTTGGCTCAACAGCATGTCCGGGCTGTCGACCCGCGACAGGTCGGCGTAGTCGCCGTGGCGCTGCAGGCGCTGGTAGCTGAAGCCGATGCGCTGGCTGTTGTACTGGTAGCCAAGGGCGACCTGATGGCCCTTCTCGCCGTCGAACTGGCTCTGTGCCAAGGCCGCATTCAGCACCCCGAAGTTGCCCAGGCGCATATTGCCACCCAGGCCGCCCAGTACCAGTGACTCGGCGGTTTCGAGGTGGCTCTCTAGGGTAAAGCTATCGCTGAGGCCGTAGCGCAAGCTCCCCGAGGCGACCCCTGGGCCGTAACTGAAATCGCGCACGGCATAATCGCGGCGCAGGCTACCGGCAGCTACCGAGAAGTCCGACAGGCCCTTTTGCAGCAGGCTGCTGGTGACATAGAACGGCAGCGTGGTCGACACCTGCCGGCCGAGGGCGTCGGTGGTTACCACCACCGCCTCGCCTGCACCGTTGATGAACGGTACGTTGGTCAGGGTGTACGGGCCGGGTTGCAGCTCGGTGGTGCTGGACTTGTAGCCGTTGATGAACAAGTCCAGCGAAGTCGGTACCGCCGCTTCTCCGGCGAATGCGGGCAGCGGGTAGGTCACCAGGTCCGGACGGGCCGCGAAATCGCGCGACAGTTGCAGGCCGCCGACCCGCACCGCGCTGGTCCAGGGCAAGGCACCGGTGACGAAATCACCGGCTTCGTAGCTGAGCAGCCGTTGTTCATCGGTGAAGCGCCAGGTGCTGTCGTAACGCAGGAAGCCCTGGCGCGACTGATCGGCCTGGGCGCCATTGAACGACTGGCGCCACTGGCCGGTACTGGAGAACGTCCCCCAGCTGTCGAACAGGCGCAGTTCGTTCCAGGCTGCCAGGTAGGTGCCACCCTGATCGGTGTCATTCAGGTACAGGTCGTAGTTGAACAAGGCGCCGAAACTGCTGCGCGCATCGCTGGCGGGGTACAGGTTGCGGTCGCCAACCTGTTGGTCCGGCAGCCAGGCCGGCGGCACCTGCAGTAACAGGCGCTGGTTCTGGCTGTCGTAGTCGGCGTGCAGGCCTGGCACGGCATCCAGTGCCACCTCGCCCTGGGGATCGTTCGGCAGGCTGACACCGGCCGCGCGCAGCACATCACTGCCCAGGAACAGCTGCCCGGCCCGTTGCTGCACGGGCACCAGTTCAGCCCTGGGCATCTGGTTCACCAGCAGGTCGAGGTACAGCGTGGCGTCGGCGATGGCGGACATCTCCGTGGGCGGTGGCGGCAGGTCGTCGGCCAGCGCCAGGCAGGGGCCGAACAGGGCCAGCCCCAGGCACCAGCGGCGCGGCGTCGCCGACAGCCATTTCACACACGGTTTCCGACCATTGCCGGGTCCTCCCTGGCCCCTGCCCTTCATTCAGCCGCAGGCTCATTGACCTTGGCGGATGGCATCCGCCACGTTCTGGCCATTGACCCGCCCTTTCAGCACACTGCCGGCGCTCGGCGCCAGCGGCGCCGGCCAACGCATGCTGGCACCGGGCAGTACATAGCCCAGCAGGCCTTCGGCCAGCGGTTTGCTCTGGCTGCCTTGCTGCACCACCACATCGGTCAGGCGCGCATGCACCGGGCCGGTGTTGCGCAGCTCGACGTAGGGTTTGCCCTGCACGGTCACTGCGTGCCAGCTCAGTTGCGGCTTGCCCACCCCTTCGGCATTACGTTTGCCTTCAGGGTCGGCTTTGCCCCACAACCCTTCGCCGTAGACGAACAGCGGCACTGAATAGCGCATCTGCAGGCGGATCGCGGCCGTGGCGCCCTGGCTGGCGTTGTCTGCCGGGACTGCTGGTGGGATTTCATCGATGATGATGCGATAGGCCTGTTCCTGGCCGGCGGGCGAACTGCCAGTGCGGGTCAGGCGGATCAACTGTTTTTGCCCCGGGGCGATATTGGCCACGGGCGGGCTGCCAATGATGTCGCGCTGCGCCTGAAACTGCTCCTGGTAATCACCCTGGCGCCAGGCGAACACCCGCACCTGCAGGTTCGCCGGCGCAGTGCCACGGTTTTCCAGCCACAGTGCGCCGGCCTTCTGGTCAGCCTCCAGCACCGGGTCAATCGGCCAGATCAGCACCGAGGTGGCTGCCCCCGCCGGCAGGCTTGCCAGCAGCGATAACCCGATCAAACCACGCGCCCACTTCGCGCCTGCCCACATGCCACTCTCCTTAGACTGCTGTCATGGGTGCTGGCCGTTTCACCAGGTCACCGTCACTTGCACTACATCGGTGTAGGTCCCTGCCGGCAGCGTGCCGGTCAACTGGGTTCTGCCGTACACCGGCAATTTGATTGACGTGGGGTCGGTATAACTGACCGCCACGCTCTGGCCAATGCCGAAGGCTTGGCTGTACGCCGCGTCGCGGTACAACTGGTAGGCCAACACTTGCGTGCCGCCCGTGCGTTTGAGGTTGCGTGTGCCACTGGCGTTGTTCTGGCCGCCGTCCAGGCTCATGTTCAGGGTTACCCCGGGTGTGCACTGAAACGTCACGCTGGCGCCCCCCAGCGAGGTGCTCAGGGTGCCGCTGGCCAGCGCCGACTGGGTGCCGAAGTCGAGCGTCCCGTAGTTGCTCACGCCACCGACCACCAGGCAACCGGCGACAATCTGCGCGTTCACCTGGAACGTGCTGGTGGGCACCGCCCCCAGGGGCGTGGCCAGCAGCACACCGATACCCGTGATGCCACTTGCCAGCCAACCGCGCATGGCTCAGAAGGTCAGCTCGACGGCCACCGTGTCGGTGTACACCCCCGCCGGCAGGCCCGCCTTGCCGCGTGCCTGGCCATACAGGTTGACGGTCTGTGCGACGCCGGTACTGGTCGGCAAGGTGATGGTGGCGTCAATGACCAGAACCTGGGTGCGCCCGGTATCGGTGTAGAAGTCGTAGGGCACGAAGTTGCCGGCGCCATCGGCAAGTGCACGCGTGCCGCCGCTGGACTGGCCATCGTGGCTACCGGCGCGCACGCGGATCGCCGGTATGCTGCCCGCCGAACACAGGATGCTCAGGGCGCTACCCGTGCCGCCAAGGACCTGGGCGTTGGCAGTACCGAACAGGGCATCCTGGGTGCCGAAGTTGAGGGTACCGAAGTTCAACCCTGAGCTCGCGGAACTGCCATTGACCTGGCAGGCCGCGATCAGTGTCAGCGTCGAGGTGATGTTGCCGGTCACCGAGGCGGCCTGGGCCTGGGAAGCCAAGGCCAAACCGAGGCCGGCGAGGATGCAGCGGGTGAGGTTCGTGCGCATCGGAGTCTCCTTGCGTGGTTACCAGTCCAGGGTCACTCTCAGGGTGTCGCGGTACAGCCCGGCAGGCAGCGCGCGCGGTTGCGCCACTACCACGCCGTAGATCGGAATCGGTATCTGCTGGGTGCTGCTGATGGTGAAGGCGCGGGCCTGGCCGATGCCGTAGCGGCTGTTGCCACCCGGGTCCACCGCCAGTTGATAAGGGATCAGTTCACGGCCGTTGCTCAGGCGCCGTACGCCGTCATTGCCATTCAGGCCGCCGTTGATGCGCACGTTGAAGGCCCTGACCTCGGGCGTGCAACTGATCTGCAAGCGGCCCTCGCCGGCCACTTCGTCGACCCGGCTACGCAGTGGCTGGTCCCAATTCGGGCCACGTTCACCGAAGTCCATCAGGCCAGGGTTGCCCAGGGTTGCAGGCTGGTCGGTGCCGCTGCTGATCTGGCAGGCCGCACTGATCACCAGCCGCGCCTGGATGAACCCGGCAGTGGTGCCATGGGCCGCGCCACCGGGCAACAGCAGCGGGCCGAGGGTAAGCAGCAGGATCGAGGTGCGGTTCATGGCGTCGCGTCCTTGTGCATGGTGGCGTCCTTACCAGCTGACCGTGATTTTGAGCAGGTCGCCATACAGGCCTGCCCGTGGTACCCAGGCCAGTTTGTCGATACGGGCGTAGAGCGGGAGCTCGATCGAACCGCTGCTCGGCACCCGCGCCGAGTGTGCGACATCGACCGCCAGCGGCTCGCGCCAGGCGGGGTCGCGGTACAAGCGATAAGGAATAGGCCGGGCCTTGCCGTCGTCGTTGGCCAAAAAGCGCAGTTCACCCACGCCACCGTGCTGGCCGCCATCGACCCGCACCTGATAGGGCGTGTCGGGGTTGCATTCCAGGCGTGGCGGCCGCTGGCTGAGCAGTACACCGCTCAAGGGCGCCCCTGGGCCATCGAGCCGCGCGGCACTGCCCAGGTCGATCAGGCCCAGCGCTTGTGCCCCGGCATCTCGCGTCTGGTTGACCAGCATGCAGCCTCGCTGCACCAGGACCCGCACTTCAACGAGAAAGTCCGTCGCTACGGCACTGCCGCTCAACAACAGGCCAAACAACGCGGCCAAAAAGCGTTCCGTCACTTTATAATCCTTATCGCTGTGTGCTGACGCTTTGCATTGAAGCTGTGTACCCATTGGAGCGTAGCAGCGGGGTGGAATAGCAGTGATGGCTTCAAGCCATTTTTTTGTATTAGCGATAAAGCGATAGCGCGCGTTCGAGACCACCGCGAAAAAATCTTCAATGCCACCGAACCCCTCGTCGCACAGTGCCTCCAATGGCCATGAGCCGGCAAATCAGCCGACATTCTGGTACGGTGCATGTCAACCATCGTCCTGCACCAGACACGTGACCGCTGCATGGGCGGGCATGACAGGAGCGTTTTCATTGATAACTGCAGACAACCCCCTCGCCGAGGCCGTAGAGCGCTGTGCCCAGGAGCCGATCCAGGTGCCGGGCAGCATCCAGCCCCACGGGTTTCTGCTGGTGCTGGACGAGACCGACCTGCACATCCTCCAGGCCAGCGAAAACGCCGAGCACTGGCTAGGCTTGCCCGCCAGGGAGCTGCTGGGCTGCGCCTTGGCCGAGCTGGTCGATGACGGCTTCGATATGCGCGCGCACCTTGCGCGTCTGCCCGACGACGAGGCCTTTCCGTTTCATATCGGCGACGTGTGCCTGCGCCCGGGTGCGCCCTGGCGCGACAAGCTGCGCGTGCTGGCCCACCGTCACGACCAGGTGCTGATCGTCGAGTTCGAGCCCGTGCGCTTGCCAGCCGACCTGGCTGAGCAAGGTGATTACTACCCACTGGTGCGCAGCTTCGTCGGCAACCTGCACCTGGCCGCCAGCCTCGAAGACCTGCTGCAACAGTCGGTGGAACAGCTCAAGCGCATCACCGGGTTCGGCCGGGTCAAGGCGTACCGGTTCGACAGCGAAGGCAACGGCCAGGTGCTGGCCGAGGTGGCCGACCCCGGCTACCCCAGCTACCTGGGCCTGTGCTTCCCCGCCTCGGACATCCCGCGCCAGGCGCGCGAACTGTATCGGGTCAACCGCATCCGCGTGATCGAAGACGCCAACTACCAGCCCTCCAAGCTGGTACCCGCTGCCAACCCCCGCACCGGCAAGGCGCTGGACATGAGTTTCGCCGCGCTGCGCAGCGTGTCGCCGGTGCACCTGCAATACATGCGCAACATGGGCACGCTGGCCTCGATGTCGCTGTCGATCGTGGTCGACGGGCAACTATGGGGGCTGGTGTCCTGCCACCATGACCAGCCACGCCCGGTGGACCTGCGTACCCGCACCGCCTGTGAGCTGCTGGCCAGCGTGTTGTCGCTGCAGATCGAGTCGCGTGAATCCCACGCCAGCACACGTACCCTGCTCGACCTGCGCCAGCACATCGTGCGGATGATCTCGTCGATGGCCGATCACGACAGCGTCAGTGAGGGTCTGCGCGACCTGCCCGATGTGCTGCTGGAGTTCGCCGGAGCCAGCGGCGCCGCAGTGATCTCCGCCGACCGTTGCGACCTGATCGGCAAGACGCCACCGCAGGCGCAAGTCACGGCGCTGGTGCACTGGTTGGCCCAGCGCGGTGAAGACACGGTCTTCCACAGCGACAACGTACGCCGCGACATCGACGAGCTGCCTGAACTGGCAGACCATGTCGGCGGTGTGCTGGCAGTGGCC
>Ga0105244_10003735_pt1 | contig 10745 bp, 11 predicted proteins | sample KBSM44metaG_FD_80423 | JGI IMG/M metagenome (GOLD analysis project Ga0105244, IMG submission 80423) | Miscanthus rhizosphere microbial communities from Kellogg Biological Station, Michigan, USA - KBS M4-4 metaG | ecosystem: Host-associated > Plants > Roots > Rhizosphere > Soil | place...
AAGTCACCGCAAAGATGGCCGCCGCGCGCGCGCAACTGAGCCAGATGGTGGCGCTGCAGGATCGTTTGTACCGCATCGCCGGTCCCCTGCTGATCAACAACGCGGACCTGTGCCGCACGCAGGCGCGCAACCTGCTCGGCTTCACCGCCAAGAACAAATACTCCTACACCGGCGAATTCGTCGACGCCGCCCATGCGGTGCTGAACTACGGCGACCGCCTTGAAGTGGCCAGTGTGCTGCCAGGCAGCGGCGCCGCCCGCGCCGGCCTGCGCAAGGGCGACGCGCTGATCGCCGCCAACGGCAAAGTGCTGCCGGTAGGCGTCAATGCGGAAACGCAGGCCGCCGGCATTCTCGGCCCGCTGGCCAGCAGCAGCCAGTCGCTGGACCTGACCGTGGCGCGCGGCGGCAGCAATCAGCAGATCAAGGTGCCGGTCACACGCGCCTGCGCGTTCAAGATCGACATCGGCAATTCGGACAATATCAACGCCTATTCCGACGGCCAGCGCGTGATGATCACGCGCGGCATGGTCAACTTCGCGCAGAGCGATGAAGCCATCGCCTACGTGCTGGCCAAGGACATCGCCCACAATGTGCTGGGCCACGCGGCCACCACCAAGCAGGCTTACACGGTCGGCAGCATCATCGACAACCTGGTGGCGGTGCGCCCCGACCTGTCGATGCTGATCGGGACCGCCGGTGTGAAGCCGATGCCGCAGGACCTCGATAGCGCAGCCGACTACCTGTCGCTGTACATGGTGGCCCGCGCCGGCTACAGCGTCGAAGGCGCGCACGCTTTCTGGCAGCGCCTCGCCACCCAATACCCGGCTTCGGTGTTGAACGGTTATACCGCCAACCACCCGGCCGTGGCTTACCGCTTGCAGGTCATCGACAAGACCGTCAGCGAAATCCGCAGCAAGCAGGCGGCCAAGCGTCCGCTGGTTCCTTAAGGAGAACGCCATGACCAGGACCGGCCTGATAGCACTTACCTTGATGCTGGCGGCCGGCGTGGCGCAGGCGGCGCAGTGGGTCAAGGTCGGCGGCAGCAGTGGCAACGTCTTCTACATCGACAAAGCCAGCATCATCAAGACCGAGAAGACGCGCAAGGCGTGGTCCATGCAAAGCTACGCGCGCACGCAGAAGACGCCCGAGGGCAAGCTGTATCGCTCGGTGAAGATGCTGCACGTGTATGCGTGCGAGGAGCACACCACCACCCTGCTGGCGCAAGTCTATTATCCGGAAGCGATGGGCAAGGGCGAGCCGGTGGAGAACTACAAGTTCGAGAAGTTCAACCCGGAAGATATTGTGCCCGACAGCGCGTTCGACAGCGCGCTGGAAGCCGCGTGCAAAATCTAATTCGGGAAGTTCGGGAAGACTGTCGCCATCAGCCAGGTCAGGCCGGCACACACCAGCACTGCGAAAATCAGCACGATCAGCAAGCGGCCGAATTTGGGCGAACCGTCATCTTCTTTCTGTGGCATTTCAGATCCCTGCAAGATTGGCATCGCCGTAGTATATTGCATCCATGGACTCTATCGACCTCGAAGTTTTAAAAACCAGCGCCGCGTGGATTGGGTCCGGGCGCCGCTGCGAACTGATCACCGTCATCAAGACGTGGGGCTCCAGTCCGCGCCCGATCGGCGCCACGCTGGCCATCTGCGAAGACGGCACGGTGATCGGCTCCGTCTCGGGCGGCTGCATCGAGGACGACCTGATTGCGCGCGTGCGCGACGAGGGCATCAGCCGCACCACCCCGGAAATCGTCAGCTACGGCATCACCGCCGACGAAGCGCACCGTTTCGGCCTGCCGTGCGGCGGCACCATCGAGCTGTCGATCGAACCGCTGTCGGAGCGCAGCCGCATTGCCGAGCTACTGGAACGGCTGGAGCGCCATGAACTGGTGCAGCGCCGCCTCGATCTTCACAGCGGCGAGGTGGAACTGTCGACGGCCACGCCGGGCGCCCAACTGCAAGTCAGCGAGCAAGCCATGGTGACCATCCACGGGCCGCGCTGGCGCCTGCTGATTATCGGCGCGGGCCAGTTGTCGCGCTTCCTTGCGCAAATTGCGCTGGCGATGGATTACAGCGTTATCGTGTGCGATCCACGCGAAGAATATCGCGCCGGCTGGCATGTCGACGGCGTGCAGCTGGTGCACGAGATGCCTGATGACGTGGTGGTTGACATGAAGCTGGATCGCCGCAGCGCCGTGGTCGCGCTTACCCACGATCCCAAGCTAGATGATCTGGCGCTGATGGAGGCCTTGAAGTCGGATGCCTTCTACGTCGGCGCAATTGGCTCGCGCCTGAACAACAGCAAGCGCCGCGAGCGATTGCTCGAATTCGACCTGACGCCAGAACAGCTGGCGCGCCTTCACGGGCCGATAGGCCTGTACATCGGCAGCAAGACGCCGTCCGAAATCGCCATCTCCATCCTCGCTGAAATGACGGCGATTAAAAACGGCGTGCCGACCGAGATGATCGTGCCGCACGCCGCCGCGCCCACTAAGCCCGGCGACACTGCCTGCGTCGTCGAGATTGGCGCGATCTAACAATTCAATGGCAAGAATCGGCTGGCGCATCACGAGTGCGCCGGCTGACAATAGCGGCTTCACACCAATGGAATCGTCATGAGCACCACCAACCTCCTCCGCCTTATCCTGCTGGCCGCCATCTGGGGCGGCTCCTTCCTGTTCATGCGCATTGCCGCGCCGGTGCTGGGCGCCGCGGTGCTGATCGAATACCGCGTGCTGTTTGCCGCGCTGTTCCTTGCCGTGATCGGCGTGTTCCTGAAAAAGACGCTGGACCTCAAGCAGCACTGGAAGCACTATCTCATCCTCGGGCTGTTCAATTCCGCACTGCCGTTCCTGATGTTCGCGTTTGCGGCGCGCACGCTGTCGGCGTCCTTGCTGGCGGTGCTGAACGCCACCACGCCACTGTGGGGCACGCTGATCGGCGCCGTCTGGTCGCGCACCATGGTCAGCGGCAAAGTGCTGCTTGGTCTCGCGCTGGGCACCGTCGGCGTTGCGCTGCTGGTAGGCTTCGACCATGTGAGCTCCAAGCCAGGCGCCGGCATCGCGATTGCGGCCGTGCTGTTCGCGTCCTTCAACTACGGCATCGCCTCCAACTACGCCAAGCAGGCCAAAGCGGTTGAGCCGTTCGCCAATGCGCATGGCTCGATGTGGGCCTCGGCGCTGCTGGTGCTGCCCGTGGTGCCATTCTTCCCCGCGCCAGGCGAGCCGACCGTCGGCATCATGGGTGCCGTGATTGCGCTGGGCGTGTTGTGCAGCGGCGTCGCTTACCTGATCTACTTCCGTTTGATCCAGGACGTCGGCCCATCGTCGGCGCTGACCGTGACTTTCCTTAGCCCGCTGTTCGGCATCCTGTGGGGCGTGCTGTTCCTCGGCGAGACCGTCGGCTGGTACACCTTCGCCGGCGCGGCCATCGTCATCACCGGCACAGCGCTGGTGACGGGCTTCCGTCCAAGCTTTGGTTTCCTGAGCAAGGCCCGCTCGGCATGAAGCCTTTCGCGCTGGCGCTGCCGCAGGATTTCCGGCTGGACGACGTACTGGCCTTCCATCGTCGCGATACCGAAAGCATCGCCGAGGAAGTGAGCGCAGAACGCCTGCGCAAAGGCGTGCTGCTGGACGGCGTGCCAGTGGTGCTCGATATCGCATTGCAGCCCGCCAGCGCCAGCATCACCGTGCATGCCGACGGCAAGCTGTCCAAAGCCGCACAGGAACAGGCGCGCGAAGCGGCTATCAGCATCCTCGGCCTGCGCATCGATCCGGCGCCGTTCAGCGCCTTCGTGAAAAAAGATAAGCTGTTCGGCGCACTGGCACGCAGGCAGCCCGGTCTGCGCATCGTGCAGTCGGCCACCGTCTTTGAAGCGCTGACCTGGGCCATCATCGGCCAGCAGATCAACCTGTCGTTTGCGATCGCGCTGCGCCGCACCTTCATCCTGCAAGCGGGCCGTCAGCACAGCAGCGGCTTGTGGTGCTACCCCGATGCGCGCAGCGCTGCCGCGCTGACCGTGGAAGACCTCACCAGCCGCAAATTCTCGCGGGCGAAGGCCGAGACTGTGCTACGGCTGGCGCAGCTGGTGGCCGATGGCGAACTAGCATTGGACGTCACACCCTCCAACAGCATCGAACAGATTTCAGCGGCGCTGCTCGCGGTGAAAGGCATCGGCCCGTGGACCGTCAACTACGGCCTGCTGCGCGGCTACGGCTACGCCGACTGTTCGCTGCATGGCGACGTCGCCGTGCGCGCCGCGCTGCAAACGCTGCTCGGCGAAGATACAAAACCCGATATCAAACGCACCGAACAAATTCTCGCAGCATACTCCCCTCATCGCACCATGGCCGCCGCCCACCTATGGGCCAGCCTGCATCCGCGTTCGGAGGATTAAATTCCGCTTGAACCTGACGTAGCGTCAGGGTTTAGGATCCGCTGCATCTAACGGAGGATCTATGAGCTGGATCGAAAAACTTCTGCCGCCGCGCATCAAGAGCGGCGCACTGCGCCAGACCATGCCCGCGGGCCTGTGGATCAAATGTCCGGCGTGCGACGCGGTACTGTACCGCGCCGACCTGGAAGCCAACCTGCACGTCTGCCCCAAGTGCAGCCATCACATGCGCATCGCCGCGCGCGCACGGCTGGATGCCCTGCTCGATACCGGCGGCCGTCATGAAATCGGCCAGGAAGTGCTGCCGGTCGACACACTCAAATTCAAAGGCACGAAGAGCTACACCGAACGCCTGAAATCCGCGATGGAGGCGACCGGCGAAACCGACGCGCTGGTCGTCATCAGCGGCGCCATCATGTCGGTGCCGGTGGTGGTGGCCTGTTTTGAATTTAATTTCATGGGCGGCTCGATGGGCTCCGTGGTGGGCGAGCGTTTTGTGCGCGGCGCGCAGGCGGCGATCAACCAGCATGTGCCTTTCATCTGCATTACCGCCAGCGGCGGTGCGCGCATGCAGGAGGGTTTGATGTCGCTGATGCAGATGGCGAAGACCACCGCCATGCTGGCCAGACTGGCGGAAAAGAAGCTGCCGTTTGTCTCGGTGCTGACCGATCCCACTTCGGGCGGCATCTCGGCCTCGTTCTGTTTTCTCGGCGACCTGGTGATTGCGGAGCCGAAGGCGCTGATCGCCTTCACCGGCGCGCGCGTCATCAAGAACACGCTGGGCGTAACGCTGCCCGAAGGCTACCAGCGCCCCGAGTTCCTGCTGGAGCGCGGCGCCATCGACATGATCGTCGACCGCCGCGAGATGCGCGCCGAACTGGCTGCCTTATTGGCGCTACTGCTCGACCTCCCGCGCGATGCGGTGGCGTGAAGTACACTAACGCGCATGAAAGCACTGAAAATCGGCGAACTGGCGACGCGCTCCGGCCTCACCGTGCGCGCGCTGCATCACTACGACAGCATCGGCCTGCTGACGCCATCGGCGCGCGCGGATTCCGGTTATCGGCTGTACAGCCGCGACGACGTCGCGCGCCTGCATCAGATCCAGGCGCTGCGCAAGTTCGGCATGTCGCTGGCCGATATCGGCACCTTCCTCGCCAGTCCGGATGCGCCGTTTGCCAACATCGTGGCGCAGCAGATCGATGCGCTGGACCGGCAGATCGCACAAGCGACCGCGCTGCGCGAACAGCTCTCACAACTGCAGCACCAGATGAGCGGCGGTGACGAACCGGCGCTGGAAGACTGGCTGTCCACGCTGGAGCATATGCACTTGTACGAGCAGTACTTCTCGCAGGACGAATTGCGCCGCCTGCCATTCTGGCAGCAGGACGCGCGCCGCAACCAGGCGTGGGGCGCGTTGGTCAATGCAGTGCGCGACCTCATGGCGCGCGGTGTCGCCGCCGACGATCCACAAGCGGGCGTGTTGGCGCAGCGCTGGATGCAGATGCTGGAACAGGACACCGGCGGCAATCCCGAATTCGCGTGGCGCATGACGGCGATGCTGGAACAGGAAACCTCGGCGCAACGTCTGACGCGCATCACGCCGGAACTCAAGCAATATGTGGGCGAAGCATTCGGCGCGTCCCGGCTGGCGCTGTACGCGAAATACCTGAGCGAAGCAGAGCTGCAGCACATGCGCGCGCACAGCGGCCGGCATTTCCGCGAATGGATGGAGCTGATCGTCACTGTGCACAAACACATGGCAAGCGGCGTCGCAGCCAGCGATCCATCCGCGCATGCGCTGGCCTGCGAATGGATGCGCCTGTTCCGGCTGCGCGTCGGCGACGATCCTGCCACGCTGGACAAAATCCGCACCGCCCACGAACGCGAGCCGGCGCTACTGCAAGGCACCTGGGTCAGCGCCGCCATGCTCGACTACATCCGCACCGCCGCCGCTGCTTGAACCTCTGTTTGATCCGGCATACAGTAAAAGCCTCCTCCCCGTTCTACGATGGTGCCCTATGGACGATCATCTCAACAGCCTCTACGAAACCGATGCCCTGATCTGGACCGCAACCCAGGTTGCTCTACTACGTGCCCGGAAATTCGATCAGTTGGATCTGGACACCACTGATCAAATTCTTGATATGGACTTTTTCCCGGTACCAAACGAAAAAGCCGCTGATCCCTGAAGGAATCAACGGCTTTGGAATTTGGTTGCGGGGACAGGATTTGAACCTGTGACCTTCGGGTTATGAGCCCGACGAGCTGCCAGACTGCTCCACCCCGCGTCTGATGCCGTTATTATAGGGCAGATCTAGAGTTTAGGCAATATCAATCCCGAAAAGAAACGCGATAGATCATATAAATGCCGACCTATCACTATTGCCGGCACGCCGCACCGGTGGCAATCGGTGTAAAGTAAGCATAAAACCGACTTGCCCTACTCGTTTATGAAATTCTGTTCCGAATGCGCCTCCCCTGTCAGCCTGTCCATTCCGGCTGGCGACAACCGTCCCCGCTATGTGTGCACCAGCAGCAGCTGCGCCACCATCCATTACCAGAATCCGAAAATGGTGCTGGGCTCGATCCCGGTCTGGGAGCGCGACGGCCAGCTGCAGGTCCTGCTGTGCAAGCGCGCCATCGAGCCGCGCTACGGTTACTGGACGCTGCCGGCCGGCTTCATGGAAAACAATGAAACCACCGCCGAGGCCGCCATCCGCGAAACCCAGGAAGAAGCTGGCGCGAATATCAAGCTTGGCAAGCTGTTCACGCTGCTGAACGTGGCGCGCGTCCATCAGGTCCACATGTTCTACCTGGCCGAGCTGCTCGATCTCGATTTCGCCCCCGGCGAGGAAAGCCTGGAAGTCAAAATGTTCACGGAGCAGGAAATCCCGTGGGACGACCTGGCCTTCCCCACCATCCGCACCACGCTGGAATTGTTCTTCGCCGACCGCGTCAACATCCGCGAAGGCGGCAGCTACGGCTTCCACACCCAAGACATCACGCGCAATATGCGCTCCGATATCGAACCGGCCACGTGATTCCCTGGTTAGACACCCACACGCCCTTCCCGGACGTCTCCGAGGCCTTGACCACGGACGCGCCGGGCTTGCTGGCAGCCGGCGCCGACCTGTCGCCGCAGCGCCTGCTGATGGCGTATAAAAATGGCATCTTCCCGTGGTTCTCGGAAGGCCAGCCCATCCTGTGGTGGAGCACCGATCCGCGCATGGTGCTGATGACCGAGCAGTTCCGCATTTCCGATTCGCTGAAAAAAACCCTGCGCAAGATCGAGCGCAGCCGCGAAGAAGGCGGCCGCTGGCAAGTGCGCTTCGATTCCGCATTTGAAGACGTGATGCGCGCCTGCGCCGCGCCGCGCCGCGACGGCCCCGGGACCTGGATCTCGGAAGACATCATTGCCGGCTACACCGGCCTGCACCGCATGGGCTACGCGCACTCGGCCGAACTCTGGCTCGACGGCGAGCTGGTCGGCGGCGCCTACGGCGTGTGCATCGGCCGCATGTTTTACGGCGAGTCGATGTTCGCGCGCGTCACCGACGCCTCGAAGATCGCCTTATCCTATCTGGTGCGCTTCCTGCGTGACAAAGGCGTAAGCATGATCGATTGCCAACAGGAGACCGGCCACCTGGCCTCGCTGGGCGCAGCGCCGATCCCGCGCGCGCAATTCCTGGCGCATCTGCGCAACAGTATCCAATTGCCGCAGATCACCGGATGGGAACCAATTGCACCACTCGCGCCAGCCAGTTAAGCTAACATAAAGATAAAGACCAAACCTCACGCCAGATAGGACGTGCATGACGCACCTGAACGACCTGCCTTTCGCGACGCTGCAGTTTTACACCACGGCGCCCTACCCTTGCAGCTACCTCGACAACCGTCAGGCCCGCTCGCAGGTGGCTACGCCTTCGCATTTGATTAACGCCGACGTGTATTCGGAGCTGGTCAAGAACGGCTTCCGCCGCAGCGGCATCTTTACTTATCGGCCATATTGCGATGGCTGCCAGGCCTGCATTCCGGTGCGCGTGGTGGCCGACGAATTCCGTCCCAACCGCACCCAGCGCCGCGCGTGGATGAAGCATGGCGAACTGATCGCGGGCGTGGCCACGCTATCCTTCTCCGACGAGCATTACGAGCTCTACCTGCGCTACCAGAGTAAGCGCCACGCCGGCGGCGGCATGGACCAGGACAGCCGCGACCAGTACGCCCAGTTCCTGCTGCAAAGCCGCGTCAACACCCGGCTGGTGGAGTTCCGCGAGCCGGGCGGCACGCTGCGCATGGTCAGCATCATCGACGTGCTGTCGGACGGCCTGTCCTCGGTCTACACCTTCTTCGATCCCGATGTGGAGGGCGCTTCCTACGGCACCTTCAACGTGCTGTGGCAAATTGAACAAGCGCGCGAACTGAAACTGCCTTACGTTTATCTCGGCTACTGGATCCAGGAAAGCCCGAAGATGTCTTATAAAACCAACTTCAAACCGCTGGAAGCCCGCATCAAAGGCGTGTGGAGCGTGCTGGACGCCTGATAAAATACGGGCGAACAATAACCAGAGCGCCCCATGTCCAACAAATTCCTGTACTCCCTGGCCCGTCCGATGCTGTTCTCGATGGACGCCGAAGCCGCCCACCACTTCACCCTGCCGGCGCTGAAACGCGCCGCCTCGCTGGGCCTGACCAAGCTGATCCAGCAACCCAAGGCCGATCCGCGCACGGTGATGGGCATTACCTTTAAAAATCCGGTCGGCCTGGCTGCCGGCCTGGACAAGGACGGCGCTTACATTGACGCACTGGCCGACCTCGGCTTCGGTTCGATTGAAGTCGGCACCGTGACGCCGCGCGCGCAGCCGGGGAATCCCAAGCCGCGCATGTTCCGCCTGCCGGAAGCGCACGCCATCATCAACCGCATGGGATTCAACAATGGCGGCGTCGATGCATTTGTGGCCAACGTGCAGTCGTCGCGCTTCTACCAGGACAAGGCCGGCGTGCTGGGCCTGAACATCGGCAAGAACGCCGACACCCCGATCGAGCGCGCCACTGACGATTACCTGCACTGCCTGGAAAAAGTCTACCCGTACGCCAGCTACGTCACCGTCAACATCTCGTCGCCCAACACCAAGAACCTGCGCCAGCTGCAAGGCGGCTCGGAACTGGATGGCCTGCTGTCCACGCTGAAGGAAGCCCAGCTGCGTCTGGCCGACCAGCACAAGCGCTACGTGCCGCTGGCGCTGAAGATTGCGCCGGACATGGATGGCGACCAGGTCAAGAACATCGCAGACGCGCTGATCCGCCACAAGATCGACGGCGTGATCGCCACCAACACCACGCTCAACCGCGATGCCGTGACCGGCATGCTGCACGGCGCCGAAGCGGGCGGCCTGTCGGGTGCGCCGGTGTTCCAGTTCTCGAACACCGTGATCCGCCTGCTCAAGGCCGAGCTGGGCGACGCGCTGCCGATTATTGGCGTTGGCGGTATCATGCAAGGCTCGGACGCCAAAGTGAAAATGGACTGCGGCGCGCAACTGGTGCAGCTGTACAGCGGCCTGATTTACGCCGGTCCAGCCCTCATCAAGGATTGCGCGGACGCCTTACGCTAAAAGGAGCGCACATGCAGAAGGTACAACTGGGTAACAGCCATCTGAACGTCACCAAGGTCTGCCTCGGCACCATGACCTGGGGCGAGCAGAATACCGAAGCGGAAGCACACAGCCAGCTCGATTACGCAATCGAGCGCGGCATCAACTTCATCGACACGGCGGAAATGTACCCAGTGATGGTGCGCGCGGAAACCTCGGGCCTCACCGAGCGCTACATCGGCAGCTGGCTGAAGAAGTCCGGCCAGCGCGACAAGGTGGTGATCGCCACCAAGGCCGCCGGCCCCAACGCCGGCATCACCTGGGTGCGCGGCGGCCGCGCGCGCGACTTCGACGCGGCCAACCTCAAGGCTGCGGTGGAGACCAGTCTGCAGCGCCTGCAAATCGAGCATATCGATTTATACCAATTGCACTGGCCGAGCCGTAACGCCCCCATCTTCGGCAACAACGTATTCAATCCCAAGCAGGAACGGCCGTGCATCGCCATCGAGGAAACGCTGGCCGCGCTGGGCGACCTGGTCAAGGAAGGCAAGATCGGCGCGATTGGCGTGTCGAACGAATCCAACTGGGGCGTGAGCGAATTCATCAAGCAGTCCGAGATGAAAGGCTTGCCGCGCATCGCCACCATCCAGAACCTGTACAACCTGACCGCACGCCATTACGAAACCAGCCTGCTGGACGAGACCTGCTACCGCGAGAACGTCAGCCTGCTGGCCTACAGCCCGCTGGCGTTCG
>Ga0105244_10003737_pt1 | contig 10744 bp, 9 predicted proteins | sample KBSM44metaG_FD_80423 | JGI IMG/M metagenome (GOLD analysis project Ga0105244, IMG submission 80423) | Miscanthus rhizosphere microbial communities from Kellogg Biological Station, Michigan, USA - KBS M4-4 metaG | ecosystem: Host-associated > Plants > Roots > Rhizosphere > Soil | place: Michigan...
ATCACCGACGTTCAATTTGGTATGCAGAATGGTGCGGTCGACTTCGTAGTTGGTAGTCTCGTCACGCTGAGTGTTGCTTGAGCCGGTCTGCGCGGATGTTGACGTGGCCTGACTTTGTTGTGGCTGGCCATTCGCCGGAGTCGCTTGTGGAGGCGTGGAAATTGGCGCGTTATTTGGTGGAGCCGGTTGGTTGGACAGCGCACCCGGCACCCCGCCTGGGTTACGGCCATTCACTTGCTCGCTTTGATTGAGCTGGCGAGAACGCACCGCGGCCTGAGAAGGATCGCTGTTCGGGCGATACTGCTCTTGAGTTTGTTCTTTATTAGAGAAGTCGATCTGCGCGGTGACCTGTGCGTGAACATTATTGCTGCCCACAATCGGACCCAAAATCGCTTCGATACGGCGCTGATAGCGATTTTCGACATCCATCGCATATTTCAGCTGCGCATCGTTAAGGTCACGGCCTGCGGTATTGGACTGCGTCAGCAGGTGCCCGCCCTGGTCGACCAGCGTCACATTGCCCGGTGGTAACCCGGCAACCGCACTCGAAACCATATGCACGACGGCACTGACTTGCCCTTCATCTAACGCACGACCCGGCTCAAGGCTCAGGGTTACGGAAGCAGAAGGGGATTTTTGTTCGCGAACAAACAGTGAAGGTTTTGGCATCGCCAGATGCACACGTGCGGTTTTAACCGGGCCAAGCGTTTCGATAGTACGGGCGAGTTCACCTTCCAGAGCACGCTGGTAGTTCACTTGCTCGCTAAACTGGCTGATACCAAACTTTTCTTGATCCAGTAATTCAAAACCGACCGCACCGCCTTTCGGCAGCCCTTGTTGCGCCATGCGCAAACGCAGATCGTAGACTTTTTCCGCCGGGACCAGAATCGCGCTGCCGTTATCCGAGAAACGATAGGGCACATTCATCTGGGTGAGCTGAGTCACGATGGCACCGCCGTCCTGCTCCGCCAGATTGCTATACAGCACCTTGTAGTCAGGCGATTTGGCCCAGAGCACCAGCGCAATAATAATGGCGATAGCCGCAGCACCTGCGACCATCAGCGGAATTTTAGGATTCGCGCGAATACGGGACAACCACTCCTGGGTTTTGTTTTGTGGCGTTTGTGCCTGGCCAGCTGCGGTCATTGAGCACCTCGCAGCCGGGCGTAGACAACATATTTAATAGACAGAGTGAACAAAACGAGCTCCCACAACAAAAGTTCCACAAAGATGGCAACGTCATTATTTTCTTTCTGAAAATTTTCGATGGCTGAATTAGGTCTATTTATTGCAGCTATTTAGCGCCTTTATCCTATTGACAAGGTGTTAATCTTGCCGCGTTTAAAATCACTGGGGCAGGGGAAATGGCAATTCAGGGTATTGAAGGCGTACTTCAGCAGTTGCAGGCAACCGCGCTGTCAGCGGGGAATCCGGTTCAGAATTACGAGCCAAAAGTGAGTTTTGCCGGCGAGTTGCAGGCAGCGCTTGGCCGTATCAGCGAGACGCAAACCTCTGCCCGGACTCAGGCTGAAAAATTTGCCCTCGGCACACCCGGTGTTGCGCTTAATGATGTGATGGTCGATCTGCAAAAATCGTCGGTTTCGCTACAGATGGGTATCCAGGTGCGGAACAAGATGGTGTCGGCGTATCAGGAAGTGATGAATATGCAGGTTTAGTGGCTTAAGCTATTTGATATATAAAGTAATTATCATCAAACTGCTTTTGCGTGGGGCATGGATGGGACAAATGACGATAATTTCTGGTTCAAAATGGCAATCTGGTCGCTGTCACTATCAGCCATCCACTTTCCATAAACCTGATAAACCATCTGTGCATTTGAATGGCCCATTTGTGAAGCGATAAAGTTTGGATTCGCTCCTGCTGTTAAAGACCAGCATGCGTATGTGTGCCTGGACTGATACGCTTTCCGATGACCTCGTTATCCTATAAGGGGCATAAGGTTAGCACCGATCTGCTTGGTCCGATTGTCGACCTTGCTCGTGAGTCTGCGAATGCAGCGTTCAATGTAGACAGCCTTAAGAAGTCCCCTGACAACCTGTCCCCGGAGCAAAAGAGCCTGATTCAACAGTCTGATCGCAACTTTGCTCTGTCTAAGCTACAGGGTGAGGCGTGAGCTCGGCAGTATGCCACGGCATAATGGGAGACGGCTAACGCCATACGAGCGCAGGCAGCAGCATAGAAGTTTCTCCCTGAAGCCAAAGAGAACACCAGCTACAAGAATTATGTTGAAGATCTGAATATTGCATTATCAGCTAAGAAAATCCGTCATGAGCAATATAACTCCACGCGGGGAAAATTGACGAATTTGTCACATCAATCGCATCCCAATCCATAGATTGTTTTGGTGGAAACCAATATACCATCGATAGCTTAAAGGCGCTGACTGTGCAGGCCATCTATTCTCCTGGCCTTAAACCAATCGACACGTTCCAGTCTGGAGCAACGCTTACCGGTGCTGGGAAGTGGGTTGCAGTAGATGTCAATGATGTTTTAAGGAAGGACTAAGCAAAATTTGAGGGGAAGAAACTGATTGACCAGAAGCTTAGCTATGGAATCCCTGCTGGCTCATCTTTAACACAATGATTGATGTGGATATTCGATTAAATAAAAGGCTATTTGCGTGTAGACGGATCAGATCTGGAACCGCTTGATGACAAGAAAAATTACTGGCGCGGACTACCATCACGAAACGCATGGGGCTATTAAACATGAATGGTGGGGCGGTGTGTTTAAAACTCGCAGCAAATGGGATAGTTACGTTAAAGAACGTCAAAACATTGGCTGAAATTACTGAAACTCCAGCAGGAGTAATTTATAAGGACGCATCAAACAATTTTAGAATTGTTTGATGCGTCCCATTAATTAAGAGAAGTCTTTGCCAAGGAAGGCAGTAAGTAATGCTTCTGCGATCACCCTGTGACCAAGATCGGCAGGGTGGTTAGCTCCATTACCAGTAATGGCGTAGATATTTTTTCGCTTAAGCATCTGAACCCAGACATTTGTTATATCGACAAATGTCACATGATTATATTTAAGAGATAACTTTTTCAACTCTTCGCTGTATAAAGGAAAATACCCCTTCTTCGGAAGCACCCACTCAGGATTTGGAAGGGTAGAAGAAAGCAGTACGATTCGCGCATTCTTATTTTTGCTTTTAATATTTTTTATCAGAGCATCAATGCTGAAATAGTATTCTTTCGGTGGCAAATCGTTTGAGTCGTTCATGCCGTAAGAAATTATATAAACATCAGAATCAAGCTTTGTGAGCCTTCCGTCAGTGCTGTAGTAGGCGTTGTTAGAGGTCCACCCCGGTACCGATGGATTGTAGTAATGATATTTCCCGCCCTTCACCATAGACATGTAAGCAGAGGCCAGGCCAACGTATGGTGGCTGATGCGGTTCTGAGTATATGTCGCTAGCATTCGCACCGAAAGTAATGCTATCTCCGTAATACGTCACCTTCATTTCTTGCAGGCTTTTAACGTAATTACGTAAGTCTGTAACCCCGCCACTCATTTTCAGGTATAGGCGATCTGCCTTCTTGTAAGACGCCGAAATCTGATATTTCTGGTATTCAGTCGTAACGTTGATGTTGAAGTTTTTATCTTCTTTCAACGGTTTTTTAAATCCTGATTTAGCTACCGGGATAGTTGAGCCGTCAGTAATTTCTATCGTGTCGCCTGATACCCTGAAATCGGTATCGTTATGATAGAGTTCGCCGGTTGTCTGATTGAACATCATGACCGGTCCGGATGGCCTGAATAGCAGTCTTTCGCTTTTAAAATCTTCAGATGCGTAAATAGTATCTGAATAAACGAAATTCCCACCAAAGAAAGAGGGGTGAATATTAAACTTATTCACAATGTTGTTGCTGCACTTTACATCCGTGCACGTGGTGTAGTCATCAGGCGCAGCCGGTATTTCAGCTGCGGCACCAAATGACACAGACAATAGTGAAGCAATAATTAATTTTTGCATTTAGCTTTTCCCGTAAGCTTTTTTCTTTATCCAGCCATTGATTGGTTTTTCAATAAGCTTATAGCTCGCAAGGCCAATGGCCTGGCAATAAATGTAATAGATGATGATGTACGGAGTGATGCCAACTGATTGCTCAAGACCTAATCGAGTCCAGATGAACAAAAAGACAGGCGCAGCGATGCCGTGTGAGAGGTAAAGGCTGTATGAGGAATCGCCTAGCAACAGGAATGTACGATTGTGTGGTATGTGCCCCTCAAGACTCAACGCTGACCAGACGATGATGAATGCTGGAATTCCCCAAGTGAGCAAACGGGAATAATCGTTGTATTCGAAAACCCCTGAGTTTGCGAAAGCAAAAAGAGGTAAGAAGGATAAAATACCCATCCAGGCAAGCCATTTAGGAAGGATACAACCCGCTGAGCACATGCGGTACAAATACATGCCAAGAATAAACTCAATGAACATCTGGCTGGAAAGGGTCACCAGAACCTTACTTTCACCATGAGTCAGAGCATTTCCAGCTCCGAAAATAACCAGAGCGCAAATAGCAAAAACCTCAAGAGAGTTTGCTTTTTTTACTTTCAGTGCAAGTAACCCGGCAAGGAGGAAATAGAATAAGAACTCAAACTGTAATGTCCATCCGATACCAAGTATTGGCGGCTTGTCAAAGTTCATGAAGGTCATGGTTTTTACAAACCACATGAAGTCCAGGCGAGAGCCGTTGAAAATATAAGCAAAGTCAGCTGTTGGGTTAGATATGGCACCAGAGTCGACCAACCAGGATATGAAAATGACAATCAACGTTGCCACCAGGTAGAGAGGCCAGATGCGTGTGATACGGCGCTTTATAAAGCCCAGAGGAGTAAGCTTGGGCACCATCCCATCTTTGTATAGGCCGCCGTAGATTATATACGGCATGATAAATCCACTAATGATGAAAAAGATATCAACACCAACTCCACCAAGGTTGGTGAGTTGTGGCGTAATACCGTAAACAGCAAGATTGGCATGGGCGTAAATCACAAGGAAGGCGGCCAGGAACCGCAGATACTGAATGTTGGCGATCATCATCAACGTTCTTGTTAGTGAAAAGGCGAACGATTTTAACAGCTAAGAACAATCTTATCATTCTCTTTAATTTGAAGCATTTCTACACATTAGCCTGAAGTACACACTCTGAATGCAGCGTTTGAAGGTTTTTAGCGCTGATTTTAATGACGAGATATTAAGATGGTATATCAATCAACATAAGGTGCATGCAGATAAAACTAGATTCGGCATGGATAACTGAAAGTGAAAATAATATTGACTATCAACCTTAACTTGAATGGGCTGCCCAGAGGGAATCGCCAGAACCAGTACCATAAAAATTAAGAAGGACTATGCTACCTGACTCCATCAGGTAGCATATATCACTCACAATGTAGTTTTAGGTATAGGAGAGTTGTTTTTTTTCAAAAAATTAGTCGTTGGCTTTTCAATTAAAGCATAAAAAATAAAGCCAACAGATAAACATATGGTAGTATAAATCAAAATATATTCCAGTAAAGATATTTTAGTTAAGAGCCCATTCGTAACTATAATAAATATAATAATTGGGGCAAGCACCCCATGAGTAAGGTAAATACTGTAAGAAGCATTTCCTGCAAAGTACAAAGGGGGGATTTTTTTTGTGTACTTTTCAAGGGAAAGACATGCCCAAACCAACAGGGAGGATGATACCCCCCATGTTATGGTCCGTTTTAGTTCACCAAACGTATGGAGGTCAAGAGGGAATACAATTGTAACTGGAACAAACAAAACACATATAATGATAGCAAGTCGCTTTTCTATGATAAATCCATTTGAATAAAGATAATACAAAGTCATTCCAAAAACAAATTCAATTATTATAGGGCGTGAGAGTTGTTGTAGAATTACACTAGCATAATAAGTATTTGCTATGTAGCTGGCGATTATGAAAATAATCGCAGATATATATATATGCCAGAACTTACGTGCACCAAATAGTATTGATAATGAGATTAGTGAGTAAAATATAAACTCAAGCTGCAATGTCCATCCTGCTGTAAGAATTGGGCCTCTTATATCGTTTAGGAAAAGCAGGGATTTAAATATGTAATCTGTTTTGTATCTATAATCATTAAAGTAAAAAATAAAGTCACTGGTTTGATTGTTTATAAATCCATTGGCTGCAATGAATGAAATTAAAATAAAAATCATTGTCACAATGAAGTATGCAGGCCAAATACGTAACAATCTATGTAAGAAAAATACTCCAGGTTTCAATTGGATAGCTGAGTGCTTGCTGTATAGGCCGCCAAAGATTATATATGGCATTATAAATCCGCTTATAACAAAAAATATATCAACACCAATAGCCCCCAGGTTGGTTAAGGTTGTTGGTATTCCATAGGCTAATAAATTTGCATGAGCAAATATTACAATAAAAGCCGCTGCGAATCTAAGGTATTGAATATTTAATATGGTTTCGTTTTTTTTCATTTTATATAGCGATTAGATCGATTTGTCAGCATGTTATCATTGTAAACCAAATTAGCCACACACTTAACTGATTTCGGTTTTAATCGAACGTCAGCCAATAGGTGTGTTCAACGAATTTAACTACATGCCGACTCTTCATACATCTGTTACGTCATACGACAACTCGCTTTGCTGCGGTTCTTTGCATTAATATCTTTGATTAGTACCTATAGTCACAAATGCTGTGTATAAATACAGCTCTTATCTAAGGGTGAGTATCGTGGGTTTCCCATTTCCGGCAACAGACTGTTTAGAGCAGCGCCTCATTCTTGATGCTAAAGGCATCACGCGTCTCGCATCCACATTCATGTTTAAGAGCTCGGATACTCACTGCAAGGCTGGCATCATGAGTGGTGCTTACCGCTTTGATACAATTGCAATAATTTGGTTTGTTATTTTTATACAAATCAATACACCTAAAGCATGAGATTTAATAATAGTTATTGGGTTAACGCCTCACGCTTCTCCAGAATAACCATTTTATTGCTGGAAATAACGGTGCTATTAGACGGGACGCTTTTTAAAACCAGCGTTCCAACGCCAATTGTCACGTTGTCACCTATCTCTATATCATCACCAATGATGCAGGAGTGCGCGCCGATATTGACGTTGTTTCCCACTTTAAATTTGATGTCGACCCCATTCTTATTGCTGCCAAGGGTGCAGAACTGCCTGATAGTAAAATTATCTCCAATCACGCAGTTTCTGTTGATAATCATTGAGTTGCCATGCCAGATTTTAAACCCTTTACCAATCTTTAAATGGTAATTGAGTTCAACGCCAAATAGCCCTTCATTAACCACTCTATTCAAAATGACAAACAGTAGCGAGATCGGATATAGCGCCTTTGTTTTGGCGTGAAGAGTGGCCATTCTGAAAATTAAAATAATGAGCTTAGATTTAGCGGTATTGATTTTTAAGTCATATTTTAAAGTGGACAAGAAATCACGCATGGCGATGTTCCATTTATAGTTTATAAGAATAATCTTAATTCATAATGGAGGGTTCGCCAGTGCGCAGATGACAATATTTCAATTGTCTGGTTGTTTGCTTTTCAGTCACATCCGCTTTTTCGGAGAGTGAAAATGTCTCTCGCCGATTCCCTTCTTGCTTACTCAATTGCTGCCTTACTCATAACGCTGACGCCCGGTCTTGATACCGCTCTCATTCTACGAACCGCCACTGTCATAGATTGAAACGGGCTGTACTTTGACACTCAACAAACCGGTTATCACGCAAGTCTGATGACGAACATTGACGGCAAGTCGCTGAAACACTGGCGAGCTAAGTGCTTTAATGCGAAAATTATTTTTTCTCCGCAGTCAGGAAAGATGATGAAGAAGATTGCATTATTGACAGTGTTGCTGGCGTTGAGCGGCTGTGTGCAGGTTGAAGATTACCGCGAAGTGGTGAAAACCCCTGCGCCTGCTGGACTTGCCGGTTACTGGCAGTCACAAGGGCCGCAAAGTGAGATGGTGAGTCCTGAAGCAATAGCGACGCTGGTGGTCACGCCTGCTGGGGATACGCTGGATTGCCGCCAGTGGCAGCGAGTGATTGCGTTGCCAGGTAAACTGACTGTGCGTTCAGACGATTGGTATAACGTTACCAACAAGCGTGAAGTTTATAGCGTTGAGCGCATTGGCGATACGCTGGAATATGCGGGGATGACGCTAAAACGTGTTGATCGCCCGACGCAAGAATGTGCTGATTTCTTGCAGAAAAACCCGCTCGAAACCAAGTTGCCGTAAAACGGTGGATGTCGCTTACGCTAATCCACCCTACAAAAGATTTTCGTAGGTCGGATTAGCCAGGGCGACATCCGACCTCATGCGTGCAAAACGGAAGCTATAACACTTCTTCTATCACCCAGACGCTTACGCTACCGCCGTTACAGTAGAAGGTTGCGCTACCGGTGACATCAGTCGTCACGATCTCATCGCGATTGCCCAGATAATCCCGCCAGTTTTTACCGCCGTAATTGTCGCCAAGGTTAATGGTTTTCTCGCCGTCATCGCCGTTTGATAACACCACCACACATCCTGGATGTTCATCCGTCCCACTGCGGCTAAATGCAATGCAATTAGGATGGTCGAAATAAAGGGTTTGCAGACCGTGAGCAAAGCGTTCGCGGGCATGAATCAAATCATCCAGCTGTTCAATGACGGGCATATCGATGTGATAAGTCTCGCCATCGCCACCTTCATCGTCGTAGCTTGCACCGAATAAATCCGGGTAGAACACGCTCGGCACACCGTTTTCCCGCAGCAATATCAGTGCATACGCCAGCGGTTTAAACCACGGTTCAACAGGCGCTTCCAGGGATTGCAACGGTTGCGTGTCGTGATTGGCAACCAGCGTCACCGCATGGAACGGGTCAGCTTCCACCAGGGTACCGGTGAAAATCTGGCTCATGTCGTATTCACGACCTTGCTTCGACGCGTGGTGGAAATTCATTTGCAGGGGTGCGTCAAACAGCATTGTCTTGCCGTCGACCTGCGCAATATATTCCTGAAGCTTATCCACTTCATGCGACCAGTATTCCGCGACGATAAACAGCGGCTGTTCGGCCACTTCCTGAACGTGCTCAATCCACTCCTTGTAGAACCACGCCGGAATATGTTTGACCGCATCGAGGCGGAATCCGTTACAGCCGGTTTCCTCCATTACCCAGCGCGCCCAGTATTTGATCTCTTCGGTCACCGCATGATTGCGGAAATCGATATTCTCGCCCATCAAATAGTCGAAATTCCCCAGTTCATCATCGACCTGATCGTTCCAGCCTTCGCCGGTATAGTCGTTGATGATTTTAAAAATGCCGTCTTCGGTGGGGTTTTCGATATGGTCGACGCCGCTAAAGCATTTGAAATCCCAGATAAACTCCGAGTATTTACCCGCGCGGGCAGGGAAGGTGTAGCGTGTCCAGGCCTCGCACTCGATCACTTCATCGTGTATCTCGTTACGATTTTCTTCGTTAACGCGATTCACGCGGATGTGCTCTTTTTCGTCCGCCCCCATTTTGTGATTGACCACCACATCAAGCAGCACGGCGATGTCATTTTCTTTTAAGGCTTTTATCGCTGCCAGTAATTGTGTTTTGTCGCCGTATTTGGTCGCCACCGAGCCTTTTTGATCAAACTCGCCGAGGTCAAAAAGATCGTAGCAGTCATAACCGACCGAATAGCCACCGGAACTGCCTTTATAAGCAGGCGGCAACCACACCATATTGACGCCAATATCATTGAGCGTTGCTGCACGTTCAGCAACTTCCGCCCACAGCTTGCCCCCACCGGGGTAATACCAATGGAAAAATTGCAACAAGGTTGGGTTTTTCATCGAGTCCACGCTCCAGGAGTCATTTAGCTGACCTCTGGAGTATGGAAGATTTTTGCACTTATGAAGAGGTTACTTACTGAATGATGCGATACGCGAGTCAAAATTACTGCGGCGCATCTGGCACAAGCAACATGCCAGATAAACGACCGTAGGTGTTATTGAGCGTCTGCTGGCGCGAGGATTGGCCGATCAGCGAGCTGAGTTCGTCCAGGCGCTGCTGCAAAAGAAGTTTCAACGCTTGTTCGTTTGCCAGAATTTGTTCAAGACAATTAAACAACATGTCCTGCAGGCTTTTTGCCGTTCCTGGTGGAATAGGGCTGGCGTTTAGCGTTTCAATTCCTTGCAGATAAGCCAGTTCTTGTTCCAGCAATAAATCCCATTCGCCACGCTGCGCCAGTTCCAGCAAAGACTGGCTTAATAGCACTACGTTCTGCCAGCGGCTGATCAGTTCTACATCCGGCGACATTAGGCAGGCTCCCGCGCAGCGCTCTGCGGTGAAATTTGTTTCCAGGCATCCGCAATGTTGGTGAGCAGCCCTTCAACTTCTTCAATGGCTTCAACATCATTTCGCAGATTAGCCAGCATCAGGCGGCGAATCATATAATCGTAAAGAGAGGATAAATTCTCTGCGATTTCGCCACCTTTTTCATTATCTAAACCCGCCTTCAGGCCGTTATCGATAATGTTGATAGCCTTGCTCAAAGCTTCACCTTTCGCGGACAGCTCTCCTTGCTGCATAAATAAACGAGCTCTGACCAGGGCGCTTAATGCTCCATCAAAAAGCAAAACAATCAGTTGATGAGGACTCGCGCTCATGACGGCGCTTTCCACACCAATTTGAGCATATGCTTGTGTACCCCGCGCGCTG
>Ga0105244_10003738_pt1 | contig 10743 bp, 10 predicted proteins | sample KBSM44metaG_FD_80423 | JGI IMG/M metagenome (GOLD analysis project Ga0105244, IMG submission 80423) | Miscanthus rhizosphere microbial communities from Kellogg Biological Station, Michigan, USA - KBS M4-4 metaG | ecosystem: Host-associated > Plants > Roots > Rhizosphere > Soil | place...
CCTCAACATCGGAGGTTTCTGGGGCAGGAGATACATGGCTGAAACGTTTCCCAGCGTCTCCCAATTCATGAACAGTGGCCATGAATTTCCTGAACAGCCGAAAACCCAAGGTCACATGGAGGAGCAACGACAGGGCTATGAGCGCGATCCACAGCAGGATCCAAAACCACCAAGGCATCTGAGTAGTCTAGCCAGCCACGATGTCCGACGAGGAAACGGCACCATATTGGTCAAGCGCCGCCGTGAGCCACGCCTGGACTTCGTGGCGCAACTCCTCAGGGTCCAGCACCCGCACCGTCCCTCCATGTTGGGACACAAACATCGGTAACCACTCCACATTTCCAAAGCGGACCTCGGCGAGCAGTCCGCCATTGGGCAATTCGGCAGTGCGCTCGGCGTAGTAGTCGTCAGCCAGGCCAGCACCCTGCCGGGTCAACTCAAGCACCACCAGGACGTCGTCGTCACTGGGGGTGAAGAGCCTTGCCGGAAAGTCTGCATCAGCAGTTGCTGTCCCGGAGACAGGACGGCCATTGGGTTCCAGGGATTGCACACGGTCCAGCCGGAAATTCCGGAGTCCTGATTTGCTATGGCAGTAGGCCTCGAAGTACCAGGTGTTGTCCAGGGAGTAGAGCCGCAGGGGGTCCACGTCGCGCTCGGTTACTTCATCCCTTTGAGGGGAAAGGTAGCTCAGGCGCAGTTGTTGGCCGTCCCTGATGGCGTGCGTAATGGTGGCGAAGGCTTCCGATTGCTCGGGTGCCACCGACTGGCCTGCAACGGCACCGGCCAAGCGTCCGGCCTGTCCTGCGGCACCCGTCAATTTGATGGTCACAGACTCCAGGGCGCTGCCCGGTTCGTCTTCGGGCAAACCTGCAAGTGCGGGGAGATCGCCCAGCATGGACAAACCAGTCAGCAGCGCCGCGGCTTCGTCCTCGCTGAAGCGAACAGGACGGTTCAGGTCCAAATGCTCCGTGATGTACACATGGTCGTTTTCCCATTGGATGTCCAGGAGATCGTCCGGGTAGCCTCCGGGCAGCCCGGAACAGATCAGGATTTTCAGGTCGTCGATAAGTGCTTTGCGGCTGATGCCGAAGCGGTCAGCTACCTCCTGTACGTGCAGGCCCTGATGGTGGACCAGGAAGGGCACCAGTTGCAGCATGCGCGTGAGCTGGTCTTCGGACGTGCGTTTCCTTGATCGTTGCGCGCGCGCAGCTTCGGGGAATTCCACGGGGATGGCTGGAGACGCATTGAACTCAGCAGCGCTTTTGAGCCGGCGTACGACGGCGGCACGCAGCTCGGCAGGTTCAACCACTTTGAGGTGGGGGCCATACGAGGCCAATTCCTCGGCGAACTGTTCGGGATCCCGGAAGTCCACCAGGAGCCTGTCCCGGCCGCCCAATCCCTTCTCAGCCGGTTCCTTCCCGGCACCGCTGGAAACAGCACGTTTGCGCAGTGCGAGAAGACGTCCGGCGTCTACGTCCATGACAGCCTGCTGCACGGGAAGTTCGTTGAGCGAATCCAGCTCCGCCCGGGCGTTGAAACCGACTGGGGGCTCGAAGGAACTGCTTGGTATGACCGAGACCGCGGTGGTCATGCGTGACAACCTGAAAATTCTCTTGGCTGCCCTCCCCCGGTCAAATCCCACGAGGTACCACTGCCCGAACCGGCTTCCCAGGCCCCAGGGCTCCACCTCGCGCACTTCCTCACGCCCCGTGCTTCCGGCGAGGTACCCGAAGCGGACCGCTTGCCGGCCGTGCATGGCTCCAACGACGTCGTCGAATGCTTGTCCGGCTGGCTTGATCCGCGGCTGGACGCCGGCAGGAAGGTCGACGTCGGTGAATCCGCCTGCGGCCTGCAGCTTGCGGACGGCACTGACTGCGGCGTTGCCGAGAGCAGCACGTTCCCACAACTGGGCGGCAAGGAGGAGGACGGTGGATTCGGCGGGCGTCAGGCTGACATCAGGAAGCCTGTTCGAGTCCTTGCCAATGCGGTAGCGGGTTGATGCGGGATCCTCGGACCCGAAACTGCGGGGGTCCGTGAGGGTCTCGATCTCAAAGCCGAACTGTTTCAGATCCACTTTGTCGCGCTCGAACATCCGTCCGAACGCGACGTCGTCTTCGGCGGTGTTGTGATAGACCTTCTCCCGCAGGACAGAGCGCGGAAGGCCCACCCTGGTATTGAGCAAGGCAAGCAGGAGATTCAGGAGTCGTTCAGTGCGGGATGCGGACACGCTTGCTACGTTACTAAAGTCCTGGGCGAAAGCAGCAAGGCGCGTCACCGGCCCGGCAAAGCCGGAAGGTAACGCGCCTTGGCAGGAAGCTTTCGCCCTAGCGGACAGCTACGAGGTCAACGACGAAAATCAAGGCCTCATTGGGCTTGATTGCTCCGCCGGCGCCACGGGACCCATAGGCCAGTTCTGAAGGGATCTCCAGGCGGCGACGGCCGCCAACCTTCATACCCAGCAGGCCCTGGTCCCAACCCTGGATGACCTGGCCCACGCCAACACGGAAGTCCAGCGGAGCGCCACGGCCCCAGGAAGCGTCGAACTCTTCGCCCGTAGACCAGGCGACGCCAACGTAGTGGGTGGATACAGTATCGCCGGCTTTGGCCTCGGCGCCGGAACCCTCGATGAGGTCCGTGATGACGAGTTCGGTGGGAACGTCGCCTTCCGGGAAGTCGATTTCGGGCTTGGTGCGGTCGAAATCACGCTGACCAAATGACATGGTTGCTCCTTGCTTTAGGGACGTAGGGGTGTGAGGGACGAATGGTGTCAGGAACCAGCTTAGCCAGTCCCGGATCAGGTAGCTGCCTACTTGACGCCGAGAATGTCAACGACGAAGACGAGATCGCCCTTGGCTTCACCCTGTCCAGCCGCGCCGTAGGCAAGGTCCTGCGGGATGACCAGAAGAACGCGGGAGCCAATCGTCTTGCCTTCCAGGCCTTGGGTCCAGCCCTTGATGACACCGGAAAGCGCGAAGCTTGCTGTCTGGCCTCGGTCAAAGCTCGAGTCGAACTTCTGGCCGCCCACAAGATTGACGCCCACGTAGTTCACAGTGAGGGTGTCAGTGGCCTTAACAGCAGCGCCGGAGCCCTTGATGAGGTCCTGTGCGATGAGTTCCTTCGGAGCGGCTGCGCCGTCAACGGAGATCTGCGGGATGCCCTTGTCATCTTCCTTCACGGTGGGGAGCCCAGCCGGAGGAGTGACGGTCTCGCCTTCCGGCTTCGACAGGACCGGAGCTGCTTCCTTAGCGGAAAGCAGCTTGAAAACCACCAACTGCGTAGAGCCGGCTGCGGCGCCCGTAGCTGCCGAACCCGGCGCGGCGAACGCGATGTGGGAACCGATCTTGGCGCCAACAATGGCGTTGTAGATCAGCTCGTTGCCCTTCTTGAGCTCGTCATTCAGCTCAATGGGCTGGGGGCCGTTCTTGTAGACGTCTTCAACGGTCTTGCCGTCATTGCCATCCACGGCGATGTATGCGAGCTCGGCAACCTGGCCGGCTTTGATACGCTCGCCGTTGCCTTCACTGACTACCTTGATGGTTGGTTCAGCGACGGTGAGCGGCTTGGTGAAGTCCAGACCAGGGGCTTTGTCATCTCCGTTGTCTGTGACCTTCACGGAATCGAGCTTGGAGACATCGCCGGATGACTGGCTGGTGGGCTCGGCGGCTGGCGTACCCCCTCCCCCACACGCAGTGATGAGCAGCAGGGCAGGAAGAAGAATTGCTAGGAGTCGGCGCACAAAAAAGACACTTTCGTCGGGGCAAGGGACACTCGGAAAGGCGCATGGCAGATCCAAGCCAATGGCCTCTTGGAAAGAGGCCACAGTCCAGAATAGCCGGTGAAGCTGGGAGTCCGCTCAGAAAAGCTGTTAGCCCATGGAGTCCAGGAGCGCATCAACGCGGTCGTCGACGCTGCGGAAGGGGTCCTTGCACAGGATCGTTTGGTGAGCGCGGTCGTTGAGCTTCAAGTGCACCCAGTCCACCGTATAATCGCGTCCGAGCTCCTGCGCCCTTCGGACGAAGTCTCCCCGCAGCTTGGCCCTGGTTGTCTGTGGAGGCGTGTCCACAGCGTCCTTCACTTCGGTTTCGGGGACCAAACGCCGTGCGGCATCCCGTGATTGCAGCAGGAAGAAGAGGCCACGCTGGCGTGAAATGTCGTGGTAGGTGAGATCCAGTTGAGCAATGCGTGGCGAGTCCAGGCTGAGATCGTGCCGACGCATGTAACTGTCCATCAGCTTCTTCTTGATGGCCCAGTCCACCTCGGTATCGATAGTGCTGGTATCGCCGCTTTCAATGGCGTCCAGGGTCCGCTCCCACAGATCGAGAATAAGCGGCACATGGGCATTGTGGGCGCCGTTCGCGGCCACGAACTCTGTGACCTTTGCCAGGTACTCCCGCTGGATATCGAGCGCCGAAAGTTGCCTGCCGTTTGCCAAACGGACCAAGGCGCTGCCCGTGAGGTCATGCGAAATTTCCCGGATGCTCCGGATGGGGTTTTCCATTCGCATGTCCCGCATGATCACCCCTGCCTCGATCATGCGCAGGATAAGGTCCACCGTGCCCACCTTGAGGAGTGCGGAGGTTTCGGACATGTTGGAATCACCCACGATCACATGGAGCCGCCGGTAGAACTCGGCATCGGCATGCGGCTCGTCACGGGTGTTGATAATGGGGCGTGACCTGGTGGTGGCAGAAGACACGCCTTCCCAGATGTGATCCGCCCGCTGTGAAAAGGCGAAAGTTGCACCATGGGGTGTCTTCAGCACCTTGCCCGCTCCTGCGATGAGCTGACGGGTCACCAGGAACGGAATGAGGATCTCGGCCAGCCTGGAGAACTCACCCCGGCGGGGTATGAGGTAATTTTCGTGGCTGCCGTAGGAGTTGCCGGCGGAGTCGGTGTTGTTCTTGAAGAGGTACACCGTGCCGTTGAAACCCTCCGCAGCGAGCCGGGCCTGGGCCTCATCAACGAGGTCGTCCAGGATGAGCTCGCCGGCGCGGTCGTGGGCGATGAGTTGCGCGAGGTCGTCACATTCTGCGGTGGCGTATTCAGGGTGCGAACCAACGTCCAGGTACAGGCGTGAACCGTTGGTCAGGAAGACGTTGGAAGACCTGCCCCAGCTCACCACCTTGCGGAACAAATAGCGGGCCACTTCTTCGGGGGCCAAAGGACGTGAGTCGGGGCTGGAATAGGAAATCCCAAACTCCGTCTCGATGCCGAATATGCGCTTGTCCATCTCAAGCCTCCTCTGTGAGCAACTGTGTCATGTCCTCGGGAAGCAGACGCCGGAAAGCCCGGCGGGAACCCCTGTGACTCTCCGAAGCGCGGTCCAGGACTGCGGCTTCGACGGCGGTCGCCGGGAGGGCATCGGCTTCCTTGTCTGTCGCCAATGCGCGCAAAGCCAATCTCATGGCCCCGGCAAAACCAAGCTCAGGCTCCCAAGCCCCGCTGACGACGTCGGAAATCTGATCGGCAAGTCCGCCCATCACGACGAAGCCGTTCTCATCGGCAATCGAACCATCAAAGGTAAGCCGGTACAGGTGGTCCTGCTCCTGCGTCGGGGCCACTTCAGCCACGGCCAGTTCCACTTCGAACGGCTTTTGTTCGGCGGTGAACACGGCGCCGAGGCTCTGCGCGTAGACGCTGGCCAATCCCCGGGCGGTCACGTCTTCGCGGTCGTACGAGTAGCCGCGGACGTCCGCGTACCGTACCCCGGCCTGCCTCAGGCTTTCGAACTCGTTGTACTTGCCCACCGCCGCGAAGGCGATTTTGTCGTAGATCTCGCCGATTTTGTGCAGCGAAGGTGACGGGTTCTCAGCAATCAGCGCGATGCCATCAGCGCAACTAATCACCACTACGGAACGTCCGCGGGCAATGCCCTTCCGTGCGAAGTCCGCACGGTCCTTCATCAGCTGTTCGGGCGAGACATAGAACTGCTGCGTCATGTCAGGCCTCCCGTCCGGCGATGGCACGGGATTCGACGATGGCACCGGCTATCGCCGCCAGGTCCCGTTCAGGTACCCGGCGATTACCGGCACGGTCGACCGTGTAAACCACTGGCCACAGCTGGCGGACGGGGTCCGGGCCGCCCGTTGCCGAGTCGTCGTCCGCGGCGTCATAGAGTGCCTCAACGGCGACGGCCACAGCTTGTTCTTCCGAAAGGTTCGGCTTCCAGAGTTTTTTCAGGGCCCCACGTGCAAAAACAGAACCGGAACCCACTGAGTGGTGTTCCTGTTCTTCGTAGCGCCCACCGGTTACGTCGTAGGAGAAAAGCCGTCCGGTGCCCGATACGTGGTCGAAACCGGCAAACAGGGGAATCACCGCCATTCCCTGCATTGCCATCGGCAAGTTGCCGCGGATCATCGCACCCAAACGGTTCGCCTTGCCCACCAGGCTAAGGAGCGTGCCCTCAATCTTCTCGTAGTGCTCCAGTTCCACTTGGAAGAGCCGCGTAATATCGATCGCCAGGCCGGCGGTACCGGCAATGCCCAGAACCGAATACTGGTCCGCGGGAAAGACCTTCTCGATGTGCCGGCTGGCGATCACGTTTCCCATGGTTGCCCGCCGGTCCCCCGCCATCAGCACGCCGCCGGCATACGTCAAGGCGACGATGGTGGTTGCGTGCGGCGAGGACGGTACGGTGCCGGCCGGCAACGTTTGGTTGAAGGGAAGGAGTTCGGGACGCGAGCGTTGAAGGTGCTCCGTGAATGAAGACGTTGCCTGGGTGGCCAGGGGGCCGGTTGATGGGTCCTGCATTGCTGCACTCCTTCGACTCTGCATTCCGATGCCCGGCGGCCTCGCGCCGGCCGGGCAGTACATAGGTTGTCCGGGTCCGCTTACTGGCCGCCCTTTTGGACGAAGGCCCTGACGAACTCTTCAGCGTTGGATTCCAGGACGCCATCGATTTCGTCAAGGAGATCGTCCACACCCTGTGTGGCGTCCGAGGCCTGGGCTTCGGGTGCTGCCGGTGGGGCCTCCGGGACGTCTACTTCAGTCTCGGTGTCCCTTGACTGCGGTTGCTGCTGTTCCTGAGCTGCCATTTCATTCTCCCTACTGTCAGCCCCCGTTTGTGGGGACTTCCTACTGCCATATTGCCACGCCGTGGGCTGCTGCGCCCGGCTTTGCGGGGGCACCATTTTTCCCCGCGCCTGAGCGCCTCACTCCTTGGGCGGCGGCGGTTTTTGGCCCAGCAATTCGGCCAGGAACGAGCCTGCCTCCTGGTGCCTGTCAAAGAGGGCTCCGGTGAGCGCTCGTGTTCCCCGAAGAGGTTCGCGGGTGGGGACACGCTGGAGTTTCCCAAGCCCCGGAACATCGAAGATGACCGAGTCCCAACTGGCGCCGACAACGTCTTTGCCGAAGCTTGAAACGCACCGTCCGCGGAAATACGCGCGCGTGTCCGACGGCGGTTCACCCACCGCCCTGGCGATGTCGGCGTCGTCGACGATCCGGGTCATCCTGTCCCTGGACAGCATCCTGTAGTAGAGGCCCTTCTCCGGCCGGATATCGGACCACTGGAGATCGACCAACCCGAGCCTGGCATCGTCCCAACCAAGGCCGTCCCGGTTCCGATACCCCTCAAGGAGGGACTTCTTGGCTACCCACTCCACGGATGACGCCGCAGCGGCGGGGTCGCTGCCCAGCACTGACAGGGTGGATTCCCAGCGCTCAAGGACGCCATGCGTGTGCCCGTCGCCAGTGACGGAATCGGCAACTCCGGTCTCTTGCGCCAGCTTTGCGGCGGCTTCGTAGTACATCCACTGGATGTCCAGGGCGGTCACCCTTCGTCCGTCCAGCAGTCTCACGGTAGTGGCCAGGGTTGTGTCATGGCTGATGGCCTGCAGCGCCTGAACGGGTTCATGGACTTCGATGCGGGGCGCCTGGCCAGCTTCAATGAGGCTGAGAACCATGGCCGTGGTGCCGAACTTCAGATAGTTCGAAACCTGGCTGAGGTTCGCATCGCCGATAATGACGTGAAGCCGCCGGTACTTATCCGCGGTGGCATGGGGCTCGTCCCGGGTGTTGATGATGGGGCGTCGGATGGTGGTCTCAAGGCCCACCTCAGCCTCGAAGAAGTCTGCCCGTTGGCTGATCTGGTAGCCGGCAGTGGAGCTGTCCTGTCCGATCCCCACACGCCCGGCTCCACAAATGACCTGCCGGGACACGAAGAATGGTGTCAGCCCCCGGATGATGTCGCCAAAGGGAACTGAACGGGGCATGAGGTAGTTCTCGTGCGAGCCATAGGACACTGACTTGTTGTCAGTGTTGTTCTTGTAGAGATTGATCGGCGGAAGGCTGGTGTCTGCCGCTACTTTCCTCACCGTGGCAAGTGCGACGAGATCGCCGGCGGCATCCCAAGCCACCGCATCCCGTGGATTCGTGACTTCAGGGCTTGAGTATTCCGGGTGTGCATGGTCCACGTAAAGGCGCGCGCCGTTCCCGAGGACCATGTTCATCAGGAGCGAACCGGACTCGTCCTGGCCGTCCAGTTCCAGTTCCTGGCGGCCATAGGCCAACGCAACTGCCTCGGCGTCGAGCACTGGCGGTTGGTCAGTTAACTGGCTGGGATCGGCGGACGCCCGGTCAACGGTCCAACCGCGGGCATCGTGTAGAGGTTCTTCGTCCGTGTAGTCCCAACGGGTTTCCGCTCCCCCGGCCGCACGTTGGCGCGTGACCGTGGCATAGGCCTGGATGATCCGGGCGGACATCATGGTGGCGTTCGCCCCGGGCGCCGACGGCGCATGGATTCCGTACTCGGTTTCGGAACCCATGACGCGCATGGCGCCACCCACAGGCAACCTTTCCCCGGGCACACCCTCGGTTCTGGCCGTCACAGGTACTGACCCGTGTTGGCTGTGGTCTCGATCGACTTGCCAGGTTCCTGGCCGGCCTTGCCTTGCACGATCGTACGGATGTATGTGATCCGTTCACCCTTCTTCCCTGAGATTCTTGCCCAGTCGTCAGGGTTTGTGGTGTTCGGCATGTCCTCGTGTTCCCGGAATTCATCCACCACTGCACGCAGCAGGTGATCGATCCTCAGACCCTTCTGATGGTTGGTCAGCAGGTCCTTAATGGCGTACTTCTTAGCCCTGTCCACGACGTTCTGAACCACGGCGCCTGAGTTGAAATCCTTGAAGTACAGCATTTCCGTATCACCGTTGGCGTACGTGACTTCAAGGTATTCGTTCGACTTCTCGGTGGAATACATTGCCTCCACGGTGCGCTGGATCATGGCGTCGACAGTAGCTTGGACGTCCCCGCCGTACTCCGCCAGATCCTGTGCATGGAAAGGCAGGTCCGTGGTGATGTACTTGCCAAAGATGTCTGCAGCGGCCTCGGCATCGGGCCGCTGGATCTTGACCTTTACGTCAAGGCGGCCCGGCCGGAGGATCGCGGGATCGATCATGTCCTCGCGGTTTGAGGCACCAATGACGATCACGTTGTCCAATCGCTCCACGCCATCAATCTCGCTGAGCAGCTGCGGGACGATGGTGGTTTCGACGTCGGATGACACGCCAGTGCCGCGGGTGCGGAACAGCGAATCCATTTCATCGAAGAAAACCACCACGGGGCTGCCATCGGACGCTTTTTCCCTGGCGCGGGAGAAGATCAGCCGGATGTGCCGTTCGGTTTCGCCAACGTACTTATCCAGGAGCTCAGGACCCTTGATATTGAGGAAGTAGCTCTTGAGGTCGGTGTTGCCTGCGCGCTCAGCGGCACGGGCTGCCAGGGAATTGGCCACAGCCTTGGCGATGAGGGTCTTGCCGCAACCTGGCGGACCGTAGAGAAGGATGCCCTTGGGCGCCTTGAGCCCATGTTCCCGGTACAGGTCCGGATGCAGGAACGGGAGTTCAACAGCATCGCGGATCTGTTCGATCTGGGGACCAAGGCCGCCGATGTCCTGATAGGTGATGTCCGGGACTTCTTCCAGGACAAGGTTCTCCACCTCAGCGCGCGGGACTTTCTCCAGCGCATAGCCGGTGCGAGAGTCCAGTGATAGCGCGTCTCCTACCTTCAGGTGCACGCTTTGCAACGCTCCGGAAAGGCGGACTACGCGTTCCTCGTCCGCGCGGCCAACCACCAATGCACGGTCCTTGCCCAGCATCTCCTTGAGCGTAACGAGTTCACCAGCCCGTTCGTAGCCGAGTCCGGCAACCACCAGCAGGGCCTCATTCAAGAGGACTTCCTGGCCAACGGCGAGCTGGTTGACATTTACCAGCGGGCTGATGCCAACACGCATCTTGCGGCCCGCATTGAAAATGTCCACGGATTCCTCCGTGGCCGCCTGGCCGGAACTTCCCGGGCCCGGCTGCCTGCGGGGGTTGATCTGTACCACTGTTCCGAAGCTGTAGGGCGGCTGCCCTTCCTGCTCCAACGCACCCTTCAAACGGAGGATCTCGCTCTTCGCCGTTTCAAGCATGCTGACGAGCTTGCTGTTGTTCTGGGTGGCGGCGGCAAGCTGGCGGTCGATGTGGCGAAGCTTGTCCCGAAGGATGTTGATCTGGCGTTCGGCCACGGTCAATTCACTGGATGGGTCGGGCGGTTGGATGGCGGCAAGCCTCCGGTTTGCTGCCTCTTCAGCAGCGGCGTTAGCTTCCTCCGGTGTCGGCCGTCCAATGTCGTTGTTGTTCGACGTATCCACGATTCATCAGCCCCTTCCTGCGCTTAACAAGACCTTAGTCCCGAAAAGCTCAGGGTGCTTGGTGACATCCGGAATGCGGACCCTATTGTGACCTTTTCAGTTTGTGACCG
>Ga0105244_10003741_pt1 | contig 10742 bp, 10 predicted proteins | sample KBSM44metaG_FD_80423 | JGI IMG/M metagenome (GOLD analysis project Ga0105244, IMG submission 80423) | Miscanthus rhizosphere microbial communities from Kellogg Biological Station, Michigan, USA - KBS M4-4 metaG | ecosystem: Host-associated > Plants > Roots > Rhizosphere > Soil | place...
TATTTGCACATTTATTTTCTCTCTATTTGTTGAAAGAGCGTCATCCCACTTTTTATTGTATGCGGAGACTGACACAAATGCTCTTTCTTCTACGTGTTCGATCGCTCTTGATGAAAGATCTTTCAAAACCTGATTGGTTTTATTTTGCAAAACACCTTCAATCTTATCATTCAGTACACCTTGAACACAAGTGTAAATTATAGGTTTTTCATTAAAAATTTTATTCATTTTCTGAACATGCTTCGGGTCCCATTTCGCCCCACTTACTTCAAAAATAATGAAAGTGTTTTCTTTAGTATTTTCCTTACTCCAAGTTACTACTACTCGTTCTTCATATGAAGCAAACTTTTTATAGGATGTAGCTTTATATCCATCTGGAGATTGCTCTAAGTCCCATTTTTGAATATTTGCCTTCCCCTTCACATCGTTTAACAATTTTTGAAACGTATGTATGTTAGAAATTGTTTTTGTTTCTCGCGCTAACCATGACCATTTCTCCACTTTAGCATCATTTTTCTCTAAAGCCTTAATCATGTTCTCCATTTTCTGTTCATCGCTTATCGGTTTCATCTCTCTATATCCAACCAAAAAGAAAACAACACTCAAGGCAACAATAAGAATGGCTTTAAGCTTCAATTTCATCCCCTCCTATCCCCATTGTTAACGGAGATATGAGGTTCTATACACTTACTTTACTAAATACGTTAAACTCTTCGAATAGCCTAAATAATCAAGGAAAAAGTTACTTACAGATGTCCCAATTGCAATTGTAATTAGGATGAGTAATACCCTCGTCTGCAACACTTTTCCAGCTTTCATTAAACGCTCGATGTGAATACCTTGTAAGGCCCACCACGTAATGGTAATAAACAATAAATGCGAAACGATGGCAATCAGTGCTTGTTGCCCTAAAAGTTGTGCCAAAAAATCGACCCCTTTTTACTCGGCTACTACTTACGAAAGAATATAAAAACGATACCATAATAAGTAGGAGCCACACTTTTTCAAATGCAAATAAGCATCTTACATTTTACATCGTAAACTTCTCTCGAAAAAACGTATACCTATATGCATTTTCATTTGCGGCTAACACAAAATAAAAAGCGCAGAGTACCGACTCCACACCTTTTATTTTCACTATTGTACCACGTTCCCCAAGAAGAAGAAATCTTTCATTAATGGAAAATATTCATAAAAGAAATTGTATCCAATCATCGGCATAATCCCTAGTATTACAATCGAAATTGCACAAAGACTCATAACAACCTTTATATTTAATGGCAAACGAATTTTCTCTTCTACTTCTCCCGTCCGGAAAAACATTTGCTGTAAAATACGGAAATAATATACGAATGAAATGACTGTCGTACCCATCATAATAGAAGCTAGTACGTAATGAGCTGGCTCTACATGAAGTGCACCTAAAAAGATGTTAATCTTTCCGATGAAACCAGCTGTTCCTGGTATCCCGGCCAACGATAAAATAAAAATCGTCATTACTATCGCTGTAAATGGCGACCTGTTATATAATCCGGTGAAAATAGTGATATTTTCTTTGTCGCTTTGTAAGATTAAACCGTGGATAATTGCAAACGCGCCTATATTCATAAGCATATAGGCGAGCATGTAAAACCACATGCTATCCATCGTAAATGGTGATAATGCCACAAGTGGAACGAGTAAATACCCCGCATGCGCGATTCCTGAATAAGCAAATAGGCGTTTTACGTTATATTGCTTTAGTGCGACTACATTTCCGATAATCATCGTAATACTTGCTAGAACCGCAATATATATACTCATACGCCCGTATAAAGATTGCATGTCTCCTTGCACCGATACACTTGCAAAAATCATAAGGAACAGACGAATAATGAGTAGGAACCCAGCAATTTTAGAAATCGTTCCAAGGAAAGCAGTAACAGGTGTAGCCGCCCCTTCATACACATCGGGTGCCCACATATGAAACGGTACTGTTGCAATTTTAAACGAGAGCCCAACGAGCAATAGTAGAAATGCGAGAGCTAACAATAACTGAATACCACTAGTTAGCTCCCCGGTGAATACTTTTTGCATATCCACAATATTGGTTGAGCCTGTAATACCGTATAAATAACTCATTCCAAAGAGCGTAATCGCCGTTCCAATTCCTCCATTAATGACATATTTCATTGCCGCTTCATTTGATGCACGGTTCCTTTTTCGTATTCCTACTAAAACATAGGAAGAAAGTGATAGTAGCTCTAAACCGACGAAAAGTGTAATAAAATCAACACTAGAAGCCATGAACATCGCCCCAAGAAGGGCCATTAAAAATAAGTAATAATATTCTCCCTTATCTTCAATTGGATTTTTCTTGTCATCGCTCATTGCGGTGCATAAGATGAGGGCCGCTCCGCCTAATAACAACGTTTTAAACCCTTTTGAAAATCCATCTAACACAAACGATCCATTTAAAATATCTCCTGCTGGTTCGCCGTATAGCGTAATTAATGACACAATTGCTAATATGACAGCAGCGATTGCACTAAGCGCCACATACCTATGGTTCAGCTTAAAAAACAAATCACCTATGGAAAGAAGGATGGCAAACCCGAGAATAATGAATTCTGGCAACATGAGATGCCATGATAAGCTCAGTAACGTATCCATATCCATCCTACTTCACCCCCAATGTTTTCAATGTATTTTGAAGCGGATCCCCTAGTATTTCTGGCATTACTCCAATGGCAATAATACAGAAGATAAGCAATAGGACCGGGACGTACTCCCATCCGTGTATATCAGTTTTCGCTTCCCACTCTTTCTTACCAAATGTTACTTGGAGTGTCGCTCTTAATACGTACACAGCGGTTAAAATAATCCCAAGTACACCGACTGCAGCAATGACTGGCTCTCCTTGGAATAAGCCGAGAAAGGCAAGAAACTCACTCACAAATCCAGACATCCCCGGTAGTCCAAGCGATGCCATTCCTCCTGCTAGGAAGAAGCCGCTAAGTATTGGGACACTTTTTGCGAGTCCACCAAGCGCTGTAATATCCGACGTGCCAAAGCGCTGTTCTATAACACCAAGCAAGAAGAAGAGCAAGGCTGCAATTAAACCGTGCGAAACAACTTGGAATAGCGCCCCTTGTGTACCTGGTGCATTAAGTGCCGCAAGCCCCATTAAAACAATTCCCATATGCGAAATACTAGAGTAGGCAAGCACCTTCCTAAAATCCGTTTGGATGAGCGCTAAAAAGGCACCGTACAATAAGTTGATTACTCCTAAAATCGCAATTAGCGTGGCAAACTCGCGAAAGTATTCTGGGAATAGCCCCTTCCCGAAGCGAATCATCCCGTACGCTCCAATCTTTAGCAAAACGCCTGCATGAAGCATAACTACAGCAGGGTGCGCTTCAATATGCACATTGACCATCCAGCGATGCAACGGGAAAATAGGTAGTTTAATTGCAAAGGCAATCATTATAGCAATAAATACACCAAGCTGTATGCTACTCGGGACGATCTGTCCTCCCCCAGCACTTACACCTGTTAATATCTCTTTCAATTCCGCAATATTTGTCGTACCTGTTTTCGCGAACAAAATCGAGAAAACGATGAGCAAAATAGCTGATCCAATGCCGTTATATATTAAATAACTATATGCAGCCTTTTCACTCGACAATTTCCCCCACTTGCCAATTAATAAAAACATTGGTGGCAGTGTAATTTCAAAGAAAATAAAGAACAACATTAAATTTTTAGCAGCGAAGACACCGAGCATCCCTATTTCTAGCATGAGCAATAGCATATAAAATGCTTTTAAATTTCTTTTAATGGAAAACGCTGCAATTGCTGCAAGCATCGCTAGAAGGGCTGTCAGCACCATCATTACAAGTGACAAACCATCAATTCCAAGCTCGTAATAAATAGAAAACCATCTTTTATCCACCGCTGCAAAATCACCAAATTTAATCCATTTCACTTTTTCATCAAATAGCGATAGACTCTTTCCAGAAGCATATGTACAAGCGAGGACGGTAGCTATCCCAAATGGAAGCGCCGTCCCAAATAAACCGAGCGCTCGTACTGTACGCGATTCTTTTTTCGGTGTTAATACAAGTAATAGAATCCCTAAAAGTGGGGAGAAAATGAAGAACGTCAACAACAAATCATTCATCGTAAATCCCCTCCCGTATATAGCAAAATAATGACGAGGACCGCGAGCGAAACTGCTGTTACAGTGCCGTACACTTGTACATTCCCGTTTTGAAGCCTCGACAATGTGCCACTTACCCCTTTAACCAAACTTGCGATTAAAACAGCAATCCCTTCCACGACATATACTTCAAATAAGCGAAGCACATGAGCGATTCCCTTCGTAATAGGAATCACTGTCATATTGTATAGTTCATCCACATAATATTTTTCTTTCAAGAGCTTATGAAGAAATGACCTTTCTCCTCCTGCCCAATTTTTTGAGATAGTTTTCTTTCCATATATGAAATACGCAAGGGCAATCCCCCCAAATGAAACGAGCGTCGCAACAATCATAATCCAAACTGGTCCATGTGCTTCTTCCACTTTAAATTGTATATCCTTCGTCAGCCAATCTCCGAGAAACGTTCCAAACCACGGTGTATTTATATATCCTGCTACTACCGCGAGAACGCCGAGAACAATCATCGGATACGTCATAATACGCGGCGAGTCATGCACGTCTTCCTTCGTCTTCGCTTCCCCAGTAAAGACAAGAAAGTATAGGCGGAACATGTAGAATGCTGTTAGGAATGCCGCAAAGACTGCTAGAACAAATAGAAAGTAATTGCCACTCATCCAAGTTGCTGCCAAAATTTCATCTTTACTAAAAAAACCCGAAAGAAGCGGAACTCCACTAATTGCAAGTGTACCTATTAAAAATAACGTACCCGTTACTTTCATCTTCTTCTGTAAACCGCCCATTTTATTAATGTTTTGCGTATGCACAGCATGAATTACACTTCCTGCTGCCAAGAATAGTAACGCTTTAAAAAAGGCATGTGTCGTTAGATGGAATATACCCGCTACATAACCAGCAGAACCTAAGGCGAGCATCATATACCCGAGCTGGCTAACTGTAGAATAAGCAAGTACCCTCTTTATATCCGTCTGTACAAGACCGATAGAGGCTGCAAATATTGCGGTGAAAGCCCCAACAATTGCCACCGTCTGCATTGCCACCGCACTTGCCGAAAATAGCGGGAACATCGTTGCTACTAAATATACACCGGCTGCGACCATCGTCGCCGCATGAATAAGTGCCGAAACAGGCGTTGGCCCCTCCATCGCATCAGGCAACCACGTATGAAGCGGAAATTGACCTGATTTCCCCATCGCCCCGATAAAAATTAATATCGCCGTTATCGTTATCATAGTCGGGGACAGATCGCCTGTATGAATCGCTCTAAAAATTGCTTCATACTCAAAACTACCTGCATGCCAAAAGATTAAAATCATCCCAATAAATAAACCAACATCCCCAATACGAGTCATAATAAAAGCCTTTTTCGCAGCAGCCTTTGCTTCCTCCTTAAAGAAATAAAAACCGATGAGTAAAAATGAACCGAGGCCTACTAACTCCCAAAATATATAAAGCTGTAACAAATTCGTCGATATAACAAGCCCAAGCATCGCAAATGTAAAGAGTCCTAAATATGCATAAAAAGTTGGTAATCTTGCGTCACCTTTCATATAACCTTTTGAATACACATGTACAAGTAAGCTCACAAGTGTAACGATAAATAACATCAAAGCCCCTAATGCAGTCACTTCAAAGCCAAATGATATATCAATATCTCCAGTTCTAAGCCATACCCATTTATGCTTCACTGTGACCTTCGAAAATCTTTCTATTAATACAAGTACCGCGAGTATAAAGGAGAGAGAGACGAAGAAAATACTAAGTACGCTGCTTCCTTCTCTAATTTTCTTCCCGAACATAATAAGTAAAAAAAACGAAACAAGCGGGAAAAGCGGTATGAGCCATGCATAATCGATCATTGTTTCCTTCCCCCTTTTCGGTCACAATGCTATCCTTTAAGCGTATCCATTTCATCTACATGAACTGTCGTGCGATTACGATACAAAGCAATTAAAATGGCGAGCCCTACCGCCGCCTCCGCTGCCGCTACAGCCATCGTAAACAGCGAGAAGATTTGCCCTGTTAAATTCGGGAACAAACCTAATTTACTAAACGCCACTAAATTTAAATTGGAAGCATTTAGCATTAATTCGATACAAACTAATACGATTACTGTGTTTCGCTTCGTTAAAGCTCCAAATAAACCGATGCAAAACAAAATAATCGCAAGTGTTAAATACGCAGAAGCTGGAACGCTACTCATTGGAATCCTCCTCTTTCTCATCCTTCTTCGCAAGTATAATCGCGCCAACAAGTGCTACAAGTAAAATAACCGAGGTTAACTCAAATGGAATAATGTATTTCGAATAGAGAAGTGTACCGATTTGAAGTGTGTTTTTTTCATGGAGAGGTAAACTTCCTTGTGTGCTTTCATTTGAAAAATCGATACTATTAACAGCGAAATACATAACTGCCCCAAATGCTACAACTGCAAAGAAGATAATCCATTTTCGAAGAGTAAGACGTGATTCATTTTCCGCATTATGTTTCGTTAACATAATGCCAAAAATCATAATAATTGTGATTGCACCAGAGTAAAGTAATATTTGTGCAACTCCGATAAACTCGGCCGATAAAAGAAAGTACAAACCTGCAATGCTGAGAAATGTCAGAACGAGAGCTAGCATCATATGCATTACTTTCGTTAAGTTCAACATGAGAACACCACCGATAATTGCAGACAAGGATAGTATAAAGAATGCTACAAACTCGCCATTCATGCTTTATTCTCCTTCCTGACGTTTTCATCGTTTTCGTCGAGCCACTGCAAATTTTTAAATAAATCATCACGTGAATATGCTGCGAGTTCAAAGTTATTTGTCATAACAATTGCCTCTGTCGGGCAAACTTCTGTACATAAATCGCAAAGTATACAAATTTCAAAATTAATATCATACGTATCAATAATTTTCCCTTTTTTCGTAGGGTCAGGATGTTTCTTTCCCGTCAATTGAATGCAATCTGTCGGACAAATGTTAGAACACTGATTACAAACAATACATTTCTCAGGATAAAACTTTTGAATCCCTCTAAAGCGATCTGGCAATGGCAACGGCTGATTTGGATAATCATACGTCACCTTTTTCTTACTCAAATTACTCAGCGTATATTTTAAACCTTTAAATAACCCTTTCATCTCTTACTGGCACCCCCTTCATAGATTAGAAGAATAGCTCCTTAATCAATGCCGTTAAGAAAATATTTGCAAGTGCGATTGGTAATAATACTTTCCAGCCAAACTCCATTAACTGGTCACCCCTTATACGCGGGAACGTAACGCGGAACCAAATTAATAGAAAGACTACACTGCTAAATTTCAAAGCAAACCATACAGCACCTGGAATAAATCCAAGAAACATAACTGGGTTCCAGCCGCCTAAAAAAAGTACTGTAATTAAAGATGCCATTCCGAAGAAATATACATACTCTGAAAGCATGAAAAACGCCCAGCGAAAACCTGAGTATTCCGTATGATATCCAGAAACAAGTTCTGACTCCGCTTCTGGTAAATCAAACGGCGTCCTATTTAACTCTGCTACTGCTGCGATTAAGAAAACGACGAATCCAATTGGCTGTACGAAAATGTACCAAACTTTCTCCTGCGCCGCTACAATTTCATTTAGATTCAAGCTACCAGCTAACAAAACGATACCAATTACGCTCATTACGAGCGGAATTTCATAAGAAATCATTTGCGCCGCCGCGCGCATCCCTCCTAAAAGGGAATATTTATTATTTGATGCCCATCCCCCAGTTACGACACCAATCGTCGTAATCCCAGAAACAGCAATGTAATACAGCAATCCGACACCAATATCCGCGAACTGAAATTTATCGGTAAACGGGATAACCGCAAGTACCATAAATGCTGGCGCAAATGCAATGACAGGTGCTAATATGAACAACGGTTTATCTGCAGCTTTCGGAATACTATCTTCTTTCAATAATAGTTTCAAAACATCAGCTACCGTTTGCAGTAAACCGAACCGCCCTCCAACTTGGTTTGGCCCAATCCGGCCTTGCATAAATCCCATCACTTTCCGTTCTGCCAAAATACCATATGTAACGAAGCCAAGGACTGCAAATAGTAGAAGCACTGCTAATCCGAAAAAAATGAAGAAATTCGTCCAGCTTGAAGGTGATTGTAAGAGCGTCTCAATCATTAGCCATCGACCTCCCCAAGTACAATATCGACTCCACCTAAAATCGTAATTAAATTGGCGATGTTTTCACCCTTCAATAACTTCGGTAAAATTTGCAAGTTATAAAAAGAAGGTCTGCGGAATTTCAGACGATATGGCTCTTTCTTTCCGTCACTAGCGATATAGCAACCAATCTCTCCGCGTGGTGATTCTATACGGACAAACGCTTCCCCCTTAGGCGCCTTAATAATTTTCGGCACTTTCGCCAGTACGGCTCCGTCCTTTGGAAACTGCTGGACTGCTTGCTCTACAATTTTTAACGACTCTTCAATTTCCTCCATTCGGCAAACGTAGCGATCCCAAGCATCTCCCACGCTTCCAACAGGAATATCAAAATTAAAACGATCATAAATCGAATACGGCTCATCTTTGCGAAGATCCCAGTTTACTCCGGTGCACCGCAAATTCGCTCCGCTTAAAGAATACGAAATTGCTTCTTCCGCGCTATATATACCAACGCCCTTCACGCGATTCAAGAAAATCTCATTACCACTAACAAGGTCGTGATAACCTGCCAATTGCTCTCTCATGTATGGAACAAACTCTTCCACTTTTTCAATCCAACCATCCGGCGCATCCCACTTCACACCGCCAACTCTCATATAGTTAAAAGTAAGCCGTGCCCCGCATAATTCATTTAATAAATTTATAATCATCTCTCGTTCACGAAACGCGTACAAAAACGGGCTGACCGCTCCTATATCAAGAAGATTTGTACCCCACCAAACGAGATGGCTCGCAATTCTTCCCAGCTCCATCGCAAGTACTCGCAAGTATTCGGCACGTTCCGGAATTTCAAGTCCCATCATCGTCTCTACAGCATGGCAAATGACGTAATTATTCGTCATTGCTGATAAATAGTCCATTCGATCTGTATAAGGGATAATTTGCGTATACTGTAAGCTCTCAGCGATCTTTTCAGTCCCGCGATGCAAATACCCAATAACCGGTGTAGCTTCTTTAATAATTTCACCGTCAATCTTAATAACAAGCCTGAAAACACCGTGTGTACTCGGATGCTGAGGTCCTACATTCAAAAGCATTTCTTCCGTACGAATCATAAGTTACACCTCCACATCATACGGTTCATAATCTTTCCTAAGCGGATACCCTACCCAATCATCAGGCATTAAAATACGCGATAAATTCGGATGTCCCTTAAATGCAATGCCTAGCAGATCATACGCTTCTCGCTCCGGCCAGTCAGCCCCTTTCCACAGCGCTGTTACCGATTCAACTTGCGGCACTTCTCTATCCAGCTTTACCTTCACCGCTACAGACTGTTTCTTTCCATATGAAAATAAATGAACATACACTTCCATATGAGTCACAAAATCTGTCGCATGTAGCTCTGACATATAATCAAAAGCAAGTCCCTCATGGAATCGTAGTAACTCCATCACCTCATAATATTTTGAAGGATCCACCACAAGAGTTGGTACATCTTTTGAAAGTTTATTAATATAGGAATCTACTAATGTGCTACCTCCTAATTTACCCCTAATAACCTCAACATACTGATTGAGATACGGCTGATTAACGGACGGTTCTTCTTGCTTCGGTACATCTTCCTTTTCACTTTCAGCACCCTTCGTCTTCGCCCTTGCCGCCGCAGCCGCTTTCGCCTTCGCTGCTGCAATTGCCTTCGCCTTTTCATCTCCCAAATTCCCATCACCTTGCGAAGCTTTCTGTTTCGCTAGCGCCGCTGCTTTTGCTTTCGCAGCTGCCACGGCCTTCGCCTTCGCTTTAGCCTTTTCTTCTTCCGTTACCTCTTCTGTTCCTTCTCTTTTTTGCTTCGCTAGCGCAGCCGCTTTTGCTTTCGCAGCTGCGGCTGCCTTCGCCTTCGCTTTGGCCTTTTCTTCTTCCGTTACTTCTTCTGTTCCTTCTCTTTTTTGCTTCGCTAATGCTGCCGCTTTTGCTTTCGCAGCTGCGGCTGCCTTCGCCTTCGCCTTCGCTTTGACCTTTTCTTCTTCCGTTACTTCTTCTGTTCCTTCTCTTTTTTGCTTTGCTAGCGCCGCTGCTTTTGCTTTCGCAGCTGCGGCTGCACGTTGTTTTGCTTCTTCTACAGTCATTCCATCAATTTTTGGTAGCGCTTTCTCTTTTTCTTGATTTTCTCCTTCAAGCTTACTTATTTCCCCATCATGTTTCGCAACAAGACGTTTTCTCGCTTCTTCTTTCGCGCGCCTAGCAGCTTCTCTTTTCAGATCCTCTAAATCTTTATTTGGATTACTCATTTATTCGTCACCTGCTTTCCTGTCTTTGCCTCGTAACGAATTTTCTCTTTCAACTTATTAATTCCATAAATTAAAGCTGCAGGGTTTGGTGGGCATCCAGGAATATACACATCAACTGGTACAATTTGATCTACACCTTTCACA
>Ga0105244_10003746_pt1 | contig 10737 bp, 9 predicted proteins | sample KBSM44metaG_FD_80423 | JGI IMG/M metagenome (GOLD analysis project Ga0105244, IMG submission 80423) | Miscanthus rhizosphere microbial communities from Kellogg Biological Station, Michigan, USA - KBS M4-4 metaG | ecosystem: Host-associated > Plants > Roots > Rhizosphere > Soil | place: Michigan...
GCCAGTGCGCAGTGCATTAACTTTAATGCCAGTTATCAGATCAGCTATAAAGCGGAGATAGACGGCAAAGTGGTTACCAATGATGATGGTGTTACAGTTGATGTTAATAAAGATTATACCCATCAATTTGATTATTAATCGCTCTTTAGTAATTCTCTAACTGAGCGGCACAGGTAAGCTTTGTGTCGCTCAGTAATTATTACATTAATCCTATTGAACTGTCATTCGATTAAGTTAACGCCTCATTCTAAAAGCAAATGCCATCCGTAGTAAGAGATCCTCATGTTGTAGTAAATACTCTATTCCATTTAAAACATTTATTGCATATACATGGTTTGTTCAGGCTTGCGTTATCACTTTACCAAGTTTTGGTTTATCTGATTGGTGATGACACCAACCAGATAGTAAAACGTGATGCGCTTTAGTCTAAATGTCGATCATTTTTAAAATGATGTTATTTGAACATCCCTTTTAACTTTGCCAATTTCTCCTGTAAATCGCCATCAGCATCTTTTGGCTCGTTACGTGGCTTGAAATTTTGTCTACTATTGTTCGATTTAAAGTCCTGCTTGGGTTTCTGCTCTCTGGACTCCCTGCTCCGGACTTCCGGCTTTGGACTAACTTCCGTTTTCATCGATAGGGAAATCCGTTTGCGGGCGGCATCAACTTCCATTACTGTTACTTCTACTTTTTGATGTACTTTAACTATGTCATTTGGATTTGCTACAAAACGGTTGGCCAGCTGGCTGGTATGCACTAAGCCATCTTGATGGACACCAATATCTACAAAGGCGCCAAAATTGGTGATGTTGGTTACAATTCCCGGTAACTTCATACCTACCCTTAAATCGGCAATTTCATTTACACCATCAGTAAAACTAAAAGCCTCAAATTGCTCTCTCGGGTCGCGACCTGGCTTAGCCAATTCCTTTAAGATGTCATTCAGGGTTGGTAAACCGATTTCATCCGTAACGTATTGTTGTGGCTTAATTTGCTTTTGCAATTGCGTATCTTTCATTAATGCCGAAACTGTTGTGCCTAAATCTTTCGCCATTTTATCTACTACGGCATAGCGCTCCGGGTGAACACCACTGGTATCCAAAACATTTTCTGCATTGCGGATCCGTAAGAAACCTGCTGCCTGCTCGTAAGCTTTATCGCCCAAACGAGGAACTTTTTTCAAGCTTTCACGGTTTTTAAAAGCACCATGGGTATTCCTATAATCAACAATATTCTGTGCTAAAGTTGGCCCTAATCCAGATACATACGCGAGTATCTGTTTCGATGCGGTATTTAATTCTACTCCTACAGCATTTACCGCACTGATTACTGTATCATCTAAACTTGCCTGTAATTTATTTTGATCAACATCGTGCTGGTATTGGCCAACACCGATAGATTTTGGATCAATTTTAACCAGTTCGGCCAATGGATCCATTAAACGGCGACCAATTGAAACTGCTCCACGCACGGTAATGTCCTGTGTAGGGAATTCTTCTCTGGCCACTTCTGATGCTGAATAAATTGAAGCACCACTTTCGTTAACCATTACTATGGTAATGTGTGATAAATTCAATGCTCGAACAAAAGCTTCGGTTTCTCTTCCTGCAGTACCGTTGCCGATGGCTATAGCTTCAACATTGTGTTTTTCGCAAAGTTGTTGGATCGTGAATGAAGCGTTTTTTACATTTCCCTGTCCGGTATGCGGATAAATTGCTGTATTTTCTAATAATTGACCTTGTTGGTCTAAACAAACAACTTTACAACCAGTACGGAACCCCGGATCGATAGCCAATACATTTTTTTGTCCCATTGGAGCTGCCAATAACAATTGACGTGCATTTTCGGCAAAAACCCGGCTGGCTTCTTCATCTGCTTTTTGTTTGGTGAAAACCCGAAGCTCAGTTTCCATTGCTGGTTCCAATAAGCGTTTATAACCATCTTCTAAAGCTTGCTGAACTTGCTTTGAAGCCGCATTATTGCCCAAAATAAACTGGTTCTCTAAAATGGCAATGGCATCTTCTGCTGGAGGAAGTGCATCTAATCTTAAAATCAGTTCCTTTTCTCCACGGCGCATGGCCAAAACACGGTGCGATGCTGCTGTTTTAACCGGTTCGGTCCATTCGAAATAATCTTTATACTTAATGCCTTCTTCTTCTTTTCCTTTGATCACTTCTGATTTAAAGACAGCTTTTTCCTGAAAGTAAGTTCGCATTTTTGTACGGGCCTCCGCATTTTCAGAAATCATCTCTGCGATGATATCCCGGGCACCTGCCAAAGCCTCATCAAGATCGTTTACTCCCTTTTGGGTATCGATAAATTTATCTGCTTCAGCATTTAAGTCAAAAGCATTTTGCTCAAATATCTGCAGGGCTAAAGGTTCTAATCCTTTTTCCTTTGCGACTGATGCACGTGTTTTACGCTTAGGTTTAAACGGCAGATAGATGTCTTCTAAAAGCGAAATGGTTTCTGCTTCGTTGATCTTTTTTTCCAGTTCGGGAGTTAATTTGCCTAGTTCAGTCATCGATTTTATAATCGCTTCGCGGCGCTTGTCTAAATCGCGCAGCTGCAAAACCCGATCGCGGATTGCAGCTACAGCAACCTCGTCTAAACTGCCTGTAGCCTCTTTACGGTAACGGGAGATAAACGGAACTGTTGCACCTTCATCTAATAGATTTACGGTTGCGGTTACTTGATGTTCTGCAACTTTTAATTCGGTTGCAATTAATTTATGGTGGCTTAACATATTCTAAAGGTAAAATTAAAGGAAGCAAAGCTAATCAGGATTTACGGGATTTTTAAGACCATTTTTCCACTATAAACCGTGGAAAAAAAACCTAATTTACCTAAAGATTAGTTTTTATATTGTTTTGATTTATCATGTAAAAATATTTGCGGGATAAAATAATTTGTTTTTTGGCGCAATATTTGCGATCTACATTTAGCTAACCAAATAAACTAATCGCAAAACAAATGTCTAATCCATATCCCCGATGTTATAAGTGCAATACGCAGTATCACTATCAAATCCCCAGACCTTGGCTCATCAAAACTGTATTTTTTTTTCTTCCTATTAGAAAATATTTTTGCCCTCATTGTGTGACCACAAGATATGCTTGGGTAAAGTCGGAAAAAGGAAGGAATTACTTAGATACTGAGCACACAGAGAAGACTATCGGGAAAAAGAATAGAAAAAAATAAATTTTATTCGGAAATAAATAATTCATGCATTGTTTTTATTGAAAACGGAGTTTGATATTAACGGGCATTGCTAGGAAAAGCCTATTCGCCAGATCAGGCACCTCGTCGGTCGTTATTTTAGGACGCAACGCCCCGAATACCTTTTTTATGCTTTTAAACATGTCTTTACCCAGAGGAAAATGTTAAAAGCAGTATGCCATGCTTTCTTATTTCTTAGCTTTTTCAAAATCCCGCTCCGCTTTAAACTTAGTAATTCTTGTAATCAAATCAAGGGGTAGGGGTTTATTCAAAGGAAACTGAACGGCACCTTTGCTCCATTTATAATCGACAAATTCATTATTAAAAGCCTCGATGCCCAATCCTGTTGGATAAAAGCCAATATGTTTTGCATAACCTGCAAAATACACCAGAACCGTATGCTGTTTAAAGGCGGGCATACCATAGCTAATCACTTCTTTTGCGGTGGGTGCCGCTTTATGGATAGTTTCGCGGACCTTTTGCAATAGTTTTTGTGTTTCAACAGGGAAAGTAGCGATGTATTGATCGATGTTCTCGGATTTGGGCTGCTCCATATCAGGGTTTTATAAACTGAATTTACAACATTTATACGAAGTTATTCGCTGATTTGGATATCGTATTTGTGCAATAGCCCTGCAAGTCCAGCTTTTGAAAAGCTTGCCTTTTTGATCCTGTTGTTATCCGGATCAATGGAGTAATTATAAGCTGTTCTAAAATCTGCTTTTTCGATGATGGTTCTGTCGAAAGTTGCATTTAATAAATCGCAATTATTAATTACTGCGCCGGTTAAGTCGCATTCAGAGAAGTCGACTTCATGTAATTGCGAGTTTTTGAAATTGGTTTTTTTTAATTTTAATTTATAAAACGAGGAATGATCTAATTTGCAGTTGGTAAAACTGAATGCGAGGCCGAAATCATTACAGTTATCGAACCTTAATCCAAGCATTTTGCAATCTTGAAAATTGACATCAATTAAAGAAGTTTTAATTAAGCCAGCTAAACTCAAATTGCAGGATATAAATTTGCAATCTAAAAATTTAACACTACTTAAGTTTGAACTGGAGAAATCACAATTAATGAATTTACAGTTTTCGTATTCTGCTTTTGTGAGTGGACGTATAGTAAAATCGGTTTTTTCGAATGTTTGATCGGCTATGTATTCGGGCATGAAATGAAATTTAATTGTTGTAGCGAAGATAAAACAATAGTGTGGTTTTTGGCTCTGAGCAAGAAACCGAATTGTATTTATTACACATAAAGGGGGTAATTAACCCCAGGGTATGTAAATGCTTTTTTGGGCTAGCTGCAGCTTTTAATATACTGTTCATGTTGAGTTACGAAGTATTTGCTGCTATGAAAAAGATGCTTCGTGTTTCAGGATGATAAGCTACATAACAGAAAATCCCCCAAATTGCTTTGGAGGATTTATATCTAGTGAGATTCTTTGCTACGCTCAGAATGACAATTTTTTATTTTTTAACGTACATTACTTCTTTTACCGCTTTAACCACACGCTCAGCATTTGGTAAACTAGCTGCGATTAAAGTTGGTGAGTATGGAAGTGGAACATCTGCACACGTAATACGTAAAACCGGAGCATCCAAATAATCGAATGCATGTTTTTGTACCATGAAAGCAATCTCTCCAGAAAGAGATGCCAAAGGCCAGGCTTCTTCTACAACAACTAAACGGTTTGTTTTCTTAACAGAAGCAATAATGGTATCGTAATCGATAGGACGAACTGTGCGTAAATCGATAACTTCTACATTGATCCCCTCTTTGGCTAATTCTTCTACTGCAGGGTTTACCACGCGTGTTAACATTTTACCAAAAGTTACGATGGTTACATCAGTACCTTCTTTAGTTACTTTAGCTTTACCGAGTTCGATATAGTATTCTTCTGCAGGAACATCGCCTTTATCGCCGTACATTACTTCCGATTCCATAAAGATAACCGGATCCGGATCGATAATTGATTGTTTTAATAAACCTTTTGCATCATAAGGTGTAGCCGGAACAACAACTTTTAACCCTGGTGTATTTGCAAACCAGTTTTCGAAGTTTTGAGAGTGTTGCGCACCTAACTGGCCTGCATTACCTGTTGGACCACGGAAAACCATTGGGCATGAGAACTGGCCACCACTCATTGATAAGATTTTAGCTGCTCCGTTGATAATCTGATCGATTGCAACTAAAGAGAAGTTAAATGTCATGAACTCTACAATTGGAACAAGGCCAGCTGTTGCGGCGCCAGTTGCAATACCTGCGAAACCTAATTCGGCAATTGGGGTATCGATAATTCGCTTCGCACCGAATTCGTCAAGCATACCCTGACTTACTTTGTACGCACCGTTATATTCTGCTACTTCTTCACCTAATAAAAAAACGCGGTCATCTTTACGCATTTCTTCGCTCATGGCTTCGCGTAGTGCTTCTCTAAATTGGATTTCTCTCATTGTAAATTTTTATAACGGTGGCAAATATAATTATTAATCACTTTGAAACCAAAGGCTAAAATGCCTATGTTTTGTAATAATTATGCATAATTCTGTCGATTATTTAGCCTTTTTTCAACAATATTTTTGTTTATCTGTGAAAAGAAGAAACAATATTGGGCGATTGTGTTTTTAATAAGCTTATTGTACTAAAGCTTATGCTTTTTCCGAAATATCTTCTCTAAAATGAATAATATGGCCACAATTAACTAAAATGAATAGCTGGTTAATCTGAAGGCGTATTTAAATTTCTAAAATGGACGTTGAACAGTTGGTTTGGATTGCCTTTTAAATTTAATGATTTGGATTTAATAATCCATAGATTTCGCTATCTAAAAACTGACCCCTAAAGTAATAATCTTGTTTAAAAAGTGCCTCTTTTACAAAGCCATGTTTGAGTAGCATCTGTCTTGAAGCGTCATTTTCTACATTAATATTTGCACTGATGGTATGTAGGTTAACTTCCCTGAAACCAAAATCGATGGATCGTTTTAAGGCTTCTGAAATAATTCCTTGCCGCCAATAATCAGGATGTAACATGTAACCGATTTCTGCCCGGTGATTGGCAAAGTCGGTACGCCAATAACCTACCGAACCTATCATTTTTTCGGGCTTTTCTTTTAAGGCAATTACCCAGGCAAGATTATCACCATTTTCATAGCCATTTCTAAAACGTGAAATAAAATCTTTGATTTCAAAAATATCTTTCGGCCTTTCCCTGTCGATATATTTCATTACCGTTTCATTGGTACGCATGGCAAAAAGTGCTTCGGCGTCAGCAAGATCATGTTCGCGGAGAATTAGTCGCTCGGTTTCGAGTATGGGGAAATTTGTAAAATTTAGGGTTAGCATTTTTAAAGATCTTCTTTTTCTAATGTAAAACCATATTTATCTGCAAATTCTTTGACTTCAAATTGAAATGATTTTTTTGCATGATGAATTTCTTGATTTTTAATATAGCTGGTGACGGCTTGCAGCCCAGATTCGCTAACTGATACGGCGAAATAATCGTCCTGCCACATAAAAGGAGTATCTGTCAACATATTTTTGTTGATCCAATATGCTGATTCTCCCTTAATGAGTTGCGCTACTTTTGCAATTGTTTGTTCTCTTCCTAAAGAAATTAAGCAATGCAAATGCTCAGTATACCCATTGATTGCCTGTAAAAAGATAGATTTTTGTTTACAGTTTTCAATGATGTGGTTTTGAACTTTGTAGCGGATGTTGTTTGTTAGATAGGGATGTCGGTTTTTGGTTGAGAACACCAGGTGAACCCAAATTCTTACATACGACATATTTGGTAGATTGATTAATCTAATATAAGAAATTTTTGCAGTCCGCTAAAGCAGACTGCGAAGAAATGCAAATTGCCTATAACAATGAGAATTATTTCCCAAATAAAGTTTTATAGATAGAATATTTGTAATTATCCTCGACTGCACTGGCCACAAAATAAGGGGCTTCGAAAAGTTCAGTCAGTTTTTTTCTTAGTTCGGCTAGGAATTCGGGTTTGATTTCTTCTAAATAAACCCCAGATAGATTTTGCCTGCCCGATTTAAACCAAACGCCATCTGCACTCATGGTTTTTACGACATATAGATTTGGCTCTACAAAACTTTTACCCGAGAACTGTTCGTAAGCATAAGTGTATAATAAGGTTTGGATCAACGCTTTATTAATATGTTTGCCGTCAGAATTAAATAACTCTGGAATATCTTTAAAAGTTAACTTGTCGCTACCTGTTTTATAATCAATAATTTTAGTCACGCCATCTTTAACGTCAACACGATCGATAAAGCCAAAAATTTTAACGCTGGCTTCTTTTCCTCTTAGTGGAAAACTGATTTCAGCTTCTACCTTTTGCTCTAGACTAATGATATTAAAGGGAGTTTGCGCTTCATCCTGATTTAAAATGATGTTTACATAAGCATCCACAATCGATAAAATTACCTTTTGCATACCCTTGTATTCCATTACTGTATCGGGATTTTTAAACATCACGGCATTAAAACCCTTTTGTATCAAAGCGGGAATCTGTTTCCTTTTCTCTTTAATCCGTTCAGATGTAATTTCATCCGATCTTAAATCCTCGTAAAAATATTCCATCACTTTGTGTAAAATAGAACCGATTTCGTTGGCTTCTACCACTGCACTGATCTCTTTAGGCTCTTTAATACCTGCAATGTAATTGAAAAAGAAATCTATCGGATTGGAAATGTATTGGGTAAGCGCCGAAGGTGAAAGCACCTTTTTTTTATCGAGGTATTTTTGAAGTATATCCTGAATAAAGGCATTATTGGTTTTTTCGATCTTTACCTCTTTAAAAGCTTCGGTTTTTACTTCCAAGTTAAGCTCATTATAGGTGAAATCAAAGTCGCTTTCGTACTCAAGCTGTTTTAAAATCCTGCTGGCTTCGCCCGAAGTAGACTCGTCAGTTAAACTATTATAGACAAAATTGATATTCTTTGCTCTTTGTAATAGACGGTATACCATATAAGCCGAAATGGCATCAAGATTTTCGAGTACGGGAAGACCATAAACACGGCGGATGGAATCAGGAATAAAACTATTGCCAATGGATGATTTTGGAATAATACCTTCATTAAAACCCAAAATCACCACTTTATCGAAATTTAAGTTACGGGTTTCCAGTAATCCCATTACTTGTATCCCATTTAGCGGATCGCCTGAAAGTGGCACTGCAATGGCCTGCAGCGATTTTTGAACAAGGTAAATTACAAAAGGGATTTCCTCTTTCCCGATATGGTTGCTAAAGGTATCGTGCAAACGGTTTAACTCCTGTATGGTTTTTACAAACAGTTCTGCATCAATTTTTTTGAGTGTTTTCGCATTCGATAATCTTGTTAACACATAATCCAATACATCGAGTAAATTGGTCACTACATGCTGCGGATCCTCTATTTTTTTATAAAAAGTTTCAAACAGCCCACTTTGTCTTAACAGGCGTTTATGATCAATTTCTACTTTGTTTTCTTCCAATAATGCGGTTAAGATTTTATCCCGCATTTTTTGGGTAAGGCCTGTTAAGGGGTGGGTTAAAAAAGCTTCTACATTTTTATAACTTACTTTATTCCGCTGTAAAATCTCCAGCTGACTCCCCAACCATAAATCAACCAGACCAAAAATACTTGATGTGGATAAAGCAAAACCCATGGTTACGTTTAGGTCGATTTCTTTTCCATTCAGGTTGGTTGGTATCGTTTGCAGCGTGGGGATCAACAGGCTTTCATCTGCCAAAACCACTACAGTTTTTCCAACAGTCTCGGCTGTGGTATAATCTTCTTCTAAGATATTGTTCAGAATTTTAGCCTGAGCAGATTGTCCCTGAACCTTAAAAATATTTACATGGTGCGGGGCCGATTTCATTAAACTTTCCTGGTCTGCAAATTCATTCTTCAAACCCAGCTGGTTGATGTTTTTGCGTAAAAACAAACCTGCCTCCTGCGATACATCATCTAAATAATACGGATCAGCATCGAAATAAAACAAGGCTTTGCCTGCTTTCTGTAACTGGGTAAATATTTTAGCCTCGGCACTACTTAAAGCGTTAAAACCAACGAAAATGATCTTCCCTTTATCAAAATTGGAGATAAATTCCTGGTGATTGGTAATATCATCAGCAAGAAAACGGTAAACTGAACCATTGGTTAAATAACCCTGCTCTTTAAGCGTGACATGGTATTTATGATAAAGTTTGGGCATCCTGCGCCACATTTTGATAAACAGTTCCTGTTGTTTTTTATGCTTTCCTTCTGAATAGGAAGTCCAGAACTGGGAAAGAAACTCGTATTGCTCGGGACTTAAATAATCGAAATCTTTATTGATCATCGAAATATCTTCCAGATCGCGGTATAATTTTTCTGCATCTACCAAGTCGGCATCAATCTGGTTGAAATCACTTAAGATGATCTTTGCTAAAGGAAAAAACTTGTGGCTTGATATATTTTCCAGCTTCTCTTCTGTGAGCAGTTGGTTATAAATTCTGTAAAGGGTGAAAAACTGCAGGTAAAAATCGGCTATTTTATAACTGGTAGAACTGGCAAAGAATTCCTGTATAGTAAAAAATGACGGACTGAAAAATGGTTTACCTATAATATCTGCAAAGTGTTTCTGCAAATACGCAGATGGACGTTTGTTGTTGAAAACGATGGCGCAGCTCTGCAACTGATTTCCAAACCTGGTAACTAAATCTTCGGCAACTTCCTGTAAAAATGGTTTTATCTGCATATTATACTAATTTCAATTTGCCTTTAACGGCGTAGAAAAGATAAGTTTTGATATTCTGATAACCCATTTCAGTAAGTAAAATTTTGTAATTATTTACTTGTTCTATATGTTTATCGCTTTCTTCAAGGGTAAATTTATAATCAAGGATAATCACCTCATTGGCATTAATCAAAACCCGATCAGGACGGTGTAGTTTTCCATTCGTATCGATAATGTTTTTTTCTACAATGCTTTCGCTTGCATTACCCAAGATCTCTTTAAGTTCAGGATTGTTCAATACCTCAAGTGCAGATGTGTTTAGTTTCTGTTTTTCTTCTTCTTTGATAATGCCCTGCAAAACTAGGTTCGAAATATAATCATCAACTTCATTCTGTGTGCTGGCGCTGGCCAGGATATCGTGTAATAAGGAACCTTTTCTCCCTGATTTTTCAATGTTAACCAGGTGTTTTAAATGTTTTTCTGCTGAGGGAACGTAGAGTTCCGATAAGCGTGTTGTAGTTGGATAGCTATTTAAATTAATAAAATTCGATTCTTCAGCTTTACTCTCAACAATTACAGGTTCTACAATTTCATATACACCGTTTTCGTCAAACTGCTCATCAAAAGTGAAATTGATTACATCACCAATATTGGATAACTTCAATTCCTTTTTAGCCATTGTAGCAATGTAGAGGTAATCCTTGGATCGTGTGGTAGCCACATAAAGCATGTTCAGCGCATCCATATTATTATAAAGAAGCTCTTCATAATATGCCTTTGCAATTGCCGAATCGGC
>Ga0105244_10003749_pt1 | contig 10736 bp, 11 predicted proteins | sample KBSM44metaG_FD_80423 | JGI IMG/M metagenome (GOLD analysis project Ga0105244, IMG submission 80423) | Miscanthus rhizosphere microbial communities from Kellogg Biological Station, Michigan, USA - KBS M4-4 metaG | ecosystem: Host-associated > Plants > Roots > Rhizosphere > Soil | place...
ATCGTGCTGCAAACGAACCTGGACGGCTTCTACAACGTGCTGAATCCACTCATCATGCCGCTGGTCCAGCGCCGCAAGCCGGGCCGCATCGTCACGCTGGCGTCGGTCTCGGGGCTGATCGGCAATCGCGGGCAGGTGAATTACAGCGCGGCCAAAGCCGGCATCATCGGCGCCACCAAGGCGCTGGCACTGGAACTGGCCAAGCGCGCCATCACCGTCAACTGCGTGGCGCCAGGCCTGATTGAAACTGACATGATCGAGGACGTGCCGATGGAAGAAGCGTTGAAAATGATTCCGGCGCGCCGCGTCGGCAAACCGGAAGAGGTGGCGGCGGCAGTCAGTTTCCTGATCGGCGAGGACGCAGGCTACATTACGCGCCAGGTCATTTCCGTCAACGGCGGTCTGGCATGAGCCGCCGCGTCGCTGTCACCGGCATGGCCGGCATCAGCCCGATCGGCAACGACTGGGCGGCGATCCGCGAGCGCCTCGGTCAGTACCGCAACGCCGTGGTGCGGATGGCGGAGTGGGAAGACTACGAAGGACTCAACACCCGCCTCGGCGCGCCGGCTGCGCCGTTTGAGCTGGGTGAGCGCTACAACCGCAAGGCGATCCGCAGCATGGGCCGCGTGGCGCTGATGGCCACCCGCGCCAGCGAGTTGGCGCTGGCCGATGCGGGGCTGCTGGAACACCCGCTGCTGAAGAGTGGCGACATGGGCGTGTCGTTCGGATCGTCGGCCGGTACGCCAAGTGCCATCGGTGACTTCGGCCGCATGATGGAGGAGCGCACCACCAAGGGTATCAACGCCACTACCTACATCAAGATGATGGCGCACACCGCGCCGGTGAATATCGGCGTTTTCTTCGGCATCACTGGCCGTGTGATCACGACGTCCAGCGCTTGCACCTCGGGCAGCCAGGGCCTTGGTTATGCGTATGAGGCGATCAAGAGCGGCAAGCAGGTGGCGATGGTGGCCGGCGGCGCAGAAGAGTTGTGCGCAACCGAGGCGGCGGTGTTCGATACGCTGTTCGCCACCAGTACCCGCAACGATGCAGGCCACACCACACCGCGACCGTTCGACGCTGGCCGCGACGGCCTGGTGATCGGCGAGGGCGCCGGTTGCCTGATCCTGGAGGACCTGGAACATGCAGTTGCGCGCGGCGCCACCATCCACGCGGAGCTGGTCGGCTTCGGCACCAACAGCGATGGCTGCCACGTCACGCAGCCCAATGCGGCCACCATGCAGAAGGCCATGCAACTGGCCTTGCAGGACGCAGGTTTGCAGGCGGCCGATATCGGCTATGTGAACGCCCACGGCACCGGGACGGCGCAAGGCGACGTGGCGGAATCGCAGGCAACGCTGGCGGTGTTCGGCCCGCACACGCCTATCAGTTCGCTGAAAAGCTACATGGGGCATACGCTGGGAGCCTGCGGTGCGCTGGAGGCCTGGATCAGCATCGAGATGATGCGCGAGGGCTGGTTCGCGCCGACCATTAATCTGGAACAAATCGATCCAGCCTGCGCGCCGTTAGACTACATCGCCGGCGAAGGCCGGAAGCTGGACTGCGATTACATCATGTCGAACAATTTTGCCTTTGGTGGCATCAATACCTCGCTTATTTTCAAACGCTACGTCAAATAGGAAAACGACCATGAAGAAAATGATTTCTGTCGCTGTATTGCTGGCTGTTTCGCTGGCGTCGTTCCAGGCGCATGCTGCGGACACCATGTTGAAGTTTCCGATCGCCGGCGCGATGGCTGCCAACGATGCCGAGAAACGCTTGGGCGATTCGGTGAAATTCTATTTCGCCGGCCAGCCGACGCCCAAGGTGCTGACCACTATCGCCACCGACAAGACCAGCCAGCGCACTAACGGTTTCGGCAAGTCGGCGGAGAAGGCCTGCAACTGGGTGTTCCTGTCGGCCATGCTGGCATTGCAGAAGCGCGCGCAAGACCTGGGCGCCAATGCGGTGGTCAATATCGTCAGCAATTTCAATAACGTTGAAATGGCCAGCGCGACTGAATTTGAATGTGCCGACGGCGCCATCATGGCGGGTGTGGCGCTGAAGGGTGACTTTGTGAAGGTTGCGCCGTAGTCGGTCGGATTACTGCCAGAGCCAGTTCCACAGCCCTGGCAAATGCGGCTTGGCGTCCGGGCTGCTGATGGTGGCGCCCAGCGCGGCGCGTTCCAGTTCGTCGTGCTGGTCATAAAACGGCTTGTCGGCCAGCGGCACATTGAGTTCGCGGGCGACGTCGAGCAGGATGTCGAGATATTCCTCGATGTGGCGCGAGGTGTAGGTGTTCACATCGTGGAATGTGACGACGACCGGCGTGTAGCCGTCGACAGCCGGCATCTGGCCGGCGGCCCAGCGCTTGCGGGTTTCGGCCAGGTGCTTGAGCATGTTCGAGCGCTTGTGCCAGCTGAAGTTGACGCCGTAGATCTTGCCGTCGTTGGCATTCAGGTCGGTCAGCAGCATGTGCAGGCCATGCGCGTGGTAGGTCGCCAGTGTCTCGGCATCGTAGGCCCAGAAGGGCGGGCGTACCAGCTTGGGAGCGGCGCCGGTTTCGGCGCGTAAATCATCGACGCCGAGCTGCATGGTCTGGTCGAGCTTTTCGCGGCTCATGAAGCGGTGGTTGGAGTGCATCGGCGTCGCGGAGTGCAGGGCGACGATGTGGCCCTCGTTGTATTCGCGCCGTATCAGAAAGCGTCCCATCTCGGTGCCGCCGCCGTTCCAGGCGCGCGTCTGGGTGAAGAAGACCGCTTTAATGTTTTTCTGCGCCAGCACTTCGAGGATGTGGACAGTGGGATTGTCGTTGACCGCGGAGGCAGGGCCGTCATCGAAAGTGAGCAGGAAGCGCACCGGCGCAGGATCTGCCTGGGCCGCCGCAGTGGCGCAGCATAGCGCGAGCGACAGGGCGGCAAGCAGCAGGCGTGGACGAAGTGCTATCACGGACTCAATCAATCAAAAAAAGCGAGTCCGACATTGTACGTGAATTTAACTATAGAGAAGAATTGATGAGTGCCAATCTAGATCTGACCCAGCCCACCGGCGAACCGCATGTGCCGGAAACGGAGTTTGGCAAATGGTTTCTCCGGACCGAGACCTGGACGGTCCATGTGCTGGAACGCGCGCTGAACGATTTGCAGCGGTTGCTGCCTGCCGGGCGAACCTCGTTTGAGGTGGTGGCGGACGTCGGATGCGGCTACGGACGCTCGCTGCCCAAACTGCAGCAGCGCTTTGCGCCGCAGCATTTGATCGGCATGGATATCGACCCCGAGATGCTGCAGGCGTCGGCCAGGGAAGTGCAGGCCCACGATGTGAAGGCGGAGTTTATCTGCTGCTCCAGCTCGAACATCAAGCTGCCGGATAACTCGGTGGACCTGCTGTTCTGCCACCAGACCTTCCACCATCTGATCGACCAGGAAGCCGCAATCAAGGAGTTCTTCCGCGTGCTCAAACCTGGCGGCGTGCTGCTGTTTGCGGAATCGACCAAGCGCTACATCCATTCATGGATTATCCGGCTGCTGTTCCGCCATCCGATGGACGTGCAGAAGACTGCGCCGGAGTATTTGGCGATGGTGCGCGCGGCGGGCTTTGCGGTGCCGGACAGTGCCGTCTCCTATCCATTCCTGTGGTGGAGCCGGGAAGACCTGGGCATGATGGAAACCGTGTTGCGTATCAAGCCGCCGCAGGTGCGGGAAGAAACGCTGATCAATCTGGTGGCCGTTAAACCTGCTTTATAATGGGCTTTTGGTTCAGGGCAATAGTTTTAAGATGACCAAGGCTTTTTTCTGGATGGTGGATGCGGACGCGGTGACCGATGCCGAGCTGCAGCGCTTGCGTGGCTGGCTGTCGCCGGGCGAGATGGCGCGCCACCAGCGCTTCGTGCGCGCGCAGCGGCAGCGCCAGTTCGTGGTCGGCCGGGTGCTGCTGCGCATGGCGCTGGGCCGCCTGCTCGGCGTCACGCCGCAAGAGATCAAGCTGGAGGAGCAGGTGGGCAAGGCGCCGCGCCTGGCCGCACCGGTGATCAAGGGCGTGCAGCCCGGCTTCAGCATCGCCCACAGCGGACGCTGGGTGGCGTGCGCGGTCAGTGCGCAGACCGCGCTGGGGCTGGATATCGAAATGAAGGATGGCGCGCGCGATCTTGACGCGCTGGCTGCCCAGGCGTTCGACAGCGTCGAGATGTCGCAGTGGGCGCGCCTGCAAGGGCTGACTGGCGAGGAGCGGGTGGAAGGCTTCTACCGTTTGTGGAGCGAGAAGGAAGCGCGTTTCAAGCTGGGCATCACGGGCGGCGGCCATTGCCTGCTGCTGCCGCATGCGGAATTGTCGATGGTGCTGTGCACTGACAAGCCGCTGGAAAGGCCACCGGCGATTGAAGTGGTGACGCTCCCAGCGTAAAAAAGCCGGCATGCGCCGGCTTTTGTTTTTCTTAGAAAGCGTAGCGTACGCCGGCCGACACGAAGTCTGCCTTGATGTGGTCGCCGCCATCTTTGGCGATCTTGCCGAAGTTTTCGTATTCAGCCACGAAGCTCACGTTTTTGTTCAGCGCGAACGACGCGCCGATGCCGATGTATGGCGAGGTGCGGTTTTTCGAAGCGCTGTCCGAGAAGCCGGCAGCCGAAGCCGATACTTTTACGTGGGTCGAAGCCACGCCGACCTTGCCGAACAGCGAGAACTGCTCGTTCAGCGGCAGGGTGCCGGTGGCGGCGATGTACACCGATTTAGGCTCGGAAGCGACGCGCGCGCCGTTGCCCGATTTTTCTGCTTCGCGCAGGTCAGCAAAGCCGACTTCCACGCCGAAGTTCTGGGTGTAGTTGTAGCCGCCGTACAGCTTGTACGCGGTGGTGCTTTCCTTGAAGTTGTAGCCTTCAACTTCTACTTTCTGCTCGGCGCGGCCAACGTTGGCGCCGATGTAGGCGCCTTCAGCCTGGGCTGCCAGTGGAGCAGCCAGGGCTGCGATCAGTGCTGCAAAGATAGTTTTTTTCATGTTGCTCTTTTCCTGAAGTGAAACAAAAAAAGCGAAACGAAATATATTTTCGTTTCGCAGGGGCAACATTATACAGAAAAGTGGCAAATTAAGCAAATCAGCCGCGCGGCTAGTCGTTCAGGCTCCAGACGTATTGCATGCGGGTCCAGGATTGCTGAGGCACGCCGTCCACGGTGCCGGGCTTGAACTTGCACAGGCTGAGGCCGGCCTGGGCGGCGCGGTCGAGGTCGCGGAAACCACTGCTTCGCTCGATGCGGGAGTCGGCCACCTTGCCATCGGCGCCGATCAGCAAAGCCAACTGCACGGTGCCGGTGTCGCCATTGCGCAGGGAGGTCTTGGGGTAGTCCGGCTTGGCGCAGGCGTTGGCGTCCACCACGGCGGCGACCACTGCGGGGGCGGTCTTGACTGGCGCCACCTTGACGGGGCCGATATCGGGAGGCGCCACGGCCGGCGGCTGTTCGGGCGGTCGCTCGGTGGTTCGGCTGAGCGGCGGCGCATCGGTGATGACGTCCACAACCGGGTCCGGAACGAAGATTTTCTGCGGCGGCGACAAGACCGGTTCATCCACTTGCAGGTCGCGCGTCTTGGGTGGGGGTGGATCCAGATTGGGCACCAGGTCGATAACCGGCGGCGCCGAATGGAATACGGTCAACTTCGATCCGTGCAAGAAGGCGGCCAGCAGCAGTACATGCAGCACGACTACCGTCGTCATGCCCGTCAGGTTCTTCTTTTGATTCATGATTTCTCCGTCGTGGTGGGGAATATTGCTACGTGTTGGAAGTATATTATTCCATTGAATAGCAAAAACAAAGCGGTTTTTGCGCAGTCGTCGTGTGTTATGCTTCCACCATCGAGCAATGCAATGCACTTAGAGGTAGCAAAATGAAGAAAATACGCGTGATGCTGGCGGACGACCATCCGATCGTGATGACCGGTTTTGCCATGTCGCTGGAGGGGCAGGGGCTGGAAGTGGTGGCGCAGGCGCGCACGCCGGACGAGGCGCTGGCGCAGTACCGCCAGCTGCAGCCTGATGTAGCCGTGCTCGACATTCGCTTTGGCGAGCAGATGACGGGGCTGGATGTGGCCAAGCAAATCCTGGCGCAAACGCCGTCCGCCGCCATCGTGTTCCTCAGTCAGTTCGACCAGGACAGCCTGATTAAGGAAACCTACCGCCTTGGCGGTCGTGCCTTCATGACCAAGGATTGCGATCCGGCCGACCTGGCCGCCGCCGTGCGGCGCGCGCATGGCGGCGAGCTGTACTTCCTGCCGCATATCGCCGAACGGCTGGCCAACTTGTCGGTGCGCGGCGACGTCTCGCCGCAGTCACAACTGGACGAGCGCGCGCTTGAAATTTTCACGCTGATGGCCGAAGGACTGACCAACGCCGAAATCGCCGAGAAGCTCGATGTCTCCACCAAGACCATCAGCAATATCAGCCAGGCGGTGAAGGAAAAGCTGGGCGTGCATCGTCCCGCCTACATTACCAAACTGGCGGTCAAGCATGGCTTGATTGAGCCCTGATGCGCTCGCAAGTCTGGCGCGGCTGGAGCGTGCGCACGCGGCTGATGGCGATGACCGCGATTCCGCTGGCCTATCTGTTTGCCAGCTTTGTCTGGTACGCCTATCAGTCGCGTCTGTCGGAAGTGCACGAGGAGATGGCCGAGCGCGGCCCGCTGGTGGCCAAGGTGCTGGCCGATAGCAGCGAGTTCAGCCTGGTGTCGCACCGCTACGATGATTTGAAGCTGACCATCAACGGCCTGCTGCGCACCGATCCGAGCATTTATCGCATCGACGTGCTGGACGCGCAACGGCGCGAGCTGGTGCACGCCGCTGCCCGTGTCGCCGGCGAACCGCAGGCGCGCTACTACGAGGCTCCCGTGCTCAAGCGCCTGATGTGGGTCGCCATGCTGGGACCGGATGGCAAGCCGTACCAGAAGGACCGGCCGACCGGCACCAGCGGCGTGACGGTGGAGACCATGGGCTATGTGCAGGTGACCATGTCGCCATCTTCCCTGCTGCTCAAGCAGACGCGGCGCTTCTATGTCGAACTGCTGGTCGCCAGCCTGGGCTTGCTGGCGTGCGTGTTGCTGGCGTGGCAGCTGGCCAAGGGACTCGATGCGTCGCTGCATGCATCGATGCAGGCGCTGCGCGAGGCCGATGCTGAGAAGCGCCGCCTGATCGGCAAGGTCAATACAGCAGTGGAGGATGAGCGCCAGAGCATCGCGCTGGAGATTCACGATGAGTTGAACGCGACCCTGATCGCGGCGCGGCTGGAGGCGCAGCGCATTGCCGATCTCAGCCCGGAAGGCGAGGTGCGCGACAAGGCGCAATCCATCATCAAGCTGACGCTGGGGCTGTACAACAGCGGGCGGGCACTGGTGCGCCGATTGCGGCCGGAAGTGCTGGATATGCTGGGCCTCGACGGGGCGGTGGAGGAGATGGTGCGCCATTATGACAGCGCGCGCAGCGGCTGCCGCTTCGATTTGCACACGCGTGGCGACTTCTCTGGCATGGACAGCAGTATTGCTATCTCCGCGTATCGCATTGTGCAGGAGGCCTTGTCCAACATCGTCAAACATGCACGTGCAACGCAGGCGACGGTCAGCTTGTCGATGGAGGCGGACGAGTTGCGGATGCAGATCGCTGACAACGGCGTGGGCTTTGATCCGGCGCAGGCCTCAGCCGGGATTGGGCTGATCGGCATGCGTGAACGAGTGTACGCAGCTGGCGGCCGGATCAGCATCGACGCCGGGCTGGCGGCTGGTACGCGTATCAACATCGCCATGCCAATTACCGCCGCATAAACGGGTCACCTTGCTTTTACGCATGCCAAGGGCCGCCAGCGTGCGGTTATAATCCGTTCAATCTTTCCGGAAACTTCATATTGAACGGAACCGCCTGACATGAGCCAGCCCAATCAGTTTTCGCTGTTGAAGCAGCGCCGCTTCGCGCCGTTTTTCTGGACCCAGTTCCTCGGCGCGTTTAACGATAATCTGTTCAAGACCGCGCTGGTGGTGATCATCACCTTCGATGCGCTGAGCTGGACCACCATGTCGCCGTCGCTGGTTACCAACCTGATCCCCGGCCTGTTCATCCTGCCGTATGTGCTGTTCTCCGCCACCGCAGGCCAACTGGCCGACAAGTTCGAGAAGTCCGCCCTGACGCGCTTCGTCAAGTGGCTGGAGGTGGGCATCATGTGCGTGGCCGGCATCGGCTGGGTCACGCATCATCTGTGGCTGCTGATTGCCGCCGTGGTGGGCATGGGCGTGCACTCGACGCTGTTCGGCCCCGTCAAATATGCTTATCTGCCGCAGCAGCTGAAGCCCGAGGAACTCATCGGCGGCAATGGCGTGACCGAGATGGGCACCTTCGTCGGCATCCTGATGGGCGAGGTGCTTGGCGCGGTGCTGGTGGTGCAGCAGCCGCATGGCCTGCTGCTGGAAGCTGCCGCCACTGTCTGCGTGGCGGCGATGGGGCTGGCCGCAGCCTACCGCATCCCGCTGTCTCCGGCGCCGGCGCCCGAGCTGAAGATCAGCTGGAACTTCGTCGGCGAATCGATCCGCAATATCAACTTCTCGCGCAAGAACCGCACGGTGTTCCTGTCCATGCTGGGCAACTCGTGGTTCTGGTTTTACGGCGCGCTGGTGCTGGCGCAGTTCCCGGTGTACGCCAAGGATTACCTGCACGGCGACCACGGCGCCTTCGTGCTGCTGCTGACGATTTTCTCGCTGGGCGTGGGTAGTGGTTCGCTGCTGTGCGAACGGCTGTCGGGACGCAAAGTGGAGATTGGGCTGGTGCCCTTTGGCTCGATTGGTTTGACGGTGTTCGGCATCGATCTGTATTTCGCCAGCCTCGCTTTCAGCAGCACGGCAGTGGCAGGCACTCACCTCGATGCGTTCGCGCTGCTGGCGCAGCACGGCATGTGGCGTATCCTCTTCGATGTGCTGATGATCGGCATGTTCGGCGGCTTCTTCATCGTGCCGCTGTTCGCGCTGATCCAGCTGCGCTGCGACCCGGCCCACATTTCGCGCACCATCGCCGGCATGAATATTCTGAACGCGCTGTTCATGGTGGCGGCGGCCGGCCTGGCCATCGTGCTGCTGGGGCAGGGCTTCACCATCCCGCAGCTGTTCCTGGTGACCGCGCTGCTGAACGCCGTGGTGGCGATCTACATCTTCTCGCTGGTGCCGGAATTCCTGATGCGCTTCCTGGCCTGGCTGCTGATCCACACCATCCACCGCGTGCACGTGGTCGACGCCGAACGCATTCCGGCCGAAGGCGCGGCGGTGCTGGTGTGTAATCACGTGTCGTACGTCGACGCCATCGTGATCGTGGCGGCGGCGCCGCGTCCGATCCGCTTCGTGATGGACCACCGCATCTTCAAGCTGCCGCTGCTGGGCTGGATCTTCCGCACCGCGCGCGCCATCCCGATCGCGCCGGCCAAGGAAGATCCATGGCTGATGGAGAAGGCCTATGTCGATATCGCGCAGGCGCTGCACGAAGGGGAACTGGTGTGCATCTTCCCCGAAGGGCAGCTCACGCGCACCGGCGATATCAACGAATTCAAAGGCGGCGTCGCCAAGATCATCGAGCGCACCAAGGTGCCGGTGATTCCAATGGCGCTGCGCGGCCTGTGGGGGCATTTGCTGAGCCGCAGCAAGGACAACGTGTTCGAGCGCGTGTTCCACAAAGGCTTGCGTTCGCGCCTGGCGCTGGCGGTAGGCATGCCGGTGCCGCCGCAGGATGTGTCGCCGGACGATTTGAAGCAGCGCGTGGCGGCCTTGCGCGGCGACTGGAAATAAAGCTTTTCTGACCTGTTCACTTTCACCAAGCGCCAGTTCAGCGGCCTGGTGCCGAACGCGAAGTACAGCGTGACCTTCGAGATGACTTACGCCACCAACGCCGCCACCGGCTGCTTCGGCGTCGGCGGCGCGCGCGGCGAGAGCGTCTACATGGTGGCCGCCGCTACCACCGATGAACCCAAGGTGGTCAAGCAGAGCAGCGACAGCCGCTATCGCCTCAACTTCGACCACGGCGACCAGGCTAACTCCGGCAAGCAGGGCAAGGTGCTGGGCACGCAGGGCATCGAGGGCCTCGATTGCGGCGGCACCGAGTTTGCCAAGGCCACCCGCAAGTCGGACGAAACGATTGCCTTCACCGCCGACAAGGATGGCAAGTTCTGGATCGTGCTGGGCACCGATTCGGCCTTTGAAGGCACCAACGATCTGTATCTGCTGGGCGCCGTGGCCAATATCAAGCCGCAGTAAACAGGGGACCGGCCAGGCGGGTGATCTGTTCCAGCTCCACCGGCTTGACCAGGTGGTGATCGAAGCCGGCCTCCATGGTGCGGCGGCGCGCGTCGGCCTGGCCCCAGCCGGTCAGGGCCAGCATCAGGATGCGCCCGGCCCCTTCCAGCCGGCGCAGCGCGCGCGCCGTTTCGTAGCCATCCATGCCCGGCATGCCGAGGTCCATGATGACCATGTCCGGCCTCTGCCGCTGCACCGCCGCGATGGCGGCGGCGCCGTCGTACACGGTGCGCACTTCGAAGCCGTCCAGTTCCAGCAAGGCGGTGAGCGAGTCGGCGGCGTCGTGGTTGTCGTCCACCACCAGCACCTGCAGCTTGCGGCCATCGCCTGCGGGCGCCGCGCGCGGCAGTGCGGCGTGCTGCGCCGTCTCCTGATCCAGCACCGGCAGGCGGATTACAAATTCGCTGCCGCAGCCGATGCCATCGCTGTAGGCCTCGACCGTC
>Ga0105244_10003750_pt1 | contig 10736 bp, 9 predicted proteins | sample KBSM44metaG_FD_80423 | JGI IMG/M metagenome (GOLD analysis project Ga0105244, IMG submission 80423) | Miscanthus rhizosphere microbial communities from Kellogg Biological Station, Michigan, USA - KBS M4-4 metaG | ecosystem: Host-associated > Plants > Roots > Rhizosphere > Soil | place: Michigan...
AGCGGCATGGCGCGGGCCTCGCTCTGCTTGATCTTCTCCAGCCACGCGCGCTCCTCCGGCGTGACGACGACCTTGGCGTCGCTGAACAGCGCATCCAGCGAACGCGCCGACTGCTGGTAGTCGTTATCCAGTTTGTCGATCAGCGCCTTCACGGCTGGCATTTCGCTATCGTTGATCAAGGTCACATCGCGCAGCGCGATCGCGCGGTCATGCACACTGCCGCGAAAATTGATGGCGTAGCGCTGTTTGACGTTATTCACCTCGCTGATGTGCTGCAGGCTGTTGTCGATCGCATTGACCTTGAACACGCTGAGTATCGACAGCACCAGCATCATGGCCAGGATGATCCCGAAGCCGGCGCCCAGCCGCGCGGCCACGCTGATCTCACTTTTATTGACTTGCATTCCCCGCTCCTCACGCCATTATTGAAACTGGTTGAAACTTTACTACTCGAAGCAGGAGAAGACACCTCTCTAAGGAGAGATGCTGTGATACTGTTCGCGCTGGTAAAAAAAACAGAAAACTATGCGGATCAACTCTATCGATGCTGTACGCGGCCTCACGGTGGCCGCCATGCTGCTGGTGAACGACGCCGGCGACTGGTCACATATCTACCCGTGGCTGGAACACGCACACTGGCATGGCTGCACGCCGGCGGACTTCATCTTCCCGGTCTTCATGCTGATTGTTGGCGTGTCGCTGCAGCTGGCGCTGGGCCGGCAGCTGGATGCGCATGCTCCGACCGCGCCGCTGGCGCGTGCCGTCCTGCTGCGCGGCGCGCGCATCGTGCTGCTCGGCGTTGCGCTGAACGTGGTGTCGATTCTGGCGATGGATGCGCATTTCCGCCTGCTCGGCGTCCTGCAGCGCACCGGCATCTGCTTCGCGGCCGCCGGCCTGATCGCGGTCTACCTGCCCAACGCCCGCGCACAGTGGGCCGCGCTGGCCGTCATCCTGGTCGGTTACTGGGCGCTGCTAAGTGGCAGCGTTGAACCCAACCTGAATCTGGCCGACCGCATCGACACCGCCGTGCTGGGCGCGCTCTCTTATCAGTACGATGCCGCCACCGGTCTGGCGCATGAACCGGAAGGTATATTGAGCACGCTGCCGTCGCTGGGCACCGTCATCCTCGGCATGCGCGCAGGCGACTGGCTGCGCAAGGGCCGCACTAACATGCTGGCTATCGGCGGCGCCGTGGCGATGCTGATCGGCGGCGCATGGTCGCTGGCGCTGCCGTTGAACAAGCAGCTGTGGACTTCGTCGTTTGTGTTGTGGACCGGCGGCTTCGGCATGCTGGCCATCGCCCTCGCCCATCAACTGATCGACGTGCGCGGCTGGCCGCCGTTTGGCCGCGCAATGGGCGTGAACGCCATCACGGCCTACGCCGGCTCGTGGCTGGCGACATGTGCGCTGGCCTACAGCGGCGTGCTGGGGCCATTGTATGAACACGCGTTCCGCGCGCCACTGGCGCCGGTGTTTGGTCCCGAGTTTGCGTCGATGGCGTTTGCCGCCGCCTTCACCGCCGTGTTCTGGCTGGCGATGGCTTACGCGTATAAGCGCGGCTGGCGCGTAACGATTTGAAAGTGTTTAAAAGCGCCACCGCAGCGAGACGGTGAGGCTGCGTTCCTTTTGCAGTACTGGCTCGCCGATCAAGGCCCGCGCCGAGCGCTCGCTGCGCACCAGCAACGCCTCGGTCATCAGCGACCAACTCTCGGCCAAAGGCCAGTCGTAAGCCAGCGCCACGCCGTAGCCAACTTCGTTATTCGGATCTGAGGGAATGTTATCGTGCTCGCTGGTGCTGAAGCGGTCATAGCGCACCGCCGCAGTGCCGGGACCGAGCGGATGGCTGGCCAGCACAAACCACGACTGGAAATCCAGGCCGGCGCCATTACGGCCCATCATGGTATCGCCGCGCATGGACTGCATCGCCAGCTCCCACCTGCCCTGCGGCCGCCACACCACGCTGACATGATCGAAGCGGGTGCGCCAGCCGTACTGGCCGTCCTTCACCACGGTGGGGTCGGTCAGGTTATCGTAGTGCAGCGCCGCAGCTTCCAGCCGCGTGCCCACATTGAAGTTGGCGCCGGCGTAGTAGCCAAGCTTGCCGTCCAGTTCGCGGAACGGATGAATGTCGCGCGACTGTTTCAGCAAGTAGCCGTCCGGTGGCCGGTACACCGGCAAATCAGCCAGCTTCACAGTATCGTTACGGCCGGCGATACGGTCGCTGATCGACCAGCCGCGCCAGCACAAAAGTGTACCGGTAGGGTCGTTGCCGGTGAAGACGGCGGCCAGTACACCCACATCATACGCATCGCCGCTGTACCGGCCCAAGCGGCGGGCGCTCCACTCCACGCCGTTGGTGCGCAGCTCTTCGCCAATCCAGCTGTTGATGGCGGAACTGGAGATGGTATGTTTGGGCACCCAGCCCACGCTGTCGTAGTCGATTTCCACGCTGGTCGGCGGGAAGAAGAAACCGGCCCGCACCCGGTGTTTCCACGCGCCGTCCGGCACCGGACTCCATGTCAGATGGGCTTCGCGCACATCGACCACGCCGCGGTGCTGCTGGTCGGCGCTCAGTTCCAGACTGGCGCTCACGTCGCCGAACAAGTCGGAGTCGGCGCGCAGCACGGCCTGGCCGATGCTCAGGCGCGGCGAGTTTTCGTCGTAGCGGGTTTTGCCCAAGCCGCTGTCGAGGAAACTGCGGCCGGCGTTGGAATCAACGGCGCGCACGTCCAGCAAGCCGCGCCATTCAATATTTTGCGCACTGGCCGAGGTGACGGCCAGCGCCAGCAGGATCGGGGATGAGCGTAATTTCATCCCAGCATGATACACGGCTATGATCGGCGGCTATAATCCGTCGTCCTTCAACTTAAACGAAGAAAGCTTTGGATGATGAAAAGTTTGCGTATCGCGGCGTTGGCGCTGCTCGCCGGCGCGGCCCAGGCCGAGACCATTGAACCGGCGCCGCTGAATGAAGTGTGGCTCAACGGCGGTTTTTATACTTACCACTTCCAGCGCGACAAAGACCTGAACGGTGCCAACGGCGGCATCGGCGCCGAGTGGCGCTTCTCGACCGTCGCCTCGGCCACGGCCGGGCGTTTCTACAACAGCGACCGCGCCTACTCCAACTACGTCGGCGTCTTTTACCAGCCGTGGAAAATCGGCCCGGTGCGCGTGGGCGCAGTGGTGGGCGCCTTTGATGGCTACCCGAAAATGCGCAATCGCGGCTGGTTCCCCGCCGCCATTCCGACTTTGAGCTACGAATATGAACGCGTCGGCATCAACGTGGCGATCATCCCGTCGTACAAGGATCGCTTGTACGGCGGGATCTCGCTTCAGCTGAAACTCAAGGCGTTTTAAGAAGCGCGCGTCTTGGTCACGGCGATCTGGTCGAGGATGTGCTTCGGCACTTCAGCGTAGTGCTTGAACTCCATCGTGTAGGTCGCCCGGCCCTGCGTCAATGAACGCAGGGTGGTCGAGTAGCCGAACATCTCGGCCAACGGCACCGAGGCGCGGATGATCTTCCCGCCACCGCCCGGGATCTCGTCCATGCCCTGCACCATGCCGCGCCGCGCGGTCAGGTCGCCCATCGCATTGCCCATGAATTCCTCGGGCGTTTCGACTTCCACCTGCATCACGGGTTCCAGCAGCACCGGGCCCGCGCGCTTCATGCCTTCCTTAAAAGCCATCGAACCGGCCATGCGGAAGGCATTCTCGTTCGAGTCGACATCGTGGTACGAGCCAAAGGTCAGCGTGGCGCGCACGTCGACCACCGGATAGCCGGCCAGCACGCCCGAACGCAGCGTCTCCTGGATGCCCTTGTCCACCGCCGGAATGAACTCGCGCGGCACCACGCCGCCCTTGATCGCGTCGACGAATTCGTAGCCTTTGCCGCCTGCTTCCAGCGGCTCCAGCGTCAGCACCACGTGGCCATACTGGCCGCGCCCACCGGACTGTTTGACGAATTTGCCTTCGACATCGGTCGCGGTTTTCGTGATGGTTTCACGGTAAGCCACCTGCGGCTTGCCGACCGTCGCCTCCACGCCGAACTCGCGCTTCATGCGGTCCACCAGAATCTCCAGATGCAGCTCGCCCATGCCGGACATGATGGTCTGGCCCGACTCCTCGTCCGTATGCACGCGGAAGGACGGGTCCTCCTGCGCCAGGCGATTCAGGGCGATGCCCATTTTCTCCTGGTCGGCTTTGGTCTTCGGCTCCACCGCCTGCGAGATCACCGGCTCGGGGAAGATCATCTTTTCCAGCACGATCACGTGGTCCGGCGAGCTTAAAGTATCGCCGGTGGTCACGCCCTTCAGGCCCACCGCCGCCGCGATATCGCCGGCGTAGACTTCCTTGATCTCCTTGCGTTCATTCGCATGCATCTGCAGGATGCGGCCCAGGCGCTCCTTCTGCGCTTTGGTCGGGTTGTACACCGTGTCGCCGGAATTCACCACGCCCGAGTACACGCGGAAGAAGGTCAGCTGGCCGACAAACGGATCGGTCATGATCTTGAACGCCAGCGCGGAGAACGGATCCGAATCGGTCGGATGGCGTTCGATCGGCTGGTCGTCCTCGTCATGGCCGGCGATGGCCGGCACGTCCACCGGCGACGGCAGGTATTCAATCACCGCGTCCAGCATGGCCTGCACGCCGCGGTTCTTGAATGCGCTACCGGCCAGCATCGGCACGATCTCGTTGCGGATGGTGCGCAGGCGCAGGCCGGTCTTGATCTCGTCCTCGGTCAGCACGCCGCCGTCCAGATATTTCTCCAGCAGCTCGGGCGTGCCTTCAGCCGCCGCCTCCACCATCTTGTCGCGCCATTCCTGCGCCACTGCCTGTAGATCGGCCGGGATATCCTCATAGGTGAACTTGACGCCGAGCGTCTCGTCATCCCAGTTAATCGCGCGCATTTTGACCAGGTCAATCACACCGTGGAAGTTATCCTCGGCGCCCAGCGGCACCTGGATCGGCACCGCCACACCTTTCAGGCGATTGGCAATCTGCTCGCGCACGCGGAAGAAGTCCGCACCGACGCGGTCCATCTTGTTGATGAACGCAATGCGCGGCACATGGTATTTATTCGCCTGGCGCCAGACGGTTTCCGATTGCGGCTGCACGCCACCCACGGCGTCGTACACCATCACCGCGCCGTCCAGCACGCGCATCGAGCGCTCGACTTCAATCGTAAAGTCGACGTGGCCCGGGGTATCGATGATGTTGATGCGGTGCTCGGCAAAGTTGCCCGCCATGCCCTTCCAGAAGGCCGTGGTGGCAGCCGACGTGATGGTAATCCCGCGCTCTTGTTCCTGCTCCATCCAGTCCATCGTCGCGGCGCCGTTGTGCACTTCACCGATTTTATGGTTGACTCCGGTATAAAACAGGATGCGCTCGGTGGTCGTGGTCTTGCCTGCGTCGATGTGAGCGCTGATGCCAATATTGCGGTAACGCTCGATGGGGGTCTTGCGGGTCATCACATTCTCCTTTGGGATTCTACTGCCAGGACTCCTCAAATGCGGCGCATGCGACCGAATTCAAGGGCTAGCGTGTGGCATGATTAATGGCAACTAATGTAATCTCCTGATCACTGTACCTCTCTATGGAAGCGATTGCATGGGCGCACAAGCAAAAAACACCCTGTTCCTGACCTTAGGCATAGTCCCTACCCTGGCTTTGGCTCAGGTTTCCGACCTCGAACTCCGGCTGGAGCGCTGCGCCGTGCTGGGCGACGCCAGCGCCCGCCTTGCCTGCTACGACGGCCTGGCGCGCAACACGCCATCGGCGCAAGCAGCCGGCGAGGCGGCGGTGGCGCCGCCGGCCGCTGGCAACGCTCCTGCCCGCACCCAGCCCGAGCCACCACCGCCGGTGCCGCAGGTCCCGCCCAAGGTGGCCGCGCTCACCACCATCCCGGCCGAGGGCACGGTCTCGCGCATGGTGCAGGAATGGGAGCTGGACCGGGCATCCAAGCGCGGCGTGTTCAACTTCCGGCCGCACAAGGATACCTATCTGCTACTCGCCAATTACAGCACCAGTTCCAATGATGCGCCTTTTCAGGACTTTACGCCTGCCGGGATCAAATCCAAGCATGTCGAGCTGACGTACCAGATCAGCTTCAAGATGAAACTGATCGAGCAGTTGATGAAAACGCCGGTCGACCTGTGGTTCGGCTACACCCAGAACAGCTTCTGGCAAGCCTACAACCGCGCCGCGTCCAGCCCCTTCCGCGAAACCAACTACCAGCCGGAACTGATGCTGACCTCGCCGCTCAACCTGGCGCTCGGTCCGCTCGACGTGCGCTACCTGACGCTGGGCATGAATCACCAGTCCAACGGCCAGACCTCCACGCTGTCGCGCAGCTGGAACAGGATTTATGCGGAAGTGGGTGCCGAGCGCGGCAAGTTCGGTGTCTCGTTCCGGCTGTGGAAGCGGCTCGACAACGCCCGCTCCGACAATGACAACCTCGACATCGTCGATTTCATGGGGCATGGCGATCTGACCGCCAGCTATCGCTTCGACGGCAACGAGCTCAGTCTGATGGCGCGCCGCAATTTCGGCACCGGGCGCGGTGCGCTGCGGGTGGGCTGGGCCTTCCCGGTGGCCGCCAACCTGAAAGGCTATGTACAGGGCTTCAGCGGCTACGGCCAGAGCCTGATCGACTACAACTACTCGCAGAAATCGGTCGGCGCCGGCTTCCTGGTCGATTTTTAACGCGGCGAACCACCCAGGATGCGCGCTGGCAGCATGACCAGCGCGCGCAGCAGCTCGAACACGCCTTCGACGCCGATGCCGATCAGGCGGAACGGCAAAGTAATCAGCCACGCCAGCGGATACAGGAGCAGCGCCAGCAAGGCCAGCGGCCAGCACAGGAACAGCAACACCAGCCACAGAATAAAACTTAGCATCACACTCCCCCGATACGGTTGGGTTATTGTCTATAATGCCACTTTAGTAGAGCGGCCACGCCGGTGCAATCGGCATGCGACCAGCTGCAGATAACGGCGATCAAGCGCCGGATTACGGGGACAAACGGGAAGATGATGCTCAAACCTTGGTACGTGGCGCTGCTGCTCGGCAGCGCCAGCCTGCTCGACGCCAACGCCCAGCAGGCGGCTGAACAGCGCATTGTGGTGGCCGGTCAGCGTCATGCGTCGGAGTGGTTCCGCGTCGAGAGCCAGCACTTCGTGGTGTACTCGAATACCAGTAACGACGATGTCGCCGTGCTGCTGCACCAGCTGGAACGGCTCGATTACATGCTGCGGATTTACACCCAGCCCTTCCTCAAGTCCAGCGGCGCCGAGCCCAAGCTGACCTTCTACTATCACGACGGCGCGGTGGCACTGAATGCGCTGGCGCTCAGCCAGCCGGCCAATGCCATCGGCCTGTACAACAGCTGCAGCGCCGGGGTGCAGGGCTTCGGCGTGCGGCTCGATCCGGCCGACGAAAGCCTATCCTACCTGTACGAGGCGTACACCCGCCACTTCCTGTACCGCTACACCGACATCCGCGCGCCGATCTCTTTCATCGACGGTTTCGCCCACTACTTTGCCAGCGTGCGCTTTACCGATGACCAGATGACCGCCGGGAAAACGCCGCTCAACGTCGGCCGCTACCTGAACTTCCTCGACAACGGCCGCCGTTACAGCCTGGACTACCAGGACGTGCTGGAGCAGAACGACTCGCGCGGCGTCAACTACGCGGCCACGCCGGGCATCAAGCTGGAGTTCGCTGCGCGCTCGTGGCTGCTCACGCACTACATGCTGTCGAGCGAGGACAACCGCAAGCGCATGGTCAGTTATCTGTCGGCGGTGTACCGCGACGTGCCGATCACACAAGCCTTCGAGCAAGCCTACGGGGTCAAGGTGAAGGCGCTGGGCACCATGCTGTGGCGCTACCGGAATACCTCGGTGAAAGTGCTGACCGTGAACGTGCCGGAGCTGCCGCGCGCTACGATGGAATTCAGGCAGCTGCCGCAGTCGTCGGGCGAATTCGTGCTGGCCGAGGCCGCGCTCAAGTCCTGCCCGGATGCCCGTCAAGGTGAAGCGCTGCTGCGCCGTACCGCCGCCGAAGCAGCCCGCTATCCGTCCAACGACTATGCGCAGCGCGTACTGAGCCGGGCGCAGATCGATTGGGGCAATCCGCAGGACGCGCTGCCCTACCTCAATGCAGGCGCAAACAAGCCGGATGCGGAACTGCTGTCGCTGCTCGGCCAGGCCCATTTGCGGCTGTCGCAGCCGGCAGTGGCGCGCGGCTACCTGGCGCGCGCACTCGAGCTGGACCCAACATCGACCGAAACCGCCTACGCGCTCTACCACGCCGGCCTGCAGGCGGAGGCGACACCGGATGCAGCCAGTCTGCAGGCGGCCATCGCCGCCTTCAAGAACGGACACGAAGTCAACACGCTGGCCCGCTCGGCCGCGCTGGCCTATGCCTACGCGGGCGACAGCGCACGCGCCCGCAACGCCCTCAAGCTCATGGCGCACAACATCCGCGAGCCGGCACTGGCGTCATGGGCACAAACCTGGTTGGGGAAACTGGCGGCCGGCGTGGGCCAGACGGAAGTGCTGGCCGAGATGCGCAAGCCGGCGACGGTGGCGGCATTCCGCGAATGGACCATCGCCAATGCCGTCGTTATGCAGGATGTGGAGAAAAGCGCGGGCATGCAGGACGCCCGCGCTCACATGGAGCAACAGAGCATGAACCAGACGAGTCCGGCCCCTGCTCTGCCCTCGAACGCTTACTCCCGCTGAGCGTAACTCAGGCAAACGCCGGGACGTGCGGGGCCGCTTGCAACACGGCCTCGTACAGGATCTCGGCGTTCAGCGACGCTTGCAGCGAAGGGATGGAGCCGCCGGCGCGGTACTGGAAGCGCACTTGCAGCACATCCCCTTCACGCGCCTTGACCGGCGTGGCCAGCGGCAGCGTCATGTAGTGATTGAGCCAGTCAATGGTGGTCGAACGCTCCTGCACCACTGCCAGGATATTCTTGGTGACAAAGCGCATGGCGTTGATCTCGCCATTGCGTTCCACCACAAATTTGCCCTGCCAGCTGTAGACCAGCTCATTCGGCTGGTTGAAATCGATGATGCTGTAGACGGCCGGCTGCGCCATCTCCACCGTGCCGGGATAGATCACCGTGGTTTCCTGGAACTGCACGATCGGCGCGTAGAAGCCTTCGAAGTCGTATTCCTGCTGCAGCGGCTGCACCGCCATGATGACCGCTTCCGGCAGGAAGACCGGCAGCGGGCCACCGAAGCGCTCCGCGTAGCGGCGCTTGAACGACTCGATCACCTCCACCTGTTTTTCGCGCAGCATACCGACGTGGATCATCTCGCAGATCACCACATCGACCGGCTCCGGCGGCAAGTATTCAAAGGCATCGGCGTGAATGACTTCAACCTTTTCGCCGTTGGGGTTCCGGGCCAGGAACTTGCGGGCTTCCTTCACCATGTCCGGATTGAACTCGACGCAGTACACCTTGGCCGCCTTGGCCGCCGCGAACCACGACAGCACCCCGGTGCCGCCGCCCAGCTCCAACACCTTGGCGCCCGGCTTGACCGCATAATCGATGGCCGACTTAAAGCCATGCATGCGGTTTTGATCCATCAGCATATTGTGATGGTAGTGGACTGGAATAAACTGCCCCAGATAGCAGCTCTCGATTTCGCGTTCGTTCAGCATGGTGTTCCTTGGTAAGTGCCTATGGAACATTATCGTGAAGAACATGCCCTCCCCATGCTGCGAGCTAGCCGGGAAATACCTGCCAAATTAGAGGAATGCTGATGGAGGAAGATTGAAGCGTCGGGACAGGGCAACACGCCGTTGGCATCGGGATGCAACGAGCATTTGTTGCCGTAGCCTCAGGCATGCTAGACTTTCTGGCAATTTTACTTTCGCCAACCATTTATATAAAAACCAATGAAGAACTTAAAATTCGTGTTAGTCGCGTCAATACTGCTCTCAGGCTGTATGGCTACTCAGCAGATGCATTTTATGCAGGAGTCTGCTGTTGACTTCGCGTTGCCACAGACAGGAAAGGTGTTCGACAAGTCCGCAAAATATTCGTTGCGCGCGGTTACAGATGGTGGCTACCAAAACTACGGAGAATTTAGCAATTACTCTTGGCATGGGTTCTACGAAGGGCGATATCAGGGATTTAGGCAGCTTCCATACAAAGATCCGAATAATTCAGTAAAAACCTGGTTATCCGAACTCCTGTTGGAAAATGGCGTATCAACCTCCGCGTCTCCTGATTTTTACGTGGACGTTCACGTCGAGAAGCTGAAACTGAAGTCACAGAAGGATAGCCGATCCGATTATCGAGCATGCATGGTAGGACTGCGGCTTGATTTTTCCTCACCTAGCGGCGACAAGAAATTCTCGATTGCTGTAGATGGTATTAGCAAGCTGAATGGGGCGGGGATGCAAATTCTTAATTCTACGTCGTCGTCGCTCTCCGTTTCGTTCAACCCAGACACTCCACCAATTTGCAAACTGGCGATCGCAGATGCACTTCGTAAAGCGAAGGTCTGATCTTCCACCTGAGGTAGCCCCCCGAGTGACGTTTGAACTACTGCAGCGCGACTAGCGGGGCTTTTTGTTGGCGAGGAAGGTGTTGATGGTTTTGGCGATCCAGGGCTTGTCGGCCTTGAGCGCGAACTCGGCGGCGGTGAGGTGGAAGCCACCGTCTTTCAGGGTGGCGTCGGCGCCCTGTTCCAGCAGCAGCGCGACCACGTCTTCCTGGC
>Ga0105244_10003753_pt1 | contig 10725 bp, 10 predicted proteins | sample KBSM44metaG_FD_80423 | JGI IMG/M metagenome (GOLD analysis project Ga0105244, IMG submission 80423) | Miscanthus rhizosphere microbial communities from Kellogg Biological Station, Michigan, USA - KBS M4-4 metaG | ecosystem: Host-associated > Plants > Roots > Rhizosphere > Soil | place...
CACCATTTTCTTCCTGTGAGGGTTCTGCATAAACAATTGCCGCAGCCGTTTTATCTTTTCGCAGCACAATCAATGCAGGCACACCAAGAATATCGGTAGTGCCGGACACATCAAATGCTCGCTTAAGAGCGGAAGGGCTATAGCTGATAGGGTAAAGAATCATGTTTGAATCTCCCTGATACAACACCGGCATAATTTGCTCATCCTGAACAGACTAAAGTATGAGCAAACTACCATCGCTTATTAAAACCATACTAACAATAGTGATACCTGTAACAAGAGAGTGCGAGGCTTCTCGAAAAACGTTACTTCTCGCTGTTTTCTAACGCATATTTATACAGCGCATTTTTCTTCACGCCGTGAATTTCAGCCGCCAGAGCCGCTGCTTTTTTCAGTGGCAGTTCGGTTTGCAACAGTGCCAACGTGCGCAGTGCATCGGCTGGCAGTGCGTCATCGGCTGGCGCTTTAAAGCCTTCGACGATCAGTACCATTTCACCTTTACGGCGGTTTTCGTCTTCTTTAACCCATGCCGCCAGCTCACCAATCGGCGCGCCGTGAATCGATTCCCAGGTCTTGGTCAACTCACGCGCCAGCACCACATAGCGCGATTCACCGAGCACAGCGCAGATATCGTCTAAACTATCGAGCAGGCGATGTGTAGACTCGTAGAAGATAAGCGTACGCGGTTCTTGCTCAATCGCTTTGAGTGCGTCGCGACGGCCTTTAGATTTGGCAGGCAGAAAACCTTCATAGCAGAAGCGGTCGGAAGGTAAACCCGCCGCACTTAATGCAGCAATAGCGGCACATGGGCCTGGCAACGGAACCACGCGAATACCCGCTTCGCGACAAGTTCGTACCAAATGATAACCAGGGTCGTTAATTAATGGCGTTCCTGCATCAGAAACTAACGCAATGCTTTGCCCTTCTTTTAGCTTAGCCAGCAAAGTTTCTGATTTTTGTTGCTCGTTATGATCGTGCAATGCGAACAATCGCGCATTAATGGCGAAATGTTGCAGCAGTAAGCCGGTATGGCGAGTATCTTCAGCGGCAATCAGGTCAACGCTTTGCAACACGGTTAACGCCCGCTGTGTGATATCGCCGAGGTTACCGATGGGTGTCGGAACGATGTAGAGCGTGCTGGCAGAAATAGCCGCCGATTCGAGTTGTTTCATTGTTTCATCCGTATTGCCGATTTAATATTGAACACTGAGATAAAAATTACACTGGATACAGAATGGTACCGTCTAAATTTATTCGTTCTAAAGCCGGGCGCTGTCTGCCGGTTGTGCTGGCCGCGCTGTTCTTTGCCGGCTGTACTACTACTAAAGCACCAGACCAGTCGACCGCGCATATGCAGGGCGAAGCGACTGCTGATTCAGCGTATTACCTGCAGCAAATGCAGCAGAGCGCTGATGATAGCAAGACCACCTGGCAATTACTCGCCATTCATGCGCTGGTAAAAGAAGGCAAAACTCAGCAAGCCGTTGATCTCTACAACCAGCTACCCAAAGAGATGAATGACGAACAGCGTCGTGAACAACAGCTGCTGGTGCCTGAAATCAGAGTCGCGCAGAAAGATTACGCCGCCGCGAACGCCGCGCTCGCCAAAATCAATCCGGCAGAATTGAGCAAAAACCAGCAGGCCCGCTATTACCAGTCTGTTATCGACGCCAGCCAGAATCGTGCGTCGCTGGAGCTGCTGCGTGCTTATATTGCCCAGGAGCCTATCTTGACCGGCCCTGCGCATCAGAAAAATATCGACGGTACCTGGCAGGCATTATCTCAGATGACGCCAGAGCAGATGAATTCACTGGTCATCAATGCTGACGAAAACACGCTGCAAGGTTGGCTGGATCTGCAACGCGTGTGGAATGACAACCGTAACGATCCTGAAATGCTGAAAGCCGGTATTAAAGACTGGCAAACGCGTTACCCGCAGAATCCGGGTGCAAAAACGCTGCCGACTCAGTTAAGCAATATGCAGAACTACAAAGCGGCTTCGACGAACAAAATTGCCCTTCTGCTGCCATTAAGCGGCCAGGCGGCGGTTTTTGGTCGCACGATTCAACAAGGTTTTGAAGCGGCGAAAAACATGGGTTCGGCTCCGGTGGCGCAATCTACGGCTCCTGCCACAACTCCAGATACCAACGCACAACCTGTCGATACCACCCAGGCGGCCTTACCGCAGCCAACTGATGCCAATATGGTGGCGAGCCCGTCAGCCGCATCGGTTGATGACTTAACGCAACAGCCAGCGGCAGATGCTGCACAACCAACGCCAGTGCCGCAATCTGCACCACAAGTACAATCAGCAGCAGCGGCTCCAGCGAATCCATCCGCTGAAATCAAAGTCTACGACACCACCACGCAGCCACTGGCACAGATACTGGCGCAAGCCCAGCAAGATGGTGCGACTATCGTTGTCGGCCCGTTGCTGAAAAACAATGTCGATGAGTTAGCAAACAGCACTTCGCCACTGAACATTTTGGCGCTCAACCAGCCAGAGAAAGTGCAGAATCGTGCCAATATCTGTTACTTCGCACTGTCGCCAGAAGATGAAGCCCGTGATGCAGCTGGCCATATCTGGCAACAAGGCCATCGTGCACCGCTGTTATTGGTCCCGCGCAATGCGCTGGGTGATCGCGTCACTAAGGCCTTCGCTGAAGAATGGATGAAGTTAGGTGGCGGTACTGTTCTGCAACAGAAATTTGGTTCCGTTGCCGAACTCAAACAAGGCATTAATAGCGGTTCCGGCATCGCATTAACAGGTTCTCCAGTCACCCCAGCATCCGCTCAACCGGAAGGTGTGACCATCGGCGGGCTGACTATCCCACCACCACCGACTGACGCACAAATTACCGCAGGCACCTCCGGCGGCGTTGATGCAGCTTATATCGTGGCAACACCAGATGAAGTCGCGTTGATCAAACCGATGATTGCCATGCGTACCGGAAGCCGCAGTCCAGCGCAACTGTATGCCAGCTCGCGCAGCTCACAGGGCGTGAACGGCCCGGATTTCCGTCTGGAAATGGATGGTTTGCAGTTCAGTGAAATCCCAATGCTTGCCGGTAACAACCCGTCGATGATGCAGCAGGCGCTGAGCAGCGTGCATAACGATTACTCGCTGGCGCGTCTGTACGCGATGGGTGTCGATGCCTGGTCTCTGGCAAATCACTTCTCGCAAATCCGCCAGGTACCGGGTTATCAGGTCAATGGCAACACAGGTACGCTGTCTTCAAATCCAGATTGTGTCATTAACAGGAAGTTAAATTGGCTGCAATTCAGTCAGGGTCAAATCGTTCCAGCGTCCTGACACGTCAACAAACTGGCGCGCGCTACGAATTAGCGGCGCGCCATTTTCTTGAACGCAAAGGACTGCGTTTCATGGCCGCCAACGTGCATTCTCGCGGTGGCGAAATCGACCTCATCATGCGACACGGCACCGTTATCGTCTTTGTGGAAGTACGCTACCGGCGCTCTAACCACTTTGGTGATGCCGCCGCCAGCGTCACACCACGTAAGCAACAAAAGTTATTACAAGCTGCCCGGTATTGGCTAGCCGGCACATCAGGAAGTTTTGATACTGTGGATTGCCGTTTCGATGTGTTAGCCTTCACCGGCAATGAAATAGAGTGGTTAACCAACGCGTTCACCGCAGATTTTTAAAGTAACCAGGTAAATAAACGTGCTCGAAAGAATCAAAGCCTGCTTCACGGAAAGTATTCAAACCCAGATTGCCGCAGCTGAAGCTCTGCCAGATGCTATCTCCCGTGCAGCAATGACACTGGTTCAGTCACTGCTCAATGGCAATAAAATTCTGTGCTGTGGTAACGGCACCTCTGCGGCTAACGCCCAGCACTTTGCCGCCAGTATGATCAACCGCTTTGAAACCGAGCGCCCGAGTTTACCTGCCATTGCACTTAACGCCGATAATGTGGTCTTAACCGCTATCACAAATGATCGTTTACACGATGAAGTGTATGCGAAACAAGTACGTGCGCTTGGTCATACCGGCGACATCCTGCTCGCGATTTCAACCCGCGGCAACAGTCGTGATATCGTCAAAGCGGTAGAAGCCGCCGTGACGCGTGATATGACTATCGTGGCATTGACTGGCTATGACGGCGGGGAGTTGGCTGGTTTATTAGGGCCACAGGATGTTGAAATTCGCATCCCTTCTCATCGCAGCGCGCGCATTCAGGAAATGCACATGTTGACGGTAAACTGCTTGTGCGATCTGATTGATAATACGTTATTCCCTCACCAGGACGATTAAGGAGTACAGATGAAGGCCTATAAGCCACTTGCAGTCCTTATTACTGCGTTACTTCTACAAGGTTGTGTTGCTGCTGCAGTTGTGGGTACCGCTGCTGTCGCCACGAAAACTGCGACAGATCCGCGCACAGTCGGTACTCAGGTTGACGATGGCACGCTGGAGCTGAACGTCAGTAGCGCTCTGAACAAAGACGCACAAATCAAGAAAGAAGCACGAATTAATGTCTCTACCTATCAGGGCAAAGTCCTGTTAGTCGGCCAGGCACCAAATACTGAACTCGCAGCCCGAGCCAAACAAATTGCGCTGGGCGTTGATGGCACCACCGAGGTGTACAACGAAATCCGCCAAATGGCGCCAATCGGCCTGGGTACCGCTTCATCAGATACCTGGATTACCACTAAAGTGCGTTCGCAATTGCTGGCAAGCGACCAGGTGAAATCAACCAGTGTGAAAGTCACGACAGAGAATAGCGAAGTGTTCTTGTTAGGTCTGGTGACCGAGCGGGAAGCCAAGGCTGCGGCAGATATTGCCAGCCGGGTTAGTGACGTTAAGCATGTGACGACTGCGTTTACGATTCTGAAGTAATTTCTGCCCTCACCCTAACCCTCTCCCCCAGGAGAGGGAATTTCCCCGCTAAAACCGGCTCAAACAATCCATCGCCACCGCTTTAAACTCCTCAAAATTCTTGCTATCACGCAGCCTCGGCATCGCCCTTTCACGCAGGAAAGTGACAAACAGATCGTAAATCGCCATCGCCTCCTCGTACTCGCTTTTACTGATTGCCAGTAAGAAAATGACGTGTGCTGTTTCATCGCCCCAACTGATGCCCTGCGGCGCAAGCACGGTGTAGACCACGGTTTTATTCGCCATCAGCCCCAATGAGTGCGGAAGCGCGATGCCCTCGCCCAACACGGTACTAACAATCGCTTCGCGTTCGACCACTGACGGATAAAACTCAGCTCCGACAACGCCCTCTTGCTCAAGCTGCTGGCAGAGCGTGCGGAACAACTCCTGCTGTGTCATTGGCTCGTCAATCACCCGGAAATGGCTGGCATCGAAGAATTTATCCAGCATGTACGGGCGCGTTCTGTCCACCAGCACCAGCTTACCCAACTGTTCTAGCTGGTACTCCGTCGGGAACGGGGCGACGACCACGGTAGGCTTTGCTTTATCGGTAACTCTGGCGGTAGAGATAACAAAATCTTCCTCAACGCTTTCGAGCTGTTCGTAGTCGCGTAGCGAAATGATACGTCTGACCTCGATTTGCGGATATTTGCGCAGCAACATCGCCTGAATCATGCGCACCGTGGAATTACCGGTATCGCAAACCAGCAGCACACGCGGGTTACGCTGATAGCCAATGTTGTAGTGGCGCTCCAGCCCGACACCGATATGCAGCACCAGGAAACCAATTTCGTTTTCGCTGATCACAAAAGGCGTGTACTTCCCCCAGCTCGACACCGCCGCCAGCGTCATGTCATACGCCATGGGATAGTGCTGTTTGATGTTGCCAAGCAACGGGTTAGGGATGTTTATCTGATAACGCACGCGGGTGATCATAGTTTTGATATGCGTGAGCAAATCCGCGTGTAACTGCTTATCACTCAGTAGGTTGTAGTTATAGTTGTTGTTGATAAAACTCAGAATATAGTTCACCAGCGCTTCGTCATCGTCGGCACTAATGGCGCTCGGAGCTACTTCTTGTACCTGACGTGAAGCGATATGCACTTGCAGCCACTGTTCTTCAGCTTCAGAGAGCGGTTTACCGGCCAGCGTCTGTAACAACGTGGTGATTTGCCGCGCGGCTTCACGTACCGCTTCGTCGACATCGTCGGCGCTAAACTCCGGCAATGGGTAGCCTTCGCTAATACGACGCACTGCAACAGCACAGTACAAACGAATAAACTGCTCGCCTTCATCCGTCAGCCGGATTCGACAGCGCGTAAAACAGTTGTGTAGTTCCGCTGCCAGTTGTTCTGGCACCCCAGCATTCAATGCTTCTTCGGTTAACAGCGGGTTGTCGCTGTCTTCCTGGCTCAATTGCCAGAGCAGTTCAGTAAGGCAGGCGCGCACCGACATTTCACTACCAAACAACTTCATACCGTGGCGCGGACGAGTTTCAATTACCAGGTTGTAGCGCGCCAGCCATTCACGCACTTCTGCCATATCACTTTGCAACGTCGCGCGGCTCACAAACCACTCGTCGGCCAGGTCTTCGAGTTTTAAAGAGAATGCAGAGGTCAGGAAGCGCGCCACCAGATAATGCACCCGCTCAGGCGAGTTACGCGGAATACGCAACTGGCGCGAAGGCTGCTGCACCAGCGCCTGATAGAGGGCTGTATCGGCAATATTGAGTTGGTAGCCTGCGCCGCGATTCAGAACAAATTGCGCACCATGCCCGGCCATCAGCGCATTTAAGGCGGTAATGTCAGTGCGCACCGTGCGAGTAGAAACAGATAAGCGCCGCGCCAGTTCATCCTGGGGCAGCGTTTCGTTTTGTAGCATCTCAAACAATTGGGCCAGACGTTGGTTCGGGAATCTCACTGCCGTTTCCTTTCGTTAAAAGATACTTTCCATTATGGCTGAGAGTTAACGAATGTGGCGCCCTAACCCTCTCCCCCAGGAGAGGGGACTGTCCGGTATTCTCCCTCTCCCTCAGGGAGAGGGCCGGGGTGAGGGTGGTGTTAGCCAACCAACTTCTTCGTCATCTCCAGCAAGGTACGCACATCTTGCGGACGCGTATTGCCGCTCGCTTTATCAATAATCGAGCTGTAAATATGCGGAATGATTTTGCGGACACCCGCGTCCAGCGCGATCTTGAGGATCTCCTCGTAGTTTTCGAGATCAATACCGCCGGTTGGTTCGAGCCAGAAATCATGCTTCGCACAAGCAGCAGCAACCGCTACAAACTCCTCGCGGCATTCCAGACCACCCATTGGGAAATATTTGATTGAGCTGCCGCCCATATCTTTCAGCAATTTAATCGCGGTTTCGACAGGCACAATGCCGTCCGGTGCGCCCGAACTCAGCGGGCCGGTGGAGATTTTCACCATGCCAACCGTGCCGGTTGGCGAAACCAGGCCATTGACCACGCTTTCGCTTTGCCCAAGCAGCGCACGCGAAGTGCCAACCCCGGTAAACACCTGGTTTACGTGCTGCGGTTGTACCTGACGGGAGATTTCACTGACCATCGCCGACTGGTTCGGATCGCCCGCGCCAAGGCCAACAGACAGTGCATTTTCAATCAATGCCGCATACTCACGCATGTCCGCAACGGCACTAGCAATATCGGGATAGTTTTTGGAAAGTACCCCGACTAAGACATGGCCTTCTGCCGCGTCATAAATCTCTTTAGCGTTCTCTTTCGAACCCGCCAGCACATTCAGGCAAACACGATCACGATAAAAATTCGGGGCTAATTTCATGCCTGTTTCTCCTTGCTGACCAACGCTTTAATGCAGTGATAAACAATTTCTAACTGCTGCGGGCTAACGCTGCGTACATCAGCTTCAATAATGCCTTCGTTGGCTTTGTAGCCACGGAAGAAAATCGCATACTCGCCTTGCTTAAGCGCACTCACCAGTTCACTGGTGCTGGTACCAATCACCGCTTCGTCGAACTTGATTTCCGTACGCGCAATATCACGGCCAGCGGCGTCCCACACCACGCGCGCGCTGATGCCATCAAGGGTGTTGAGGTTGTCGATAAATGGCGACATTTTTTCCACCATTTGCGCCCCGCTCTCTTTAGCCGCCGTTAAATAGTGTTCAATGGCGCAGGTCAAACCGAGGATGCCTTCTTTGCCCACTTTCATGGCACGACCAATGCCGCCGGTTTGCAGTTTCACCCACTCAACATATTGCGCCTTGCCAATCACCAGCCCGCTGGTTGGCCCTTCAATGGCTTTGGCACCGCTATAAATCACCAGATCCGCACCCGCACGGTAGTAGCACTGCAAATCTTCTTCGGCAGCCGCATCAACAATCAGTGGTAAGTTATGTTTGCGGGCTACCACAGCGGCTTGCTCCACACTGAGCATGCTTTTCTGCACTGAGTGGTGCGATTTGATATACAGAATGGCAGCGGTGCGCGGGGAAATCGCCGCAGCGAGTTGATCGGCCGAACATTCGTTGGCGTAACCCGCTTCCACAACTTTGCCACCACCGAGATTGACCATGGTGCCAACCGGTGCGCCGAAGTTCACATTGTGGCCCTTTGGCAGCACGATCTCGTTGTTCTCTAGTGGTGCAGCGTGCAGGTTTTCAATCAGCCAGGCGTTGTCTTTCACCAGTACCGCCGCTACGGACAGTGCGATTCCCGCCGAGGCACAAGAGACAACCGTCGCCCCTTCCACTTCCAGCAGATTTGCGATGTAGTCCCCGGTTTTGTTCACCAGGTCTTTCATCTCAAAATAATGATTCATACCATTAGTGACCGCATCGACCACTTCCGCACGCGGGGTAGAAACACCGAGCGCCGTCATACGGCCAGATGCGTTAATCACTTGTTTTAGATTGTATTTTTCATAAATCGAAGACATGTTCTTCTTCCCCTTGTTCGGTTGTAAACCACTGACCGGCGCGAACGACGGCCAATGCGACCAGCAACTGCTCACCTGCGAGCGTCTGATCTTCGGAATCGGTAAATACTGTCGGCTGGCGGCGTTTGGCAAAGATAGTCAGATCACCATCGAGGCCAACCGTCAAACGCCCTTTATTTGCCAGGCGCAGGCCATCGGCGGCATGAGAGGTAACACAATCAATCACTTGTGGCAGCGACATGCCAATCGAGAGGAATTTTGACATCACCACCGACAGGCTATGTACCGGGCCATTGATGCGGTTGCGGCAGTAAATATCGGAGCTGATGGTATGTGGCAAAATCCCTTTGCTGATGGCGATTTTCGCCACTTCAAAGCTGAAACTCGCGGTGCCGTGGCCGACATCCAGACGCACGCCGCGCGCAATCGCACTGGCAATCGAGGCGCGTAATTCGCCTGCGGGCGTCAGAATGCGGTTAGGTTTGCCATTGTAGCAATGGGTGATGATATCGCCCGTGGTCAGTAAATCGGTGATTTCATCGAGATCCGGCGGGTTGTTGCCAATGTGCACCATCAGCGGCAGATCACCGTTTTCACGCTGGATTTCTTTGGCACGTTGCAGTGGTTTAATGCCGTTGGCCCCCACCACGCTGCTGCTCATACGCGCTTTAATGCCGACGATAAAACCCTCATGGCGCTGTAGCGCATCACGCACCGCAGCTTTGTCGATATTCGCCATGTCTGACAGTTCGTTTTGCGCAATCAACCCAACGCGGGAGATGTTCAGTATCGCGTAAACCTCTGTCACCGCCTTGCGCGTTAACGCGTAAAAGTCGTCAATATCGTCAGCGCCAGTACTTCCGGCATCCACCACGGTTGTCACGCCAGTGTTGATGCCGATGCTGTCGGGTTCGTCGTGATAAATCGGGGATTTTTGGTAGCAGTGAACGTGAGAATCAATCCAGCCTGCGCTGACGTAATACTCGCCGTTGAGCTGGCGTTCTTCCTTTGCCTCGCCGCTGAATTCACCCAGCGCGGCAATTTTTCCATCCTTCAACGCGATGTCGATAACCGTATCGTCCACCAGACACGCATTGCGCAGGATTAAATCAAACATGGTTTTCTCCTTACTGGCGGATGGCGCGTTGCTTATCCGCCCTACGAATGATGTTGTAGGGTGGATAAGCGCAGCGTCATCCACCACTGGGCTACAAAGCAATCGGGAAGAACGCCCCCAGAAGCATCGCACCCAAAATTGCACCACCGGTGATCGGCTTGTTCCACAGGTAAAACAGCAGAGAACCCACCAGCGAACCGATACCGATTGGAATAGATGCGGTCATCGCACTGAGGATAATCAACGGCCCCAGGAAGCGACCGGAGGCATTACCCGCGCCCATCATCACGTCTGCACCGTAGGTGGAATTGCTTTGGTTGATGGTGAATTTACGCGCCAGAATAATCACATAACCAATCGCCACGCCAATCGCCAGCCCCGTCACCAGTGATGCGGCAAAGTTGGCTACCGGGAAGACAATCCCCGCGCCCAGCAACAGAGCTGGCACACCCAGCCCGACACCGGTTTGAATCGCGCCGCCGATATCCAGAATACCGACCAGCGAACCTTCAATAATGCGCGCAAACAGGAAGCTGGCACCGAACGCCGCCACCGCGCCATACACGCCGGTATCAATCCCGGCGCGCAGCATGGAAACAAACGCCACTTCGTTAAATGCGCCGATACCGTACAGGTAGTACATGTGTGTCCCGGCGAACACGCCGGAAGAAAGCAGGCCAACAAAAATTGGGAAAGACCAGTCGGCGTACCAAAAACCTTTATTTTCTTCCATCACAGCTTCCTTATTTTCCGCTCAGCGAGTTGTGAATCAGATCGAGCCAGTTCGGCACG
>Ga0105244_10003755_pt1 | contig 10718 bp, 4 predicted proteins | sample KBSM44metaG_FD_80423 | JGI IMG/M metagenome (GOLD analysis project Ga0105244, IMG submission 80423) | Miscanthus rhizosphere microbial communities from Kellogg Biological Station, Michigan, USA - KBS M4-4 metaG | ecosystem: Host-associated > Plants > Roots > Rhizosphere > Soil | place: Michigan...
CGCGATGACAACACAACCGATGATAATTACGCTCAGCTCCCAGGCCGCCGATGCGCGCTGGGGTGACAAAGCGCTGCTGAGCAGCAACGAAAGTGGCATGACCGTTCACCTGACTGGCGCAGATGCGCTGATGAGCATCCAGCGCGCGGGTCGCAAGCTGGACGGTCAGGGCATTCGTCATGTCGCACTGCAGGGCGAAGGCTGGGATTTGGAAAAGTGCTGGGCATTCTGGCAAGGCTATCGCAGCCCGAAAGGCAAACGTCAGGTCGAGTGGCCGGAATTCAATGAGGCCGATCAGGCAGAGTTTGCGCGTCGTCTGAAGATCGTTGATTGGGTGCGCGATACCATCAACCTGCCGGCGGAAGATCTCAGCCCGGAACAGCTAGCGCACAACGCGGTTGATTTGATCAACGAAGTGGGCGGCAAAGCGGTCAGCTATCGCATCACCAAAGGTGATGACCTGCGCGTACAAGGTTACACCGGCATCCACACCGTGGGGCGCGGTTCAACGCGCGCGCCGGTGCTGCTGGCGCTGGATTTCAATCCAACCGGAGATGAAAATGCACCGGTTTACGCGTGTCTGGTCGGTAAAGGCATCACCTTTGATACCGGCGGTTACAGCCTGAAGCAGAGCGCCTTTATGGACTCAATGAAGTCCGATATGGGCGGTGCGGCAACGCTCACTGGCGCACTGGCGCTGGCGATTTCACGTGGTTTGAATAAGCGCGTGAAACTGTTCCTGTGCTGCGCAGACAACATGGTTAGCGGCAACGCGTTCCGTCTGGGCGACATCATCCGCTATCGTAACGGCAAAACCGTAGAAGTGATGAACACCGATGCGGAAGGGCGTCTGGTGCTGGCTGATGGCCTGATCGATGCCAGCGAACAGAATCCTGAACTGCTGATCGATGCGGCAACGCTGACCGGTGCGGCGAAAACTGCGCTGGGCAATGATTATCATGCGCTGTTTACCTTTGACGATGTGCTGGCGGAATCGCTGCTTGGCAGCGCGACCGGCGAAAATGAAGCCTTCTGGCGTCTGCCGTTGGCTGAGTTCCATCGCAGCCATCTGCCTTCGAACTTTGCCGATCTGAATAACATCGCCAGCCCGTCACACGCGGCGGGTGCCAGCAGCGCGGCGGCGTTCCTGTCGCATTTCGTCAGCAAATATCAGCAAGGCTGGCTGCACATTGACTGCTCCGCGACGTACCGCAAAGGCGCGGTGGATCAGTGGTCCGCCGGTGCGACCGGTTTGGGCGTGCGCACCGTCGCTAACCTGTTACTGAAATAATCCTCATCATGGCAGACGTAAGTCTGCCTATTTTTTTGGAAATCATTACATGAGTAACCGTCTTGAAGAGGTGCTGAAGCTGGCCGCCACTGAGCCTGCGCACCGTCCGGAATTTTTTCAACTGTTGCTGGACGCCGATGTTTGGGTGCCAGGCGAAAGCCCGGCCGAACAGTTTGATGCGACTTCACCGGTCGAATTGCAGCATTGGGAAAAAGAGGGCGGCGGCAGCGTAATTCCGTTCTTTACGTCAGAAGAAGCGATGGGCGAGGCAATCACAGATGAACAGCCTTATCTGCGCATGCCGGTACGTACGCTATTTGAGATCACTCAAGGCGAAACGCTGTTCCTCAATCCGAAACTGCCTGCGGGCAAAGAGTTTTCGCCGGGTGAAATCGCGCATTTGATTGGCGAAGAGGGCAGTGCGCTAAGCCAGCAAACCGTGCTTGAAGGTGGCCAGGCGCTGCTATTGTCCGAAGTGGCCGAACCGCCAGCGCAGATGATTGATTCGCTGACGCAGCTGTTTGCCAAGTACAAGCAGGTGCGCCGTGCTTACATCGCCAGCATTCGTGAAAGTGCCACCGAAGAACCGAACCTGCTGATTGGTATCGAAGCGGATAATGATATTGATGAAATTATTCAGGCGGCTGGCGGCGTCGCGACAGATACGCTTGCTGATGACGCGCCGATTGATATCTGTGAAGTGGTCAATGAAGATCGCGGTGTGAGCCATTTTTTCACTGCCCACATCACGCCGTTCTATGAACGTCGCTGGGGCAGTTTCCTGCGCGATTTCAAAGGCAGTCAGCGGATTATTTGATGTATTGCCTTGTACGCATTAATGCGCACCTTACGATGTAGGGTCGCCATTTATGGCGTTATGCCGATCAGTTAAGCGCCGTATCAAATCACCGCACCTTACGTAGCGGCGCGATTTATCGCGCAATGAATTGCGCCGCTACAATGTGTGCTCTCGGAAATGAGGTTTTTTCATGTCTTAACTGACAACCATTACGCCATGAATGGCGACCTTCTATCACTTCTCAATCGGTAAATCGTCGCGGCTGCCCCATTCGCCCCACGAGCCGTCGTACAGCGTTACATCGCGCACACCGAGCGAGGTGAGCGCCAAAATCACCACCACCGCCGTCACACCCGAACCGCAGCTGGCAATTACCGGCTGATCCAATTTTAAGCCCGCCTTAGCAAACAGATCGCGCAGTTCCGCTGCCGGTTTCAGTTCGCCATTCACCACCAAACTGTTCCACGGCACGTTTAAACTGTGAGGAATATGTCCACGCAGCAGGCCCGGACGCGGTTCATCCACTTCGGCGTTGAAACGGTTTGCCGCGCGCGCATCAACAATCTGCGCGCCGCCTTCGTGGCTGATCAGCAGCACATCGGTCAGACGCTTCACCTGTGCGCCATCATAAACGGCTTCGAATTCGGCTTCTGGCAGGTTAACCGGTCCGGTAGCAACATCGAAACCGGCGGCTTTCCAGCCCTGTAATCCGCCGGCCAGAATTGACACATTTTCACAACCGAAGGCGCGCAGCATCCACCACGCGCGTGGTGCAGAGAATAGGTTGCCTTCGTCATACACCACCAAATGTTTATCCTGGCTGATGCCCAACTCACGCATTGCCACGGCAAAGGACTCGGCGCGCGGCATCATATGGGGATAAGGACTCGTATGATCGGACAATGCTTCGATGTTGAAGAACGGGGCATTCGGTAGATGACCGGCCAGATACTCAGCCTGAATATCACGCACGGCTTCCTGACCTGGCGGTAACATGCGGGCATCAAGCACCTGCAACGTTTCCTCGTTGTAATGTTCTTTCAACCAATCAGCGGACACAAATATGGCTGTCATAGCAACCTCTTCTCAGCAAACGGGAAAAGACCAGTCTCCGGGAATGTGAACGCTATCTCAAGGGCATGATTGCTAAAGTTGTCGAAAATGCGCAGCATTACTCTTTCTTAACTTCTGGGACTGGTGAGGGATTTACCATGGCAAAACGTTTTAACCGGCTGCTGCTCAACGCGCTGATCGGGGGAGTATTACTGGGTGGCGGAACGTCGGCGATTCATGCGGCGGAAACGACAGCCGCAACAGCAACGCAGCAATCACTCTCCGTTATCGATCTCTCCGAACTGCAACTTGAGGGCGCCGCCGCGCTGGTATTGACCTTTAACACGCCGCTCGATAGCCAGCAGGATTTCGCGGCACATCTGCAGATTATTGATGAGAAAAGCGGCAAGGTGGATGGTGGCTGGGAGCTAGCGCAAAACGGTAAAGCGCTGCGTTTTCGACATCCGGAACCGTCGCGCAAGTTGACGATTAATGTTGATGCCGGGCTTAAAGCGGCTGATGGCAGTCCCTTATCCAAATCGTTTAGCCAAACGATCACCACGAGTGATATTCAGCCAATGGTTGGCTTTGCCAGCCGCGGTTCGCTGCTGCCGCTGCGCCTGACGCAAGGTTTACCGGTGCTGGCGCTGAATGTAGATACGGTTGATGTCGATTTTTTCCGGGTAAAAAGCGCTTCGCTGGCCGATTTCCTGGCCCAATGGAATTACGGCAACAACATGTCGTATTGGGAATCGCGCGATCTGCTGAAAAATGCCGATCTGGTTTATGGCGGACGTTTTGATCTCAACCCCGCGCGCAATACGCGTGAGAAAATGCAGTTGCCGCTTGGTGATGTGGATGCGCTGAAACAGCCAGGCGTTTACCTGGCGGTGATGAAACAGGCCGGTACTTACAACTACACGCAACCGGCGACACTGTTCACATTTAGCGACATCGGTCTGTCGCTGCACCAATTCCCCGATCAACTGGAACTGTTTGCCCAAAGCCTGGCCAGCGGCGCACCGCTGGATGACGTCAGCGTGCAGCTATTAGATGAAAAGGGTAAACAACTTGCTCGCGGTAGCAGTGACAGTAACGGCCATTTGCGCTTACCGGCGAATGCCAAAGGCAAGCTGTTGCTGGCAACACAAAAAGGGCAAACCTCGCTGATCGATCTTAACCGTCCGGCGTTGGATTTGGCTGAGTTTCCGATTGATGGCCCACAAGGCTACGACAAACAGTTCTTCGTATTTGGTCCACGCGATCTCTATCGTCCAGGTGAAACGGTGATCGTCAACGCGCTGCTGCGTGATGCCGATGGCAAACCCTTGCCGTCGCAGCCAGTGAAAGCTGAAGTTGTGCAGCCGAATGGCGAAGTGTCGCAAACCTTTGTCTGGCAGCCAGAAAACGGCGTCTATCAACATCGCTTCGCGTTGCCCGCTTCTGCCATGACCGGCGAATGGACGCTGCGCATTAACAGCGGTGACAACCAGCCGCGCAACTGGTCGTTCCATGTGGAAGATTTCCTGCCGGAACGTATGGCGCTGGCACTAAATAATAGTGCGCAACCGGTGGCGCCGGATGACGACGTGACTTTTGCGGTGGAAGGCCGCTATTTGTACGGCGCACCTGCCGCGGGCAACGAACTGCAAGGGCAACTGTTCCTGCGCCCGGCGCGTGAAGCGGTGGCTGCGCTGCCAGGCTATCAATTCGGCGACATTACTGAAGAACTCAAACGCACGCTGGATGATGTGGATGAGAAGCTGGATCAGAGCGGTAAAGTGCAGCTCAAGGTTGAGAGCAGCTGGAAAGAGAGCCATTCACCGCTCAATCTGATTCTGCAAGCCAGCCTGCTGGAAACCGGCGGCCGGCCGGTGACGCGCCGCGCAACTCAGGCAATTTGGCCGGCGCCGGCGTTGCCTGGCATCCGTCCGCTGTTTAACAGTGAATCAGTGTATGACTATCGCACCGATCGTTATCACGATGAGCCGACCGTAGCGGAAAACAGCCTTGCTGAATTCGACGTGATATACGCCAACCCACAGGGTGAGAAGCTGGAGGCGCAGGATCTTGATGTACGCCTGATTCACGAACGCCGCGACTATTACTGGAGCTTCTCCGACAGCGAAGGCTGGCAGTCGCGCTACGATCAAAAGGATCTGCAGGAAGAGGAGCAACGTATCAACATTGCTGCCGGCGGCAGCCAGAGAGTGAGCTTCCCGGTGGAGTGGGGCACGTATCGACTGGAAGTGCATGCTGGCGACAACATCATTAGCAGCGTGCGATTCCAGGCGGGATATTGGTGGCAGGACAACACCAACGGCACCGGCGCGCTGCGTCCGGATCAGGTCAAACTGAAAATAGATAAAACCGCCTATCAAGTGGGTGACACCGCACATGTACAGGTTGAATCACCTGCCGCAGGTAAAGGCTATCTGCTGGTGGAATCCAGCAGCGGCACATTGTGGTGGCAACCGCTGGATGTTCCGGCGGGCGGCGCAACCATTGATGTGCCAATTAGTGACAGCTGGAAGCGACACGATCTCTATCTCAGCGCCATCGTGGTGCGCGACGGTGACAAAGCCAGCGGCGTCACGCCCAAACGCGCGGTGGGCCTGCTGCATCTGCCGATGGCGACCGAAGCGCGCCGCCTCAGCTTAGCGCTCGACGCGCCGGATAAAATCCGCCCTGAGCAGACATTAAAAGTGAAGGTGAAAGCCAGCCGTGAAGGGAACGCATTGCCGCAGCAGGTTCAGGTACTGCTGTCGGCGGTGGACAGCGGCGTGCTTAACATCACTGACTATAAAACCCCTAATCCGTGGGAAGCGTTTTTTGGCCGCAAGCGCTACAACGCCGATCAATACGATGTATTTGGTCAACTGATTGACGGCGGTGGCAAGCTGGCCGCGCTGCGCTTTGGTGGTGACGGCGACGATGCGGATGCCTTGTCGCGCGGCGGTAAAAAGCCGGTCACCGACGTGCAGATCGTGGCGCAACAGTTGCAGCCCGTGACGCTGGATGCCAATGGTGAAGGCACGCTGGAGCTGCCAATTCCGGCCTTTAATGGCGAGTTGCGTTTGATGGCACAGGTATGGAGCGACGACAGTTTCGGATCGGCCGATCGTAAGCTGGTGGTTGCCGCACCTTTGATCAGCGAACTGGCAACGCCGCGCTTCCTTGCCAGTGGCGATCAATCCACACTGGCGCTGGATCTCACCAATCTCACCGATCAACCGCAAACGCTAAAAATCAATGTCACCGCCAGCGGGCAGATTGCCCTTAACGGCCAAATCCCCGCCAGTGTGCAGCTGGCGAAAGGCGCGCGTACTACGTTGCAGATTCCGGTTAAAGCGCAGGGCGGCTTTGGCGAAGGCGATGTGCAGGTGACTGTTTCCGGCATGAGTTTGCCGGGCGAAACACTGGCACCGAGCGAGCGCAAATGGAAAATTGGCGTGCGTCCGGCTTATCCGGCACAAACGCTGAGCTTCGATAACGTGATGCAAACCGGGCAGAACTGGCAGGTGATGGCGAGTGCCTTTAATGGTTTGCAGCCGGATACTTTGAGCGGTCAACTGTCGCTCAGCAATCGTCCACCGCTGAATATCGCAAGCTTCATCAGCTCACTGTATGCCTATCCTTACGGCTGCCTTGAGCAGACCACCAGCGGCATTTGGCCATCGGTGTTCACCAACCATGCGCAGCTGACGGCGATGGGCATCAAAACCAGCAATGATGAAGCACGTCGTGCTTCGATTGATACCGGCATCGCACGTCTTGCCGGCATGCAACGCGGCAACGGCAGCTTTGGTTTGTGGAGCAAAGAGAGTCAGGAAGAGTTCTGGCTCACCGCTTACGTCACTGATTTCCTGCTGCGCGCCAGCGAAGCCGGGTACAGCGTGCCGGATGGCGTGATTACCCGCGCCGACGAACGTCTGCTGCGTTACCTGCAGGATCCGACGCAGATCGAAACCAGCTGGAGCAGCGATGCCGATGCTTTGCGTTTCAGCGTGCAGGCCTACGCCGGAATGGTGCTGGCGCGTCAGCAGCAGGCCCCGCTGGGTGCGTTGCGTGCGCTGTATGAAAAACGCGAACAGGCAAAATCGGGCCTTGCGCTGGTACAGCTTGGTGTTGCACTGAAGTTGATGGGCGATCAGCAGCGTGCGCAACTGGCGCTGGCGCAAGGCATTGGTCTGGAACGTAAACCTAACAGCTGGCTCGGTGATTACGGCAGCCCGGTGCGCGATCGTGCGCTGATTCTGTCGCTGTTAACTGAAAACCAGTTGCTGCCAGAGATGCAAGGTTCGCTGTTGATTGAGTTGGCGAAAGCGGTACAGGGTCAGCGCTGGTTCTCCACCCAGGAAAACAACGCGTTGTTCCTTGCTGCCCGCACTTTGCAGCAGCACAAAGGCGAAATCTGGCAGGCCACACTACAAGGCAAAGCGGAGCCACTCAGCAGCGACCAACCTTTGAATCTCAGCATCAGTGAAGATCAGCTGCGACAAGGCGTGTCGGTGAAAAGCAACAACGCGTCGCCGCTTTACGGCACGCTGAATGTGGTGGGCTATCCGCGCACCGCACCGTCGCCGATGAGCAACGTTCTGCAGATCACTCGTGAATACTTCACGCTGGATGGTAAGCCAGCGGATCTCACCCACCTGAAAAGTGGCGAACTGCTGGTGGTGCGGCTCAAAGTCGCAGCCAGCGAGCGCGTCAGTGATGCGTTGGTCGTGGATCTGCTGCCTGCCGGACTGGAGCTGGAAAACCAGAACCTGAGCGACAGCAGCGCCAGCTTGGGTGACAGTGCCGATGCGCTGAAAGAGAGCATGATGGATATGCAGCAAGCCAACATTAAGCATATCGAATTCCGTGACGATCGTTTTGTCGCCGCGCTGGCGCTCGATGGCTACACGCCGGGCACGCTGTTGTATCTGGCGCGCGCGGTTACGCCGGGCAGCTATCGCCTGCCTCCGCCGCAGGTGGAATCAATGTATGTGCCGGAATGGCGCGCGATTGGCAGCACGCCGGAAAAACTCAATGTGCGTTAAGTATTGATGTCTGGAAGTAACCGACTAAAGCGGTGGCGCTGGCTACCGCTTTTTTTACTGGCGCTGCTGGTCGCGTTGTGGCTGCTGGATCGACTCACGCCATTGCCGCTGCACGACGTGCAACCGGCGCGCGTCGTGGTGGCCGAAGACGGCACGCCGCTGTGGCGTTTTGCTGACAAACAGGGCGTGTGGCGTTATCCGGTAGCACTGGACGATGTGTCGCCCGCCTACATTGAGGCGCTACTGACCTACGAAGATCGCTGGTTCTGGCATCATCCCGGCATCAATCCCATGGCGATTGTGCGCGCAGTGGGGCAAAACGTGCTGCATCACGGCGTGGTGTCCGGCGGCAGCACGCTCACTATGCAGGTGGCGCGTCTTATTGATCCGCAACCGCGCACCCTGCGCGGCAAAGTGGTGCAGGCGTGGCGCGCGCTACAGCTGGAATATCATCTCTCTAAACGCGACATCCTTACGCTGTATCTCAATCGCGCCCCTTTTGGCGGCACGGTTGAGGGTGTTGGCGCAGCGAGCTGGATGTGGCTGGGGAAACCGCCTTCACAGCTCACCAAAGGTGAGGCAGCACTACTGGCGGTGCTGCCTCAGGCGCCGAGCCGCTTGCGTCCTGACCGCTGGCCGCAACGCGCCGAAGTCGCACGCAATAAAGTGCTGGATCGCCTCGCGGAATATCACGTCTGGTCAGCGCAGGATGTCGCAGATATCAAACAAGAAGCGGTGTGGCTGCCGCCGCGTCAGATGCCGCAACGTGCGCCGCTGCTGGCCCGCCGCTTGTTGTCGCTGTCGCCCGACAACAAAATCACCTCAACGATAGATGTGTCGCTACAGCGCGAACTCGAGAATCTGGCTGCGTCGCTGAAAAGCAACCTGCCGCCGCGAACCTCGCTGGCGCTGCTGGTGGTGGATCATCAAAACATGAAAGTGCGCGGCTATGTCGGATCGGTGGATTTCAATGACGACAGCCGTTTTGGTCACGTCGATATGATATCAAGCGTGCGATCGCCGGGATCGGTGTTGAAGCCCTTTGTCTATGGTATGGCGCTGGATGATGGGCTCATTCATGGCGAATCGCTGTTGCAGGATGTGCCGCGTCGATTCGGCGACTATCGTCCCGGTAACTTTGATTCGGGCTTTCACGGGCCGGTGAGCGCCAGTGATGCGCTGGAGCGGTCGCTCAATTTACCTGCTGTACAATTGCTGGATGCGCTGGGGCCAAAAAACATCGCCGCGCGATTACGTAATGTGGGGTTGAATCTGCGCTTTCCTGCAGGGGCGGAGCCGAATCTTTCGTTGGTGCTGGGTGGCACCGGCGCGCGTATGGACGAGATTATGGCTGCCTACAGCGCTTTTGCCCGGCACGGTAACGCGGCGCAGTTACGCTGGCTGACGACACAACCCTTGCAAGAAAGACCGCTATTGTCGCCGGGCGCGGCATGGATTGTACGGCGCATTCTGGCAGGCGCGGCACAACCCTCGGCCAGCGGTGCGGTGGCAGACGTAGTGCCGCTGGCGTGGAAAACCGGTACCAGCTATGGCTATCGCGATGCATGGACGATAGGTATCACCCCGCGCTATCTGATTGGCGTATGGGTAGGACGGCCTGATGCAACGCCCGTCGCCGGTCAGTTTGGTTTTGCCTCGGCGGTGCCGGTGATGAATCAGGTCAATAATCTGCTGGCGGGGCATATGCCGGTGAACGGTGCGCCGCGCGATCCGCGCCCGTCATCGGTCAGCGCCATGAGCATCTGCTGGCCTGGCGGACAGCCGTTACCCTTCGGCGACGAGAACTGTCGCCAGCGTCGTCAGAGTTGGGTATTGAATCAAACGGTGCCACCCACGCTGCTGGCGTCGGGGCAGGAGAGCGTCAATGGCTTACGCCAGCGCTACTGGCAAAACAGCCGGGGATTGCGTGTGGCGGCAGATTGCCCGGATGCACAAAGCCGCGAGCGCCTGATGTGGCCGCTGCCACTTGAACCCTGGCTGCCGGATGCGGAACGGCGTGCCCAGCGCTTGCCGCCGATCGATCCCACTTGTCCGCCACTCAATCAGGGCAATGCGCCGCCCATGGTGATTACCGGTGTGATCAATGGTCAACGCGTACAGCCGTTGCCGGGCAAAGTGGTGCTGGTGATGTCGGTAGCCGTGCAGGGCGGGCAAGGTGAGCAGCGCTGGTGGTTTTTAAACGGGCAACCGCTTGAGCGTAACGCGAGCAACAAGAGTGCGGCGCTGGTACTGGATGAGCCGGGAAGTTATCAGTTGGTGGTGATGGATGAAGCGGGGCAGCTGTCGTCGGTGGCCTTTACCCGCGGTTGAGCACATGGATATGGCATACTTTTTGCCTGCGTGCCCCGACAAAAATCAATTATTTTCAATAATTCCACCAATCGCCAATAGGCAACGCGCCATGATGTCCCTATAATCGGCGCGTTTTCTTACCGGGAGGAGCTCCCGGATTCTTCAGGATGCTAACTAGAGGTCAACATGGCAATCGAACGTACTTTCTCAATCGTGA
>Ga0105244_10003764_pt1 | contig 10710 bp, 11 predicted proteins | sample KBSM44metaG_FD_80423 | JGI IMG/M metagenome (GOLD analysis project Ga0105244, IMG submission 80423) | Miscanthus rhizosphere microbial communities from Kellogg Biological Station, Michigan, USA - KBS M4-4 metaG | ecosystem: Host-associated > Plants > Roots > Rhizosphere > Soil | place...
AATTTCGTGATATTACCCATTAAACGAATATACCTGCAACTGAATAATAGTGATAATGAAAAAGAATATTTGAAGCAGCCTGATGATCGATCCCGGGCCTAAATATCATCGAAATAGACGGAAGGGCAGATTGCTCTGCCCTCCCATTCACATATTAATGATTCCTGCACATGTTTTTCAAAATCTGAAAATGGAGGCACCTATGTTAACTGTCTGCTCCCCATTATTTGGATTTAAGGAGATCAGCAAGTGCCTTATCCAGCGAAGGATAAGTGAACGTAAAACCTGCCTTTTCGATTCTGTCGGGAATGACCCAGCGGCTCTTGAGTACCAGTTCCGTTTCCGTACGGATAAATATAGCTCCAAGCTCAAGCATCCAGCGCGGGGACGGAAGTCCGATACGTGCCCCCATCTGCTTTCTAAGGCTTGCCATGAGTTCCCGATTAGTCACTGGATGAGGGGATGAAGCATTATAGACCCCTTCCAGATCCGGATGCTCCTGTACAAATATCACCATGCGGAACAGGTCCTCCATATGAATCCAGCTAAATTTTTGGGTTCCTGCTCCCTGGGCTCCACCCAGGCCAAATCGAACCAGATTCGTCAGTGGTTCCATCACCCCACCTTCCCCAAGCACAATCGCAATGCGTAGTGCAATTTGACGTGTAGATGGTAGCTTGAATCCGAAGAATGCCTGCTCCCAAGCCTTGGCAACCTCCACAGAGAAACCCGAACCAATCTCTCCATCTTGTTCCGTCATTGGACGATCTTCCGCATGTCTATAGATGGTAGCCGTACTGGAGTTAATCCACAATTCAGGCGGATGCACACAAGCCAATACCGCTTCCCCAAGAATGTTTGTGGTTTCTGTTCTGGAATCCATAATGATTTTACGATTCTCGTCTGTGTAACGGCAATTGACCGATTTACCAGCCAGATTAATCAGCATCTCCGCGCCTTCAAGTGCTTCAATGATGGCTGTTCGATCTTCCCAGGCGATGTGTCCAGACTGGCGTGAGATCACCAGCACATCGTATCCCAGCTTTTTAAACCGGACTGTAAAATCTTGACCAACAAATCCCGTTCCACCAGCAAGTACAACCTTTTTCACGGTATCCCCTCATTTCAGCAGATGCATCATGCCATCTACGCATTGCATTCATATCAGACTAAACAACGTAGCAGACCGTTTCGTTTGATATGGATTCCATTTCCGTGTAGAGAGACGCCCATCGACGTTTAAAAAGTTCAATTTCATTCAAATCGCTCGCTCAGCCTGCTTCTTGCACGCCAATCGCTGTATATAACCGACTTCGCTCTTCGTTCGCCCAAGCATTCGTTGCATCCTGCTCTAGTCGAACCTGTAGTTCGTCATGAAAATCATGAATCATATACCCTTCGGGGAGTTCACCCAATATGGATGCAAAATCATACTCAGGCAAAGTTCGCCGCCCTTCGCCAATTTCTTTTAGCCAATTCATCCAGTCTTGCAGTGCAAGCACACCTTCCTGCCACAACTCAGCCTGCAGACCAAGCACATCCTGCAACTGCTCATAGGCAAGTACATCCGTAAATTTGCGACAAGCCTTGACCCCCAGTTCGTACAATTCAATCGCTGCACGACGAATATCATGCGTTAACCCTATCTCAAGACCTTCCAGGTAATCCTGAACCTGAATATGCTGACCATCATCATACAGTAAAGGCGCATGGGCGAGCATGCGAATAATGTCTTGTAAATCGTTCGTTGAAATCATGTTCTGCTCCTTCAGAGCAGGTAATTGATATGCTGTAATGATCATTCACTCCTGTTTCGGTCATCTATTGTTGACCTATAGTATAACATGCTTTTCTTCGTTGAATCTGGGATATAGAAACAGAACCCTCTTGACAAACAGAGGAAGAAACGAGGTTCTCACACACTGCGCTTGACTATATACTACATATTGTAGTAGTTTATACTTACTACGTAGTGTAGTAATAAAATTATCGTTATGGACGCATAACGTTGTAAAGGAGTGCTTCTTTGGTGCACCAAACTCAAAAATGGTCCGAAACCGAGCTGGAACTGATGGAGGTGATCTGGTCTTGTACTCCTCCGGTCACTTCTTCCGAACTGTTAGACATGTTTAATGAAAAGGGAAAAGCGTGGAAGGCACAGACCATTTCCACTTTCCTATCCAGACTGGTGGATAAAGGGGCGCTCACTGTCACGAGACAGGGTCGAACCAACTATTATGAGCCTCTTTTACAGCCAGAAGACTACAAACTTCAGAAAACCAAGACAGTACTCGATGGCCTCTATCAAGGCTCTGTTAAAAATCTGGTTTCAGCCATGTATGACGGGGATAAGCTTTCAGAGAAAGACATTGCCGAACTAAAACAATGGCTGTCGGAAAAGTAGGTGGCGCGCATGAATCTCTTTATTGATCTGCTGATAACGTTGACGGTGGCTGGAAGCATTGCCGCTGCTTGCATTCTTGCCTTGCGCCTTCTGCCGGTACATCTTTTCCCCGCTTCCTGGCGTTACGGGCTGAGTAAAATGGCTTTCGCCTTTTATGTACTGCCCCTATCGTTCGGAATAACATGGTTCTCCAGTCTTTTTCATCATGCTTCAAACCGAAACCTTGAACAATCTAACTTTTTGAACGGTATGCTTGAAGGAGCGCTTCCCCCAGAATGGACGATATCTTCTACGGCGGCGTATGTTTTGCTCAGTGCTTGGGGAGTAGGCGTTCTCGGTTATACGACGTGGCAGATCTATTGTTATTACAGATTCATCCATGCGTTGAAACGTACACAGTCAGATGTGAATGAAAATAGTGAGGCCGCCTTACTGCTCCCCATGATCAAAGAAAAGTTAGGTATTCGGCAGCATGTCAACCTGGCATATAGTCCAATGTTACGAAGTCCCGTGCTGGTCGGATTAACGAAACCTACGATTTATTTGCCTCAAGCGGGTACAGCTCACTTGAATATGGGTCTTGTTTATCACCATGAATTAACTCACCTTAAACATAAAGATTTGTGGGTCAAGGCACTCACTCTAGCGGTCAGCGCTTTGCACTGGTTCAATCCTCTCGTTTACCTCCTTCGCCAAGAGATTCACACCTGGAGTGAATTTTCTTGTGATGAAAAGGTTGTCCAGAAGATGTCCATCGAAGATCGCAAACGTTATGGCGAAACCATTTTAAATGTCACCGCAGGGGCGCGAAACTTGCCTGTGCAATTTTGCTCATCCCTTTCAGGGGAGGGAAAACAATTAAAAAGGAGACTTACGATGATGTTTGATGTCAAAAAAATGAAAAAGAAACATTGGATCATAACAATTTCATCCGTTTGTTTAATTGCTGTAGCAAGTACGTCTACAGCTGTATGGGCATCGAGCCATACGCCCAAAGTAGAGCGTGGAGCCACTGAAGCTATAATTGTACCTGACAACTCCAGAGAGACTGCCAGTCGAGCCACCGAACCTAGTGCTTCTACACCTCGAGATGAAGTCTCTGAAGCCGTAATTGTACCTGACAGCTCCAGAGAGGCTACCGTTCCAGCGGCTGCTTCCAGAACCACTTCTCCTCGGGATGAGGTGTCTGAGGCTACAATTGCACCTGACAACTCCAGAGAGGCTACTGTTCCAGCGGCTGCATCCAGAGCCACTTCTCCTCGGGATGAGGTCTCTGAGGCTACAATTGCACCTGACAATTCCAGAGAGGCTACTGTTCCAGCGGCTGCATCCAGAACCACTTCTCCTCGAGATAAGGTCTCTGAGGCTGTCATTGCACCTGACAACTCCAGAGCAGCTGCCGAGTCCAGAGCAACTGAGCTTAGAGCTGCTTCTAGCGATTCTGCAAAAAAATGAGTCTTGTCCACCCAAGTTTAATGTAGTGTTCACCATAAAAAATGGAAAACAGGACGAAGCATTTTTATTCCTTCCGCTTCGTCCTGTTTCTCGTTTGACTATAAAAACGCCTTCACAGTGCCAAAATATTCACGAATCATATTAATCGGCTTCAAGTACCCCGGTGAAGGAGCGGATATACCGTATTCTGCAGCGTATCCGTTTTTGGCCGCAATATATTTCGACCTGAACATGTGGTAATCACTTGTGACAATCATAATTTTGGGATGTTCCAGCCCGGAAGCAAGAATGATTTTTTTAGAAAAAGCCAAATTTTCCTGCGTACTTGTCGAGCGATCCTCCATGATGATCTGAGCAGGGGCAATGCCCTGATCCACCAGGTAATTTTTCATCGCAAGGGCTTCAGGAATGGATTCACCTGGCCCCTGTCCGCCAGATACAATGACTGGAGTCTGCGGGTGAGTGCGAATATAATCCAAGCTGGCATCCAACCTTTGTTTCAAGGTCAGTGACAATTCGGTGCCCTTGATGCCCGACCCAAGTATGATGACATAGTCCGCTCGCTCCTCTTCCTTTGAACCAAGCTGGGTAAATACCAGAGCTTCAATAATGATAAAGGAGACGGCGCCAATGCCGAAAACGACCAACAACCCGCGTTTCAGCCAGATGTGTTTCTCGTAATCAATCCGTCTTAATATGATAAAGGTTGCCGCGAGGAGAGTAAAAAATTTCACGGCAAAGTTCCAGCCCCAAAAGATCAGAAAGAAAACCAAACACGCCAGCAGGATCAGATCCAAAATATATCCTTTCTCCCGTAAAAATTTCTGTATCAGTACAGCAACACTCCTTCCCATACATAGACATCCACACTTGTTATATTATGCCCTTACAATCGTGAGCTTGGGCCAGTGCTGTTGCCAATTCTTTTTGCACACACGTTCGTTATAGTAGGCCGCGTCCATAAACGCCGGGCTTTTGCGCACAACTAACGCATACAGATCCTCCAGTCCATAAGGGGCACATATCCTGATTTGATCGTCAGATTGTAGTTGTACACCGATGGCTGTTACTTGCTCAGGCCAAAAGCGCAGTGCATCTTCAGTCGAGTGATACGGCATGTCTCCGTTACGCAGGTGCATCCTGGCCTGATTTTTAACCGACCACTTCGTGTTACCTGTTGCAGTACACAGCTCCTGCTCCAGTTCGTAATCCCGTTCCTCTCGAAGATCGGCAGCATTAAAATAAACAACATCAATATCGCTATGCAGCTCCCGTCTGGTAAATCCATGAAGATCATCCCATATGTAATTACGAATATAACCCGCACCGATGTAACAATCGGGCAACTCTAGCGAACGTACAATCCGCAGATCCTGCATGATCTGCTCATGTTGTCGCAACGTTTGCACAAGTCGTTCTTCATATTGCACAGCAAATCCTCCTTGACCTACTCGAATCCGATATCTTCATTCCAGCTTGGCCGTCCGTCGTTCTTAGGGGTGGATGAGACTACTGTTTTTTAATATAACATGTTTCGAACCCTGGAATAAAATAAACAACTCCCCTCAAGCTGTCATTTTCATGTACATCCAAAACGAATGCACGCCTGAAAATCACGATTCCTGAGCGGAGTTATGATGTCATATTGATCGATGATCATTGGTGAAGATAATTAACGCTTACGGTCCAGATATTCAATACTTATTAGAGGGCTATTTAATCGGTATCCAGATTTGAGGCGCATGTTTCATGCCGCGGTAGACTTCCAGTTCAGGCAGCCAGGCATGTTCGTATGCATTTGAAGGGAACCATTCACCTACAATACGTTTCCACAGCTTTTGTATTCCCTGAGGCATCGGTTCCTCAACCTCGAAAACCACCCATTTACTCGCGGGGAACGTGAACGTAGATAGCCCTTCCGGTTGCTCCCCTTCATACGTTGTTGCAATCCAGTACTCCATCTGCTTGTCCTCGATCTCGCCCTGATCTACACACACCCCTAGCAAACCCGGGATAACCCCGTTATTCAATGCAGCTATCCGATCCTCTACGCCGCTGTGATACGCTTCCTCCCACATATTAGGAATCCCCTGCAAATGCTGCCCATCCACATATGAAAAGCGTTGTTTGATGCCTGCGATGGAAAATGCCTCTTGTTCGACAATATGATGTTTCATTGGCTCTGCTCCTTGTAAACTGACTTGAATAACGAGTCGATTATACGACTGGACTGAGGCACCGGACTTTCGGGTTTCGCTTGGCGATATTCCATGTTGTCTGCGGTAAGCCTTGGTGAACGATTCAGGCGTATCATAGCCATACTTGAAGGCCAAATCCATAATTTTGGGATCTCCCTGCAACAGTTCATTGGCCGCCAGGGTTAATCTTCTGCGCCGGATGTACTCCGCCACGGTAACGTCGGTCATTAAACCAAAGATACGTTGAAAATGAAATGCCGACATATGCGCATGCGCCGCAATCTGATCCGTCGTCATAGGCTCCAGTAAATGCTCTTCTATATATTGAATCGACTTCTGTATGGCTTCAATCCATTTCATGTACTGTATCACTCCTTGCTTATCATGATACACGAAGAAGGGTAGAGAAGCCTGTCATTTTGTGCTTTCTTTTGACCGATGTCTTCCTACCCTATCCCCACACACCAATCAGGAGAATGCCGCCAAAAATAACGATGGAACAGAGAATCCGTTTCATTCCCTGCTGTTCTTTTAATAACCAAATCCCGAGAAAAGCCGCAAATACCGTACCCACTTCCCGAAGCGGGCCCAATCTGGCCATCGGAGCCTGTTCCAGTGCAAATAGAAAGAGCAGATATGATCCCGGATTCAGCAAAGCCCCAAGCAAAATCGTCGAACGATTGACCTTCCATTCCTGACGCAAGCCAGCTGAAGCGAGCAGCGCTGGCGTTAATCCAGCCACAAAACCAATATTCGTAACCTCAAGCAACGCCAAGGGCGAAATATGTTGCAGATTTAATTTGTCCACAAATACATAACTCGTCGTACATAAACCCACACACAAGGCCATCAGAACTGGCTTCGCCCCCTTCATTTCAGAGCCTGCTTGTCCCTTCCTGCTCCCCACACCGCTAAGAACGATGAAACCAACAATCATACAGGCAATGCCTAACCATCCGAATCCCGACAACCTTTCTCCTAGAAAAGCAACCCCGATCAACGGCACCAGCAACGTACTCGTGCCCCGCATAATCGGATAGATCTGAGACAGATCACCAAGCTCATACGTCTGAGACAACAGCCAGGAGTATAACGCCTGAAGTGCCATCGACACGATCAACAGCGCATAAGCTGACACGGGTAACGACTCGCGGGACAATTCCACCACCAGCACAGGCAGCAGCAATACGGTGGGAATCATCATAATCGACCATAGAAAAACACTTTTGTTCAAACTTCGTTTTGTAAACATACTCCAGACGGCATGTGCCATTCCTGAAGCAAGCACCAGAATTAACGGTAAAATCATGCTGTATACGTCCCTCTCTGTTTTCCTTGCTTATTTGCTTATCTCTTTCTATTTCCCTTGCCACGCTATAGTACACTCTAGAATACCTTACGTCGCGGTCTCCGGTTGATGCTCCGGCTGTTCATTCACCACCGATCCATCCTCCAGACGAAGCCAGGTATCAAACTCCCGCTCACCTTCACGCATCTGAATGACACGTCCTCCGCGTAGCATACCTTCCCTTCCGTAGGTACTATGACCACTCGAACGCCCGTAACAAAGACGTATCCCTTGATACCGGCCGTGAAAATCATTCACATGGTCGTGTCCGCAGAACGTACCCATTACATCCCCCATCTCCAGCAGTGCAGCAAACAAACCCGAATTGACTTGCGCACAGCAGACAGGTTCATATTTGTTGCCATAGCAAACTCGACTGTCCCACATCAGTTGATATTCCGGAATCGGGATATGGAAAAACGCCAAGGCTGGTAGCTTATCCCCCGGGCTGCGGCCGGGATTGACGCGTGTGGATTCATCCATCAGCCATCGGAGCTGACTCTGCTGAATCCAACCATAACCGGGGATCGATTCCACGGTCGAATAACTCCCGGAATCGAGCAGATACAACACGGCTGCCGGAAGTCCATTCGCCCCGGCAATCTCCAGCGTGTAATTGCCCAATCCTGCAATATCACGCGGACCGGCTTCCGTCACACTATGCGCATGCTCCTGAACTACACACATGAGCTCTGCTGGAGTGATTCGTTGCTCGGCATCATGATTGCCAAACACAAAAGCCCACGGAATCCCACACGCCTCCACAGCCGAGACAGCATCGCGAAAAGCCTGCTCCGGATGCTCGCACGCCTGATTTCCCGAATCGACAGGCCCGGTGTAGATCACATCTCCTGTGAAAATAACCAGATCCGGCTGTTCCAGTTCGATGATCGATTGCATCATCTGCCGGCTTCGCAGATCTTCAGGCCGCCCGTCTTTCCAGTGTATATCGGTAAATTGTACGATGGTAAAGGTTCCATTTTCACGAAAAGCAAGCGGTCGTTTCACTGTGTTGTCCTCCCGAATACCACATGAATACGCATTGAATGCGAGCATTCATGCAGTTTGATCTATTGGTTATATGTATTGCTGATTAGTGCTTGAAATAACTCTTGAAACAACTCGTGTTCAATCCTCTTTTAAAATGTGGTTTATTGTGGTTTTTAGTTGTTTCATATGATAATATCGCCACATCTATCCTCTGTCAACTCATCTCTTGATATCTAACAACCATATCTACCGAATGAAATTGACAAGTGATTTTCATCAACTTAAACTGTTAAAAACAACAACAATCCACACAAAGGCCAAACTTCTATAAAAGAACGTAACGGAGGCGGAATTTGAATGTCGTTAACATATGAGGAGCGAAAACAGACGATCCTTGCCCAGCTTGCCACACAAGGCAAAGTTCAGGTACAAACGTTGGCTCAGCTATTTCAGGTATCCACGGAAACCATAAGGCGGGATCTGGATCGGCTGGAGAAGGAAGGTGAATTACGTAAAGTGTACGGGGGCGCTGTACGTGTCCGCTCAGGTATGATCGAAGCGCCCTTCCAGAAGCGCTCACAGTTGCAAGTTCAAGAAAAGCAGGCTATTGCCGCCGCGGCAGCTTCGTTGATTGAAGACGGCGAAACCATCATGCTGGACAACGGCACAACCACACTCGAAATCATGCGCCAATTGCAACATCGCTCCCTTATCACGGTGATTACGAATTCTGTACCCATCCTGACTATTGCCCTGGAATCTTTTACAGGTAAAATCATTTTTGCTGGAGGCGAAATCAACACTGCTGTTCAAGCCGCCACTGGGCCTGGGGCACATGAGATACTTGACCAGTTCAAAGTGAACAAAGCGTTCATTTCGGCTGGAGGTGTTTCCTTCACCGATGGAATTACCGATTATATACTGGAGGAAGCCCTGATCTCGCGTAAAATGATGGAACGCGCCGAAGAAGCCATCCTGGTGGCGGATCACACCAAGTTTGGACGCTCCACGTTTGCCAGAATTGCACCTGCCGATCACATATCCATGGTGATTACAGATTCAAGCTGCCCTACTGAATGGATCGAAAACTTTGGGCGACTGGAGATTGAAACGGTCATTTCAGATTGACATCGATATACACATTCTATATTTTGGATATAATGATCATTCTATTTTTACTGAAAAATGGGTGAAAGGAGTGGCCCAAGCGATTATGAGTAGCAAAAAGGAAACGCTTCTTAACGTGTCTGAGGACCTGTTCTATCTGCATGGCTTTCATGCCATTGGCCTAAAACGGATCATTACCGATGCTGACGTGGCCATCATGACGTTATATAATCACTTTGCATCCAAGGAAGACCTGATTGTCGAGGTGCTTCTGCGCCGCGAACAGCGCTATCTGGAGCAACTACATATATATGCAGATAACAAGGCACAGTCCGTCTTTCTCAATCTGGCTGAGGGTCATGCCAAGTGGCTGATGGAACATGAAGCCAGGGGATGTCTTTTTTTACGAGCGAAGGAAGAATTCGGGGCTGATCCAAACCATGTTATCGTACAAACCGTTAACGGGCACAAAAAACACCTCATAACCCTGATAAAAAAAAGTGATCCCGAAGCAAATGATCGAAGCATCATGCAATTTATGCTGTTGTTAGAGGGTTCGACCGCGCTGGCCGAAACGGAAAATGTAAAAGAGGTCTGCCGGGAACTGATTCACATGACTCAAAATAGTTTCAATTCATAACACAAAGGGTGAGTTCATATTTCAACTCACTTTTTTATTTTCATAAGAAATATAATGATCGTTCTATCTAAAAAAGGCGGTGAAATTCAATGAAAAAGATAGTCCTTCCTGGCGTTGCCCTGATCGCAGTATGTTATGCTTTTGGGCGTTTCAGTTACGGACTGTTTATGCCAGAAATCTCCGAGGCTTTACAATTATCCGAATCGGCATCCGGGGCCATTAACTCGGCAACCTATATTGCTTATTGTCTTGCCCTTCTTACTGCGCCGCTTATCATTAATCACAAAGGGCACCATTACGTCATTCAACTAGCTGGAATCAGCGCTATTCTTGGCTTGATCGGCATCGGACTGGCACATGATACCTGGCTGCTTGCAGTCAGCGTATTTCTTGCCGGACTCAGCACAGGATGGGCATCTCCAGCCCTCGGGAATGCAGTAAGCGCAGAACTCGCACCAGATCTGCACGCCAGAGGGAACAGCTGGATCAATACAGGCACCAGCTTTGGCATTATCGTCTCCGGTCCACTCTACTTGCTATTCACCGATTACTGGCGTATAAGTTATAT
>Ga0105244_10003766_pt1 | contig 10702 bp, 7 predicted proteins | sample KBSM44metaG_FD_80423 | JGI IMG/M metagenome (GOLD analysis project Ga0105244, IMG submission 80423) | Miscanthus rhizosphere microbial communities from Kellogg Biological Station, Michigan, USA - KBS M4-4 metaG | ecosystem: Host-associated > Plants > Roots > Rhizosphere > Soil | place: Michigan...
GTATCAGGCTGATTGATATATAAACGTCTGAAAATTCGATATTGCTGCGGGTCGGTGTCCTGGAATTCATCAATCATCGCTGCCGGGAAACGGCCACGAATGGCGGTAGCTAGCGCATCACCACCGGGTTTATGCAGCGCTTCATCCAGACGAGTCAGCATATCGTCGAAACCCAGCTCGCCACGGCGACGTTTTTCCTGCTGTACGGTGTAGCGGATTTCAGCCATTGCGCGGGCAATAACCAAATCACGCAGCGTCAGCGGTTCGCTCAGCAGCGAATTAATCGCTCTAAAAACGGGGTGTTGCGGAGGTTGGCCTTCTTTGGTTTTCTCATCCAACATCGATTGAGAAAAACGCTCGAGCTGCTCAGGCAATTTATAGGTCGTGGTTTCTGTTTGCGCCCAGGTACCGACAATATTCAGCCAATTAGGTAAATTTTTACTGCTGTAACTACGGCGGTCAATTTTCGCTTCACTGAGAATTTGAGCAATATCATCCGCACAGGCACGCCATTGCGTTTTCACTTCCTCAATGGCTGTAATGATCTTTTGATGGCGGGCAAGCAGCGTTTCATCATCGGCAGGCGGTTGCTTCAGGACCGGCTGCTCACCTTGCAGCCAGCTGTTTATATCCCGGAGCAATTCTTCCGGCCCTGCCCATTGCTCGGCCATCACTTGCGCTATCGGCTTCGGCAGAGGGTAACAATGGCGGCGCCAGAAATCGGCACAAGCATGGCGGCGTAACAGCGATTCATCTTCTATAAGCTGTTGCTCGAACAACATGCCCGATTCAAAGGCATTCAGGCTAAGCATTCTTTGGCAAAAGCCATGGATGGTAAAAATGGCTGCGTCATCCATTTGCTGTTCTGCAAGACGCAAAATACGGGCTGCCTGGTGAAGATCGGGGATCTCCGCCAGTAAGCTTTGGAACAGGGGATTTTCAGTTCGGTTGCGAACGCAGGCAATGCGCAATTCATGAATGTTGGCACGAATGCGCCCACGTAGTTCTTCGGTCGCTGCCTGAGTAAAAGTTACGACCAATAATTCTTCAACGGAGAGCGGGCGAGGATGAGCATTTTCGCCTCCCAACCCAAGCAGCAAGCGTAAATAAAGGGCTGCGATGGTGAATGTCTTTCCGGTACCGGCAGAGGCTTCAATCAGCCTCTCCCCTGTCAAAGGTAAACTTAGGGGGTCAAGAGGCTGCGTGGTTCCGGTCATCATTTACCTTTCGTCTTTCAAGTTGCAGGTGTGTTGGCTGCTCTCATTCGCCCAAATCACTTAGTTTACTAAGCTCATTGGGACTCATTCACTTGCCGCCTTCCTGCAACGTGAAATCCGCCATATCCTTGTTGCAGGTCTATTGGCTGCACATTATCACCCATTGACTGAATCAAATCAGCCAATGGGTGAATTCCTTTGCAGTTCGTCTGTAACTTAACTTACTGAGGGTCTACGAGCGGCAATGATTGTTGCAGACCGCTGACTTCCTTCCAGGTTTTCCAGCCATCGGGTGCGGCGTAGTCAACCTTGCCATTGTTGCTACCAGAAACTTGCGACAGAACAGCCATTCCTTGCGGTTCAATCACAGCCTGATGGAAGAAATCAGCCAGTTTTTGCGGCGTCAGCTTTTTAATTTCGGTGATGACTTTAGCACGTGAATCAAAGTCCAGGTTTCCGCGATCGAAATCTTTGCTCAGTTGTGAAGCTTCCTGTGACAAGGTTTGCGGCGCCTGCATAATTTCACTGATCATCCCCTGCTGCATTTGTGCAAAATCTTCTGCACTCATGCTACGAAGCTTTTGCTCGGCAGTCGGGTAAAACGCCTTAAAGCGTTCATATAAATAGGCCGGTTGTTTATCGTTGCTTTGCAGCAAGAAACCAATCCCCCACTGACGCCCAACCGACATCGGGAAGGCAAATACCGCATAACCCAGTTGCTCTTGAGTACGTAACTGGTTGTAGAACCACGGCTGGATGATTTGCCCTAACATTGAGCTGTAAGCGGTACTGACGGTTTCATCAAAACCTTTCGGCACATAAACCGCAGCCAGAGCTGAGTCCGTACTGCTGCCGGTTTTTTCGAACATCGCTAAATGTTGTTTATCGACCAGCACGTCCTTATTACGGCACCATTCGTTACCCTGGGTACCAAGCTGGCTTTGAACGTTATGCGCCAGATCTTTTGCCTGCTGAGGAGACATGTTACCCAGCACCAAAAACTCAGGTTTAGCGTTGGTTTTCAACACCTGACGGTAATTCAGCACATCTTGCAAGGTCAGTTCTGGCAACAGCGCACGACGCACTTCGCGTTGGAAATAAGGTACCTGCGACACCATTTGCACAGGCATAATCGCCTGATCGTAAGCTTTGCCTTTGTCTGCCGAATCCATCATCTGGGCATACCATGACTTCGCCTGATCCAGTTGTTCCTGGGTCGGTGTATAGGAGAAGTAGCCCTTCAATAGCGCTTCAAACAACTGGGGTAAACGTTGGGTATAACCATTGGCATTGACCATCAAGCCACTGTTTGCGTTGGTAGAGAAACCAATCCCTCCGACAGAAGCCTGGTTGCTTAACTCATCCAACGCAATTCCTGCCAGATAGTCATTCAGAGCAAATAACACCTGATTTTTCGCGCTGTCCATCGCCTGCGGATTACGCAGCACCATGGTCACATCCGCCTTAGGTTCGCTGGCAAAATAGTGGCTAGGCATATACAGCACGCGTAAACCTGGCTCTTTGACCAACAACTCAGGATGAGCGTAGCTTTTTTCGGGTTTAACCAACGTAAAGTCGTCAGGGATATACGGGTTTAACTGAGGTAATTCCAGCTTAATAGCCGCGGATTTTTGCTGCCAGTCACTGAACACTTGCGGAGTAATTTTATCGACCTGATAAGGCGCATCCACAAAATATGCCGTTTTGTTATGCGGCTCTTTCGGGCTGATATACCAGACGCGGGCATTTTGCGGCGTCATCATATCCAGCCGAGCTTTGATAGCTGCCGGGTCGTATTGATCGGCAATATTTACGGAATCCAGGGTGTGTTCAACCGGCACGCGCAGCATGGTATCGGCTAACCATTCAACGTAATCCATATTGCGGGTAATGGACGGATAACGGAAGTCGAGATCCAGCACATGGGCGAGCTCATCGAAATAACTTTTATCGACCCCATTTTCACGCAATTTATTCAAATAACTGAATATAGCCGCCACCACTTCGTCACGCTGGGCGAGGCCTTTATCAGTCAATGACACGGAAATGGCGAACACGCCGCTATTACCATTAATCAGGGGATCGGAGTCAGCACGGATGCTGTCAGCGAGGCCTTGTTTTTGTAACCAGTCAGAAAGGGTGTCGTTGCTACGGTTGCCAATCAAATAGCCAATCAATTCATCCGTTTTACTGCGGAATTTGTCGCTATTGTTGTCGATACGGAATTCAACACGCACCACTTTTCGAGGCAATGCTGGCACGTAGTGAATCACGATGCCTTTTTGCGCGTCAGTCACCACGGGCACATCAATGGTCGGCTTTTCGATATTTTTATTCGGCACCCGTCCATAGGTTTCCACAGCAATTTTTGCCAGTTCAGGCAAAGGTTTATTGCTGTAAATCACCGCTTTCATCAGGTTTGCGGAATAGAACTTATCGCGGAAAGCCACCAGCGCATCCAGCAACTTGCTGCCCGGCTTGTCACGCAGAGTTTCCAGATTCCCACCCGAAAAACGTGAGCCGGGGTGAGCGGGGTTGATAGTTTCTGCACTGACTTGCGCCATACGCATACCATCACGGGCACGAGCTAAGGTCAGCTCCGCATTGACCGCATTGCGTTCACGTTCGGCATATTCAGGGGCAAGATTGGGCTCAGCGATAGCATCAGACAAACGGTCGACCGCACCTTCCAGTGCATCGTTTTCCACTTCAAGGTAGAACGCGGTGCGATAAGTTGCGGTGCTGGCGTTATGGCTGCCACCATGCTTTTTGAGAAACTCTGACAGGCTATCCGGTTCAGGATATTTTTTAGAGCCCATCAGCGTCATATGTTCAAGGTAGTGAGCAAGGCCAAGATGGTCGTCGGGATCTTCTAAAGATCCAACCGGAACCACTAATGCAGACAATGACTTAACAGCTTGCGGATCCGAGACCAGCAAGACAGTCATACCATTTTCTAAACGAACGGCCTGATACTGACGATTGTCTTTATCACTTTTACGGATAGTTTCCTGGATGGGTTGCCAACCCGTGTCTGCCTGACTTAATGGTGCCCAAAGAGCGACTAACAAGAAAAGCGGTTTCAACCAGGTGCTGCATTTAGGCATTCACGAACCTCATAATCACGAAACTTCCTATACCCTTAGGACTTCAAGCTGCAGAACTTGCAGTAATTTGAAGTACTAAGGGTATAACTCACTCATCATTAACAACTTTCAAACAAATTTGTTATTTTAGTTGATGCTTTTTTCGCCAATCCTGAGCAAGTTGCGCATCATAGATGAACCTACCGGATTGTGCAATTTTTATACTATTTTTTAAGCTTTGTTGAACCGGAATATTGGCAACAAGTAACGCTCAGCCTCGGTGATGATGGCCTCGTAGTAGTCAGGATCCAGTGTTCGATACAGACGTTGTAGCCACATATCAGCACCTTCGCCTTCGACTCTTTGATTCCCTTCCCAGGCGGCCAATAGCTTATTCCTGGCTTTCTGTTGCGTTTGCTCATCCCATAAAATGGCATCATTCGCCGGTTCGTAACAGGCTTTTATCCACGCCCCCCCACTTATTGGGAGGAGGAGAAGAGGCTGCACTAATCCTTTGCGATAACCATCAATAAGTTGCTGGAGATAGTTTTTTGCCTGCCCGGCATCAAGTGAGGGGAATTTCCACTCGGTAGAATCCCGTCCGTACAGACGACTTTCACCGCTTCCGCCCATCGCACACCAAACCACATGTTCAATCCACAACTGCAAACCATGTGCAGGGTTAAGAATTGAAGGCCGCCAGCGCAGCAGGCCATCTTGCTGCACATCCGACAACCACCCTTCCAGACTGGTTCCGTCGATGAGCAACGACACTTCCTGGCTATTGCCATTTTGTCGCTCGGCTCTCACTTTTTGTGCCAGCTCTTCCATTTCTGTTAACTGGCTTTCCCATAAAATTTCACCGAAAGCGCCATACGGCAAGACACCTGCCGCCCGATAACGGCGGAAAAGCTGCTGCGTATCGCCTTCCTGAACCAGGGTATTCAGTAATTCCTGATTCATCTGGAAACGTTCGAGACTATCTAATGTGAAAGGCTCCGCATCAGGGAGGTCGGTTTCTTCAAGACGGAAATTGATGCCCAAACGCATCTGGAAAAAGGCACGAACAGGATGCCGCCAGAAACGTTGCAATTGATCCAACGTAATGACGTCATGTTCAACTTCCTGCAAGGGTTGAATAAACGGAACCTGCGGACTTCCTTGCTCACTGGCGGCTGGCAGCCATTCCCTTGCATAGCTTTGTGTCGTGACACCGGGGATGAAATTTCCCGACTCAAATGGGGTGCGGTTATGTTGCTGAACCAGATATTTTTTCACGCGCTCACTACTATCATCACAGGTTTTTTCTAAGTCCTGCGGCAGACAATGGCTTTGTGCAATGTAATCCAGGAGTTCCTCGACCAATACAGAAGGATAGCGCTGGCTGTTGTCCTGAATTGAGCGCCCGATATAACTGATATAGAAGCGCATTTGTGCTGAGTTAAGCGCCTCAAGGAACAAATAGCGGTCGTCATCGCGACGGCTACGATCCCCACGCTGAGGTTTTTGACTCATCAAATCAAACCCAAGTGGCGCCAAAGCGCGCGGGTACACGCCATCATTCATACCAAGCAAGCAAACCACTTTGAACGGAATAGAACGCATCGGCATCAGGGTACAGAAATTGATTGGCCCTGCCAGGAAACGTTGGCTGATGCGCTCCTGATCCAGCCGCTGCGCCAGGTCGTCACGCAATAAAATTAAGGAGATATTCTCCTCATAATGCGACTCAACACCATATTTGATGATCTCTTGCCATTGCTGTTCAATCAGCGCCAACGCACCTTCCGTTTCCGTATCAGGCAGGAAGAAGCTCGCCAACATGTCACGGCAAACGGTGGTCCATTCCACCAGTGGACGCGCTACCGAAAGTTCGTGGCGCCACTTGTTCAGTTGCATTAATAACTCGGCCAGTTGCCCAACTAACTCAGCAATTAAGCCGCTCGATTCATCATAAGGAAGGATTGACTGCCACTCTCCTGCCTGACTATCCATTGCGTAACCCAACAACATACGCGTTAAACCAAAGCGCCAGGTATGCTGCCCTGTTGCAGGAAGATCTAATTCACGTACGTTGTCGTCATCAATGCCCCAACGGATCCCCGATTCATTCACCCACAGACGGAGATATCGCAGCCCTTCTTCATTAATTGAGAAGCGGGCCGCCAGCGCGGGAACCTCAAGCAACGCAAGAACATCCTGCGCGGCAAAACGGCTGTCTGGTAGTGAAAGTAAGGAGATAAATGCTTGTAAAGCCGGGTGCGCTTGCCTTGCTCGCCGGTCTGAAATCGCAAATGGTAAGCGCCGTTCGCCGACGGCATTGCCGAATACGGCCTGAATAAACGGACTGTAGCTGTCGATATCGGCCACCATCACGATGATGTCGCGCGGCGTAAGCGTGGAGTCAGCATCCAACATCGCCAGCAGTTGATCGTGCAGGACTTCTACTTCGCGTTGAGGACTATGGCACTCATGGAAGGTGACGGAAGAATCTTCCGGTGAAAGGACGCGTTTATTATGGCTGTGTTCAAACTCTTCCAGGGTAAGCCCCGTAACCGCATTGTTTTGTAGCTCCAGCAAATCGTACTGTAAATTGCGCAGTAAATTATTGGGCTCGATATCAACGAAAACGTCAATTTCTTCAAACTGTTGCAGTTCGGCTAACAGGTACGTGTAGTCACGTCCTAATTTCCCCCACGAAGCTAGTAAGGGGTTGCCAATATCTTGTTCACCGTCGTCATTGAACAGTGCAGAAGCAGTATCGCTGTCTTTGAATAACGGAAGCGTAATATCTTCCTGAGTGTGTTTACGTCGACGGCGGCTGATTAACCGGGCAAGGTAAGCCGGATCTTTAATATCGCCCCAGTAATAGCGGCAAGGGTTGGTAAATAATAAGTGCACATCAATATGTTTACCCAATGCTTGCAGTGCCTGAAGGTAAACCGGTGGTAACGCGGAAATCCCACAAATAAAGACGCGGGAAGGCAAACCTGGCGGGCATTCACTGCTTGATTCAAGGGTTTTAATGAAGCGCTGATAGAGATTTGCTCGGTGCCATTCTGGCTGCCCAAGTTCTTGCGTATGGCGTACCAACGCCGACCATAGCGGAGCCTGCCACAATTGGGCTTCGCCCACATTATCGACAAGATCACCCTTTTCCCAGCGGCTTAGCCAGTCTGGGCGATAAACTAAATATTGGTCATAAAGGTCAGCAATTCTTGAAGCTAGTTGGGAAAGTTTTCGGCCATTTTCATCTTCATCAAGATACTGCTTAAGCAGTGCAAACTCTGGCTGTTGCAACATTGTCGGGATGAGCGTCATTAACTTCCAGCTCATGCTTTGTTTATTGAAAGCACTCTGCTCCGGGATATTCGGCAATACACGCACAAACATATCCCATATAAAGCTCGCCGGAAGTGGGAAACTAATATTGGCCGCAATACCGAATTTTTGCGCCAGCGTCATTTGTAGCCACTGCGCCATACCGGTACTTTGCACCAATATCACTTCGGGCTCGAAAGGGTCCGGCAATGGTTGCTGTTCCACAATAAATTCCATAATTGCTTCCAGCACATCCAGCTGGTTGGAATGGTAAACACGCAACATAGAATCGCTACTCCTGACTTTTCTCTTTTTGCAGACAATGTAACCGTGACAGTTGCCCGGTTCGCCCTGCCGGACTCTTAATCGTAACATCGATGCTGACACATCCAGCCGCCGATGTCTGCTGCCGACTGACTTTCCATTCATTAGCCGGTAAAGGTGATTCTGGCTCGCTCATTTCCAGCGCAAGTCGCCAAAGTTGCCGGAATTGCCACTGAGACTGAAAACCTTGCTGTAACACCCGGTGGTAGCCCAGCAAAGCCAACATCACCACCGAAAACAATGCCATAGCACACAGCACTTCAATCAGGCTAAATCCGCGTTGAAATGATTTCATTGAGGAAGCTGACATTTTTCCACCTCAGTAAAAGGGCAAAAATCCAGCCAGCCATGAGGTGTTGATGACCACTGCGAGTGGTCCAGCTTTCCCCATTGCCAAAGAATTAGCGGCATTTTTTGCCCTGTAACCATCGCGAACCCGGCCATCACAGCTTGGTCTTTTTCAACCACTCGCACACAACTTTTCCAGCCCTTTCCGGGCTGCTGCTGGCATTGCCAGGATTGCTGAGATTGCCACGTTAACTGGCTTCCCCAGGATTGAGCAGAAACAGCACTGGCATATTGCTTAAGGAAGCCGACTTCGCTGGCGACCAGGAATCGTTGGTGGCTTAACTGCTGCTGTAAACCACTTAGCATTAACATCCCCATTGCAAATAACAAAAGTACAAACCCCAGGGTGACATTGCCCCGTTCGCATTGCCTGCTCACAGGTTATATCCCACGACAGTGTGGCGCAGTGACACGGGGTTTTGACCACTTTTAGAGGCTGCGGCAAGGTCAATAATTAACAAAGGAGACATGGACTGGCGAGCCAAACGGGTAACCTTAAATTGCTGTATGACCAGCGTTGTTGGGTCGGATAATTTTTCCCAGCCGCCGCCTTCGCAATGGGTCGCTCCACGTAAAGCTTCCAGATCGGTACCGTTAAGTCGAAATCCAGACTGCTCGGTTTGCGCATGGCTTGAGGGTTCCCAACGCCCGTTGCTATTGCTATCCCATTGCAGCAACACACATTTCCCCCCTTCACTCAAGACTAACCCCGGCCCTAAGCAAGTTCCGTGGCAATAGCCTGCACGCTGTAACTGCTTCCCCAAACTGAATGCTATTTGCCATAGCGATTCTTGCATTATCTCTTTCTGATATTGCTGCAATACCGCGCGCTGAAGTACCGGAAATAGTCGACCTGCCCCCAACAGAACAATGCTACTCAATGCCATCGCAATGAGCGTTTCAAGTAAACTAAATCCCTGCTGGTTTAGCTGCATTTGTTACTCCCGATAACCTCACAAACTCGAATTCGCCCTTGGGCTGATAGCACCACGCGCCATTTTCCTGCTGAACTTTGCAATGTGATATGGCCCGGCCAGGCGGTATTTCTCAGGCCATAAAATCCAACGCCTGCCGTTACCTCGCTGATATCGACATCCGTAAAAGGTTGAAGTAACCTCCAGCGCCCTTCTGACCAACACTGGTTTGCATCAATGAGCTTGCTAGACAGGCACCACTTCTTGCCTGTGCGATTGACCGTGAGCAAATGGTCGCGATTATGCCAGTTAGCATCGCTGCGCAACTGTTCAAGCAAATGACGAATCTGCTGAGTGGTAATCCACATTCGCTGCTGTTGCTGCCATTGCTGCCAGCCATAAACACCGCCCGCGCTAAGCATGGCGACAATGACCATCACCACCATCATTTCTATCAAGCTGAATCCATGCTGTTTTGTTTTCATGGCAGCAGTGTGCCAGCCATCCATTTCTTCGCTACTGAAGAAGGCTGGGTTTTCGGGATGTCTCGAAGGAAAGTTTTGCTATTGCTGTGTGTTTCAGAAGTGCTGGAAGGAGGCTCGCAATACCATCACGCAGACAAAAAAAACCGGCGCACAAGTGGCACCGGTTATGGCAGGCTGTCCCCGTCAGATAGCGACAGGGGCTTTGATCGCCGGATGAGGATCGTAGCCTTCAATTTCGAAATCTTCAAAACGATAGTCAAACAGCGACTCAGGTTTACGTTTGATGACCAGTTTTGGCAGAGCACGCGGCTCACGGGTCAACTGCAAACGCGTTTGCTCCAGGTGATTGCTGTATAAATGGGTATCGCCACCTGTCCAGACAAAGTCACCCACTTCGAGGGAGCATTGCTGCGCCATCATATGCACCAGTAATGCGTAGCTGGCGATATTAAATGGCAGGCCCAGGAAGATGTCACATGAGCGCTGGTAAAGCTGGCAAGAAAGCTTGCCGTCAGCCACGTAGAACTGGAAGAACGCATGGCATGGAGCCAAAGCCATTTTATCCAGTTCACCCACATTCCACGCCGAAACAATGATGCGGCGTGAATCTGGGTCGTTTTTAAGCTGGTTAATCACAGTGGTTAACTGGTCGATGTGACGGCCATCAGGGGTAGCCCAGGAGCGCCACTGTTTGCCATATACCGGGCCAAGATCGCCATTATCGTCAGCCCACTCGTCCCAGATTGAGACGTTGTTTTCATGCAGATAGGCGACGTTGGTATCCCCTTTCAGGAACCACAACAGTTCATGAATGATGGAGCGTAAATGGCAGCGTTTAGTGGTAACCAGAGGGAAACCATCTTGCAGATTAAAGCGCATCTGATGACCGAAAATAGACAGCGTCCCCGTGCCGGTACGGTCATCTTTTGGTGTGCCGTTTTCCAGCACATGTTTCATCAAATCAAGATATTGTTGCATGTTTCCTCACGAAAGCTGTTGCTGTGGAC
>Ga0105244_10003769_pt1 | contig 10700 bp, 7 predicted proteins | sample KBSM44metaG_FD_80423 | JGI IMG/M metagenome (GOLD analysis project Ga0105244, IMG submission 80423) | Miscanthus rhizosphere microbial communities from Kellogg Biological Station, Michigan, USA - KBS M4-4 metaG | ecosystem: Host-associated > Plants > Roots > Rhizosphere > Soil | place: Michigan...
TCTGCATTGGTCTGAGAAGCGCTAAACGACCACCACGTATCGATTATCGACATGTTCGTAAGAGAACACGCGCTTGCTCTGTTTTCTTGTGTTTGCACATAAGACGCGATGCTATTTTCGGTAACGAAACTGTAACATTCGCATCCGCAGTCAAAACAAGAAATCTGGAGCTCTTGAATGTTTGCTTTTTTTCGTCCTGCCGCGCACCAGGCACCCCTGCCTGAAGAAAAAATAGACAGTACCTACCGACGACTCCGCTGGCAGATCTTCGCCGGTATTTTCTTCGGATACGCCGGGTACTACCTGCTGCGCAAGAACTTCTCCCTGGCCATGCCTTACCTGATCGACGAGGGTTACACCCGTGGCGAACTGGGCCTGGCAATGTCGGCCATCGCGATTGCCTACGGCTTGTCCAAGTTCCTGATGGGCCTGGTATCCGACCGCTCCAACCCGCGCTACTTCCTGCCCTTCGGCCTGCTGGTATCGGCGGGGGTGATGTTCATTTTCGGTTTCGCACCTTGGGCAACGTCCAGCGTGACCATGATGTTCATTCTGCTGTTCATCAATGGCTGGGCCCAGGGCATGGGCTGGCCGCCAAGCGGACGCACCATGGTGCACTGGTGGTCGCAAAAAGAACGCGGCCGCGTAGTCTCGGTCTGGAACGTCGCGCATAACGTCGGCGGAGGCCTGATCGGCCCGCTGTTCCTGTTGGGCATGGCCTGGTTCAACGACTGGCATGCGGCGTTCTATGTGCCGGCAACCGTAGCGTTGCTGGTGGCGGCGTTTGCCTTCATCACCATGCGCGACACCCCGCAATCGGTTGGCCTGCCGCCGATCGAGCAGTACAAGAACGACTACCCGGAAGGCTACGACGCCAGCCACGAAGACGAATTCAGCGCCAAGGAAATCTTCGTCAAGTACGTGCTGCGCAACAAAATGCTGTGGTACATCGCCTTCGCCAACGTGTTCGTCTACCTCCTGCGCTATGGCGTACTGGACTGGGCGCCAACCTACTTGAAAGAAGCCAAGCACTTCACGGTCGACAAGTCGTCCTGGGCGTACTTCTTCTACGAATGGGCCGGTATTCCAGGCACGCTGCTGTGCGGCTGGATGTCGGACAAGATTTTCCGCGGTAACCGAGGCCTGACCGGCATCGTGTTCATGACGTTGGTAACCTTGGCCACCCTGGTCTACTGGCTCAACCCGCCGGGCAACCCGATGGTCGATATGATCGCGCTGTTCTCCATCGGCTTCCTGATCTACGGCCCGGTGATGCTGATCGGCCTGCAGGCGCTGGAACTGGCGCCGAAGAAAGCCGCCGGTACGGCAGCGGGCTTCACCGGCCTGTTCGGTTACCTGGGCGGTTCGGTGGCGGCGAGCGCGGCCATGGGCTACACGGTGGACCATTTCGGCTGGGACGGTGGCTTCGTGCTGTTGATCGGCGCGTGCCTGCTGGCCATCGCCTTCCTGATCCCAACCTTATGGCACACCAACAGTGTCAGCTCGGCGCGTTAATCACCTGAGCAATCCTTGGCACAACGCTTGAGCCGCGCCTCCAGATTCTTGTCTGGCATGGCGTGGCTACGCAGGGCGTTGACGGTCTGCTCGACATAATCGCGCGTAGTGCCGTAACGCCCGCAAGCGCTTTGCAATACGTGATTGAGCACGATATCGGGCAAGTTGCCGGCGTAGCTGGGTAAATGCCGCTCCAAGACAAACCCTAACGCCTGTACCTGGCTGCCATCTTCCAGGCGGCAACTGAGCCAGTGCGGCCGGTAGGAGGGGTATGGCATCTCGCGCTGCCACAGGGCATAAAGCGAGGCCTCCAGCTGATCTTCCGGCAGGCGATAGGCAAACCCGCTGCACGAACCGCCCCGATCCAGCCCGAACACCAACCCTGGTAGTTCCGGTGTACCCCGATGCTCGTGGGACCACAGGTACAGGCCCCGGTGATAACCGTGGACCCGTGCCCGCACGCGCTCGGTCGAGGAGCACTCAGGGCGCCAGATCAGCGAACCATAAGCGAATAACCAGACCGGCCCACCCTTATGCCTGGCCATGGTGGCCTGCATTGAGCTCATCAACTGTTCGTGAGTGAGTTGCGGCCCCAGATCGAGCCGCGGAGGGTAAGCCAATTGCAAAAGATCGGTTTCAATAACGGTCATGGCGGATCGCTTAGGTCTCCTGTGTTGCTGCGAAAAGCTGTTACCAGTTGTAAGCAACTTTACCGTAATAGAACGCGCCGCTGTAACCGTATGGCGAAAAAGTGCTATAGGCCAAATTCCCACCACTGCTGGCGAAGGCGTTGACCTTCTCCGGGTATTTATCCGTAACGTTGTCGCCGCCCAGGGTGAAGGTCCAGTTCTTCAGCTTGTAGTCCACCGACAGGTCGAGCACCCAGGCCGCCTTGAAGGTCTGGTCGTTGACCTTGTCGGCCTGGTAACTGGTGAATTCACCATAGCGCACCAGGTTGCTGTGCAACGCCCACCGGCCGAAGGTGAAGTCGTTACCCAGGCTCAGTTTGTGCTGGGGCGTGGTGTCGCCGAGCAAACCGATGCGCTCGCGACGGTCCACCCGCAGCAGGTTCACCCCCAGGCTATCGAGGACGGCCGGGTTGGCTTTCACGTCGGTGACCTTGGTGTGGTTGTAGTTGTAGCCCACGGTGCTGTTCCAGCGGATGCCGTTATCGAGTTGATAGCGATAGTTGGCCACCAGGTCGACGCCGTCGGTGCTGGTGTCGGTGGCATTGGTGAAGTACCGCGCACTGGTGTAGTTGATATTGCCCACGCCATTGGCCTGCAGGTAAGCAATCGCCGCCGGGTTGAGGTTCAGGTTGGACGAAAGGCTGATGCGGTCACGGATATCGATGCGGTACACGTCCAGCGTCACGGTCAAGTCATCGGCCGGTTCCAGTACCAGGCCGAGGCTGTAGTTGCGCGATTTCTCGGCCTTGAGGTCTTCGGCACCGAGCAGACGGGCGACCTGGCTGTTGGCCGGGAAGGTGCCGGCTTCCTGGATCGTACTGCCGATCAACTGCGAGGAGGTGTAGGCAAAGTTCTGCTGGGCCAGGGACGGTGCGCGGAAACCATTGGAAATACTGCCGCGCACCGCGACTTGCGGGGTGAAGTCGTAACGCGCTGACAGCGAGCCGCTGACATTGGAGCCAAAGTCGCTGTAGTCCTCATGGCGCACGGCAGCCGAGGCACTGAGTTTTTCGGTGAAGTTGGTTTCCAGGTCCAGGTACTGTGCCCAGTTATGCCGTGTGCTGGTGCCCGCATCAGCATCACGAAAGCCACCTAACCCCGAGCTGCCGGTCTGGTAATAAGAGGCGGGCTCTCCCGCCTCGATTTCATACCCCTGGTGCAAGTATTCACCACCAAACGCCACGGACACCGGGTAAGGCAGCCAACCCACGTCGAACTCGCGAGACAGGTCCAGGCTGATTTGCTTCTGGTCGTTGCTCAACGTGCCGTTATCGAACTTGCGCGGCGTGGCCAGGCCCAGGGAGGTGTTGATGGTTTCGGTGCTCAGCGCGTACTGGTTCTTGCCGTAATTGGCCGAGAAGTCGTAATGCCAGTCGTAGGCCAGCAAACCGCGCAGGCCCACCACCAGTGAGGTGTCCTCCAGGTCGCCTTTGATCAGCGGCAGGTAGCCGTTGGGGTTGAGCGCCGGGATGTTGTTGGACGCATTGCTCGCCCGGTAGAACGCTGCCGTCTCGCCGCGTCGCTTGCTGTAACCGCCGAAAGAGTAGAACTCGGCCGCATCGTTGAAGGAATATTCGGAGTTGAACTGCAATTTGCCTTCATTGGTCGCAGGCTCGCCTTGTCGGAACACGCGCTGGCCGTAGGTGGTGGAACCCACGCTGCCCGGCCGGAAATCATCCCCGGCGCGGTTGGTGTAGTCGTTGTCGGCACCTTCGGCCGAGAGGTTGATAAAGCCGTTGTCACCCAAAGCCAGGCCAGTGTTGCCGCTGATATTGCGCTGGATGCCATCGCCCTTCTTGTATTCGCCAAACTTGGTGGAGATCGAGCCGCCATGGTCAGCGTGCTTGAGGATCACGTTGATCACACCCGCGATGGCATCGGAGCCGTAGCGCGCGGAAGCGCCGTCACGCAGCACTTCGATATGATCCACCGCCGACAGCGGGATCGCATTCAAATCCGCCGGGGCCGAACCACGCCCTACCGCACCGCCCAGGTTGACGAACGCACTGGTGTGGCGGCGCTTGCCGTTGACCAGCACCAGCACCTGGTCCGGCGACAGGCCGCGCAACTGTGCAGGTCGTACCAGCTCGGCACCGTCCACCAGGCTTGGGCGAGGGAAGTTGATCGACGGAATCAGGCGCGCCAGCACCGCCCCCAGCTCATCGGAGCCGGTACTGCGTAGGGTCTCGCCGGAAATCACATCGATAGGCGACAGTGAAGCGCTGGCCGTGCGCTCCTGGGCACGGGTACCGGTGACGATCACCGTGTCGAGTTTGGGTACATCGTCGGCAGGCGTTTCAGCCGCCTGGACTGGATTGAATCCCACAGCGGTCAGCAAATTGGCCGACAAAATCGCTGAGTACAGCGCGTGTTTCTTGTAGCTCCCCATACCGCTCCCCTTGGAATCAACACTCAGAACTTCATTGCGCTGAGTGCGTACGATCGATCCGGCTGGCGGGCGGTGGCGGTCAGTGATTGGTTAGTGTCTGTCGTTCGGTAGTCCGTTGATATATAGCTTAAAGATATCTATCAAATAAATTAAATACCTTAAAAGAATAAGCAAAAGTATAAGCCCCCCCGCCCTTTCGTCAGGATTCAGGGCAGCAATCCCGCTACTTTCAGCCCCGGTTCAGCCTGGGCGCACGTCAAGCCGTCAAAATAGCGTGCACATCACGACCCACTTAGCCGCCTCTCACACCGACTATCGAGGTCGCCTCCATGAAAAAATATCGACTGCCCGGCCTGCTGTTCCTGGCCCAGGCCGCCACGGCCCTCGCTGCCGAAGCGCCGCCCGCCAATGACGACGATGGCTTCTGGTATGCGCAGACCAGTGTCTACACCCGCCACTTCGCGCCGGACCCGGACCACAATAACCAGCAAGACTTGATCGGGCTGGAACGCAATGAGCCGTCAGGCCTGGTATATGGCGGCGCGACGTTTCGCAACTCGTTCAGCCAGCGCTCGTACTACGTCTACGCGGGCAAGCGCTATGACATGGCTGAGTATCCGGTGTATGTGAAACTGACAGGCGGGGCGATCCAGGGTTATCGCGGCGAATATCGCGACAAGATCCCGTTGAACCGTTTTGGCGTGGCGCCGGTGATCATTCCGTCCGTGGGCGCCCATTACGGGCCGGTGGCGGCGGAACTGGTATTGCTGGGGTTCAACGCGGCGATGGTGACGACCGGAGTACGATTCTGAGCCGGCACAAACCATTGTGGCGGGTGGCTTGCTCCCGATAGGGAAGTGCCAGCCAGCTCATTTGGACTGATACACCGCTATGGGAGCAAGGCGAATCGTCGCACCGCCCCTCCCACCGTTTGATCGCGTCAGGGCCGCGGGGCGTAGGCGAATACGTCGGCGCGCATCTGGTGCGCATCCATGCCGGCCTCCACCAGTGCGTCCAAGGTCCCGTAGATCATCGCCGGCGAACCGCTGGCGTAGACATGCACCGCCTTCAGGTCGGCAATGTCCTCGCACACAGCCTCATGCAACAGCCCGCAGCGACCCTGCCAGCCACACAGGTCGCTGACGACTTTGTGCAGGAACAGGTTGGGCAGTTGAGCCCATTGATCCCAATGCTCGATCTCGTAGAAGTCTTCTGGACGACGCACGCCCCAATACAGGTGCACCGGGTGCTTGAAGCCCGAGGCGCGGCAATGCTCGATCAGGCTGTGCATCTGCGCCATGCCGGTGCCGGCGGCGATCAATACCAGCGGCCCGTCTGGCAGCTCAGCCAGGTGGGTGTCGCCAAACGGCAGCTCAATGCGAGCCATCCGGTTGCGCTGCAACTGCTCCAGCAGGTTGCGCGCGCTGTCCTCACGGGCCAGCACGTGCAATTCCAGGTCGCGCCCGGCATGGGGCGCGGAGGCCAGGGAAAACGCCGACTTCTCGCCGTTCTCCCGCTCGATCATCAGGTATTGCCCAGCGTGGTAACGCACTGCCTTGCCGGCCGGGGCGCGCAGGCGCACGCGCCACACATCGCCACCGACCTCCACGCACTCGCTCAACTGGCACGCCAACTTGCGCAGCGGTAACTCACCCGGTGCTAGCACGCCATCCCACAACACCACACAATCTTCCAGTGGCTCGGCGATGCAGGTATAGAACTCACCATGGTCGCGCACCTCGCCGGCCTGCTGCACGCGGCCTTCCACCAGGAGCGCCGCACACACGTGGCACACGCCGTTGCGACAGGCTTGCGGGCACTCGTAGCCCAGGCGGCGGGCGCCTTCGAGAATTCGCTCGCCAGGGACCAACTCCAGTACCGCACCGGAAGGTTGCAGGGTTACACGCATCAATCTATTCCCAATTCTTTCCAGATCGCATCGACACGCGCCGTCACGGCTTCATCCTTGACGATCACCCGCCCCCACTCGCGGGTGGTTTCACCCGGCCACTTATGGGTGGCATCCAGGCCCATCTTCGACCCCAGCCCCGACACCGGCGAGGCGAAGTCAAGGTAGTCGATCGGCGTATTGTCGATCATCACCGTATCGCGCTTGGGGTCCATGCGCGTGGTGATGGCCCAGATCACGTCGTTCCAGTCACGGGCGTTGATGTCGTCGTCGGTGACAATAACGAACTTGGTGTACATGAACTGTCGCAAAAACGACCACACACCCAGCATGACCCGCTTGGCATGGCCTGGGTACGACTTCTTCATGGTCACAATGGCCATGCGGTACGAACAGCCTTCCGGCGGCAGGTAGAAGTCGGTGATCTCCGGGAATTGCTTTTGCAGGATCGGCACGAACACTTCGTTGAGCGCCACGCCGAGGATCGCCGGCTCATCCGGTGGTCGGCCAGTGTAGGTGCTGTGGTAGATCGGCTTGATTCGATGGGTAATGCGTTCAACGGTAAACACCGGGAAGCTGTCGACTTCGTTGTAGTAACCGGTGTGGTCACCGTAAGGGCCCTCATCGGCCATTTCACCGGGGTGAATCACGCCTTCGAGGATGATTTCGGCGGTGGCCGGTACTTGCAGGTCGTTGCCACGGCACTTCACCAGCTCAGTGCGGTTGCCGCGCAGCAGGCCGGCGAATGCGTATTCGGACAGGCTGTCCGGTACCGGCGTCACGGCGCCGAGGATGGTCGCCGGGTCGGCACCCAGCGCCACGGAAACCGGGAACGGCTTGCCCGGGTGCTTTTCACACCACTCACGGAAATCGAGGGCACCGCCGCGGTGGCTCAGCCAACGCATGATCACTTTGTTGCGGCCGATCACTTGCTGACGGTAGATGCCGAGGTTCTGGCGATCCTTGTTCGGGCCCTTGGTGACGGTCAGGCCCCAGGTGATCAGCGGGCCGACGTCGCCGGGCCAGCAGGTCTGCACCGGCAACATGCCCAGGTCGACGTCATCACCCTCGATGACCACTTCCTGGCACACCGCGTCCTTGACCACCTTGGGCGCCATGGCAATGATCTTGCGGAAAATCGGCAGCTTCGACCAGGCATCCTTCAAGCCCTTGGGAGGCTCGGGCTCCTTGAGGAATGCCAGCAGCTTGCCGATCTCGCGCAATTCGCTGACCGATTCGGCGCCCATGCCAAAGGCCACGCGGTCGGGGGTGCCGAACAGGTTGCCGAGCACCGGGATATCAAAGCCGGTCGGGTTCTCGAACAGCAGCGCCGGGCCCTTGTTACGCAGGGTACGGTCGCAAATCTCAGTCATTTCCAGCACCGGGGAAACCGGTACCTGGATACGTTTCAACTCTCCGCGCTGCTCAAGTTGCTGCACGAAATCCCGAAGATCCTTGAATTTCATTAACCATGCCACCCGTAAAATAGGCGTACATCCTACCTGCTCTGACCGCGGCTGGCAGCTTAATTGGCCGTCAGCCCCCGTGATTGCAGCGAACTGAACAGTGGCTCCAGAAAGGCTTCGATGTGCCGCGCACCGACCTCGGAGAGGTGATTATCATCGGTGTACAGCGCGCGACCATTGAGTTCGACCCGACATAGACCGTCGACGCCACACAGCAGGGGCGCCGGGTCCAGTACCGCCACGCCACTGTCGGCAGCCGCCAACTCGTCGAATAGCTGGGTGATAAAAGCCTGGCGCCGCTCATGCTCCTCCACCGCAAGCCCTTCTCCCTCCACCGGGCGGTGCATCATGGCCAGGCGACTGAGGCGGTAAGGCACGATGATTTGCTGCAGCGGGACTTCCTTGACCAACCACACGCGATGCCCGGCGGCGCGCAACCCCTTGATGCGCTCGCGCAGGCCCTCGGCGAAGCGTTGTTCGGCCACGGCGCGCACGTACTCACCGGTGCTCGGGTCCTTGAGCGCGTGCTCCTTGTCGCCCGACATTTGCCCATAGAGGTACAGGCTCCAGCGCGCCGCCAGTACCACATCACTGAACGACTGATCGGCCAAGGCCTTCTCGACGCGGCGATTGAAATGCGCACACCGAGAAATATTCTCCAGACCGTCCAAGGGCACGCAACCGGCGAAGCTGGCCTGTACCAGGCTGATGTCGTGGCGCTTGGCCCCATCCTCAAGCGCCGGAATCAACGCGGTGGCATGGCTATCGCCCCACACCAGCGCGGACACCGACAGACTTTTGGGGCCAAAGTGGCAGAACAGTCGCTCATCGGGCGTGTCCTTGTCCGCCAGGCAGGCCATGAGTTCCGGGCTCCATTTCTTAGCCTGGGCATACCGCAACGCCTGTTCGGACAAGCGTGAAGGCACGCCATCGGCTTCGCGCACCGCAAGGCCCGTCAAGCCCAGGCACAGGATGCCAGCCCCGGCAGCGGCCAGGATCGCCTTGCGCCCAGCCAGCAAGCGCTTTTCCCGAAACGGCGCCTCCACGAAGCGCCAGGACACATAACCCAGCACCAGGCTCAGCAATAACAACCCGGTCAGATCAAGCGCGCCCAAGCCATCAACCGCGGCATAGTTGGCGTACACGAACACCGGCCAATGCCACAGGTACCAGGAATAAGAAATCAGCCCCAGGCCCACCATCAACCGCGAACTGAGCAACCGCCCGACCCAGGTTTGCCGCTGCCCATTGGCCCAGATCAAACCAACCACACCCAGCACCGGCAGCAAAGCGGCGGCACCGGGGAATGGCGTGGACGCATCGAAAGCGAATATGGCAATCAGGATCAACGCCATGGACACCAGACTGACCCCCTGGGCGAGTGCCGGTGAAGCGCGCCAGTCACGCTTGGGCATCACCGCCAGCATCGCACCCGCCAGCAGTTCCCAGGCCCTGAGGTGTAGCAGGAAGAAGGCTTTTTGCGGTTGATGGTCGACGGCCCAGACGCTCAGGCCAAACGACACCAGCAACACCACGAACAAGGCCAGGCGCCAGTGTTTCAAGCGGCTGGAAAGCAGGGTCAGCAACAACGGGAAGAGGATGTAGAACTGCTCCTCCACCGCCAGCGACCAAGTGTGCAGCAATGGCTTGATGTCAGAGGAGGCGTCGAAATAACCGTGCTGGCGTGAAAAGAGCAGGTTGGAGGTGAATATCACCTGGTAGTGCGCCGACCGTCCCAGCTCTTCGTAGTCCTTGGGTGCCAACAGGAACCAACCCACTGCCAGTGTCGCGGCCATCATCACGAACAACGCCGGCAGGATACGCCGGGCGCGGCGAGCCCAGAAGGCGACGAAACTGAAACGCCCGGCCTGGCGTTCGCGCCAGATGATCGAAGTAATCAAAAAGCCGGAAATCACAAAAAAAACGTCTACCCCCACAAAGCCGCCAGTAACGCCTGGAACGCCAAAGTGGAACAGTACGACTGCAAGGACAGCGACAGCACGTAGGCCATCAATGTCTCTTCGGTAAGCAAGAGAGGTCATAAATCTAGAGTCAGCCAGATACGAATGGGGATGAGCGTAGCCTCGCTCACTTTTTTGTTTCTTAACTGACACTTGACGCGCTCAAACCTCCCTTTTTCGACACAAAAAAAATGGCGCCCCGGAGGGCGCCATTCTTACGGACCTGAAACGTCGTATTACTTACGTTTCATCGACAGGAAGAACTCGTCGTTGGTCTTGGTGGTTTTCAGCTTGTCGATCAAGAACTCAATGGCCGCAACTTCGTCCATTGGGTGCAGCAGCTTACGCAGGATCCACATGCGCTGCAGTTCGTCGTCGGCGGTCAGCAACTCTTCGCGGCGGGTGCCGGAGCGGTTGATGTTGATCGCCGGGAACACGCGTTTTTCCGCGATGCGACGGTCCAGGGGCAATTCCATGTTGCCGGTACCCTTGAACTCTTCGTAGATCACTTCATCCATCTTCGAGCCGGTTTCAACCAGCGCGGTGGCGATAATGGTCAGCGAGCCGCCTTCTTCGATGTTCCGCGCGGCGCCGAAGAAACGCTTCGGTTTCTCCAGGGCGTGGGCATCGACACCACCGGTCAATACCTTGCCGGAGCTCGGGATCACGGTGTTGTAGGCGCGAGCCAGACGGGTGATGGAGTCGAGCAGGATCACCACGTCCTTCTTGTGTTCGACCAGGCGCTTGGCCTTCTCGATCACCATTTCGGCA
>Ga0105244_10003772_pt1 | contig 10689 bp, 8 predicted proteins | sample KBSM44metaG_FD_80423 | JGI IMG/M metagenome (GOLD analysis project Ga0105244, IMG submission 80423) | Miscanthus rhizosphere microbial communities from Kellogg Biological Station, Michigan, USA - KBS M4-4 metaG | ecosystem: Host-associated > Plants > Roots > Rhizosphere > Soil | place: Michigan...
CGAACAGCCCGCCGCGCAGGTTAATCGTCGTCTGCGCATCAATCGTCCCTGCGCCGCCGGCCTGGCCCAGCGTCGGCTCAGTGAGACCGGTGCCAGTATCAAAATTACCGCGGCTGCCGATAACCAGTGCGCCGCGATTAGAGCCTGAACCCGTATCGCCAAGTACGATAGCGTTGCTGCCCGCAGAGACCACGCCGCCATCCACAGCTGACACAACGCCGTTGCCGTAATCACCGACGAGAATGTTGCTACCGCTGGTAAAGCGGGAATTGTTGCCTTCAACGTACAGTTCGGCGGTTTTGCGGGAACCGGAAACGCCTGCGACCTCGATGCTACCGACCGTGACCGCGCCGCCGTTGAGTACATCCATATCGCCGTTAAGCGTCAGTAACTGTGCGACGTTCCACTGAGAATTTGCCCCCGTCACCGTGGCTTTTGGATTCCCTTTGTCGGTTTCATCTGGATCGTAGCCATCGCCGATCCGCGCCTGGTTGGCGATGGTAACGACAGCGCCATCCTCAATCGACAGGGTAGATCGTGAGCCTGAGGTGGTGCCTACGCTCAGATAGTTACTGGTCACGCGGGAGTTCGCACCGGTGGCGATGAGATGACTGTCGTAGCCACGGGTGGTGCCGACCACAATCTCTTTCGCGCTGGCCAGCGCACCGTTTTCAACCCGAAGCGTACCGAGGCCAAGATCCAGACTGCCGTGCAGTACAGCCTGATCGTTCAGGGCGTTCAGCTCGGCATCCGGTCCGCTGACCGTTACCGTGCTTTCAAAAATCTGACCGTTATAGAGCCTGCCGATATTCACGTTGTAAGCGGTAATTTTACCGTTATCGATCAGCACATTGCCGCTTTGCGTGCGGCCAACGTACACATCGCCGGTATAGACCAACGACTCCGTGACCGTGGAATCGCCGTCGTAAATGGCGTCGGCGGCCAGGGCATCAACGGGTGTAAGTAACATCAGCGGGGCAGAGAACAGAGCGAGGTAAAGTTTAGAAAGTGATGTCTTCACTTTTAATTGGTGCGAGAAATTGTCATTCACGTGCTATCTCCAGATTGATTAACGTGATGTCGCGAAGGCCATTATTTTGTAGAAATAGAAATTCCGGATACTGACTTGTATGACGCTTTATTTCGCGAATTCAGGCGTGCAGGTAAATTAACCGACGAAGCGAAAATCTGTGACTCCCTGATTATTGCGCTTCGTCGAGTGAAAATAGAGAACGCTAGCCGCGGTCTCTTTGACAAATTATTTATGAGTCACGATTGGCGTACAGGTCGGTGCGCTCAGCGATGGCGCAGAGCCCAAAATGCCCGGCATCATCATGGATGAGCAATCGAAAATACGGCCCTTTTCGGTGGTCGCGCGGTAGGTAAGTTTTTGGCCGCCCAGCGCATCGGGCTGAGCACCATTCACTTGGGTAACGGTAATTTCATCTGAAGATCCGAGACCCAGCATTTTTGCCGTTTCTGCCTGAAGCAACGGAATAGCCTGATCGGTTTTCAACGTCGAACAACCCGCTACCAACATAGTAATAGCAAGTGCGATGAGTGGTCTTTTCATAAATTATCCTTGTAACCAGGCAGTATCGATTGCTGCATGGCAATACGTTTCACTTTTTAAAACCCTGAAATAAGATATTTCGCTTTCCCGGAATAAAAAACCCTCCTAAAGTAGGGAGTGTCGATAAAGGGAAAATTGGCAGAATATTGCTGGTGCAACTCACAAAAAAGGAGAAACCGTTGGGAAAAAATTATGCATTGGTTATTGACGATCACCCTCTGGTAGGCAGCGGAATAGCCAATTTTCTGTCGACCCACTTTGCATTCAAATCAGTTTTGGTGGTGACCGATGAGGAGAGCTGTTACCGGCATATCCGCGACAATGGCCCGCCGGACCTGCTGGTCATCGACTTCTGGCTTTCATCCTCTACTGCCCTGAAATTACTTAAAGAAATTAAAAACCGCTTTCCAAAGATGCGGTTACTGGTGGTGAGTGGCGACGAAAATAATGATATCTGGATGAAAGTGCAGAGCGCTGGCGGCCATGGTTTTGTTCTGAAAAATGCGGCACCGGAATTATTTGGTGAGGCAGTTCAAGCGCTTATGAATAATCAGTCATGGTTCCCTGAAGCCAGTGTGGATATTTCGGCAAAAACCAGCAACGCATTGCAAAAATTTAACTTAACGCCTCGTCAGACCGAGGTTTTACAGATGATGATGCGTGGCCTACCAAATAAGAGGATCGCCTCGCAGCTTGCAATTTCAGAACCTACGGTTAAAGAGCACATCAGCAATATTTTAAAAAAGCTTGGTGTTAATACTCGCGTGGAAGTCATAACACTCCTTCATGGTAAGCAGGGAGAGACGCCATGAAATGGGTTGCCGAAACCGAAGAGGGTGGCATTTCCTCTCGGGCACAGATCCGCTTGCTGAATAATACCTTTATCCGCCTGGTGTTCAGTTTTACCGCCGTGCCGTTTGTCGGCATTCCGTTTGCAATCTGGCTATATTGGTTGGGTGCTGACACTGGGCCTACGCTGGTCTGGATCGGTATTTACCTGATTTGTGCAGTAATAATCAGAATATGGCACCACCGCTATCAGCGGGAGGTGAAAGAAATTAACGAAGAGGAGGTCCTGCGCCGCTGGCTTCCGCATATTAATAAAGTCGCCCTTGCCCATGGGTTGGGTATTTCCTCGCTCTATTGGATTACGCCGCCGGGCCAAAATTTTGATTTTTTCCTGCTTCTGAATATCAGCATCGCTGCGATCGTCGCCGCTAACGCGACCCATCTGACACCCGTTATCAGCACCTTTAAACGCTTTTTCATCGCCTCCTGGGGAGTGTTAAACATTGGCATCATGTGCCGCATGGACAATGTCATGCTGATCGTACTGATGCTGAATTTACTCTATGCCCTTGCGATTTACCGCCATGCGTTAACGTCACACGCCTTTTTCATTCAGCAGGCCAGGCTTGAAGAGGAGAGCGCCCGCCTTGCCGAGCAGTTTCGTCAGGCAAAGGAAGAGGCCGAGCAGGCGCTGCTGGATAAAAATCAGTTTTTGACCACCGCCAGCCACGATTTGCGCCAGCCGGTGCACGCCATGGGCTTTCTTATCGAGGCGATTATCCATAAAAACAGCAACGACGCGCTGATGCCACAGTTGCTGGATCTGCAACAAAGCGTGCGCTCCGTTCAACTGATGTTCAATTCACTGTTGGATCTGAGCAAGATTGAATCCGGTAATATGACCACGGCCACCACCCATGTGGACATTGGTGCGTTGCTGGATTCGGTTATCACACTTTTTCGCGAAGAGGCTAAAAGCCGGGGGTTGAAGCTGCGAACCTGGCGACCAGGGCGGCAGATCCATGTGATGGGCGATCCGTTACTGGTGCGCCAGTCGCTGATCAACCTGATTCAGAATGCCCTGCGTTACACGCAAAAAGGGGGAGTACTGGTCGCGATTCGTCCGCGCGGCGCAGAGTGCCTCATTGAGGTGTGGGACACCGGAGTAGGCATTGCTGACGGCGAGAAAAGCAAAATCTTCTCCCCCTATTACCGACCCGAACTGGCGTGGAAAATAGACAGTGCCGGTCACGGCCTTGGGCTTGCCGTGGTAGCCCGCTGCGCAAAACTGATGAACGTGAAATACGGTATGCAATCCATTGAGGACAAAGGTTCCCGCTTCTGGATGCGTTTTCGGCAGTATACCGGCGATGTCACGGTGGCTGACCCCGCGCCGGCCAGTGACGCCGTGGCCCCAGTCAGCCGCCGCGCATCGCTGAAGGGGTACTGCCTGGTAGTGGACGACGATCCGCTGGTCACCTCTGCCTGGGAAAGTCTGATGAGCAGCTGGGGTATTACGGTGCGCTGCGCTGACTCCGCAGAAGAGGCCTTTGCCATTGTTGACGGGGGATTCACGCCCAGCGTTGTGTTGTGCGATCAGCGGTTACGCTCGGGGGAGAGTGGGTTTGATATTCTGAAGGCGCTAATTGAACGCCTGCCCAACGTCAGCGGAGCGATGGTCAGCGGTGAGTTCAACTCTCCGGTTCTGCGTGAAGCCGAAGAGGAGGGCTATCTGGTTCTGCGCAAACCCCTTGAGCCCGCGACCCTTCACGCGCTGTTAACGCAGTGGTCGACCCACTAGTAAGCAGAATGAGGTGCCCGGTGAAGGCTTTTTTGTGAATCGAATCACAAATCATCGGGACAGGAATTGCGTTTGACTGCGGACTTCCCTATCAATAGCCGCAGAGGATCGTTACTGATAATGCAGGCGTGACCAATTTGTTCCCCTTACAGGGAATTAATTGGTCACGTTTTTTTTTACCTGAAGAAAATCGACGGCGCAGTCATGAAGATTTTAAAAGTATTTAATAACAATGTGTCTCTCGTTTTCAATGAAGCCGGTCAGGAAGAAATCGTCATTGGTAAAGGGCTGGGGTTTAACAAACGCGAAGGGGATTGGGTTGATGCTGCCCTGGTGGAAAAACGTTTTGTACTGGCGACGGCGGCGCTCAGTAAAACCACCCATTCTCTGGCATCGCATATCAATGCAGAAGAAATTGAGATAGCCATCGGCATCATTAAAAACGGCGAACAGATCCTGGGCTATCGGATTGATGAGGCGATTATTCCGGCACTGGCAGACCATATTGGTTTTGCATTAAAGCGTTCGCGGGAAGGGGTCACCATCAGCAGTCCACTGAAGTGGGATATTAAACAGATCTATTTCAACGAATATCACTATGCCCTGCAGGCGCTACAAAAAATTCGCGATACCTTTGGTGTCGACCTGCCGGATGATGAGGCGGTGTTTATCACGCTGCACATCGTCAACGGTGGCATTCTCGAAAATGACATGCATGAGACCATGAAGGTCACGCAAATTATTAATAACATTCTGGATATTGTGAAGTACCACTATCAAAAGGAGTTTAATGAAGCGGCCTACGATTACACCCGGTTCGTCACTCATGTGCGTTACTACATCATGCGCCATTTAAAAACCAAAGCCATTGATGACAGCGATACGACGCTGGAGCGATTACTGACCGGGCGCTACAAAAACGACTATCTCTGTGCGATGAAAATAAAACGTTATTTAGAAAGTAAATACGACTGGTTAGTTACGCGAGACGATATTGTCTATCTCACGCTGCGACTGAATCGGTTGTCATTAAGCAACTAATTTAATTTATCAGCAGGCCAACACCAGGGAAATGCTTCGGCATTTTCTACGGCCCGCTATTACCTGAAGAAAAGTATCAGAGGCCAGGTGGCATCATGAAATATGAAAATGAGAGTAAAGAAATCGTCTCGCTGGTGGGGGGCAAAGAGAATATTGAAAGCGTCGTGCATTGCGCCACCCGCTTGCGTTTCTCCCTGAAGGACTCAGCCCGGGCCAACGGCGAGGCGCTGAAAAAATTGCCCTATGTGCTCACGGCAGTGGAGAGCGGCGGCCAATACCAAATCGTCATCGGTAGTGCAGTGGTGGAATATTACGATGCCATTCTGGCGGTGACCGGGAAAGACAAGCAGGCTTCCGATGAGAGCCGCGATTCCGCGAAAAGTAAAAAATTCAGCATGGACGCGGTTTTTGAAATTATCTCCAGTGCGTTTAGCCCATTAATTCCGGCCATGGCCGGTTCCGGGATGCTGAAAGCCGTATTAACGGTGCTGGTCGAGGCCAAATTGCTTTCCGATGCCAGTGATACGTATGCGGTCCTGAGTGCGGCGAGCAATGCGATTTTCTATTTCCTGCCGGTTTTCCTCGGCATCACGCTCACCAATAAAATTGGTGGCAACATGTACGTCGGCGGCACCATTGGTGCGGCCTTAATGGAACCCACATTCACCGCGCTGATTGGCAAAGCAGATACCACCTTCCTCGGTATGGGGCTGACGGCGGTGAACTATTCCACCACCATTTTCCCGATCTTTATCGCCATCTTTATTTATTCGTGGCTCGACAAACTGCTTAAACGCATCATCTACAAAGAGATCCAGCTCTTTGCCGTTCCGCTCTTTTCTCTGATGGTGATGGTGCCCTTTACGGCGCTGTTCTTTGGCCCCTTCGGCACGGTGCTGGGGAACGGCCTCTCTGACGGTGTTATGTGGTTAATTAGCCAGAGCAAACTGCTCTCCGGGATTGTGATTGGCGGCGGCATGCCATTTATGGTGATGCTGGGGCTGCACTGGGGTTTCTCGCCGATCACGCTGGAAAACCTGCGTGTCTCCGGCGGCGATCCGATTGAAGGCATGGCCGTGGCGTCTGTCTTCGCACAAATTGGCGTGGCCATCGGCTTCTGGCTGCGCTCCCGCAAACATTCGAAAATGCGCGCATTGACCGGGCCAATCATTCTGACCGGGCTGTTGGCGGGCGTGACCGAGCCTATCGTTTATGGACTTATCCTGCGTTACAAAAGGTTGATGGTCATTGTTGCGCTGGCAGGGGCCATCGGTGGCGCTATCTGCGGTGTCACCGGCGTAACCATGAATGCCTACGTCTTCCACAACGTCTTTTCCATTCCGGTTTATACCCCGAAACTCGGCTATTTCGCCGGCGTGCTGGCGGCAATGATTGCCGGTGCGGTGCTGGCCTGGTGTTTTGGCGTTAAAAAAGGTGAGGAGAGCGAACTGCTGCCAGAAGCCGCTGCCGCCGCACCACAAACACCGCTTGCTGTAGTAGCGGCCCCGGCGGCAGAAACGACGCCTATTAGCGATATTCTCTCGCCACTGCGCGGTGAAGTGATCCCGTTGAGTGAGATCCCGGACGATGTCTTCTCCAGCGGTGTGGTGGGGCAGGGTGTCGGTATTATTCCTCTGGAAAATGCGGTTTATGCCCCGTTTGATGGCGTGGTCTCATCCATGTTCCCTTCCCGCCATGCCATTGGTGTGACCTCAAATAAAGGGGATGAGGTGCTCATTCATGTCGGCATTAATACCGTGCACCTCAACGGTCGCTGTTTTACGCCCTGCGTGAACGTCGGCGATAACATTCTTGCCGGGCAGGTGTTAATGACCTTCGACATGGATGCGATTAAGCGTGAGGGGCTGTCACTGATTACGCCGGTCATTTACGTCGACGATCGCGGAACCGGGGGCGATGTGCATATTGAACAGGATGGTCGCGTCAGTGAAAAAGACACGCTGTTTAAAATTATCCGTCACTGTTAATTGTCCGTGTGCTGACGCCATTAAATATTGCAGATAAAGATCTTCAAACAGGAATCCAGACATGAAAAAAGATTTTCTTTGGGGCGGCGCGGTTGCTGCCCACCAGGTGGAAGGTGCATGGAACGTTGGCGGGAAGGGCATCAGTATTGCTGATGTGATGACGGATGGCACCAAAGAAAGGGCCCGCAAGATAACGCCGGGTATCATGGACGGTCATTTTTATCCGAATCATGACGCGATCGATTTTTATCACCACTATCCGCAGGATATTCAGTTATTCGCGGAGATGGGTTTTAAATGTTTTCGCACCAGCATTGCCTGGACGCGTATTTATCCGCAGGGTGACGAGTGCGCACCAAATGAAGAAGGGTTGGCATTTTACGATGCGCTTTTTGATGAGCTGCTGAAATATGGCATTGAACCTGTCGTCACGCTTTCGCATTTTGAGATGCCCTGGTCTCTGGTGGAGAGATTCGGCGGCTGGCGCGATCGGGCATTAATTGACTTTTTCACCACCTTTTCCGTGACCGTCATGGAGCGTTATAAGAACAAAGTTAAATACTGGATGACGTTTAACGAGATCAATAATCAGCAGATCCTCGATAATCCGATTTATGCCTTTACCAACTCCGGCATTATTTATGGCGAAGGAGAGGACCGTCAGGAGGTGGTGTACCAGGCGGCGCATTATCAGTTGGTGGCCAGCGCAAAAGTGGTGGAAGCGGGCAGGAAAATTAACCCGGATTTTCACATTGGCTGCATGATTGCGGCGACGCCGAACTACCCGCTCACCAGCGATCCGCTCGATAACCTGCTCGCTCAGCGGGAAAATGAAAAGCAGCTCTTCTTCACCGACGTGCATGTACGCGGGGCCTGGCCGTCATGGGTGCGCAAAGAGTGGGAGAACCGGGGCTATGAGATTGATGTGACCGAGGACGATCTCAGCGTGTTGAAGCGCGGCACCGTGGACTATATTGGCATCAGCTATTACCTCAGCAATACGCTCTCGGCCTGTGAACGAGGAGAGCGTCTGAAGGATAATCTGTTGGGGGATAATCATCTGGTGAAAAACCCGTATATTTCGTCAACGGAGTGGGGATGGTCGGTCGATCCCGTTGGCCTGCGCTATTACCTCAATATGCTTAATAACCGTTACGGGTTGCCCATTTTCATCGTCGAAAATGGTTTTGGCGCCAACGATGTGTTGACGCAGGATGGCGTCGACGATCTGGAGAGGATCGGTTTTTTGAGTCTCCACATCGAGGAGATGAAAAAGGCCATTGAGTGTGACGGTGTGGACGTGATGGGCTACACCATCTGGGGCTGTATCGATCTGGTGTCGTTCACCACCGGTGAGATGAAAAAGCGTTACGGTCTGATCTACGTCGATCGCGACAACGCTGGTAACGGCAGCGGGGCCCGTCGTAAAAAACGCTCTTTCGACTGGTATAAAAAGGTCATTGCCACTAACGGCGATACCGGGATTTAACGCTAACGACTGACCTTCTGGCGGCCCGTGGCAGCACGGGCCTACCTTTAGTCTTCAACCTTCAACCAGGCCGAACACTGGCTTCATCGTCTAACCAACCCTCAAAAACCGCCAGCGCCGCGTCGTTTACGCCGGTTTCTGCTGGCTTCACCAGGCAAAAGTGTTTGCTCAGACTATTGGCGACGGGCCAGGGAGCGACCAACGCACCCCGGCTCAGGTCATTGGCAATATAGACCTGTGGCACCAGCGCGACGCCCTGTCCTGAGAGCGCAGCGGCAATCGCCATTTCATGCAGGTCATAGCGCACGCCGAGCGCCGGATTATCCAGCGCGATGCCGCTCTCCCGCCCATAGTGATGCCATGCCTCCGGCGTCTGGCGGCGATGAATGCGCGGCAGTCTGTTCAACTGCGCGTTTACCGGCGCATCGGTGAGCAGGCTCGGGTGGCAAACCGGCACCAGTCGCTCATGAAAAAGAGAGCGCGTGCGCATACCCGCCCAGGCGGGGTGGTCGAAATGCACTGCGGCATCAAAACCGCTGCCGGTCAGGATAAAAGGGTCGGTTCGTACAGCAATATTGACCATGATGTCGGGATGCTTCTCCCTGAATTTCCCCAGCCTCGGGATCAGCCATCGGCTGGCAAAGGTCGGCGGGGCCGCAATCTCCAGACTTTTACTGCCGTCAGGTACGCCTTTCAGGTACTGAGTGTCGCGGTCGAGACGCTCCAGCGTTTCCCGAACCCGGTGCGCGTAGCGTGCGCCATTCGGATTAAGCTGCACCCGGCTGCCGGTGCGATCGAAAAGTTTGCAATCAAGCAGGGCCTCAAGCCGGGCAATCTGGCGGCTGATGGCCCCCTCGGTCAGAGAAAGCTCTTCTGCCGCCCGGGCAAAATTGCCGTGCCTTGCGGCGGCCTCAAAGGCCAACAGAGAGCGGTTGCTGGGAAGTTTTCTGCGCATCAGGACACCTTTTTGCACGCGGCCATGCTTGTGATTTAGTGACTTAATGTCACTGAAGAATGAAATAATATCGATTCTTAGGCTTAACTTCAGCAGGTAGCATGAGGAAACGTCAAGAAGCAGCGCAGCCGCTGCCAGCAAAAGGTGCTCCCTATGTCTCAATCCATTTTTCCAACCTGCCAGATAGGTGATTTTCAGGTCACTGCGCTCAGCGACGGCACTATGTCTGTCAGCCTCGACTTACTCGGGGGCATTGAAACGGCCGAAGCCTGCGACATTCAGCACCGTGCAGGCATCCGTGACGCTGGCCAAATTCATATCAACGCTTATCTGGTTCGCGGCCAGGGGAGAACGGTTCTGGTGGATGCGGGAACGGGCGGAGCCAATAACGCGGGCGGAGATCTGCTCAGGAATCTGTCGGCCATTGGCGTTCGCGCCGGGGAGATCGATACCGTCCTCCTCACTCACGGTCACCCTGATCACCTCGGCGGATTACTGAATCTAAAAGGAGAGCGGGCCTTTACACATGCTCAACTCTACATTCATCCACGGGAAGCGGCTTACTGGACGGATGATGCGATGATGGCGCAGGGGAATGAGCGGCAGAAACGCAATTTCCACCTCGCACGTGCCACCTTCGCCGCTTATGCAGAACAGTTGCATTATCTCGGCGAAGGTGACGCCATTGCGGGTATTGCGCCTGTTGAATTGCCGGGACATACGCCCGGTCACACTGGCTTTCGCATTGATGGGGCTGACAACAGCCTGCCTATCTGGGGAGACATTGTGCATTTCCCGCACATTCAGTCGGCACGACCCGCTGTGTCGATAGCCTTTGATGGCGACCCGGTTCTGGCGCAGCAGACGCGTGAGGCGATCATGGCGCAGGCGAGCCGGTACCACTGGCTGGTTGCCGGGATGCATTTTGGGAAACCGGGATTTGCGCATGTATACGCGACGGATAAAGGCTATCAGTTGGTTTATGTCGATGCGCAAACGGAAGGGGATTTTTCACGTCGGTGAGTTTACGAAGCAAATAAAAAAGCCCCAACG
>Ga0105244_10003777_pt1 | contig 10683 bp, 8 predicted proteins | sample KBSM44metaG_FD_80423 | JGI IMG/M metagenome (GOLD analysis project Ga0105244, IMG submission 80423) | Miscanthus rhizosphere microbial communities from Kellogg Biological Station, Michigan, USA - KBS M4-4 metaG | ecosystem: Host-associated > Plants > Roots > Rhizosphere > Soil | place: Michigan...
AAATTCGATTGCAGATCTAAAAAATTCATGACCCCTTCCGGGCAATGAGATTTGTGACTTGCCAAACGGTGTTATGGATAGTAGAATACATCCGTACTGTGAGAACGTTTAACGATGATTAAAGCAAAAACTAAAGAGGTGAACAAGTTTCATGAATATCCGGGAATGCGCCCTGCCTGGTATCGGGGTGAAGTACCAGTTCCATACAAAAGGTGGTAATCAGTTAGTCATCATCAAACACGAAGACGGACGCCGTGAGTTATTTTCGGTGAATCCGAAGGATGAGGAAGAGCTCACACTGATTGCAGAATTGGAAGATGATGAATGTGTAACGCTCTCGGGATTAATCGGAGGATGGTCCTGAGTACGAGCTTCCTAGCAGTTTAGTAACTTCAACACACTTAAGCGCACAAAAAAACCTGTACTCCATTGGAGTTACAGGTTTTTTGAGTTAATCATTCCAATTCCCCCGGTGGGATTGAATATAAGGTACCCATGTGTTCAGCACTCGGATAATTTCTGCAGAGTGAAAAGGTTTGCTTATGAAGTCTTGCATTCCGCATTGCAAACAAGCTTCCCGGTCTCGCTCCCCTGCAAAGGCTGTTATCGCAGCGATCACAGGGATTTCCGGATGCATTTTTCTAATCTCACAAGTCGCTTCAATCCCATCCATCACAGGCATTTGGATATCCATGAAAATCAGATCATAAGGGGTAGTTGCAAGCAAATGTATAGCTTGTTCTCCATTTTCCACGACATCGCACACCCCGCCAAATTTGCGAAGCATCTCCTCCAGAAGATGGCTATTCAATACCTGATCCTCAGCGATTAATATCCGAATGCCTTTTGCGAGACGGTTGCGTTCCGGCAGTTCTACCTTGACAGCAACATTACCTTCTTCGGACATCATTTCTTCTCTCCACTTGTGCAGCACAATTGTAAACTGGAATTCCGCTCCCTGCCCAATCTCACTTTGAACTCCAATGGCTCCGCCCATCAGCTCAACTAATTTCTTGCTAATGGCAAGTCCCAACCCCGTTCCTCCAAATTTCCGATTGATCGCTGGGTCCAACTGGGAGAAGGATTGAAATAATTGATGCTGTTTATCAAATGCAATACCAATGCCTGTATCTTTAACTTTAAACGAAAGCATCAGCTGATCTGGACCATATGCTTGCGAAGAATCCATCTCCGCGACAATCGTGACGCTTCCTTTTTCAGTAAATTTAACAGCATTACCCACCAAATTAATCAGAATTTGACGAATTCTTGTCTCATCTCCGCATACACGTTCCGGAATGTGATCCGATATTTCACTGTACAGCTCAATATTCTTCTCAGAGGCTTTAATGGAGAACAGCTCTATTACACTGCCTAACATGTCCCGAATATCTACTGGCCCCTGTTCCAGATCCATTTTGCCTGCTTCGATTTTACTGAAATCCAGTATTTCATTCAAAATATAGAGTAGCGACTCCCCGCTATCAATCATGATCTCGGCAAATCCCTGTTGCTCCTCATTCAGCTCCGTTTCCATCAAAAGATGTGCCATTCCCATAATCCCGTTTAGCGGTGTACGAAGCTCGTGGCTCATAATGGCAAGAAACTCGGATTTTGCACGATCCGCATGCTCTGCTGCTTCCTTGGCACGAATGATTTCTTTTACCGAAGTCATATCACGGAAGACCAGCACAGCACCACGTGTTTTCCCTTGATCCATAATCGGCTTCAGTTGGAACTCTGCAAGAAAACTCGATCCGTCCTGACGCCAAAATACGGATTCTGTACGAGGCAAGGCCCTACCTTCACGCACAGCCCGCAAAATAGGTGTGCCGTTCGTCGGATATGGAATGCCCTCGCTCTGCATCTGTATCATCATTTTTTCCAAAGGTTTACCGTTCATCTCACTCGGACAGATATTCATCATCTCCGCCGCTGCAGGATTGGCAAAATTCACGTTTCCATCCAGATCCAGCCCAATCACACCTTCGGACATTCCATTCAAGATCAGTGCTCTTTCATAACTTAAATTTTCAATCTCTTCGACGTAACGTTTGGCTGCTGTAACATCACTCGTAATGCCATAGACACCAACCACTTTATCTTCTAATAAAATAGGAACGTTGATTACACTTGTCTCGATTCGTTGTCCATCCTTATGAATCAGACCAATCTCATAACGCTGCGCTACACCCTTGACCGATTCTTCAAAATGATAACGCGTCTTCTCCAAGTCGACCGGATCAATCAGATGATCAAAAGGTCGGCTTAACAGTTCTTCTTTGCTATGCCCTGTTAATTGCTCCTGCCCAACATTCGCTTTCAGCAAGTTCCCGTCCAGATCCAGAGATGCCACACCAAGCGGATTACAATCAAACAACGACTTGTACTCCTGCAAATTCAATTGTTGCTGTTTGCTTTCTGTAATATCACGTGTGACTGCAACCATCTCTTGCAAATTTCCCGACTCGTCACAAACATAATGAGTCAGCGTATCCGCCCATACAAGGGAACCATCTTTGTGCACTAGACGATAACTAATCCGCTCCGGAGTGAGCCCGATCATCTGACGGCGGATATAAGCCTTTACAGCCGGGATATCGTCCTGATGAATACAGAACATTCCTGAGCGTCCGATCATTTCTTCAGGCTCGTAACCGAGCATTTTTCTGCTGGCATGTGATACATATTTGAACGTGCGCTCGGCATCCGCTTCGTGAATTGCAATCAGATCCATGGATGATTCAGCCAGGATGCGCGAAATACGACTACTTTCTTCCAGTTGTTGACGCTGATTAAGAAGCGTTTCTTCCGCCTCTTTTTGCTTCGTAATGTCTGCAGCTTGTACTAGTAAATATAATGGCTCTCCGCTTACCTCGTCCCGGACAATGCAAGCTCTGATTGTTGCCCACAGCAACGTACCGTTTTTTCGTTTCAGGCGCACCTCCGTTTCATACATCGGCTGTTCACCGTTTGTCATTTTCCAAAAATTGCTGCGAAACTCCTCGTACCTGAGATCTTCTTCATAAATCATATGTACAACGGAAGTATGCAACAGCTCTTCCTCTGTTGATCCGAGCATCTCGCAAAAAGCTGGATTTAACTGCACCCACAGTCCATTAACATGAGAAGCGACAGCAATGCCGATTGGCGCGTGTGTGTATAATTGTTCGAACAGAGACCGGCTCTGTGTGATGGAGTTCGACACTACGTATCCTCCCTTACCGAGAATGTAAATGTTATTCGTATGAACAGATCGACCTGAACATAACTATATCTTATAGAGTAGTACCCCAAATGCCACGATAGTTAAACGAAACAAAAGCAAAAAAACATGGCAACAATCGACACGTTAAGATCTTCAGCTTTTCAGCACACCCAGGTCATGAAAGAACGGAGGTTATTGCCACATGATTATTGTTGCGAATCAACCGATTCAACTGTCGCCATCCGAATGGTCTGCATTTGAATGGTACTGGTTACAGCAGCTACAAAACCGCCCCATAAGGTATGTGTATCAATCCATGGAACATCTCCATTTTGAATGGAGCTTAAGAGAATCCCTTGTTGATGCAGCCGAAGGGTTGAACCGAAGCGGTGTCAGCTTTGCCTCATTCGAAGACTCCAGGTGTAACCCTGCCTTTTGGAATCGAAATGCACGGGGTGGATTCGAGCTAAGGCCAGATGTAACACCTGCAGAAGGCATCCGAGATATATGGAGAAACGGACGCTTATATGCGTTCGAGTGTGCAACCGCTACCGTTATTGTACTCTATGGAGGCGTACTTGGAAGCATCCGTGAGGATGCCTTTAATTCATTATTCCGTAATCTGTTGCTATTTGACTGGCATTACGACAGTGATCTGCGTTTGACAGAAAAGAATGGCAAGGAACTCGCACTACCTGGAGATGTGCTTTATTTCAAAAATCCAGACGTGTCACCCAAAACCCCTGAATGGCAAGGTGAAAACACCATTATGTTGAGGGAAAACTGGTACTACGGACATGGTATTGGCATTGCAAACGGTCAGGAAATTATTCGAACCTTAAATCATTTTCGTTTTCCCGGCAGCATGACCTCGGCCTATTTAATGGATATGGTCATATATCCAGACTTCCTTTATTTATCCCGCTATGCCAAAAATGCCACCGGCAACAACCCGGACATAACCACACCCGTATTACCTGGACAAATGTATGTTCGAGTGGGCGGCAGCCGCTATTTGCGTACTTGAATGTCTGATCATGAGATCAGTTACGCGTCATTAATAGAATAACCCATACATTGCAAAAAGCCCAATCACAAGCAGTAATGGCGCTGACTTGATATTGGGCTCCTTGCAATATGTTATCAGTTCGGTGGATCAAGCTGAACCACAACTTGCTTGCCGCTAACCTGAACTCCTGTCGTTTTAGTGCCGTATTCCTTCAACGCTTTGCACAGTTCTTCTGCCCAGGCTTTGCCTGACTCTCCCTCTTTGGCTCCATGCACTTGGATGACCAATTTCACGGAGTCACCTTTTTTCAGAATACGCTCTGCTTGTGACTGCTTCACATCCCGGTCATGATCCTCCATTTGCAGATGCAACCGAATTTCCTTTACTTTGCGTTTATCCGGAGATTTGCCTGCCTTTTTCTTCGCCTGCTGTGCTTCTTCACGGGCAGCGCCCGCACCAATCAGTTTACACGGAGGTGGGCTGGTCATCAGGGACAAACATACCAAGTCTACCTTATGCTGTTTGGCCAGTGCCAGTGCTTCCCGTGTTGACATGACGCCCAGGTCTTCTCCATTCAGACCGGTGAGTTGCACTTCGTTAGCTTTGATCTTTTCATTTTTAATGATCTGAGCCATGCATCTTCCTCCTTGACATGAAAAGCCTGTCCTGATCACTGAAGATCAGAGCAGGCTTAAATATTAGACTACATTTCGTGTGCTGTTATAAACGTTACCTACATTGCATACGTTGCGTTAAGATTAACAACCTGTCATTACGATGACTTTTTCTCGTAATATCGTGGCGTGTCCCCCGAATTACAACGAGTTAAATGCTTCTGTCAGAACAGGTACGATCTGCGATTTGCGAGATACAACGCCTTTGAGCAATGCTTTGTGGTCTGTCAGCGTTACATTGTATGCTTTTTCAACCGCTTGAGTAGATGCACCATAAGCCAGTCCAACGGAGTCGTTGTTCAAGATATCCGTCACAACAAACAAGAACAGGTCAAGTCCTTTGCTGGAGATAATCGCTTCAATCGCCGCTTCAAGCTCTGGCTGTTTTACCAGTACATCATTAACGTCAACCGCATTCACTTGGGCGATTTCCACTTTCGCTGTACCCATAGCGAATTCTTTCGCATCCAGAGAGATCAGCTCAGCAATTGTTTTCTGACTCAAGTCTGCGCCAGCTTTCAGCATGTCCAGACCATAGCTATCTGCATCTACACCGGCAATAGCAGCCAGCTCACGTGCTGCAGCTACGTCTTGCTCTGTGCAAGTTGGAGATTTGAACAACAAGGAATCCGAGATAATCGCGGACAACATCAGACCCGCGATCGGCGCGCTGATTTCGATGCCGTTCTCTTTGTACATTTTGTTCAAAATCGTTGCAGTACAGCCTACAGGCTCCGCACGGAAATACAAAGGCTGACTTGTCTCGAAATTGGCAATACGGTGATGGTCAATGACTTCAACAACGGTTACATCTTCAATATCGCTTACACTTTGTTGACGCTCATTGTGATCCACCAGAATGACTTTATTCACTTCGTTAGCCGCTGTTTTGATCATACGCGGTGCTTCAACTTTGAATTGATCCAGTGCAAACTGCGTTTCGCCATTCACTTCGCCCAGGCGCACGGCTTCAACTTCCTGTCCCAATTTGCTTTTCAGGTCTGCATACGCGATTGCTGAGCAGATCGTGTCTGTATCCGGGTTTTTGTGGCCGAAAATTAGTACTTTTTCCATATTCATAGCCCTCCGTCAATTCGAGTTTAAGTTAATCTTATCCTTATTTGAATCATACCTTACTGATTATAGCGCTTATACGTCTTAATTCCAATCCCTTTACAGCGAATTAATTAGAGCTTATACAAAGGCCAGTTTCGCAAGTGGCGAACGCCGGGAATCAAGAAGAAACGATTGGCTTATTATTACCAACAGGTATCCACGTCTGTTCTAATTTGCAGGTGTGTTCGCTACATTTGTAATCAGATGTCCGTCCAGTTTGTCACCCTTACACAGGGCTTGCACGAGCTCCCGGCCTGATTCCGGGGTCATTTTACCGTACCAGTCCCCTTGCGGATACACAATGGTTACACATCCATCATCACAGCGGCCATTACATTTGGTACGTGTTGTATGAATGAATCCTCCGGCCTGTTGTTTCGCAATTTCGTCCCGCACCGCCTGAGTGACTTCTTCCCCCTCATTACGCATGCATGTTCCGCCGTTACAGAGTAAAATATGGTGTTGCAGTTGATCCAGATTATAGATAGCCAAACTCGCTTCATTCCTCTCACATCAATAGGATATGTATCTTTTTATGATTGCACAGTATAACATTACAACTCTATAAATTAGCACATCTATCCAGGTTTGTGCAACGATAACGATAAACTACAGCTCCGGATCGAACGTATTCAATCCTTTTTTCACAAAGAACGTCTGCAAACGACCTGCTTCGTTAATCTCCAGCAAATTCAATTGTGCACCATAAGCACATCCACCGTCTATACCGATCTTGTCTCCGCGCGGGTCCATCCAGATTCCAGGCTCATCCTGCAAATATTGCACAGGGGTATGTCCAAACACAACAATCTCCTGAAGTGCTGTAGGTCTGCTGTAAAAAGGTTCGCGAATCCAGAGAAAATCCCGTTCGGACTGGTTTCTCCAGTCGGCTACATCCGGGTTAATGCCCGCGTGTACGAAAATGTATCCCGGAATTTCATACGACAACGGAAGCTCGTCCAGAAAATGCAGATGATGCTCATAATGAGAGCGCATCCATTGTTTGTCCTGAGCATACGCCTGCCAGTCCATCTGATCACCATCATACGAAACGGGTAGATAACTCGCCAGCGTCTGTAATCCGCCATTGCGAATCCAGTGTAAATCGTACTCCTCTACATCATGGGTCAGAGCCTTCACCATCATGGCATCATGATTCCCCTTGAGAATAACGATGTGGTTCTCTTGTCTTAGCTTCATAATCTGCTCAATGACCTGTTTGCTATTAGGGCCTCGATCTACATAATCCCCCAGCAAAATCAACTCATCCTGCGACGGGTCGTAATGAACCTGCTCCAGCAGTGCATTGAATTCATCATAACAACCGTGAATGTCACTGATGACACATCTGCGCAAGTGAATCTCCTCTCTTTCCGGTTGAGCCCAAAATGCAAACCGGAACCCTGTCTGCCTGCTGCAACAACAACTGCAGCCAAGTCAGCAAGGTTCCAGTCTTATCCAAACTTATATTCCCGATCTTATAGCTATAATCCTGCTTTAGTTCTGATTCAGACCGAAAGCTTCTGCAATCAGACGGAAAGAACGCAGACGTGCTTCGAACGAATGGATGGCAGACGCAATAATCACTTCATCGGCTTCGTGACGTTCAGCCATCGCAATAATTTTGTCCTTCACCTGATCCGGCGTGCCAATGATGGAGAATGAGCGGCGCTGACGAATCTGTTCGAGCTCCATCGCTGTATATGGGTAGTTATTCACTGTTTCAAGAGAAGGGAAGGACTTCTGTTCCAGTCCGCGTCCAAGTCGCAGGAAAAATAACTCATTGCTGCGAGCCAGTTCAGCGGCTTCTTCTTCTGTATCCGCACAGAAAGCGGAGACCGCAATCATGGAGTGAGGTTTGTCGCCTAGAATGGACGGTTTGAAGTGGCGACGATAATGTTTCATCGCTTCCTCTCCGCCTGGTGTTCCAAAGAACTGGGCAAATGCATAGGCAGTCCCTTGCGCCGCGGCAATCCTTGCTCCTTCCGAGCTGGACCCCAAGAGCCATACTTCGGGTACCGTTGGAACGGAAGGTCCGGCTACAAGGGAAGCAAAACGATGATCTTCAGGCAACTGCTCGTGGAAGTAACCACCAAGATCCGCAATCTGTTGCGGGAAAAACTGTACATTCGATGATTTGCCCTCGTTCAATGCCCTACTGGCAATAGGCATACCTCCTGGTGCACGCCCAATGCCAAGGTCGATACGTCCGGGGTGCAAAGCTTCAAGCAAACGGAAGTTTTCCGCCACTTTATACGCGCTGTAATGCGGCAGCATAACGCCTCCTGATCCTACTCGAATACGCTCTGTATGGGCAGCCACATGGCCAATCATGATTTCCGGACTTGAAAAAGACAGCGCACCTCCGCCGTGATGCTCGGACATCCAAAATCGGGAATAGCCTAGTTGTTCAGCATGCTGCGCTAACGTTACAGCTTCCTGCAAGGCATCATGTACATGGCGACCCTCACTAATGTGTCCATGCTCCAGTACACTCAATTTCATATATATTCATTCCTCTCGTCAGTGAAGTGATAGAATAAAGGTGCTTTTCCTTCTTGCTTACTTGTCCATTGTAACATTAAAAATTACAGTTTCAAACTTTACATTACTTTACTCTTCATTCTTCCCCCTGACGTATCGAAAAGAAAATAAAAAAACACAGCCAGTTTTAGCTGGCTGCGTTACGGGATGTTATCTTGATCTATCTACCTTAATTATCTAGGTTTCTTATTTACCTTACTTACATGGCACTCCATTACTCAACTCACTTAAATTAAGGTGCTCGTTTAGGCAATAACTTCACGTACTCATCAGACAGCTTCATCAAGCTGAGCACATGTTCGTAATCGGAACGGTACGGTTCCAGATTCGTGACTGGCTCATAGGTTTTGAGCGAGTATGCCGTTCCATCGTCAAAGCCCGCGCCAGGAATAAACATGATGTCATTATTCACAAATGAACCTGTTGGCAAGTAATAACGAATACCGAATGCATTGTGATCCATATTGAGCAAGTCATGCCCAAATGCTGTGAACTTCTCCTGCTTCAGCGATACGCCCATCAGATTCATGACGGTAGGCAGAATATCCAGTTGACCACCCGGCTGCTCAATCACTTGCCCTTTCGTTTGTTTCGGCGTATGAATCATCAGCGGAATATTGAATCGGCTTACTTTTCCATCGTATGGAATATTCAAGTTTTCCTGAATCTGCTGTGTAATCTCTGGTTCCTCCGGTAGTCCAAAGTGATCGCCATAGAGCACAAGCGTTGTATTATCCCATAAACCGTTGGCCTTCAATTCGTCAATCAGTTGACCTACTGCGTAGTCTGTATAATTGATCGCTTGCAGGTAATCATGTAACAGTTTGTTTGTAATCGTCGCCGGAATTTCAATACGTGCGCGATCGGCTGGAACAGTAAACGGCGAATGGCTTGACGCCGTGATGAACTGAGCATAGAACGGCTGTTTGGCAGCCTGATGCGCAGTCATTTTTTCCACACCCACCCGATACAATTCTTCGTCCGATGGCCCAAAATCGTTGAATTTATCATTCGTAAAGCTCGGTTTATCGAAGTATCTTGTGAAACCCAGGGCGGGGTACATCTTGTTGCGGTTCCAAAAAGTTACGTCATTGACGTGGTATGTCTCGGACTCATATCCTTCTTTCGCCAGCATTTTGGGCAGGCTTGGAAGGTCACGGTCACTATACCCGGCTGACATCGGTACAACTCCTGTAGGATAAATGGACGTATTCGACATAAACTCCGCATCCGATGTATTTCCTTGACCGATCTGTTGGAAGAAATGAGAGAAATAATAGCTTTCTTTCGCAAGATTATTTAAGACTGGCGTTAATTCTTGACCATTTAGCGAAGCGTTAATCGGAAAATTTTGAAAGGATTCCAATTGAAGCACAATCAAGTTACTGCCTTTTGCTTGACCAAAATATTTGGCCTTCACTAATGCACCGTTATCCGTTTTGTTCTGGTAGGGATATTTGCTCACCAATGCATTAATCTTGGCAATCGTTTCGTTAATATTGCCATTGGCAATGGCTTCATTTTCCTTGCTCGTCAGAATTGCCGAGGATACCTGATAGTTCAGAAAACCGAGATTTTCAGCCCGTACCAGCTCGTTATCAATCGTTTCCCCCTTGACGATAAAGCTGCCAGACAAAACGATGCAGAACGCCGCTGTAAGTGCAACACCCAGTTTGCCCCAGTAACGGCTACGATTTTTGCCAAATGTCAGGCTACTCTCCTGATAACTGCTACGATAAGCCCCTCTGCTACGTCTGCGTCTGATCAACCAGAACGGTATAGCCAGAATAATATCGGCAAAAAACATAAAGTGTTGCGGCCGGACCAGCGGTCCGATACTTCCTCTCACCTGAGCGACCTGCCCCAGTTCACTTAACGCGGTGTACGTAGGTACCGAACTGAAGTGTGCATTATATAGCGTGGCTGCAAACAAAATCAGGGAGAACAAAACATTAAACGCCCCGTATACCGTGCGCTTCCAGCTCAGCGGTACAATTAAATCCAGCACGCATACAATGGTAAGCGCAGCGAGAGCATCGGTGAACAGCCCCACGCCCGATAACCCGTTGAAGAAGAAATAACGCAGAAGCGATAACTTCAGCAGCATTAAAATAAACAAGACGGCAAATAAG
>Ga0105244_10003779_pt1 | contig 10681 bp, 9 predicted proteins | sample KBSM44metaG_FD_80423 | JGI IMG/M metagenome (GOLD analysis project Ga0105244, IMG submission 80423) | Miscanthus rhizosphere microbial communities from Kellogg Biological Station, Michigan, USA - KBS M4-4 metaG | ecosystem: Host-associated > Plants > Roots > Rhizosphere > Soil | place: Michigan...
ACCTTGATCTTTCTTGAACTCTTCCACTAAGTAGTTGATCAGACGGCTATCGAAGTCTTCACCACCCAGGTGGGTATCACCGTTGGTTGCCAGAACTTCGAAGGTTTTCTCGCCATCAACTTCGTCGATTTCGATAATAGAGATATCGAAAGTACCACCACCCAAGTCGTAAACCGCGATAGTACGGTTGCCAACTTCTTTATCCAGACCGTAAGCCAGAGCGGCTGCGGTTGGTTCGTTGATGATACGTTTTACTTCCAGACCTGCGATACGGCCAGCATCTTTCGTTGCCTGACGCTGTGCATCGTTGAAGTACGCAGGAACGGTGATAACAGCTTCAGTTACTGGTTCGCCCAGGTAATCTTCAGCGGTTTTCTTCATTTTCTTCAACACTTCAGCAGAGATCTGCGGAGGTGCCATTTTCTGGCCTTTAACGTCAATCCATGCATCGCCGTTATCAGCGCCAATAATTTTGTACGGCATGATGGCTTCATCACGCTGCACTTCTTCATCCTGGAAGCGACGGCCAATCAGGCGTTTGATCGCGAACAGAGTGTTCTGCGGGTTAGTCACTGCCTGACGTTTAGCCGGCTGACCTACCAGAATCTCACCATCCTGCGTATAAGCAATAATAGAAGGAGTGGTGCGGTCGCCCTCGGCGTTCTCCAGCACACGTGCAGTAGTACCATCCATAATTGCTACACAAGAGTTGGTAGTACCCAGGTCGATGCCAATAATTTTACCCATCTAAACGTCTCCACTTAAAATTTGTTCGTCATGTGGTTGTGAACCTGTTATGCGGGCAAACAAGAGTCTTTCAACTGCCCAAACGTGCTTTTTTTGCAGGCTCATCAACTGCGGTTGGATACAAGATGGGGTCACTAAGCTCGCCATCAAGGGGCAAGGTAAAAAAAATTTTCATCTTCACACCTGTTTAGATCATAGACTCGCGCCCTTCACCTGATTATGATGCCGCGCCCCGCTGCCCTTTAGCGGTTATGCGGCGCTCACATATATCCATTTTCAGACGAATTTTAGAGGAACTATGGGCAACACTAAGTTGGCTAATCCAGCTCCCCTGGGCTTGATGGGCTTCGGCATGACCACCATCCTGCTCAACCTGCATAACACCGGCATCTTCCCTATGGATGTCAACATTCTTGCAATGGGTATTTTTTACGGTGGTATCGCGCAAATTTTTGCCGGCCTGCTGGAATTCAAGAAAGGTAATACTTTCGGCCTGACAGCATTCACTTCTTATGGCTCTTTCTGGCTGACTCTGGTCGCCATTCTGATCATGCCTAAGATGGGTCTTGCAGACGCGGCAAACGCACACTTCCTTGGCGCGTATCTCGGCCTGTGGGGTGTCTTCACTCTGTTCATGTTCTTCGGCACCCTGCAAGCTAACCGCATGCTGCAGTTCGTGTTTGCTAGCCTGACAGTTCTGTTTGCCCTACTGGCTATTGGCCACCTGGTTGATAACGAAAGCATCGTGCGCGTTGCGGGTTGGATCGGTCTGGTTTGTGGTGCTAGCGCCATTTACCTGGCGATGGGCGAAGTGCTCAACGAGCAGTTTGGCCGTACCGTGCTGCCAATTGGTGAAAAACACTAATTCCGGCAAGCAACGAGCCAGAAGACAAAAACGCGGAGCCAGGCTCCGCGTTTTTTATGAATGTTGCAGCGGTCTTTCAACCACCTTCCCTTCATGCGTTAAATCATTTCTCAGCCAAATTCCCAGTGCCAGGCCAACCATTGCCAGTGCCAGCACATACCAGGCAGGCGCCATCGGTGATACCGCCGACAACATGGTGACAAAGATAGGTGTCAGACCACCGAAAATGGCATAAGACATATTATAAGAGAACGAAATCCCACTAAACCGCACTTCTGCCGGGAATGCCCTGACCATTACGTATGGCACCGCACCTACCACGCCAACGCTCAAACCAACCAGGCCATATAAGAAGAACAAATATTCAGGATGGCTCGCCGTCAGGTGATAGAACATCCAGCTACAAACCGCCAGCAACACACTACCGATGATAAAGGTCTTGCTGGCACCAATACGGTCGATAATCATCCCGGCTAAGATACACCCGATACACAACATCACAATCGCAATACTGTTTGCCTGAAGCGTCAGTGCTGGCGCGATGCCCAACTGTTTTTGCAACCAGGTTGGCGCCATCAAAATAACCACAACAATTCCTGCAGACAGCAACCAGGTCAGCAGCATCGAAACCACGACAGCCTTTTTATGGTTCACGATGACGGATTTCAACGGCAACTCTTCTGCCAGTGCTTTACGTTGCTGCATCTCAATAAAAATCGGCGTCTCTTGCAACCAGCGGCGCAAGTACATCGCCACCAGCCCGAAAATACCGCCTAAGAAGAACGGAATACGCCAGCCGCCATCATGAATCGCCTGCTGCGTCATCGAAGTATTAATAATGGTGGCGACAACGGAACCCAGCAAAATCCCGGCAGTTAAGCCAGCAGTTAACGTGCCACAGGCGATGCCGATACGTTTATAAGGTACGTGCTCGGCAACAAACACCCAGGCGCCTGGCACTTCACCGCCGATTGCCGCCCCTTGAAGAACGCGCATCAACAGCAGTAATACCGGTGCGGCAATGCCGAGAGTTTCGTAGGTCGGCAACATACCAATCGCCAGAGTCGGCAACGCCATCAGCAAAATGCTCAGGGTGAACATTTTTTTGCGTCCCACCAGATCACCAAAGTGCGCCATGATGATGCCACCTAGCGGGCGCGCCAGATAACCCGCAGCAAAGATGCCGAACGTTTGTAGCTGACGTAGCCATTCAGGAATATCCGCGGGGAAGAACAGTGCCCCGACGACGGTGGCAAAGAAGACGAAGATGATGAAGTCGTAGAATTCGAGCGCGCCACCAAGGGCGGCAAGGGTCAGGGTTTTGTAATCCTGACGATTCAGAGGTCTTGTGTGTGGTGTTGACGGCAATTGTTGTGACATAAGAACCTGCGCATAAAGATGAGTGTGGTTTTTAGTTTCCATTTTGCTGTAAAGCAAAACTTACTATAACGTTCCCCACACGACATACCAGAGCCACTACATCTTATGTCACAAACAACCTATTTTTAGATATTTACTTCACGAATTGCACTTTTTGGACGAAAAGATGCTACGACAGTCATATCTGTTTCAATGTAAGGACCATCCAGCAGCTGTATACAATACGGTACACTTGCAAAAATACCCGGTACCACAACTTTGCCATCAGCATCTTTAACGCCTTCAAGCGTTTCTTGAATCGATTTTGGCTGGCCAGGTAAATTGAGGATTAGCGCCTGCTTACGGATAACGCCCACCTGGCGCGAAAGAATCGCCGTTGGCACAAACTGCAGGCTGATCTGGCGCATCTGCTCGCCGAAGCCCGGCATCACACGGTCAGCAATGGCAAGCGTTGCGTCAGGAGTGACATCGCGACGCGCCGGCCCCGTACCACCCGTGGTGAGCACCAAATGACAGGCCATTTCATCCACCAACTCACACAGCGCTTGTTCAATCAGCGGCTGTTCATCAGGGATTAAGCGGGTTTCTATTTGAAAAGGAGTGGTTAAGGTTTTCTCCAGCCAGGCAACGAGCGCCGGAATGCCTTTATCTTGATAAACGCCGCTTGAAGCGCGGTCAGAGATCGAAACTAAGCCAATGCGTAAGGTATTCATATCATTCCCGGGAAATCAGCAAACTTAACGGAATGATACACGGCGAAGGGAATTGCAGACAGGGTGAAACACTAAAAAGCGTGACCGGAACACTCCGGTCACGCCAATGATTACAGCAGGTCGCCGATCATTTTTTCCAGTTTTTCCTGGTCGATAGCAAACTTACGGATGCCGTCAGCCAGTTTATCAACTGCCATTGGATCCTGGTTATGGCTCCACAGGAACTCGGATTCAGTCATACGCTCAGGGCGTGCTTTAACTTCACCGGTGTAAGCCAGTTTACGCTCAACCGCACCTTCGCTTTCAGCCAGCTCTTTGAGCAGAGCAGGCGCGATGGTCAGACGGTCACAACCAGCCAGTTCGATAATCTCGCCCAGGTTACGGAAGCTTGCGCCCATAACGACGGTTTCGTAACCGTGTTGTTTGTAGTACTGGTAGATTTCAGAAACAGAAACCACACCTGGATCTTCGTGCGCAGCGTACTCTTTCTTATCGGTATTGGTTTTGTACCAGTCGAGGATACGGCCCACGAATGGAGAAATCAGGAACACGCCAGCTTCAGCACAAGCACGAGCCTGAGCGAAGGAGAACAGCAGCGTCAGGTTACAGTTGATACCTTCTTGCTCCAGCTGTTCAGCAGCACGAATGCCCTGCCAGGTAGAAGCCAGTTTGATCAGGATACGGTCATTGCTGATGCCCGCATCGTTATACATTTTGATCAGACGTTTTGCTTTGGTGATGCTGGCATCGGTGTCGTAAGACAGACGCGCATCAACTTCAGTAGAAATGCGACCAGGGATCAGTTTGAGGATTTCCAGACCAATATTCACCGCAAGCTTGTCAGTTGCATCCACAACTTGTTGTGCACGATCGCTGCTTTGCTCACGCGCCCATGCAACCGCATCATCAATCAGTTTGCGGTATTCAGGAATTTGCGCAGCGTTCAGGATCAGAGATGGGTTGGTGGTAGCATCTTGCGGTTGATACAGCTTCATTGCCGCAATATCCCCGGTGTCCGCCACAACTGTGGTTAGCTGACGCAGGGAGGTCAATTTATCCGTCATGATAGTGTTTCTCGTTAGGTGTAACTTGTTAGGGGGATGTAACCGGTCTGGCTTGATGATATCACGACGTCATTCAGGCGCAACCGCAGCAACACATCGTCAGGAACTGAACGCGAAACTGATATATTCTGTGTATTATTCGCCTGCAATCTAATGGAACATGCGCAACCACCGCGCATTAGTCGTGCTCGCAGTGCATGTAAACGAGGGATGTTAATGGCCGATTTTTTTATGTTCATCAATGAGATACTGTGGGGTTCTATTCTCATTTATTTATTAGTCGGGGCCGGTATTTGGTTTACCTGGCAATGTGGCTTTGTCCAGTTTCGCTATCTGACCCAGCTTCGCGGTCTCATCCTTACCAATAAAAACGAAGATTCTTCCGGACTTTCCTCATTTCAGGCGCTGTGTACAAGCCTTGCCGCACGCATCGGCAGCGGTAATCTTTCCGGCGTCGCAATTGCACTAACTCTCGGTGGCCCTGGCGCTATTTTTTGGATGTGGGTAGTCGCCATGCTTGGAATGGCAACATCCTTTGCCGAATGTACCCTCGCCCAGCTCTATAAAACCCGTGATAGTGAAGGTAATTACCGTGGTGGCCCCGCCTGGTACATGGAACGCGGGCTTGGAATGCGCTGGATGGGGGTGATGTTTTCCGTCTTCCTGATGGTCGCCTTTGGATTGATTTTCAACGCGGTACAAGCCAACTCCATCGCCAGCGCAGTTAACCATGCTTTCGGGATCCCTAAAACCTGGATTGGCATCGCACTTGTTGTTTTGACGGCTGGCGTGATTTGGGGCGGAATGCGTGGCACTGCGCGTGTCTCCCAATGGCTAGTGCCGTTCATGGCATTTATCTGGGTGTTGATGAGCCTCGTGGTTGTAGCAATGAACATCGAACGCCTGCCTGAAGTCGTTTCACTGGTATTCAGAAGCGCGTTTGGTTGGCAAGAAGCGGCATCGGGTGCGATTGGATTTAGCATCAGCCAGGCCATTACCACCGGTTTTCAGCGAGGAATGTTCTCCAACGAAGCAGGAATGGGTTCATCACCCAACGCCGCAGCCGCAGCAGCCACCTGGCCTCCACACCCCGCCTCGCAAGGGCTGGTGCAAATGTTCGGCGTGTTGATCGATACCATGATCATCTGTACCGCCACCGCGGGAATCATCCTTTTTTCAGGAATTCTGGATACCGCAAATCCACAGATGAATGGTGTTACGCTGGTGCAACAGGGGCTGAGTAATGTGGTCGGTTCATGGGGGGCGGGGTTTATCGCGCTAATTGTGTTGCTGTTTGCCTTCACGTCGATTATCGCCAACTATGCCTACGCAGAAAACAACCTTTTGTTTCTACAAAATAAAAGTCCATTTTCCATCGTGTTATTTCGCTGCATGGCGCTGGTGATGGTGATGTTTGGTACTTTATCTCCGTTGCCGATAGTCTGGCAGATGGCAGATGTGGCAATGGCGTTTATGGCGGTCACTAATCTCACGGCGATTTTATTGCTATCGCCTATCGCACGTGATTTGAGCGCCGATTACCTGCGCCAGTTGCGCCTCGGTATGACGCCGGTTTTCGATCCGAATCGTTTTCCCGAAATTAAAAGCCAACTGGAACCCGGTATTTGGGACAATCACAAGCCACCTGAAACCAGGCGCTAATCGCAACCATTGGCAGATACTTTCAGTAAATTTGCTACCATGTAGCCAAAATATGTCGAGTTACATCGCGGCGGCAAGGAACAGAGATGCTCATACTAATTTCACCTGCAAAAACACTGGATTATCAAAGCGATCTTCCTACCGATCGTTATACTCAGCCAGAACTGCTGGACCATTCGCAGCAGTTGATTGCGGTGGCGCGCAAGCTTAGCGCACCGCAAATTTCGTCATTGATGCACATCAGTGACAAGCTGGCGTCATTGAACGAAACCCGTTTTCATGAATGGCAGCCTGATTTCACACCGCAAAATGCGCGTCAGGCGATTCTGGCGTTCAAAGGCGATGTGTATACCGGATTACAAGCTGAAGAGTTTAGCGACGCAGATTTCGATTTTGCCCAGCAGCATTTACGCATGCTTTCAGGGCTATATGGCGTGTTACGCCCGCTGGATCTGATGCAGCCTTATCGTCTGGAGATGGGCATTAAGCTTGAAAACCCGAAGGGCAAAGATCTGTATCATTTCTGGGGCGACACCATCACCGAAAAGCTGAACCAGGCGCTGGCAGCTCAGGGCGACAATGTGGTGATTAACCTGGCATCAGACGAGTATTACAAATCGGTAAAACCGAAAAAGCTCAATGCAGAAATCATCAAGCCGGTATTCCTGGATGAGAAGAATGGCAAGTTTAAAGTCATCAGCTTCTATGCCAAGAAAGCGCGTGGTTTGATGAGTCGCTACATCATTGAGAATCGACTCACTAAACCTGAACAACTCACTGGTTTTAACACCGATGGCTACTTCTTTGATGAAGCTGCATCGGGCAAACATGAGTTAGTGTTTAAGCGTCACGAACAGTAAACCTCTTCCCAGGTCGGATAAGCTTGTGTCATCCGACACCACTGGCGTAAATGGTGGATGACGCTAACGCTCATCCACCCTACAAACCCCGTTTAGTGATTTTTGTGTTGGCCGTAGTGATTACCGTTGTCATGTTTATCTTTTTTATAATGGCCATTTTTCTTACCGTGATTATCATGCGGATGCCATCTATTATCACGCCACTCATAGTGGTCGTCCCACCAGCCACGGTCGCGCCAGTGTTCACCGTCCCAGTAGTTACCGCCCCGGTCCTGCTCGCCAATTTGCAGTTTGACTGACGGGACAAGCGTAATTTCAGAAGCTTGCGCTGCCAGCGGAGTCACCACCAGAATCGATAAAGCCAACATTATTGATTTCAACATAAGTCACTCCTTACTACATTCACACCCGCTATGGGTCGTTAAGGAAAGCATAAGCCGAACAACGCGGAGTTGTTATACTGTGCAATCCTAATCTCTGAACGCCCGCATTTAATGGGAATTCCTACATTTTCCCTCCTTGTTTCCTGCATATTTCCTCCATGATTCAGACTCACACCCACCTTGACTTATTTTGTTAAAAGCGTACTTTTCAGGACATGAAAACCTTTCTGATTATTGTTCCCGATGGCGGGGTGCTGTTCGAAGCCGCCGGAATTGCCGACATACTGATGCAAGCCAACCGCTTACAGGCGGAAGGTTTGTCTCAACCTCGCTACCAGATAAGACTTGCGACCACTCAGCCTCATCAGGTGATCCACGGTCAATCCGGGCTGAACTTGCTGGCCGACTATCGCCTGCACGAACTTGATCCTTATGAACCTCGGGATACCATTATGATCACGGGGAGAGGATCAGATGAGTTAGAAGGTACCGCGGTGGTCGATTGGTTAAAGCTTGCCGCACCTCACGCTCAGCGCATTGTTTCCATTTGCGGCGGGGCAATGTTGTTGGCACAGGCTGGGTTACTTAACGGCCGTCGTGCGACAACCCACTGGCATCTGCTGGAAAAGATGCAATCCACTTACCCGCACGTCAAAGTCGAAAGTGGTCCGCTCTATCTTCAGGATGGTCCTATCTGGACTTCTGGCGGCGTAAGCTCAGGTTTTGATCTGACCCTCGCACTGGTCGAAGAAGATTATGGCTTTACGCTTGCTCGCGACGTGGCACAGGATCTGGTGATGTATCTGCGTCGTCCCGGCGGGCAAATGCAATTTAGTCGATACCACCTCCAGCAAAGCGACATCTCCAGTCCGATAGGTCAATTGCAAAACTGGCTTCTTGAAAATCTATCCGCCGATTTGTCGGTTGAGAAACTGGCAGACCGGGTCGCGATGAGTCCTCGTAACTTCACGCGTGTTTTCAGCAAAGAAACTGGCATCACACCCGCGCGCTATGTTGAAGAAGCCCGCCTTGCAGCAGCCCGACATTGCCTTGAGCAAACGCGGGAAACGCTCGAGCAGATTGCGAGTAAAGTGGGCTTCGGCAATACCATCACTTTGCGCCGCGCCTTCGAGCGTCAACTACACCTCACACCGGGCGAATACCGCGAGCGTTTTCATTGTCGAAAAATGGCGTGAATTGATCCTTTTTTGTCATTTACGCCACTTTGCCTGAAGCCTACAGTGATTCCAGACATTTCAAAGAAGGAGTCAATCATGGTTAAGGTCGGTATTAATGGTTTCGGCAGGATTGGTCGTAACGTATTACGCGCCACGCTGGGTAACGCAGACGTAGAAATTGTAGCAATCAACGATCTGACAAACAGCAAAACCCTTGCTCACCTGCTGAAACACGATTCACTGATGGGAAGATTGCCTGTTCCGGTTGAAGCGGCTGACGGGCATTTGCATGTGGACGGCAAACTTGTTCGCGTGTTTAGCGAAAGAGATCCGGCAAATATCCCGTGGCATGATGTGGGCGTCGATATTGTTATTGAGGCCACGGGTTTCTTTACCAGTCGCGAGCAGGCCGCAGTACACATCAATAGCGGCGGAGCAAAACGCGTCATCATCTCGGCACCGGGCAAAGATGACGACCTGACGATAGTGATGGGCGTTAACCACCAGCAGTACGATCCGGAACGCCATTATGTCGTGAGCAATGGCAGCTGTACCACGAACGGCCTTGCGCCTGCCGCACAGGTTTTGCATCAGCAGTTTGGTATTGAACACGGTTTGATGAACACCACTCACGCTTACACCAACAGTCAGGCGTTACACGATCAGCCGGAAAAAGACCTGCGTGGGGCGCGAGCTGCCGCCCTCTCCATCGTTCCTTACTCCAGCGGCGCGGCAAAAGCGTTAGGCAAAGTCATTCCTGAACTGGACGGACGCCTGACCGGTTACTCATTGCGAGTGCCTGTACCAGTCGTTTCTATCGTTGATTTAACGGTAACCTTAAAACGCCCGGTCACCGTCGCGCAGGTGAATGCAGCATTCCTGGAAGCAGCAACAAGCGGCCCGCTGAAAGGCATTTTGGGCTACAGCGATGAACCGCTGGTATCGAGTGATTATCAGGGTGATCCACGTTCTTCTATCATCGATGGGCTTTCGACGCTGGTGATTGGCGGTAATCTGGTCAAGATATTGGCCTGGTACGATAATGAATGGGGCTTCTCTAACCGCCTGGTCGACCTTGCAGCAATGATGGCTAAACGCGGGCTCTAAAAATGCTCCCGCAAGCCTTTTAAGATCCACGCACCTGCGTGGATCTTTTTCACATACCAAACAACAACGAGACGAACTCGACGTTACCGCTTTGCTTCTGGAGTATATTTATCAGACTCAAACCCCCCAAAGAAAAGAGGCTGTAAATGACGTTCTCTGCGTTTAACCGCAAAAAACTGACGCTTCACCCTGGTCTGTTCGTAGCACTGAGCGCCATATTTTCATTAGGCTCTACGGCCTATGCCAACGACACTCCCGCTTCAGGCTACCAGGTTGAAAAAGTGGTAATCCTCAGCCGCCACGGGGTGCGAGCACCAACCAAAATGACACAGACCATGCGCGACGTAACACCCAATACCTGGCCCGAATGGCCAGTAAAATTGGGTTATATCACGCCACGCGGTGAGCATCTGATTAGCCTGATGGGCGGCTTTTATCGCGAGAAGTTTCAACAACAGGGCATTTTATCGCAGGGCAGTTGCCCCACACCAAACTCAATTTATGTCTGGGCAGACGTTGATCAGCGCACGCTTAAAACTGGCGAAGCTTTCCTGGCAGGGCTTGCTCCGCAATGTGGTTTAACTATTCACCACCAGCAAAATCTTGAAAAAGCCGATCCGCTGTTCCATCCGGTGAAAGCGGGCACCTGTTCAATGGATAAAACTCAGGTCCAACAGGCCGTTGAAAAAGAAGCTCAAACCCCCATTGAGAATCTGAACCAG
>Ga0105244_10003781_pt1 | contig 10681 bp, 11 predicted proteins | sample KBSM44metaG_FD_80423 | JGI IMG/M metagenome (GOLD analysis project Ga0105244, IMG submission 80423) | Miscanthus rhizosphere microbial communities from Kellogg Biological Station, Michigan, USA - KBS M4-4 metaG | ecosystem: Host-associated > Plants > Roots > Rhizosphere > Soil | place...
GGCAGTATATTGCCGAGGTTGAGTCCGGCGTCTATCCGGGCGAAGAACACAGTTTCCATTAAGGAGTCTTGTTGTGCTAATCATTGAAACCCTGCCGCTGCTGCGCCAGCACATCCGTCGTGCGCGTCAGGAAGGTAAGCGTATCGCACTGGTCCCAACCATGGGCAACCTGCATGACGGCCATATGAAGCTCGTTGACGAAGCCAGGGCTCGTGCAGACATCGTGGTGGTCAGTATCTTCGTAAACCCAATGCAGTTTGACCGCGCAGACGACCTGGCGCGCTATCCGCGCACGCTGCAGGAAGATTGCGAGAAGCTCAAAAAACGCCATGCGGACATTGTCTTCTCGCCTGCGCCGGCGGATGTGTATCCTCAGGGAACAGAAGACGCGACCTACGTTGACGTCCCGGGCATTTCGACCATGCTGGAGGGCGCAAGCCGTCCGGGCCATTTCCGCGGCGTGTCGACCATCGTCAGCAAGCTGTTCAACCTGGTGCAGCCTGACGTTGCCTGCTTCGGCGAAAAAGATTTCCAGCAGCTGGCGCTGATCCGCAAGATGGTTGCAGACATGGGCTACGACATCGATATCGTCGGTGTGCCGATCGTGCGTGCGAAAGACGGCCTGGCGCTGAGCTCCCGCAACGGCTATCTGACCTCCGAGGAGCGTAAAATCGCGCCGGGCTTAAGCAAGGTGATGAATACGATGGCGGAGCAGATTCTGGCTAAAGAGTTAACGGCCGAAGAGATCGTCGCCCTCGCCGAACAGGCGCTGAACGATAAAGGCCTTCGCGCTGACGACGTACAAATCCGAGATGCAGACTCGCTTCTGGAGCTTTCAGAGACCAGCAAACGTGCGGTAATTCTGGTAGCGGCATGGCTTGGCCAGGCGCGTCTGATTGATAACAAAGTGGTTGAGCTGGCGTAGTTCTTCCCCCTTGATAATTAAAGGTAAACGTAATGATTCGCAAAATGCTGCAAGGTAAGCTTCACCGTGTGAAAGTCACTCAGGCCGACCTGCACTACGAAGGCTCCTGCGCGATCGACCAGGATTTTCTCGATGCGGCAGGTATTCTGGAAAACGAAGCCATTGATATCTGGAACGTGAACAACGGTAAACGCTTTTCTACCTATGCGATTGCCGCCGAGCGCGGGTCTAAAATCATTTCCGTTAACGGTGCGGCGGCGCACTGCGCTGACGTGGGCGATATTGTGATTATCGCCAGCTTCGTCATGATGTCTGATGAAGAAGCGCGTCGCTGGCAGCCAAAAGTCGCCTACTTTGAAGGTGAAAACGAGATGAAACGCACGGCTAAGGCGATTCCGGTCCAGGTGGCATAAGCATATCGCTATCACTGTTAATTACCCGAGATTATTCGGGTAATTAACTCATAGAAAACGCGCATAGAATTATTTTATTTATATAGATTTATTATCGTTTGATATAACCACCATTTATGCACCTCTTAAATATTATTAACCATCATTATCAGCTAGTTACACAGCAATAAATTATCTACAAATTCGTTTAAGTATTTCTAACGATAAACGACTTTTCACGGCCATTATCCTTCACTTAGAATCCAGTTCCCGAAATATGAGTTCGGCACGAACATTAGCTTTGCGGAGCATCAGCTTTGCGTATGTTCTTTTTCTAGCATTTAATATGGATATAAAAAATGTCTTTTAAAAATTAGGTCTGGCAACTGTAGTAGCAATGGTTCTGAGCGCAGGTTCTGCAATGGCGGCTGATATTCCTTCAGATACAGGAACTATCACCTTCCACGGTATGGTTTCTAACAACACCTGTAAAGTTTCTCTGGATCAGAAAATTGACCAGGACGGTAACGATTTCGACGTTAACCTGGATACCGTGTTTGTAAAAGATTTCGCCAGCGATCTGGGCCTAACCAGCGTCCTGGGCGAGAAGAAATTCGCGCTGACGCTGACCGGCTGTGATTCTGCTACCGTTTCCAAAGCATCGGCTCAGTTCGATTCCTGGGCGGGTTCTTCTTCCACTTCCGGCGGCCTGCTGGTTCCACCAACAAACACCCAGGGCGCGGCGAAGAACGTCAATCTGGTTCTGTCAAACGATGGCAACTCCGCCACCGATCAGATCAAACTTGATCAGACCAACAACTCTCAGAAAGCCACTATCGATACCAATGGCGCAGGCGCACTGTACTACCGCGTAGCTTACACCCAGGGTCAGGGCTGGGATGCAGCCAGCAACCCAGTAACTGCGGGTGTTGTTCAGGCGCAGGCTGCTTTCACTATGATCTACGAATAATTCTAAGAACATAGTTTAAAAGCATGACTCATCCCCTGACATCCGTTGGGGGATTATTGATATCATTCCAACAGGAAGTGGAAAAATGTTAAGCACGTCATTTTATAAGGGATTAAAAGTAGCTTGCCTCACCGCTGCCGTTTTTTCTTCATTTCAGGCAAGTGCAGATATCGTTATTTCTGGTACGCGTATTGTTTATCAGCAGTCGCAGAAAGATGTTATTGTTTCTTTAGACAACCGGGGTAAAAAGCCACTTTTGGTTCAGTCATGGCTTGATGACGGTCGTGATGACACTAACCCACAAGAATTAAAATTACCGTTTATTATTACTCCGCCTGTATCCCGTATTGATCCACAAAAAGGTCAATCTGTTCGCATCTCCTATCTGGGTGGCTCACTCCCACAAGATCGTGAATCATTATTCTGGTTTAATGTGCTTGAAATTCCACCGAAATCAAAATTGAAAGACGGTGAAAGTCCAAACCAGCTTCAGCTGGCATTTCGCACGCGTATTAAACTCTTTTTCCGTCCTGACGGCCTGAAAGGTACGCCAGGGGATGCAGCCGCGCGAATAACGTGGTCACAGCAAAAGCAAGGTAGTAACGTAAATCTGGTCGCACGCAACGACTCTCCTTACAACGTCGCCATTTCAAGCGTAAAACTGAAATCAGCAAACAAAGAGTATCAGGTTGAGCATAAATCTATTTTACCGTTCAGTACTCAAATAATGCAGGTAAAAGGATTAAGTAATAATTCAGCCGGCTCTGTTGCTTACGAAACCATTAATGACAATGGCGGTTCTGATACTTTCGAAAGCAAAGTGAATTAATAACGACACTATCGCCACATTATAAATATAAAGCGTATGAACACTGTAAAGCGTTCATACGACGACTTGTCTGGATGAAGCATGCTATTTCAACGATCACTTTTATGTCTCGCTATCTGTGCCGCATTTCCCTTGCAGGCCAGCGAGAATGAAAAAAAAGCTGTAGACACCGCATCCGAAGCAGAATCGGCCATTGAATTTAATGATCAATTTCTTATCGATAATGGCGGGGGTATTAATGTCGATCGTTATGCTTACGGTAACCCCGTTCTGCCGGGTACTTACCGTGTAAAAGTGAATTTGAATGGCAATTCAAAATCCACGGTCGAGATGACATTTATTGATAACAACACGCCACGTGCCTCAGCATGTCTGACTAAAATCATGCTGTCCCAGGCAGGTGTTGATACCAGCATACTAGGCGATGATGTTAAAGACGACGAAACGGCTTGCGTCGATATCAAAAAATATTATCCCGGTGCTTCTGCGAATTTTGATAGCAGCAAGCAAGAAATGGATTTGAATTTTCCACAGATATATGTGCTTAAACTCCCGGCAGGCTATGTTGATCCATCCTTGTGGGATAACGGCGTTCCCGCCGGATTACTTTCTTACGATCTTAACAACTGGCACAGCGAATCTAACGGAACAAGCTCTGATACCGCCTATGCGGGACTGCACTACGGGCTGAACCTGGGCCCATGGCGTTTACGTTCTCGCGGCAGTATGAACTGGGACAGCGATAATGGTTCACATTATTCCAGCCAGGATATTTACCTTCAACGTGATATCACGCCGCTGAATGCGCAGCTGGTAATGGGTGACTCCTTCACGCGTGGCGACACCTTTGACTCGGTGAGCCTGCGCGGTGCGCGCATGTATAACGATGACCGTATGCTCCCACAAGGCGCTACGGGCTACGCGCCAGTAATTCGTGGTGTAGCAAACAGCAATGCCAAAGTCAGCGTCATGCAAAGCGGCAACAAAATTTATGAGACCACCGTTCCGCCGGGTGCATTTGAGATTAACGATCTCAGTACTACGGGGTATGGCAACGATCTCATCGTGACCGTAGAAGAGGCTGATGGGAGCAAACGGTCGTTTACCGTTCCGTTCTCTTCGGTAACGCAAATGCTCCGTCCTGGTTCCAGCCGTTGGGATGTCGGTTTAGGCGAACTGAACGATGATTCTCTGCATGACAAGCCAAACGTTGGCTACGCAACCTACGCGTATGGTCTGAATAATACCTTTACCGGTTACGTTGGCGCGCAATATACAGATATGGATTTCTATGCTGGCCTGCTTGGGCTGGCGATGAATACCAGCATTGGCGCATTTGCATTCGATATAACCCAATCCTATGCCGATATAGACGGGCTGGACACGCTTAAAGGACAGAGTTATCGACTGACCTACAGCAAAATGCTGGAAGCGACAAACACCTCCCTGAACGTAGCGGCCTATCGCTTCTCAACGGAAGATTACCTCAGCCTGAATGATGCCGCCTCTTTACAGGACAGTATTCATCACCAGGAATACGGTAACCGTTCCTATGACAGCAATGCTCAACTTTATGCTGACTATCAGCGTACCAAAAACCAGGTGCAGGTCAGTCTTAACCAACCGTTAAATGTTAACGGTGAGGAATACGGCTCTCTCTATATTAGCGGTACCTGGCAGGATTACTGGAACGATAGCAGTTCAACCTCTGACTACAGCGTGGGCTACAACAATAGCTTTGCTTACGGCAGCTATAGCGTTTCACTCCAGCGCACCTACAACGAATCAGGTGAAAAGGATGACAGCGTTTATCTCAACGTCAGCGTCCCATTCAGCGTATTTGATAAAAACAGAACGCAGTCTGGTGGGTTCAATAATATCAACATGAGCCTGCGATCTGATTTGAAAGGCGGTACCAGCTTCAACTCAACGGCAAGCGGTAGCTCCAAAAACAGCGAGGTGAGTTACTCCGTCAGCGCCGCCTCAAACGGAGGTAACTACGGCAACCTGAACCAATTAAGCGGCTACAGCTCCTGGAACAGTCCTTACGGCCCTCTCGGTGTCTCGGCATCCTTTGGCGATGACAATAGTAAACAGTATTCCGCGAGTTATAACGGCGGGATGGTTGTTCACTCAGGTGGAGTCGTATTTACGTCAGGCAGCATTGGCGAAACGGATTCCCTGGCGCTGGTGAAAGCCAGTGGTGCGACGGGTGCTCGTCTGGGCTATGGCCAGAGCCGTATTAATAGCTCCGGATACGGAATCATGCCGTATATGTCTGCCTACAGAGAAAACCGTGTCTCACTCGATATCAGTACTCTCGAAGCGGATGTCGAAATCAAAAATACAAGCGCAGTTGCCGTTCCACGCAATGGCTCCGTTGTATTAGTGAATTTTGAGACGGACGAAGGTCGTTCACTTGTGCTGGAACTACAGCGTTCTGATAAAGGCTTTATTCCGTTGGGCGCAGATGTGCTGAACGAGAAAAATGAACCTATCGGAACGGTAGGCCAGGCGGGACAGGCCTATGTCCGTGGCGTGGATGAGCGAGGCGTCCTTCGAGTGGTTTGGGGAAGCGGCGATGCCAGTTCTTGCACCGTGCATTATCAGATTCCAGACAATGCGAAGAAAGCGGGTCTCACCACCATTCTGAACAATCAGCAGTGTCAAATGTAATGGTATCTACAACAGGGAATCACGCCCATGGGAAATAATATGAAGAAGCAACGTTGCGGTTATTCGTTAATCGCATTAGCAATATTAGCGATAACGGGATCAGCGTCGGCAGCCGATCTCAATGTCAATTTCACTGCCAATATTCGCGAAACCACTTGCGATATGAAGTTGGTTGGTGGTGAAGGTTCAGATACGCAGCAAACGCTGACCATCGGTAACAATGGTCAAGTGCGTATTGACGATGTCAAAGCTGGCACCGCAAATGCAGCTTTTAAACTCGTAATAATTGAATGCCCATCATCACTGACCTCATTAAAAACTACTATCAAGGGCACTAAATCAGCTGATTTGCCCTCCGGGATTATGAATCAGACCCCCACCACCAGCGGAGGTGCAGACTTCTCTGCCGTCGAAATTGCCAGAGCCGATGCCCCAGATGCCCCATTTATCATTAACTCAACCGTCGATGCAGAGCGCCTTGTCTGGAAGAGGGAAGATATTGACAACAAGGAAGTTCCTTTAGTCGCCACATTACGTGAAACCAAGACAGACAGCATGACTATTGGCGATTTTCAAGCCGTGGCAACCTTTGAGTTCATTTACGAATAATTGGCGCAGGGATATGGAGCAATACTATGAAATTTAAAGCAAAATTTATCGCCTTGTCCGTTTCTGCCCTTCTATTCTCTGGAATGGCAAGTGCGGCTATTACAGGCACGGGCAGCGTTGAGATGACAATTAAAACAACCGTCACATCAGGTACCTGTACCGCAAAGCTGGTTAACGGCGGGGGCGCAGAAGCGTCGGAAATAGGCTTTGGTGATGTTTTCAAATCCGATCTGGTCAATAAGACCCGCGTTGAACCGCTGAAAATAGTGTTTAGCAATTGTTCAGGTGTATCAAAAGCCACAGTCGCAGCCGCAAAAGGGGCCGATGGGAAATGTGATGGTTCTTATGAGAGCGGACAAGCCTACTTTGGCGGAAAGGCAACTGCCTTCGAAGTTTGGTCAGGTGCCGTAGATACAGGCGTACAGTTGAAGTGCAAGAATCCTCCCTCTCCACAGGAAGTTATCATTGCTGACGGCGCGGGTGAATTTCCAATGAACTCACGTATTGTCCTTGGAAAGGATAGATCGATGAGCGATGTTGCTACAGGTGCCGTTACAGCCCCGGTGACATTTACTATTGCCTACCCATAATTCCAGGAACCATCATGCAACAATCACCGTTTACTTTAAACCAGCCCGGTCTTGTGTTGCTAATGGGATTGGCTGGCGGTTTCCTGCCTGGCGTAAGCCAGGCAGGCTCTGGACTCGACGTAAATCTGACAGCCAATATTGTGAATAGCACCTGTCGGCTAAGCGTTGAAAACGGAGGAGAAATCTATCTCCCCAACGTTATGCGCAGTTGGTTTTATAACAGCGATGGTAGCGATCGCTTTACCGCGACCGATGAGGCAGGCGGTACGCCTTTTACGATCCATGTTGATGACTGCTATGGGGATAGCACCACGGCAAAGAAACTCAATTTTGGCTTTTCCCCGCAGTCGGGTTTCTGGCCAGGACAAAATCAAGTTTTTAAAAGCGATGATACGGCGGCCGGATCGGCAAAAAATGTCGGCGTTGTTGTCTTCTCTGATAAGAATAAAACCAACGTTTTGAACAGCGATGGGACATCAAAAGTCGTTTATGACGTGAGTGGACAAGGTACCGCGTTTTTAACGGACTATCAGTTCTATGCCCGGTATCAAAATATCGGACTGGTCGCAGGCGGTACTGTCACCAGTAAGGTGCGGGTCGACGTCACGTATGAGTAATAACGAGAACAGGAAAAGGATGAGAATGTTCAACGGCTTAATTCATAGCATTATTGTTAAAAGGTCAGTGGTTCCAGGATCCATTGCCTTGTTGCTGTTCATGAGCCAGACATGCCTGGCAACTGAGTGCGCATTTGGTGACGGACACGGCGGTACAACAACGCTAATCAATGCCGAATATAAAGGTGGCCCGATACGCCTTCCTTCCCCGGGGACATCTTTTAACTCTGTCGGCAATGGCGTATTCAATATCAACCTGTCGCCCGGTATCCAGGCAGACTGCAACAACGGAACCAATGGCAACAGCCTGATGTCACAAACTGCCCCTGGACTCATGGTGGGTAGCCATAGCGGTAATGCCATCTTTGCAACCAATATTCCGGGTATCGGGTTTACATTAAGGGTGCATACGGCTGAATCAGACGGGGGATCTGGTGGTTATTTTGCCACAAACACCACCGGCTGGAAGGACCTAACCGGGGGGCAACCTACGGAAAACTGGGACAATAAGTGGATTAACACTTCAGCGCAGATTTTTATCGGCCCGGAGTATAAGGGGAACCCGGATAAAGTCACCGTTCTAACGCCTAAAGCGGGGACTATTGGTCAGATGGGGCTTGGCGATCCTAATGACAGTGATAACCGTCCGTGGACATTTATTGTAAATGAAAGCTCATTTCAGATCCCTATTGTTCTTCCCACTTGCGATACGGTGATGCTATCAAATGGCGGCAATGATGTTGATTTAGGGGATTACTATGTATCCGATATTAAAAATAATCACATCAGAGATATTCCTTTTGCCATTCAGGTAAGTAACTGCACCAGCGTAGCAACGTTCACCACCAAACTCACAGCCACAAATGTGACCGGTGCCAGCAGCGACCTACTGGGTAATACGCTTACGTCGGCAGCTGAAGGGGCGGGTGTAAAAATTGTGTATGATGGAACGACCCAATTAATTCCGAATAGCGCGGCCTCAGCCTATGCGTTGACTGATAGCGCAATTCCTGGCTCAAAAGAAATTGGTTTTACCGCACAGCTGGTTTCCAATGGAAGCACAGTGAAACCTGGCTCGTTTAAAGCCACTGGCGTATTCACCCTTTCCTACGATTGACCCCTACCCCTGCGGCTGATTACTGATCAGCCGCGACATCGTCTCCAGCGAGTCCGTTCTTAAAATATACAGGCGCTTCAGTAAGAACGGATTATCACCCGGCTTCACCTTCCCCTTAACCGTCGTCACCGCCAGATGGAAACCGGCGTCGTTCGCCGCCTTTATCGCTTTATTGTCGTAGCCGCCGAAGGGATACGAAAGATAGAGCACGTGCGGGTTGAACTGCGCCAGCGCTCGCCGCGAGCGCTCAAAATCAAACAGGATCACGTGATAGCTTCGGCTCAGGAGAATCGGATGCTTATAACCGTCCACGCGATGCAGGAAGTGGGTGTGGGACTGAATATCGAACACATCCTGAATCCCCTTAATCTCCTGCACGCTCATAAACTGCAGCGATTTTGGGTCCCACTTCTGCGGACGCCCCTTAATGCGGGAAGAGATAATAAACGCGGTGGCGTTAAAGCCGTACTCCTTCAGGATGGGATACGCATAGCGGCTCACCGATTTAAGGCCATCATCAAAGGTGATCACCACCGATTTTGCAGGCAGGTTCATTTTGTTACGCACGTACCCTTCCAGCTGGTACATCGTCAGCGTGGTGTAGCCCTGATCGCGTAGCCAGGCCATCTGGTTATTGAACGCCCTTACGCTGGTGGTCGTGGAGGTATGCCGAAAGCGCGTGTTCTCTTCATCCCGCAGGATATGATGGTATGTCAGCACCGGAAGGCCGCTATCCTCCTGCGCGTCCAGGCTGCTGATCCACGCCAGACGGTTACCGATGCGGATTTGATACCAGGTCTGGTTCAGGCGGTCTTTGAGCTTGTTCAGAATGGGGTAGCGGAGATTCGGGCTCATCGTACCGAACGGTGCGCTCCCGCTGCTGGGGGCGTTGTACACCGGGGTGTCTTTCCAGGTGATAAGATTCTGATTGCTCAACGGTTTGTTGAGATCGCCCAGGCTGTCCTCTACACGCTGTTTTCCCTGGACATTTTCAAGGTGATCTTTATCGATAAACCCCGTGCCGAAGCCAAAACGAAACTCGTAGTAGTCAGCGGAAGTCGGCACAACGGCCAGGATCTGCCCGGCACGGACGTTGCCGACGTTGATCACATTATTCCCCACCTGCGCCCAGATGGCCGCATCTTCGGTGGTTTGCATATAGCGGGCAGGTAGCCCTTGTTGGCTAATTAAACTGGCCGAGGCGCCGCCGGAAACCAGCAGCAAAAGCAGGAAAATAACGCGCATGAACATGGGATATAAATCGACACGGGAAATCAGTCGCCATTGTAACAAAAGCGACATCAATACCAATGTTTAATTCTTATACAGGTCATGAAGCAGAACAAACGGCGGGTTTTTCTGCTGCTGGTGCCACAGGCTGCTCACGCCGGGAATGTGCTTATCAACAATAGCATTGCGGAATGCAGCGCTGGTTAGGGTGTCACGCAGAGGATACATCGCTTCCAGCAGCGCGTAGTTAATGCCGGAAATGACTTCGCAGTTCTCGTGCTTGTGGCTTAACAGCGCTGCAGAACGGTAAGGCGCCGCGCCGGATTTATCGGTCAGAAAGATCACGCCATCGCCGGTGTCGGTTTCATGCAGGGCGTCGCACATCATCCGGCTGAGCATATTGGTGCTCAAACCCCGCCAGTAATTCACCGCACGGCACTGCGGCAGCGGGCCAAACCTGGCTTCAAGCTTATCCAGCATAACCTGCGCCTGTTCATCGTGGCAGGTAATAACCCATCCCAGCATAACTTCCTCCTTAGCAGGCAAGTAGTTTAGCGAAGTGAAGGTTAGCTTAGGGTGATAACTGTCAAAGAAAAGTGCCCGGCAAACAGAATGTCTGCCGGGCGAAAGGTTAGCTACGCAGCCCGCGTCCGCGCTGGATCAGATACCAGCACAGCAGGTAGAAGGCGATAATAAACACCGCCAGCACCGCCACCGTAGTGAACA
>Ga0105244_10003787_pt1 | contig 10672 bp, 8 predicted proteins | sample KBSM44metaG_FD_80423 | JGI IMG/M metagenome (GOLD analysis project Ga0105244, IMG submission 80423) | Miscanthus rhizosphere microbial communities from Kellogg Biological Station, Michigan, USA - KBS M4-4 metaG | ecosystem: Host-associated > Plants > Roots > Rhizosphere > Soil | place: Michigan...
CCAGAACCACCAGCCGCCCCAGCCCAGCTCGTAATAAGCCCAGGCCGAACCTAACACAATGCCGATGGTTAAAAATGACCACGCCGCTAAAGTCCACGGGCGTGTCCAGCGCGCCCAGGCCGAATCGAGTTTCCCGGCCATCAGTGCGGCAATCGAAAATGCAAACGCCACCGAGAAACCGACATACCCCATGTACAACAACGGCGGGTGGAAAATCAGCCCGATGTCTTGCAGCAGAGGATTCAGGTCGCGCCCTTCGATAGGGAAATCCGGTAGCGTGCGGGTAAATGGGTTAGAAGTGAAAATGATAAACAGCAGGAAGCCGAAATTAATCATCCCCATCACAGCTAACACGCGCGCAACGGCATCTTGCGGCATGCTGCGGCTAAACAACGCCACCGCAAACGTCCATCCGCTCAGCAGCAACACCCACAGCAGCAGCGAACCTTCGTGTGCGCCCCAGGTGGCGGCAACGCGATACCATACCGGCAACTCGCTGTTGGAGTTATTCGCCACATACAGCACGGTAAAATCGTTCACCACAAAGGCGTTTACCAGCACCAGGAAACTGGCGCACAGCGTGATAAACAGCGCCCAGGCCAACGGACGCGAAGAGGCCATCAGGCGCGAGTCATTACGCTTTACGCCCCACAACGGATAAACACTGAGTAACAATGACCAGCCAAGCGCCAGACAAAGCAAAAAACTGCCAATTTCTGGCATCATGAGGCGTTATCCTTATAGGCCTGCGGGGCGCGTTGGTGGTTCTTATCCATCGCTTCTTTCACTTCCGGCGGGGTGTAATTTTCGTCATGCTTTGCCAGCACTTCTTTGGCGGCAATCTTATTACCAGCCTCAAACTCGCCCTGTGCGACCACACCCTGCCCCTCGCGGAACAAGTCTGGCAAAATGCCATCGAAACTCACGTCGACTACGCCGCTGGCATCGTAAAGTTTGAAGGTGACTTTCAGCGTATCTTTATCACGCTTCACACTGCCCGGTTGCACCATGCCGCCAACGCGCAAACGCTGCCCCACTTCAGGCAACTGATGGCTTTCACCTTTGCCATACAGGATTTCGCTCGGCGTATAAAACAGGTCGATATTGCTGCGCAGCGCATACAACACCAGCGTGATAGTGAGCCCTAACCCCACCAGCACAGACAGCGCCAGATAGAGTCGATTTTTGCGACGAGTATTCATTCAGTTCCCTCTGCATGTTGTGCCGCCTGAATACGCTTTTCCCGTGCATGTTGGCGTCTGACCGCATTTAAAATGGCACGACGCTGCACACGGGTGTGTGCCAGCAAAAGCAGCAACGGGATAAAGGTCAGCGCGACAGCCAGCCAGACGTAAAACGCGTAGCCGCCCATGGCAAAAAAATCACCCCAATTCAAAAATGCCCTGGTCATGAGTTTCTCCCTTTATTCGCCAGTTCCATCACCCACGGGCGGCGCTGCTCCTGAAGCAAAATAAGGTTACGCAAACGCATCAGCGTCAGCGTGGCAAACAGCATCAGAAAACCGAAAATGGTCAGGCGCAACGGAGTGCGCATTGAAGGGTCGATACTTTGCTGCATGTTAGTTGAACCTTGATGCAACGTGTTCCACCACTCCACCGAGTAGTGAATAATCGGCAAGTTCACCACGCCGACCAGTACCAGAATCCCTGCCGCGCGCCCCGCCAGGCGGCGGTCATCAAAGGCGTTATACAGCGCAATCACGCCGATATAGAGAAACAGCAACACCAGCTCGGATGTCAGCCGCGCGTCCCATACCCACCAGGTTCCCCACATCGGTTTACCCCATGCAGAACCAGTCACCAGCGCGATAAAGGTAAACACCGCGCCCACTGGCGCCATCGCCGCCACGGCAAGGTCAGACATTTTCATCTGCCAGACAAGGCCAATAAACGCCGCCACCGCCATCGAGCCATAAATGCCCATCGACCAGATCGCCGCAGGCACGTGAAGATACATAATGCGATAGCTCTGGCCTTGTTGATAATCCGCAGGCGCAAATCCAAAACCCCAGACACAACCTGCCACTAACAGCACCGCGCTGAACATCGCAAACCACGGCACAAACAGCCCGCAAAGCTGGTAAAGGCGCTCGGGTTTAGCGAGCTGATGTAACCATTTCCACATAATTATTTGCTCACGAAATCAAAACAATGGTGGATGATGCTGCGCTTATCCACCCTACAAAATATTGATATGTTATGTTTCACGTAGGTCGGATAAGCGCAGCGTCATCCGACAAATCTATTGCACACTCACACGCAGCGCCGCCGCCGTAGCAAACGGGCTTAATGTCGCGCTGGCCGCTAAAAATGCACCAAGAATAGCCATATAACCGTCAACCGGCAGATGCATAGAGGCTGCGTCCATAGCGGCGGTCGCAAAAATTAACAGCGGAATAGTCAGCGGCAGCACCAGCAAACTCAGCAGCACACCGCTACGCCGCAACCCCACCGTCAGCCCCACGCCTGGGGCGCCCAAAAAACTCAACGTTGGCGTCCCCAACAACAGCGTCAACGCCATCACTTTCCAGGCGTAAAAATCCAGCCCGAGCAACAAAGCGGCAAGCGGCGAGAGGATCAGCAATGGCAAACCGGTCACCACCCAGTGAGCGGTCACTTTCGCTAACACCACCATTGGCAAAGGGATGGGTAGCAACATCAGTTGCTCAAGCGAACCGTCCTGGAAATCATCACGAAACAGCCTGTCCATCGCCAGCAACGACGCCAACAGCGCCGCAACCCAAATCACACCCGGCGCAATGCGCGCCAGTAATTGCGGCTCAGGGCCAATCCCCAGTGGAAACAGCGTGATAACGATCAGAAAGAACCACAACGGGTTGGCGATTTCTGCCCCTTTGCGGAACACCACTCGCAGTTCATGCAGAAAAATCCGGCGCATCATGCCCGTTTCTCCTGCAAATGAATCTGGCGCAGATTGTCGACCGCCAGCGGCTGATGCGTAGTAAGAATGACCATGCCGCCATTTTCGGTATGGCGCTGGAGTTGATGCGTGAGTTTTTCTACACCCGCGACATCAATGGCGGTGAAAGGCTCATCCAGAATCCACAGTTTGTGTGCGCTTAACCACAAACGGGCCAACGCCACTCGCCGTTGTTGCCCGGCCGAAAGCTGGTGAACCGGGACATCTTCAAACCCCAGTAAACCCACTTCAGTAAGTGCTTGCCAACGTAGTGATTCCGCACCTTGCGCGTGATAAAAGCTGAGATTTTCAAAAGCGGTGAGAACCGTTTTGATACCCGGTTGATGCCCGAGCCACAGCAAATCCTGATGATAGTGTTCGCGCGCGCGGGATAACGTTTCCCCTTGCCACTTCACTTCGCCATCCTCAGCTTGTGCCAGCCCCGCCAAAATCCGCAACAGCGACGTTTTCCCGGCACCATTTTTCCCGGCGATTTGCACCATTTCACCTGGGCGTACGCTAAACGACAACTCGCTAAATAACACGCGGTCATCACGTACGCAGGTCAGGTTAATCGCATCAAGCATTTGAGGAGTCACTCCTTGTCTCGGGATGCAAAATCATAACACATCATAGGCTTTGCTCCAGATTGGCTCGCGCCGTTGCGGTACTCCAAAAGAGGTAATCCTTACCCCCAGGATCAAAATTAAGTCGAATTAGCTGACGCCAGGAGGCACAGAGCTAAAAACCGCTACGCTTAAAGAAACAAACACTCCGTGAGTGCCCCGAAATATGGATGAATTAAAAGAAGACAAAATCGATAAATCCACCGATGCCATCGAGGTCGAAAGTGATGAGAAAGATCACGGCGAAAAGATAGAAGTCGATGAGGAACGCCTACCCTCGCGGGCGATGGCCATCCACGAACATATCCGTCAGGACGGTGAAAAAGAGTTAGAACGGGACGCGATGGCATTGCTGTGGTCGGCGATTGCGGCGGGTTTATCGATGGGCGCATCGCTGCTGGCGAAAGGGGTATTTCACGTCAATCTCGAAGGTGTACCCGGCAGCTTTTTACTGGAAAACCTCGGCTACACCTTTGGGTTTATTATCGTCATCATGGCGCGCCAACAGTTGTTCACCGAAAACACCGTCACCGCCGTACTGCCTGTCATGCACAAACCCAACGGGGCAAACCTCCTGCTGTTGCTGCGCTTATGGGGCGTGGTGCTACTGGGTAATATTATCGGCACCGGGCTTGCCGCGTTTGCGTTTGAATATATGCCAATATTCGACGAAGAAACGCGGGATGCTTTTGTCACCATCGGCATGGAAGTCATGCACAACACCGCAGGTGAAATGTTTGCCAACGCCATTATTTCCGGCTGGATTATCGCCACCATGGTGTGGATGTTCCCGGCGGCGGGTGCGGCAAAAATAGTGGTGATCATCATCATGACCTGGCTGGTCGCACTGGGTGATTTAACCCACATCGTGGTCGGCTCTGTAGAAATTCTCTACCTGGTCTTTAACGGCACCATCCACTGGAGCGATTTCTTCTGGCCATTCGCATTACCCACGCTAGCAGGCAACATTTGCGGCGGAACATTTATCTTCGCGCTGATCAGCCACGCACAAATCCGTAACGATATGAGCAATAAGAAAAAAGCCGAGGCGAAAGCTGAAGCAAAACGCAAACAGGAAGTGGAAGACGGCAAAAGCGGAAAACAGGCGCAACGCAGATAAAACTGGTTACGTTTCAGGCAATCAGCCTGTTTGCCCCTTAACTCCGCTCTAAAAGCGGGTATACTACTGCCCGCAATACCCAAAATAATTTGAATTGTGGGTAGGCGGCAAGAGAACAAAGTCCCAGGAGCTTACTTGAGTAAGTGACTGGGATTTGTGAATGCAGCCAACACCTCCACAATTTAAAGTATGAAGGGTATGAGTCCTCTTAGTTAAATGGATATAACGAGCCCCTCCTAAGGGCTAGTTGCAGGTTCGATTCCTGCAGGGGACACCATATATACCTCTCCTGACGTCTACCGAACTCAATAAAAACCCCGTACAATCAGTAATAACCCACCATTTCGGCATATTGACATCAACCAATGTCAGCTCTACTCCACCAGAATCAATCACTGATTGGGGGCCTATATGGGGGCTTACCGTGTTCAATAAAAAGTGAGGCCCCCAAATGCCGCTCAATGCACGTCAGATAGACACAGCGAAGCCCAAAGAAAAGATCTATAAACTCGCTGATGGAGGCGGGCTCTATCTTCAGGTCAATGTTAACGGCTCTAAATACTGGCGCATGAAATATCGATTTGCTGGTAAAGAGAAAAAATTATCCTTCGGGACCTACCCAGATGTTTCTCTTGCTGATGCTCGTGCTAAACGGGAAGAAGCCAGAAAAATTTTGGCTGCGGATAACGATCCTGGTGAAGTTAAAAAAGCGGAACAACTTGCTAAGAAGAATTCTATCGAGAATACCTTTGAAGCTATCGCGACTGAATGGTATACCGCTAAAATGCCTAACTGGTCCGAAAACTATACAAGTTACGTGATCAGGGCATTTAAAAATAATGTCTTTCCTTATATTGGTTCTCGTCCAATCGATGGGATCAAACCTCTTGAACTTCTGTCGGTTCTACAACGCATTGAAAAACGTGGCGCACCAGAATTGGCTAGCAAAGTGCGACAACGCTGCGGTGAAGTTTTTCGATACGCAATTGTGACGGGCCGAGCAGAACACAACCCAGCACCAGATCTTGCTAGCGCATTACAAGGTCACCAAAAACAACATTACCCTTTTCTATCAGCAACTGAACTTCCAGAATTTCTTAGCAAACTGGAGCTGTACACTGGAAGTGTGATTACTCAGCTAGCAACCTGTTTGCTCATGCTAACGGGCTTGAGAACAGTGGAGTTACGCATGGCTGAATGGGATGAAATTGATTTTGATAACAACGTTTGGGAAATACCAAAATCCAGAATGAAGATGAGACGGCCCCATCTAGTTCCGCTATCCACTCAAGCCATACATGCCCTTCGCCGCCTCGAACAGCTAACAGGTAGCTACAAACTGATTTTCTCTGGGCGTAATGACGTAAACAAACCAATGAGTGAAGCCAGTATCAATATGGTGCTTAAGCGTATTGGTTATGACGGAAGAGCTACGGGTCACGGGTTTCGTCACACCATGAGCACCATTCTGCATGAGCAGGGCTTTAATACTGCGTGGATCGAGATGCAGCTTGCTCATGTGGATAAGAATACCATTCGTGGCACGTACAACCATGCACAGTATCTGGAACAGCGTAGGGAGATGTTGCAGTGGTATGGAGATTTTATCGATAGTATTACGAAATCCAAGTTAAAGAATGTTTCATAGTTAGGCAATTGAACTTAGCCGTAAAGATAGCTAAATTGTGTGATTCATAGACATCATTTCACTATAATTACCTACCATGAATAGGGAAATTCAGCAGCGACTACAGTGGGTTAAACTCTATGAAACGTCTGGTGACGCGGGATTTGTATGCCGTCGCTGCGGCATTTCTCGCCCCACATTACGTAAATGGTAGCGCAGGTATCTGGCGCAAGGCTTTCCAGGACTGGAAAGCCACAGTCGTCGCCCTAAAAACTCTCCAACAACTAAAACTGGTCCTGTTGAGATCGCTCTGATTTTGGAACTGCGCTCCCTGCGAAGTCTGGGTGCGAAATTGCATCTGACTTGACTACCCGTTCGCATTTTACTTGACCACCGTTCGCAAATTACCTGAGCATATCCAGCAAAATTATCATTGTTCCCCCGAGGAACCTGGGCACCAGAGCGAACGTGGCTGAACAGCCGTTCTGTGCCAAGACCGGACGTTTCTGACTTACTATATGCTATTCAATCGATAGCAGGTCATGCGCACCCTGGTAAATACTGTTGAGGATTGGACATGGATCACTCCTTAGATTTGCAAAAAAGATCTCTTGATAAAGTTCACGGTTGACCATATTTTAAACATGAGGAATTCCCTCTTAAACGTTAAGGATAATTATCATGGGGCTTAAGCCTGGTCCAAAGCGAATTGCTGATTCAACAGGACAACCTGATCAACGTCAACGTGATAATAAAAAAACTCCGGGAAATAACCCAAAGGTAAAACCTAGCAAAAATCCCAAACCATAAAAACGTCACTAAGAAGTGAATAACACAAAAGCCTTTCGGGGCTTTTTTGCATTTGCCAGTCCCTAAACATTCTTTACGCACACAGTTAGAACAGGCCTTAGGGTGAGTTGATCTAAGCCACCGCTTGTTGGCGTACAAAATAGTTGTTTACTGAAATAATGAAAACTTGCTTTATCATGATGCAAGTTAAATGGTTTAGTGCATATTCCCTGTCAAACGACTGTAAAAAATCGAAGATAGTGCCTTTGTTGCCAACTGAAAAGTGCCAAATACGGATGTTTACTAGACCGCTAAAGAAGATACCACCTACTGATATATTGATTTTAATCAATAAGTTAATAATGTTAATTTTGGTTATTTACTTTTAATAGTATTTTGACTCTCCATGTCCCATGAGGAAACCCAACTGGTATGTAGGGCAGGCCTCAAAAAAAGAGATCTTCATGCATATATCAAAGCTCAGCCTGCGCAACTACAGAAATTTCTCCAATACAAAGCTGTTGTTCAATAAAGGTACCAACACGATTATTGGTGAAAACGGCGCAGGAAAAACAAATCTCTTCAGAGCCATTAGACTCTTGCTTGATGACAATATGATTCGTTCGGCTTATCGGTTGGATAAAAGTGACTTCCATCGCGGTTTGGGTCGATGGCAGGGACACTGGATCATCATCAGTCTGGAGTTCGAAGAGATTTCTGCAGATGAAGCAGTCCAGGCTTTATTTCTACACGGTACGGGGCTTGCTGAAAAAGAAAATGTTGGCAAGGCCACCTATAACCTTATTTTTCGCCCGAAGAAGGAAATCAGGTTGCGCCTTTCCCAACTGGATGAAGGTGATCATGCTGGTCTGGAAGCTATTCTCGGCCCGGTAACTATTGACGACTACGAGACAATTTTCACGGGGCGCAGCGAAGCGGACTTCAATGATGAAACCTTCTACAGGCAGGTTGTCGGTGACTTCCAGAACGTGAGATTTAACGAGGAAACGGAGTTTCGGTGTATTGGTGCCAAAATCCCAAGTGTGCTTTCTGTTTCCAAAGAAATCTCGTTTACCTTTGTCCAGGCGTTACGGGACGTTGTAGCGGAGTTTCACAACAACAGAACCAACCCTCTATTGACCTTGCTGAAGAGCAAGAGTGGTGATATCGACCCCGTGTTGTTTACCGCTATCACCGATAAGGTAAAAGAGCTCAACGATTCAATCGAGGCACTTCCTGATGTGCAGAATGTGCGCACCGACATCAGCAGCACCATCAAGGATGCTGCTGGCGAGGCGTACTCTCCCTCCTCTCTGTCGATTAAATCTGATCTTCCTGAAGAGGCCGATGAGTTATTTCAGTCTCTCAAGCTGTTCGTCGGCGAGTCAGGCGAAGATCATGAAGGTCCCATTCAGGATTTAAGCTTGGGTGGCGCTAATCTTATCTTCCTTACTCTCAAGTTGCTGGAGTTCAAGTACCGGAAAGCTAGACAGTCAATCGCCAACTTTCTGTTGATCGAGGAACCAGAAGCTCACATCCACACACATATTCAGAAAACGCTATTCGACAGGCTCAATTACGACGACACACAGATCATCTTTTCGACGCATTCGACCCACATTTCTGAAATCAGCAATGTTCAGAATGTAAACATTCTCGGAAGGGACGGAGGGCGGTGCGAAGCTTATCAACCCGCTTCTGGGCTGCAGCCTGAGGAGATCGGTAATATTCAGCGCTACCTTGATGCCGTGCGCAGCAACCTGCTGTTTGCCAAGAGCGTCATCTTGGTGGAAGGCGATGCAGAAGAAATTCTGATCCCAATTTTGGTCAAGAAAGTGTTAGGTATCAGCTTGGATGAACTTGGCATTAGCCTCATTAACATCCGCAGCACCGGTTTTCAGAACGTGGCTGTCCTGTTTCATGATGACCGTATTCGCAAGCGGTGCAGCATTGTCACCGATCTGGACAAATCTATTATTGACACTGAAGCGGTGGACGGTGAGAGCAAGGCGATAGCGAAGCGCAAGGCGAAGTATCAGGCATCCGAGAAAAAAGGCCTGGCGCGAAAAATGCAACTGGAAGCTTTTTGCAATGATAATGACTGGATAGCGCCGTTCTTCGCTCCTCACACGTTTGAAGTTGATTTCGTAACCGCTGGGAACGCTCGTAAAGTCATAGCGGTACTTCCCAGCGTTTACACCGACGAGCCAACTATCTTAAAGGCTAAGGCAAGTCTTAATTCCGGGGATATAACCCGATACGGTCAACGTGTTCTGACTATGGCGGAAAATCAGGGTAAAGGCTGGTTTGCCATTTTGATCGGAAAAAAAGTTGATCCATATACTGCTATTCCTCGATACATACTCGACGCTATTGCTTTTGCCCATCCGGTAGTAAAAAAAGAAGTCTGGTTCAACATCCTTAGCTACCGAATGAACGTCATAGAAGAGGACGATCCATTTGTAACCCCTGAGACCTTGGCTGAATTTAGAACCAAGTTACGGCTGTTTAAAAATGGCGACATCGACTTCATCGGCATTAAAAATGAGATGTTCGCGGGTTTTCCTGATGATCGTATTAACGATGTACTTGAGGTCTTCTAGCTATGTTCACATGGGATGATGGGGATCTGAATCCTGAGCAAGATGCCGCCATCCGCGAGCCTGGCAGCGTTTTTCTCATTGCATGTCCTGGCAGCGGAAAAACACGCACGCTCACCTACAAAATTGCCTATGAATTGTCGCAGTTGGAGTCGAACAAGCAGTTCATCGTCGCGATCACCTATACCCATCGCGCCGCAGACGAGATCCATGAACGTATCGAAAACCTCGGGGTAGATACATCCAGGCTCTGGATAGGCACGATCCATTCATTTTGTCTCGAATGGATACTGAAGCCTTATGGCATCTACCACGAAGCGCTGGAACGCGGTTTTCGAGTCATTGACCTGCATGAGCGCGAAAAGGTGTTGGAGAACCTGTGCCAACCCTATCAGAAGCCCAAAATCACCTTCTGGGACTGCGAGTATTTCTTTACCGATAAGGGCTACGTAATTTCGTGCCCGCAAGACTGGAAACACACAGGTCTCGCTGAAATCCTGGATCAATACTTCGACTATCTCCGGGAGACCCGGCAGATAGACTTTGAAATGATTCTCTACTACGCCTATCAGTTGATCGCTGCGCAGCCTCAGATCAGCGCCATTCTCGGGCAGCTATTTTCCTTCATACTGGTCGATGAGTATCAGGATACGAAGCGTATTCAGTACTCCATCATCGCGTCCATTCTGAAAGCGGGTCAGGGAACGAAAGCTTTCATTGTCGGTGACCCAAATCAAGCCATCTATGAATCACTCGGTGGGTACCCAATCGCCTTCGAGGAGTTCCAGTCAATGGCTGGCATTAAGCTAAAGGAGCTTGAACTTTCCCAGAACTATCGTTCTTCCGAACGCATCATCAACTACTTCGGAAACTACAACGTATACGACACGCGTATTGAGGCCGCATCCAACGACAAGGCATACCCCAGCCTGATTTCGTTCAATAATTCGGTGAGCAAAGACGGCCTGGA
>Ga0105244_10003792_pt1 | contig 10665 bp, 9 predicted proteins | sample KBSM44metaG_FD_80423 | JGI IMG/M metagenome (GOLD analysis project Ga0105244, IMG submission 80423) | Miscanthus rhizosphere microbial communities from Kellogg Biological Station, Michigan, USA - KBS M4-4 metaG | ecosystem: Host-associated > Plants > Roots > Rhizosphere > Soil | place: Michigan...
CGTTTGCAAAATCGGGGAAGCGTGTCGTGTCATGGCGCGTTGCAGCATCCTCTCACAGGAGCGTTTCCATCAAGGGCTAAGCAGATAAAAGACGCAGGAGTATACCCTGATTATCTGTTTATTAAACCTGGATCACAACACACGGACATTTTCTGGTCGATAGCAATTTGTGCCGCTTGTTATATAAATGTAGCAATTCGCGTGAGAAGCCCAGAAAAGTTGAAGATTCTGCGTGGCAACATTCGGGCAACAGGAATAGACTGAACTCCGCAAACTTACGGATGATGTATAAGGTTTTTTATGACACAACAGCCACAAGCCAAATATCGCCACGACTACCGTGCGCCGGATTACACGATTACCGATATCGATTTGACCTTTGACCTTGATGCCGCAAAAACCCTGGTCACAGCTATTAGCCAGATCACCCGCCAGGGTGCAGCAGGCGCACCTCTGCGTCTTGATGGCGAAGACCTGACGCTGGTGTCTGTTGCTGTAAACGGCACTACCTGGGAAGATTATCGCCAGGACGAGGGTGCATTGATCATCGAGTCACTGCCAGAAACCTTCACGCTGACTATCGTTAATGAAATTAGCCCTGCCACGAATACTGCGCTGGAAGGACTTTATCTTTCTGGCGATGCGCTTTGCACTCAGTGTGAGGCTGAAGGTTTCCGCCACATTACCTGGTATCTCGACCGACCAGACGTTCTGGCGCGTTTCACCACCAAAATCATTGCGGATAAAAAGCAATATCCTTTCCTTTTATCTAATGGCAACCGTATCGCTGAAGGTGAACTGGAAAACGGCCGTCACTGGGTACAATGGCAAGATCCGTTCCCAAAACCGTGTTACCTGTTTGCGCTGGTGGCAGGTGATTTCGATGTATTACGCGATACCTTCAAAACGCGATCTGGCCGTGATGTAGCGCTGGAGCTGTTCGTTGACCGTGGCAATCTTGACCGTGCAAGCTGGGCGATGACTTCTTTGAAAGCATCCATGAAATGGGATGAAACCCGTTTCGGCCTCGAGTATGACCTCGACATCTATATGATTGTCGCCGTGGACTTCTTCAACATGGGTGCGATGGAGAATAAAGGACTGAACGTCTTTAACTCCAAATATGTGCTGGCCCGTGCTGAAACTGCGACAGATAAAGACTATCTCGACATCGAACGTGTTATCGGTCACGAATATTTCCATAACTGGACCGGCAACCGTGTGACTTGTCGCGACTGGTTCCAGTTAAGCCTGAAAGAAGGGCTGACCGTGTTCCGCGATCAGGAATTTAGCTCGGATCTCGGCTCACGTGCAGTAAACCGTATTCAGAACGTGCGCACCATGCGTGCCGCGCAGTTTGCTGAAGACGCAAGCCCGATGGCGCACCCGATTCGCCCGGACAAAGTTATCGAAATGAATAACTTCTACACCCTGACCGTGTACGAAAAGGGTTCTGAAGTTATCCGTATGCTGCACACCTTGCTGGGTGAAGAGAATTTCCAGAAAGGCATGCAACTTTACTTTGAGCGCCATGACGGCAGTGCGGCGACCTGTGATGATTTCGTGCAGGCAATGGAAGATGCGTCAAACGTTGACCTGTCGCATTTCCGCCGCTGGTACAGCCAGGCGGGGACGCCAGTGGTCACCGTGCGTGATGACTACGACCCGGAAAATGAGCTGTACCGGCTTACCATCAGCCAAACCACGCCGCCAACCGCTGAACAGCAGGAAAAGCAGCCGTTGCATATTCCGTTCGACATCGAACTGTATGATAACGAAGGCAAAGTTATTCCGTTACAGAAAAATGGCCACCCGATTCATGACGTGCTGAATGTGACTCAGGCAGAGCAGACGTTTGTCTTTGATAACGTTTATTTCCAGCCGGTTCCGTCATTGCTGCGTGAATTCTCAGCACCGGTGAAACTGGAATACAAATGGAGTGACCAGCAGCTGACGTTCCTGATGCGCCATGCACGCAACGATTTTTCCCGTTGGGATGCCGCGCAAAGTCTGCTGGCGACGTACATCAAGTTGAACGTCAACCGCAGCCAACAGGGCCAGCCATTGTCGCTGCCACTGCATGTTGCCGATGCTTTCCGCGCTATTTTGCTGGATGAGAAAATTGACCCGGCACTGGCGGCAGAAATTCTGACGCTGCCATCGCAAAACGAAATTGCCGAGCTGTTCCAGAAAATTGACCCGCAGGCGATTGCTGCCGTGCATGAAGCGTTAACGCGCACGCTGGCAAACGAACTGGCCGATGAATTCCTGGCAGTTTATAACGCCAACAAGCTCGATGCTTATCGCGTAGAACATGCGGATATCGGCAAACGTGCGCTGCGTAATACTTGCCTGCGTTATCTGGCGTTTGGCGATCAACAGCTTGCCGAGCAACTGGTGCGTAAGCAGTATGAAAGTGCAGACAACATGACGGACTCTATCGCCGCATTGTCTGCTTCTGTAGCTGCACAATTGCCGTGTCGCACAGAACTACTGGCTGCGTTTGATGAGAAATGGCATCAGGACGGTCTGGTGATGGACAAATGGTTTGTGTTGCAAGCCACTAGTCCGGCGGCAGACACATTGAGTAAAGTGCGTGAATTGCTGAACCACCGTTCGTTTAGCCTCGGTAACCCGAACCGTGTTCGCTCGCTGATTGGTGCATTCGCGGCGGCTAACCCGTCAGCGTTCCACGCACTCGACGGCAGCGGCTATCAGTTTATGGTGGAAATGCTCAGCGAGCTGAACCACCGTAACCCGCAAGTGGCGTCACGTCTGATTGAGCCGTTAATTCGACTGAAACGTTATGATGAAAAACGACAGGAGATGATGCGTGCAGCGCTGGAACAGCTGAAAGGGCTGGAAAACTTGTCGGGCGATTTGTTCGAGAAGATCAGCAAGGCGTTAGCTTAAAAACCACCCTCACCCTAACCCTCTCCCTGAGGGAGAGGGGATTACCTGGAGTTCTCCCTTTCCCAGAGGGCGAGGGGATTATCAGGTGTTCTCCCTCTGAGGTCGAGGGATTACCCGGTGTTCTCCCTCTCCTGGGGGAGAGGGTCGGGGTGAGGGCGAACAAACTTAACCGGTGCGCACCACGCGCTCCGGTTCCTCCACAACCTGCCGCTTCATTACACGTTCTAACACCTGCGCTTCCAGTTCAGCCAGCCGCACAGAGCCGAGCTTACGTGGGCGAGGCAAATCAACCGTGAGATCCAAACCGATCTTTCCTTCTTCAATCAATAACACGCGATCCGCCATCGCAACGGCTTCGCTGACATCGTGCGTCACCAGCAACACCGTAAAGCCATGTTCCTGCCACAAAGAGACAATTAACTCCTGCATTTCGATACGCGTCAGGGCATCCAGCGCGCCCAAAGGTTCGTCCAGCAATAACAGCCGTGGGCGATGAATCAGCGCCCGAGCCAGCGCCACACGCTGCTTCTGGCCGCCGGACAGGGCGGCCGGCCACTCGGTAGCGCGATTGGCAAGCCCAACCGCTTCCAGCGCTTTCGTCGCCGCGTCTTTCCAGTTTCCTTTCAGCCCCAGACCGACATTATTTATCACTGATTTCCACGGCAACAAACGCGCATCCTGGAACATTAAACGTGTTTCATCCTGGCTTTCGCGCAGTGGGGCATTTCCGGCAATCAGTGACCCGCCGTTGGGATTTTCCAACCCTGCCAGTAGTCGTAACAACGTACTTTTACCGCCGCCACTGCGCCCGACCACCGCAACAAATTGCCCGGCAGGAATATGTAATTCCAGCTCATCAAGAATTGTTTTATTGCCGTAGCGTTTGGTCACGCCGTTAAGGAGTAGGGGAGTCCCCTGGTTTAAACGTGCGGTATTCATGCGTTCTCCTCCTGTAACTGGTAAGCAGGGTGCCAGCGCAGCCAGACTCGTTCGAGTAATTGCGCGCTGATGTCAGCGAGTTTGCCGAGCAGGGCATACAAAATAATGGCGACGACAACCACATCGGTTTGCAGGAATTCACGGGCGTTCATTGCCAGATAGCCAATTCCGGAGTTTGCCGAAATCGTCTCGGCAACGATTAACGTTAGCCACATCAGGCCAAGTGCGAAACGAATGCCGACCATAATCGAAGGCAAAGCCCCTGGTAGAATCACCTGGGCAAACAGGCTAAAGCCTGACAACCCATAACTGCGGGCCATCTCCAGCAAGCCCTGGTCAATATTACGGATGCCGTGCCAGGTGTTGATGTAAATCGGGAACAGCGTGCCGAGAGCCACGAGGAAAATCTTCGCTGATTCATCAATGCCGAACCACAAAATGACCAGCGGGATTAGCGCCAGGTGCGGAACGTTACGCAGCATCTGAATCGAGCTGTCCAGCAAACGCTCCCCCCAACGCGAAAGCCCGCTAATCAGGCCGAGAACCAGGCCTAATGAGCCACCAATACTGAAACCAATCACCGCACGCCATGAACTGATCGCCAGGTGTTGCCACAATTCACCGCTGGCTGAGAGGTTCCAGAATGCAACCACCACCCCTTCCGGAGAGGGGAGGATGCGCGACGAGAGCCAGCCTGCGCTCGAGGATAGTTGCCAGATGGCGATAACCGCCACCGGCAAGACCCACGGTGCCACTCTCAGCAACAGTTTGTGCGTTGAAGGGGTCATTGGCGGCTCCTTAGCTTTGTGCGACTTTGCGCGGGATAAAGTCATTCGCCACGACTTCGCCTTTTTCATGAATCTGGCGCGGTTGTGGGATTTGTGGAATCGTGACGTCAAGGTGTGGGAACAGCAGTTCGCCGACGCGATAAGCTTCTTCCAGGTGCGGGTAACCGGAGAAAATAAAGCTGTCGATACCCAGTGCGGCGTATTCATTAATCCGAGCCGCCACGGTTGGGCCATCACCTACCAGCGCAGTGCCTGCGCCGCCACGCACCAGGCCGACGCCTGCCCACAAGTTTGGGCTGATCTCCAGGTTGTCACGCTTGCCGCCGTGCAACGCCGCCATGCGGTGCTGGCCGACAGAATCAGTGCGGGCAAAAGCGGCCTGTGCTTTGGCGATGGTTTCATCATCCAATTGCGAAATCAGGCGATTGGCGGCATCCCACGCTTCTTCATTGGTTTCACGCACAATCACATGTAAGCGAATACCGAAACGTACCGTGCGGCCATGAGCCGCGGCTTTCGCACGGACTTGCTCAATTTTTTCTTTCACTAAATGTGGCGGTTCGCCCCAGGTCAGGTAGAGATCCACCTGTTCAGCAGCCAAATCCTGTGCCACATCCGAAGAACCGCCAAAGTAGAGCGGTGGGCGAGGCTGCTGCACAGGCGGGAATAACAGTTTTGCCCCTTTGACCTGAATATGTTTGCCTTCGTGATCCACCGTTTCGCCTTCCAGCAGGCGACGCCAGATGTGGGTAAATTCAGCTGAAGCTTCGTAACGTTCCTGATGATTGAGGAACACGCCGTCTGCGGCTAACTCTTCCGGGTCGCTACCGGTCACCAGGTTAAATAAAGCACGCCCGTTGGAAAGCCTGTCCAGCGTCGCGGCCTGGCGTGCAGCCACGGTTGGCGACGTCACGCTTGGGCGCAGTGCGACCAGAAATTTCAAACGCTGCGTTACCGGAATCATCGATGCCGCAACCAGCCAGGCGTCTTCGCAAGAACGGCCTGTCGGGATCAGTACACCAGTAAAACCGATTCTGTCTGCCGCCTGAGCAATTTGTTGCAAGTAGGCATGGTCAACCGGACGTGCTGCATCGTTACTGCCTAAGTAGTGGCCGTCACCGTGAGTCGGCAGGAACCAGAATAAGTTTAAGCTCATGATTTATCTCCTTTAGCGGGTTGCCAGATGCGGGTGCGAATATCGACTTTCTTAGGCACTAAGTGGTTGTCATAAAACAGATCTGCGGTTTGCTGTTGTTTGGCGGCAGTCTCGGCGCTGACCGGGGTAATCACCGTTGGTGGGCGATGGTCGAAATAGGTAGCAATCACGTTTTCCGGCAACCCCATGGTTTTTGCCAGTAGCGCAACGCTTGCGTCACGCTGGGTGCGAGTTAACGCGTCGGCATCGCTAAATGTTTTCAATACGTGTTGCAGGAACGGACCGTTTTGTTCCGCGTAAGGGCGTGAAGCGAGGTAGAACGAACCGGTTTGATTTAGCTCGCTGCCGTCGGTTAAGACGCGCACGCCGCCATTCAACAGTGCAGCTGAATAGTACGGGTCCCAAATTGCCCAGGCATCAACGTTGCCCTGCTGGAATGCGGCGCGCGCATCAGCTGGCGTTAAATAAGCAGGCTGGACATCAGTAAATTTCAGCCCGGCTTTTTGCAGCGCTCGTAACACCAGGTTGTGGGAGCTGGAACCTTTCTGGAAAGCGATTTTATGCCCTTTAAGATCCGCCACGGTTTTCAGTGGGCTATTCTCCGGCACCAGAATTACTTCGGCTTTTGGTTTTGCCGGTTCAGAACCGACGTACACCAGGTCCGCGCCCGCAGCCTGCGCGAAGATTGGCGGAATATCTCCCGTGCTACCAAGATCGATACTACCGATGTTCAGGGCTTCGAGCATTTGTGGGCCAGCCGGAAATTCAATCCACTGGAACTTAGTATTTGGATACTCTTTTTCCAGAAGCTGGTGGCTTTTCGCCAGTACCATGCTGACCGAGCCTTTTTGATAACCAATGCGCAACTGCTCTGGCCCCGTATCTGCCGCGTGAAGCGTGGCGCTCAGGCTTAACGTTCCTGCGAGTGCAAGCCACGGCGCGGTTCGTTTCAGAAAATTAAACATGGGCAACTCCTTGCGTCTTAAAAGGGGAGGAGACAATAAAATCCCGGCGGTGCAGAGCCTGCCAGAAGGTTTCCAGCGCGTTATCGAGACGTTGTTGTAAGTTGTTGCTGAATACCGGTTTGTGCTGGTAATCCGCTATCTGGCTGTCATCAGCAAACACGCCATGTAGAATTTCCTGCGCTTTCAGCGCATTAAGGACGGGTTTCAGCGCGTAATCGACCGCCAGCATATGTGCCACTGTTCCGCCAGTGGCTAATGGCAGCACGACCTTTTTATCCAGCGCACGTTCAGGCAGCAGGTCGAGCAGGGTTTTCAGCGCGCCAGAAAAGGAAGCCTTATAAACAGGAGTCGCGATGATCACGCCATCGGCCTGCTGTAATTGTTCATTTAAAGCGAGCAGCGCAGGGCTATCAAAACGGGCGTACAGCAAATCTTCTGGCGCGAAATTCTGTAGATGCCAGTGACACACCTCGATATCCAGAGCGCTTAATTTTTCGCGGGCATATTCCAGTAGAGCACTTGAACGAGAAGGGAAGCGCGGGCTTCCGGCAAGGGTGATCACACGCATATTGTTTCCTTATAACTAATTGTTTGCTTTTAGGTAACATTGATAACAATTGAGTGTGATAGTCGCGCAGAAGTGGTAATCCACTAAATGATTTATCCGGGAATCATTTGCCAAAAACTGAATAACAAAATGGAGGGAAGAAAACGTTTGCGCTGATTCGGTCTTTTTTGTTGCAGGTCAATTCCATTCACGTCCGTTATCGTTAATAATACTGCCCCAGTTTGCATACTGGGAATTCTGGAGTGTTCATGTACTACCCCTTCGTTCGTAAAGCCCTTTTCAAGCTCGATCCCGAGCGCGCTCATGAAGTGACATTTCAGCAATTGCGTCGTGTAACAGGTACACCTCTCGAATGGCTGGTGCGGCAAAATGTGCCCTCTAAACCGGTGACCTGTATGGGTCTGACCTTTAAGAACCCACTGGGTCTTGCTGCCGGTTTAGATAAAAACGGTGAGTGTATTGATGCACTGGGTGCCATGGGCTTTGGCTCCATCGAAATTGGTACCGTCACGCCTCGCCCACAACCAGGAAATGACAAGCCGCGTATCTTCCGTCTGGTAGAAGCAGAAGGCTTGATCAACCGCATGGGTTTCAATAACCACGGCGTAGATAACCTGGTTGAGAACGTTAAAAAATCCCATTTTGATGGGGTATTGGGTATCAATATTGGCAAGAATAAAGACACGCCAGTAGAGCAGGGCAAAGATGATTATTTGATCTGTATGGATAAAATTTATCCGTATGCGGGTTATATCGCGATCAATATTTCCTCGCCAAATACCCCTGGATTACGCACGCTGCAATATGGTGAAGCGTTAGATGATCTGTTAGTGGCGATTAAAAATAAGCAACAAGCGCTTCAGGAATTGCATCATAAATATGTGCCAGTTGCCGTGAAGATCGCGCCGGATCTTTCTGAGGAAGAATTGATCCAGGTGGCTGATAGTTTAGTTCGCCATAATATTGATGGGGTCATTGCGACCAATACCACATTGGATCGTAGCCTGGTTCAGGGTATGAAATATTGTGACGAAATGGGTGGATTAAGTGGCCGTCCGGTGCAACTTAAAAGCACAGAAATTATTCGCCGCTTGTCGCAAGAATTAAATGGTCGCTTACCTATTATTGGTGTTGGCGGTATTGATTCGCTGATTGCTGCTCGCGAGAAGATGGCGGCGGGTGCCTCACTGGTGCAAATATATTCTGGATTCATATTTAAAGGCCCACCGCTGATTAAAGAAATCATCACTGGGCTGTAAACATTTTTCCTTTCAGACAACCGGGGCTTTATTTTCAGCCCTGGTTGTTTTATATTCCACCACTGTTGCTAAATTATACATATTGGTCTTTTATTAAATGTGTTCATTAACGAAGCGGCGATAAGGATGTTTTAAATCGTGGGAATAAACGAAAGGGCAAATAGTTATGCGGATAAAACCGGACGATAATTGGCGTTGGTATTTTGATGAAGAGCATGATCGTATGATGCTCGATTTAGCCAATGGTATGCTATTCCGTTCACGGTTCCCTCGTAAAATGCTCACACCAGATGCCTTTGAAAATACAGGCTTTTGCGTAGATGATGCCGCTCTTTTCTTCACCTTCGAAGAAAAATGTCGCGACCTTATTTTAAGTAAAGATCAGCGTGCTGAACTGGTATTAAATGCGCTGGTAGCGATTCGTTATTTGAAACCACAAATGCCAAAAAGCTGGCACTTTATCTCTCATGGCGAATGTTGGCAGCCGGTCCCTGGCGACGCGGCTTGTGTCTGTTTGAGTGATGATATGCAGCAAGTGAATCTGCTGGTGGTCGAAACGGGCAACAATGCTGCACTCTGTTTACTCGCCCAACCGGGTTTACAACTGGCAGGCCGCACTATGCAACTTGGCGATGCGATTAAAGTGATGAATGACAGATTAAGGCCGCAACCTTTGGGCAACGACCTCAGTCTCGATCAAGCTGTTTAATTTCCCGCTAATTCCACATCGCCCGCAGGAATACAACTACAACACAGGATTGTGCCATCGTCATTGATTGCGCTTTTCTTCAACGCCTTGACTTCCCCGCTGACTAATTTAATTCGGCAACTGCCGCAAATTCCGGCCCGGCAAGAATAGGGCACACGGATACCTTGTTGTTCTAGCTGCTCAAGTAACACTTGCTGATTGTTGCCGCGGAATTGTTGGCCCTGCCAGTCAATTGCCACATTGCTTTCTTGCTGCTCAAAAGGTTCTGGCTCTTCTTCGGTGGCCCCTGCGCCATAAGCTTTTGCTGGTTTGGTCGCCAGCACTTCCAGCTCATCGCCCACTCGAATAATGCCACTGTTGCGGGCAATTAAATTCTGGCCGAAATCGACGTCGCCATTATCTTGAGCGGTGCGGAATTGTTGCAGCGTTACCAGGGGTTCGCCGCCAGGATGTTTACGGCCACGCTCTGGACTGACGGTGGTGAAAATACAACGGCTACAAGGTTTCGCGACATCAAACGTCACACCACCAATACGCACCACTTTCCAGCTATCTTCAGCCCAGGCTTGTGCGCCAGTGACCACGATATTTGGGCGGAATTGCGCCATTTTGACGCTTGCCCGGCAGCGGTTTTGTAAATCACGTAACGAAGCTTCGTTAACCAGCAGGAATGGATAACCGTCGGCAAATGACAGTGGCACCTCTTGATGACGTTTCACGCGACGGGTCAACGTTTCGCCCAGCCAGCGCAACTGCACCGGGCGCGAAAAGAATCCGCTCAACCACTGGTTAATTTCATCCGGCGCTATCCGTGCTGTGAAATGATTACCCCACACTTCGGTCGGTTCGGCCTGAGGTTGAAAATCAGCAAAACGCACGCTGGCAGAACTGCCGTCGGGTGCGCTCAGAAATAAGCCATCGTGGGTAATGGCCGGGGTGAAAAGCACCATTTGCGGGAACTGACGCGCGGTAATAAAAGTGCCGTCAGATTCGGTGACCATAAAAATGCGGTCAAAGGCTAAACCGCTGCTGCTTGCCTGAGCATGCGAGAGGGCAAGACCGCGCATCGATTTCACCGGGTGAATATAGAGTTGGGATAGGGTGATCATTGCGCTCCCTCGGCATAAACGAATAAATAAACAATATAAGAGGCCAACTTTATGACATGCGTGGCAGATTGGCTATAATGCGCCACAATTTTCTTTTTATACCTGATTAAGTGACGATATGAATTCTCTGTTTGCCAGTACGGCGCGTGGGCTTGAAGAGCTATTAAAAACTGAACTGGAGGGCCTTGGTGCGCAAGCATGCCAGGTGGTTCAGGGCGGCGTACATTACCAGGGGGACTCACGTCTGCTCTATCAAAGC
>Ga0105244_10003795_pt1 | contig 10662 bp, 10 predicted proteins | sample KBSM44metaG_FD_80423 | JGI IMG/M metagenome (GOLD analysis project Ga0105244, IMG submission 80423) | Miscanthus rhizosphere microbial communities from Kellogg Biological Station, Michigan, USA - KBS M4-4 metaG | ecosystem: Host-associated > Plants > Roots > Rhizosphere > Soil | place...
AAACCATCCTGCACGGCCAACATGTAAGGCGTGTGAAATAAAACCGTGAGAATTGCCGCGTAGTCTGGTCACCGGGACTAAAAGGAGATTCAGCCCATGAGATTCACCGCACGCTTTTCACCCCCCCAAATCATCCAGGCCGCCGCACTGCTGGCGGCCCTGGTCGGCATCGCCACCTGGTCATCCCTGCTCCTGACCACCGCCGAATCCCACACCCCGGCCGCCACCCCCCAACTGCTCGCGGCGCGCAGCGATAACCCGGCGTTGCAGTGGTTTTCCAACCGCACGGCACCGGTGGAGATCAAGGTCAGCGGCGTGATGGCGGGGAGTCGCGGGGCGGTGGCGATCCTCAGCCTCAACGACGGACCGCCGAGGAGTTTTTTGCAGGGAGAGCGGGTGAGTCCTGGGGTGAAGTTGGTGGCGGTGGAGGGGGATGGGGTGGTGATTGAGCAGGGTGGAGAGAGGGTGAGGTTGGGGGTGGAGAGGTTGGGGGAGGGGGTGGAGATGCCTAGGTTGGTTAGACCGTGAGTTCTAAAGTTGGAGGCAGTTAAACTATAGTTTCGGTCAAGCTACTACCTTTTTGATAGCCGGTTCAAACGGATCGGTAAAAGAAGTGTGAGGGCAGGTAAAGAATGTACTGCTGAGAGGTCCGTAAGCGATGCCAAAATCTGCAATCCTTCTGCCTTCTGCATCGATATGGCCAACCGCCACACACCATGCTACGTTATAAAAGTAATTAGGCAGGGATGTCGAGCATCGCGACGCGATACCACCCTGGTTAAATGAAGTACGTGGGCTATAACTTAAATAATCAAGGGTGGGTTATAAGATGGTCGACTTTAATTCGAAACTTAATAATACAGCTCAAGCTAGCCCAATAGATCCACTTGAGTTATATGAGACGTTGGATAGGGCTAGTGATAAAGGTCCGCTAAGAGAATCCCAAGAAGAAGTTTTAGCAGAATGGCATGCTAATCACCGGTCCCAGCGCGATACAATCGTCAAACTCCATACAGGCCAAGGCAAAACGCTTATTGGTCTGCTTATGCTTCAATCTCTGATTAATGAAAAGAAAGGTCCTGCACTATACATTTGCCCAGATAATTTGCTAATAAGTCAGACAAAAGAACAAGCAAGGCTGTTTGGGATAAAAGTTTGTGATGAGTCGGATGAGATTCCCGATGACTTTAGTAGTGGTGAAAAAATATTCGTCACGTCTGTTCAAAAACTATTTAATGGTCTTACCAAATTTTCGTTGGGTGCAAGATCACTGAAAGTCGATTCGATCTTAATGGACGATGCGCATGCGTGCGCAGATAGTATTCGCAACGCTTGCTCCCTTAAAATTCCTCAAGATGAACATGCTTACAGCGAGCTTCGATCACTTTTTTCCCATCACTTAGCGAAGCAAGGAGAGGGGACCTTTGCAGATATTGAAAATAAACGTTATGGTTCCTATCTGCCTATACCCTACTGGGCATGGCTCGATAATATTGATGAAATAGCAAAAATTCTATCTCGGTATCAAGATAGAAAAAGCATAAAATTTGCTTGGCCGTTGCTCAAAGATCGACTAAATGAATGCCAGTGTATAATTTCAGGAAGTGGTATAGAGATTGAGCCTTATGTTGCCCCATTAGATATGTTTGGCTCTTATTGGAAAGCGCATCAGCGAATTTTTATGTCTGCAACTGTGACTGATGATGCATTTCTTATCAAGGGTCTAAGGCTTTCACCGGAAACTATTGTGTCGCCACTTACGTATGCAAAGGAGAAGTGGTCGGGGGAGAAGATGATTCTAATTCCATCGCTTATGGATGAGTCGTTGGATCGTGGCACGATAGTGAAGTTTTTTGGCAATGCTTGGCCTAAAACTGATTTTGGTAGGGTGGCTCTAGTTAATAGTTTTAATAATAGCAAAGATTGGGCTGGTTACGGTGCTGTGATTGCTGATGCAGATACTATCCAGGCTAAGTTGATGGATCTCAAAAAGAAATTCTATGAAAAAGCCTTGGTACTTGTTAATAGGTACGACGGAATAGATCTCCCCGACAACGATTGCCGGATTTTGATTTTCGATGGGAAGCCTTACTCCCAAAATCTCGTTGATTTATACGAGGAAGATTGTAGACCCGACGCGGAAGCTACAATGATGCGTGCGGTGCGCTCGGTAGAGCAAGGCTTAGGTCGGTGTGTGCGCGGTGAAAAAGATTACGCGGCTGCAGTCCTTATTGGACCTGAACTGATTCGATTGGTAAGGGACAAGAACTCAAGAAAGTATCTATCATCACAGGTTGCCACGCAGTTGGAAATCGGTTTTGAGATCTCGGTAATGGCTCGTGAGGACGTAAATAATTCAGAACCTAGGAAAGCATTGATTGACATGCTGAACCAGAGTTTGCAACGTGACAATGGTTGGAAAAATTACTACGTCCAAAGGATGCAGTCAGTTAGAGAGGAAGGAGCTAATAAACAACTTTTAACGATTTATAAGCGGGAACTTGATGCTGAGATTCTATATCAGCAGGGGAAATATCCTGAGGCAGTAGATTGTCTGCAGAGTTTGATAGATACGATTGATGCAGGTGCAGAGGATCGTGGATGGTACCTACAACAAATGGCGCGTTACAGCTATTTTCATCAGCGTGAACAATCTTATAAGTTTCAGATTGCCGCTCATCGAGCTAACCCGCTTTTGCTAGCTCCAATATCCGGAGTGTCGTTCAGCAAACTTACAGTGACCAGTCAAGGGCGAATTGAACGCATCAAGGGGTGGGTTTCCAGTTTTGGATCTTACGATCAACTGCAGATTAACCTAACCGAAATTTTGGACACCCTGAATTTCGGGAAGAAAGCGGATAAGTTTGAAGATGCTTTAGATAAATTAAGTTTTGCGCTGGGCTTCAAGGGTGAGCGCCCGGATAAAATCTGGAAAGAAGGTCCGGATAACCTTTGGGCAGTAAATGATAGTGAATATCTGCTATGGGAGTGCAAGAATGATGCTCTTCCACATAAGGCCAAAATTGATAAGAGAGAAGCAGAGCAGATGAATCGATCGTGCGCCTGGTTTGGAAAACATTACGTAGGTTGTACCTCTGTCAATATTATCGTTCATCCCTCTAATAATCTTGAGAGCGCGGGAGCATTTTTGTCTGAGGTTTTTGTTATAAAAGAAAAGCCGTTAAATCAGTTGAAAACTCAGATATCTAATTTTTACAAAACTTTCGAGCATCAGGATTTTAAAGATCTATCCGAGGTGCACATTAAAGAGAGGCTTCTAGCTTATCGCCTTTCTCCAGCTCAAATCATAGAGGACTACACTGCAATTGTGAAGGACTTTAAAGATTAGAAAACACTTCAGGGATCCTTGTAAACGGAATGAAGCAACTTTGACTGGGAGCGCTCCTAAAGGCTCCCAGATGAAGGGTTGCTCAAATACTAGTGAGCACAAATCTAGCTGGGTCAATGGAGTTGTATGAACCAATATCCTGGTGCTGTATTTTTTGTAGACATGTTGGGTGTCGGAGCACTGACTCAAAATCAAATACCCCTTTGCGATATAGATTTCGAAGCTTGGAATCTAAAAGATCATCCTGCTAGATCAGCAAATTTGCTATGCGGACGCTTATTAACGGAATTTCGAGCTTGTTTGGCTGGAGTAAAAAGGAGTCATAAAAGTGTAAAGGTAGCCCAGTTATCAGACTGCGCGTATATATGGTCTTCGGATCCCGCTGCCGTATTTAATGCCGCCCGCGATTTTATGTGGTCTTCGGTCGAGGCTGGGATATTATCTCGTGGAGGAATCTCATATGGAGAGATAGTTGAACCCGGTAAGATAAACCGCTCAATCGGGCATTTCATTTTAGGTGAGGCAGTTACGCGGGCAGTGGGGCTTGAAAAGTTAGGTAAAGGATGTAGAGTTTTTGTGGATAATGCATTTCTTAAAAAAAGTCCCAGAGATAGCGTTTTTAGTCACGATATGTTTAAGGTTTTGAAGAGTCCGTTAGACGGTACGATAGTAAATGAATTTTGTTGGTATGGCACTGGTCGAAGCGCCTCTCGATGGGCTGATGCACCGCATGCCGCTGCTATAGATGTAATTGGCATACTAACTCGCCTTCAATATTCACCTCGCTTTAGGTGGAATGACTCGAATCGTCACGGTCGTATCCATATAGCATGCAGTATTGACTCTGTTTCGTCACTTACGCCTTGTTTTATCGGAAATGGAAACTACCTATTCAGTGATGATAATTATGTGCGGCACTTAGTCAGACCAGCTGAACGTTCGGAATGTAACTGTCAAAAGTTTTTATCTGAAAGGTTGGCCGATATTGAAAGATTTTTTTTAAAAGGAAAATTGAAAGATCCTTTGCAGCGTTGGCTAGATCGCAATTAAGTTGAATTAAAAAATAAAAAGAGAAGGGGGCTGATTTGTTTTATATATCAGCGTTCTAGAAGTAAATCAGACCCATTTTTCCCATCATGGCTTGCGGTTATCCATGTCTTTTTATCTGTCAGCCTTGAAGCTGGAAGCGAGAAAAGAACATGTAGGGCGAAAATTAACTCTGTGCGAAATACCGTTGACAAGAAGAATCACATAGCAAATTAACTATTATTAATTATGTTTTTTACTTTGTTGGGCGTACTTATGCATTCCTCGGGAGACACAGTTTTAACCGGACGTCAATCATTAACAAGTTCAAAATTTTTCTCTATGCTCATCGGCCTGCGCACCTCCCGTGCTAGCGTGGTCACAGATAGGAAAAGTCGATTAAAAAAATATTTCGCCCAATAGATTGTTTTTTTGTTGAGAGCGCTCTAAATTGCATCTCTTTGGCAATGTGCCATCTTCACCTCAGGCAAACAGATTCTGATGGGTCGTATTTTAAAAACAACTAAAAGGACATAGAATGAAAATAGCTAATGACCCATTTATTACATACAAAGCCCATCTAGAGCGCCGCAAGCGTCAACGAATCGCAATGTCAGTAGTGCCTATCGCACTTGGCATGCTTTTACTATTTGGGCTTCAATATTTTCCATACTTAGATAGAGAAGGGTTTCAGGTTTTTGGTTTTTATGTATCTGCCTTTCCAGCGCTTACTTCGTTGTCACTGTCTTCCGTGGTTTTAGGGGGTGGGTATTTATTGTACTGGTATTTGCAAACCGGCTTTAAAAATGACTACGAGGACGCCCTTCACAACTATAAATATAATTATGAAATAAGATCGGGTGATTTTAATAGTTACATCAATACTGAAAATAAATATGAGTTAGAGAATATCCACAAAAAACTCACTGCGCTTGATACGCAACTTCAAGATGTAGAGAGTCGTTTGGATTTCTCCCCTGGAGCTATCGAAAAACTCTTCGAGCAGATGAAGGAAAAGCTTACTGCAAGCGTAGGCAGTGAGATGTTAAGCGACGTTCGAAAAGAATATGAAAAAGAACTTGGGATCGATGGAGCCGAAGCGAAGCTCACTCAGGCGCATCAAAAAACCTCAATAAGATTGGAGCGTGAAATCGAAACGCTAGGGCGAAGAGGCAGTACCAATCTAACACTAGGAGTGGTTACAACCTTAATTGGGTTGTTTTTACTTACGGCTTTCATATTTATGAAAAATGACTTTCCACTGGGTTCGATAGAGTACTTGATTAATTTTACGCCACGACTTTCATTGGTCGTCTTTGTCGAGGTTTTTGCGTATTTCTTCTTACGACTCTATAAGGCGGGGCTCTCGGAAATAAAATATTTTCAAAACGAGCTTACTAATCTAGAGTCAAAGCATGTCGCGTTGATGGCAGCATTGAGAAGTCAAGATTCAAACATGATGAATAAAGTAATTGAGGCTATTGCAGCTACGGAAAGAAATCAAATTATTGAAAAAGGGCAAACTACCGTTGAAATACAAAAAATGCAATTGGATAAAGATCATTTTTTAGAGGTTGCAAAAACTATTGCCTCCATTGTGCCAAAACGGCAGTGACCAGTTTCAGTACTTATAGCTTTTTTCTCGTTATTGAGTTAATGAGGTGCGAAGTATCTTAGGGGGTCAATCAAGATCTAGTTATGCAGCCATAAAGCCGATGATCCTTATTGTTTTTTCCACGCCCTTCCGCCCGGGCCTAAATACTATGAATGGTTAGCAAAGGGGCGTAAGCGGACGAAGTGAGACGTCTTTGGCCGATTGCTGTCGCTCATAGATGACCACTTCCGGCCTCACCACCGGAGGCAGGCTCAGCGCCGCTACTGCAACCTTTATGTTCACCCCGCTTCCGTGGTTGCGAGAAAAGGGGACAGATCTATTTTCTAAAAATAGATCAGTCCCTATTTTGGAGAAACAGTAATGGCCGCCAGTTTTGCGACACAAGCAACTGCTCAGGAGATTAAGCCGGGCGAGTTCATGTGCCCTATACCGGTGGCTGTGAATGATCGAGTTGCTACTCGTGAGGCGATTATCAAACGGGTTCGGGATTTGAAGGTCACGTTTGTCGAGCGCTCGTCCTGGAAAGCGTTGGATGGCAAGAAGGACATGGTCAAGGATTGGGACTACACCATGATCGCTTTGCACCACGCGGGCCGCAGCCATAGCTGCACTCCCGGTGCAGAGCAGATGCAAGAAATCCAGAAAGGACACCTGAGCCAGAAGTACGACGATATTGGCTACCACTACGGAATTGATTGCACTGGGCAGGTCTTTGAAGGTCGTGACATTCGGCTTCAGGGTTCAAGTGTTCTGAAATACAACACGGGGCTGATTGGCATCGTCCTGCTTGAAAACCTGACGACACCGGAGGAGGGTGGCGATTGGGTCGCCAAAGGTCGGGTGGCTCTGGATAGCATCGGTTACAGCACCACAAACGTTATTCCCAAAGAGCAAATCGTTTCGCTGATGCACCTGATCGATGCATTGAAAAGCGTTTTTTTATCAAGAATTTTGGTGGTCACCGGGAATATCCAGGACAAGGCTCTGAAGGAAAAATTTGTCCTGGCAACATTGGAATGGAGCTGGTCAGAAATATCCGAGCTAAAACCCAACTGCTTCCACCGCCGGCGCCACAGCAATGAAAAAGCTTTTAATCGCAGCAATCCTCGTCGTAGTAACCGTGCTCTATGTCGGCTACTACGAAGCGATTGAGGACGGAGACATCGAGACCATCGTTTTCATCAAGAAGCATCCGACGTTTCAGATGAAGTTCTACAACATCCACGCCAACGATGGAGAGATCAGGAAGGTAGAGCGCCTGACAGCAGAGGAGCGGGGGTGGATTATTGATTACTGCAGGTATCGCTTGGGAATCGACACAGACCTGAAGACTCAGGATGACGTCGAGATGTGCCGCAAAAAATAGAAATGCTCATTTGGCCGAGGTCGTCAGTCACACCTGACAACCTCGGCCATTTTCTTTTCGGCAGTTGGGCTACGGCGCTCAGACGCTTACGCTTTCACCTCAACATGATCCAGCGCCTGATTCACCGCCAACTCACTCAACATCACCAACTGCGCAATCCCGATCGCAGTCTTGCGATGGGCCGGTTCCAGCGTGGCAGCAAAGTTGTTGAGCATTTCGCTGGCCGATCCCAGTGATTCGCTGGCGTTGGCCAGCAGGGATTCGGTGTTGTAGGCAGGATTGGCCAGGTACATGGGGTCGTGTTTGTGGTGGCTGCCCATGATGCGTTGTTGTGGGGTGAGGTAGTGGTCGAGGGCGCGTTCGGCGGCTTCGTTGAGGGTTCGGGAGTCGGGGAATTTGTAGGGTGAAACCGGATCGGTTTCGGGGGGATTTGGTGTCGGTTTGAACATAGATGAAACTCCTCATGCTTCAAAAAGGGAGGCCATCCAATTTCGCTACCAAACGAAGGTGGCGGCCATGCTCAGGTTGGTAGACCGGCACATGAGGAACCCGGCGCACCCGAAGGTGCCCTGTGCATGACCACCATAAAGCCGAGACGAAACGACGCCACGAATGGTGATGCTGTGCAGAACTCATGTGCGGGCTACCAAACCCGATCACTGTTTTTCAGTGACCTGGAAACGATAAGACCCGCACCCCAGACGCACAAGCCGGCGGATTCTGGCGTAGTCGTAGGCAATGACGCAAGGCGTTGTAGCCTTGAGGAAGTAACGATGGGTGTCTTTAAACACCGTTCATGCAGTCGGTTAAACGGGCGGGTCAAAAGCGGCCCTCGCCTTGGCCCTCCCGATACGTCGGACCGCCCGGAGGGAGAGGGGACTGACCGGGTTGGCTGGCGCCATACGTCGACCTGAACATCCGAGGCAGCTATGGATTCAGAGGCGAGCGCTCTAGTCGTTGGATCACGCTCCATCCCATCGGCCATCGGCCATCGGCGTCGTGGCGTGATCGAAACAGGTATGCATAAATGCATTGATTAAATATGCGTTGATGCATATTCTTGCCTCCAGCCGGCTCCACAAGCCGTCTAAAAACGAATCGCTCCAACCCCATCGCAACCCGTCCTCAACACCACAGGTTGCCAACCAGCCCCGCCAGCCGCGGGGCTTTTTCCACGCAAAAGGATTTATGCCCAATGACAGGAAACACCACAAACCTCGCCACCCAGATTGATTGCATGACGGTCGATATCCTCGAAGATCTACGCGCCGTTAGTTCGGCCACGTACAAGAAGGTTTCAACGCTTGGCTTTCATGCTCGCGGAGATGGAGGGCATGCCGAGTACGTTTTGGACACAACAGGCACGACGGCCAAGGAGGCAAGCCCGATGGTTATCGTCGCGACCGATGGTGGCCGTTGGAAGTTGATGCACGACGGTAATGTCACCGCCGAGCAGTGTGGCTTCAAACGCGATGGTTCGGTGAATATCCAAAGTGTCTTGAATCTGGCGAACGCTGCAGTGACGGCTGCAGGCGCGAGAATCCTGTGGGGTTACGGCACTTACGTCTGTGAGTTCATCCAGATCATTCCTAACATGTCCTGGGTTGGCAAAGGGCAGTTCTTTACCATTCTCAAGGCCAATGGTGGCTTGAACACGGATTTCATTTCTTCGAATTTCAACGTCAACACGAACAACGTTTCGATTGTCGGTATGCAGTTCGACGGCAACCGGGCCAACAACACCAGCGGAAACACCTTTGCCCTCAAAGGCGCCAAGCAGACTCTGCGACAGGTCACGATTACACAGTCTGCCTACCATGGGTTGGTCACTGATTTCGACATCATTGACGGTGAGCGCAAGCTGGGTTTTGAAAGTACGTATGAAGACATCCTGATTGACACAACGGGTCGCCATGGCTGGTTGTACAACGGCCCGACCGACTCCTCGATGACTAACGTCACGTTGCTGGACTGTGGAGTTTCCGCGGATAACTCCTTTTTTGGGTTGTACGCGAGCAGGAACTTCAGAGCGGATAACCTGCATCCCTGGAACCGTTCTTCTACCAGCAATGTTCCAGCGGCGTCGGTTTATATCGATCAATCGGCACCCGGTTGTACGGCTGTCAACTCACACTTTGAGGGCGGTCACTGTCCGCTCAAGATTATCAGTAACCAGAACACTTTCAGCGCCTGCGATTACTACGCGACCCGTGGCACCTATTGCATTGAAAACTATGGGACGGCGAACAAGATCAGTGGTGTGCTTGGAGCGACAGCGGCGGCGGTGAACCCTGATTACATAGGTATTCGTATGGAGGGGGCGGGTAACATGGTTGAACTCACCGACGGTGGCTGTGTGAACGGCGCGATCGACTTTAAGGGCAGCCAGGGCGGCAACTTTGTCAGGATTTCTGGTTACAGAAGTTCGGGTGTTCTGCGTACCGACGTTCTCCCCCATCCGGCAGACGACGTGCTTCTTGTCATTCTTGGTGCGGGCGGCGGGGTGCTTTCAAAACCCTACTCGGCCTGATAAACGGGAGGGTCAAGAGCGGCCCTCACCCTAGCCCTCTCCCGGAGGGAGAGGGGACTGACCGAGGTGTCTTGCGCTTTACATCGACCTGAGAGACCGAGTTGATTATGGATTCAACGCGGTACGTGCAAGTTGGTTTAGATCTTTAGGTCGGTGTCGGAAATATCCTACGCTGATTCATTTGCCATCGAGGGGCCGACATTTAAGGCGGGCTCGGGCTAGGGATTCTCGGGGCGGCTAAGCAACGTCTCCAGCCGAGCCAGCGGCGGCGCATCTTGGTTGCGGTCAAACACCTGAACTCCAACCTTGAGCAACCGTCCATTCTCCGCCCCCCCAATCACCTGCTCACACCGCAACAACAACCGCCCCTGATCACACTCCATCGCCTTAACCCCCATCGGCAATTTCCCTTCCAACCGAAGTTCAGCCATCCGACTCTGCGCCGCAATCATCGCAATCGAGCGATCCCGCAATATCCCGCTGCTCTGCGTCATCAACCCCGCCACGCGCACGGCGGCGGACATGGCGACGGCGATGATCGCCAGCGCCACGAGCACTTCAATCAGGGTGAATCCGGCTTGCGGGGAGGGGGTGCGCATCGGGGTCTCGGGCGGTCGGGCAGCCCTTGACGCTAACGCCCGTGCTTGACGGCTTGACGACGAAAACACCCGAGGATTTTCAACATCCCTGACATATCTTCTTGCAACACTGCGCGTCGAATCGAATCAAGCCAGGGAATGACGAGATGGATATCGCGCAGTTCAAACAGCCCAATC
>Ga0105244_10003797_pt1 | contig 10659 bp, 9 predicted proteins | sample KBSM44metaG_FD_80423 | JGI IMG/M metagenome (GOLD analysis project Ga0105244, IMG submission 80423) | Miscanthus rhizosphere microbial communities from Kellogg Biological Station, Michigan, USA - KBS M4-4 metaG | ecosystem: Host-associated > Plants > Roots > Rhizosphere > Soil | place: Michigan...
CAGGTTTATCCCTATGTGGTACCGCTGAACGCCCAGGGAGAACCCGATGTTAACCCACCGTGGGTGGTGTTCTCACTACCGACTGACACCCTGACCGACGTACTTTGCGGACAAGCCGAATCGACCGTTACCGTCCAGGTGGATGTGTACTCCCGAGATTTAGAAGAGGCTCGTACCCTGCGCGATCAGGCGCAGGCCCGCTTGTCAGTTCTGGGGCTGGAAAATATCATCCGCTTCCCGATGTATGAACCTGAAACCCAATTACACCGGGCATCACTGGAAGCATCAGTGATCGTCTGACCCATCACAACCGCAGTATCTGACAGACCCGCTCCGGCGGGTTTTTTTATACCTGGAGAGAACATGGCCAGTAAATTTGAGAAAACAAAAGGCACGAAAATCGGCATTTCGACCGCCCCTGTCACGGAGACCGATTTTAAGGCAGCCGGATTTCCGACAGCTGCGGTCACGTTCCTTGATGCAGAGTGTGCGACAAAGGAAATCAGTTATACCGGCGGGCAAAAAAGTGACATTGATGTCACCACTTTGTGCTCTACAGAGCAGGAGCAAACCAACGGTCTTGCGGCGCCTGCTGAAATGAGCATCAGCCGAAACTGGGTGGGAGACGAGGCGGCTCAACTGGCATTACAGACGGCGTATGAGAATGACGAGCTACGGGCACTCAGAGTGGTGTTCCCGTCCGGTAACGGTTTTTACGTACTGGTTGAAGTGCGTCAGAGCAGCTGGTCTGCAGCAACGTCCGCTGTCGTTGGCGCGACCTATTCACTGCGTGTGAAAGGCAAGCCTAAACGCATCGTAGCAGGCTCCTGAGCGGCTTCGGCCGCTTTTCCTTTTAATCCGTAGAGAGAATAAAAATGGCAACCACCAAACAATCCCTGCGCGAAATGGCACTAGCCCCGTCGCTGGCATTTCGCACCAAAACAATTCAGGTTCCCGAGTGGAAAACGGATGTTACCGTGCGCGAGCCCTCCGGTGACGCCTGGGTGAAATTCCGTGAGTTTTTAACCCCACCTGAACCCAAGGAAGGGGAAGAGTCCGTCAAATTAACCGCAGCGCAGGATTTTATGCGCAACAAAGACGCAGACGTGATCCTGTTCATTGATGTGCTGCTGGATGAAGAGGGGAAGCGTGTTTTCACTGATGATGATTCGGCAATCGTGCGCGAAATTTATGGGCCAGTTCATAAACGCCTGCTGGCCGCCGCCCTGGCGCTCGGTGTTGATCAGGAACAGGCTGAAAAAAAGTAAAAGAGCCGCTGACATTCTTTCTTATGACCCTGGCGCTCAGGCTGGGGCGAACTGTTCATGAGCTTCGCAGTTCTGTCACCGCCAGTGAGCTGAAAATGTGGATCGCCTATGACAGGGTAAGCCCCATCGGCGACTGGCGCGGTGATGTTCAGGCAGCTCAGATTTCGGCGGCTGCGTTCAATGCCCAGGGCGGCAAAGCCAATATAGCCGAACTGGTGTTGAAGTGGGGAGGAGAAGAGGATGAAGCGGGAGAAACAACTGAGCTCGAACAATGGATGTCTGACCTTTAATCGTCGGCTATGTGCAGGCACTTTTCATCTGCGATTTTCTTTTTTTCTGTGTCTGCACGGTAATCGAAATTGTTTATTGATAAAATAAACACTCCAATTTTGACGGAGTGCTTATGGAACCATTATGGATTTTGTTGGGTTTTTTGGGATGGGTATTTAATATTTTCCTCTTGTTTTACTTAACGAGAGCCAGTGTCAGGGCTAACGATCAAGTTAAGGCTTTGCAAGAGATTAATAAAAAACAAGACGCTCAAATAGACTTGTTAATTCAAATAGCCCATAACAATCAACAAAGCTGAAATATAACCCGCTAATAGCGGGTTTTTTTATGGGTGAAATATGGCCACGCTCCGTGAACTAATTATTAAGGTTTCGGCTGATTCTGGATCATTTCAGCGCGAAATTGCTCGCGCATCCCGCATGGGGCAGGACTATTACAAAACGATGGATCAGGGCGGCAAACAGGCGGCGGCTGCCACGCGAGAAACACAACGCTCCATTGCTGCGCTGAACTCTGAACTGGTCAGCGTTAAAGCGACTGCTACCGGGCTGGCCGGTGTCTGGGCGGGAGCCTTTGCTACGCATCAACTCATTCAGTATGCGGATACATGGAACCAGTTAAGTGGGCGCTTGCGCCTGGCCTCCACTGACGCTAATGATTTTGCCACGGCACAACGTGCGCTGATGGAGCTCAGCCAGCGCACCGGCACATCATTTGAGGCGAACGCCACTCTTTACAGTCGCGTTGCTTCTTCGTTGCGTGATGCAGGTTATGCGTCTGCTGATGTGGCTCGCGTTACCGAAACCGTTGCAACGTCGCTGAAACTATCGGGGGCAAGCACTGAAGAAGCCAGCTCTGTTATCACTCAGTTGTCACAGGCACTCGGTTCCGGCGTTCTTCGAGGCGAAGAATTCAATGCCATTATGGAGAATGGCGGTCGTCTGGCGAAGTTGCTCGCTGATGGTATGAAAACAACGGTTGGTGGGCTGCGCAATATGGCTCAGAACGGGCAACTAACCACCGATAAAATTGTACCTTTGCTGACGAATGTCGAGCAACTGCGCAAAGAGTTTGAAACATTGCCGGCCAGCATTAGCGGCTCATCGCAGAAAGTTCAAAACGCCTTTATGGCCTGGGTTGGCGGCGCAAATGATGCGCTCGGTGTGTCCAGTGCGCTGGCGGGAGCGCTTGATGGCCTGGCGGCAAATATCAATACCGTTGCCTCTGGCGCTGCCGTACTGGCTGCCGTGGGTAGTTCCCGCTTATTGGGTGGTATGTTATCCGGCGTAGCCTCAACAACTGGTCAACTGGTTGATGCCAGAAAGAAAGAGATCGCTTTGGCTGATGCTCAGGTCTACGCTGCAACGCAGGCTCAGCGCAAAGCTGTAGCAAACGCCAGTGCAGCGATCTCTGCATATAACCTTGCATTAGCAGAAGCTAATGTGGCTAAAGGTTCAAATGCATCAATGCTGGCCGCTGAAAACGTCATCAAAAAACGCCGTGAAATGATCTCAGCAAATGCCGAGGTCGTTCTTTCCAACAGAGCTGTAATTTCCTCGCAGGAATCTCTGAACCGAACCACCTCGGCAGTAGGATTAATAGGCAGTGGTGCTAAAAGCTTGCTGTCATTGGTCGGTGGAATCCCAGGATTTATTATGCTTGGGGCTTCAGCTTGGTACACTATGTACCAACGACAGGAGGAGGCTCGAAAATCCGCTCTGGCATATGGAGAAGCGATAGCTAATGCTAAACCCACTTCCGGATTGGTAGTTCAGGAAAGTAGTGCCAATGAGATTGATAAAACTGCCGTATCAATGAGGGTTCAGGCAGAAGAAATCTCTCAATTAAACAACAAAATCGCCGAGTTAACTCAGCAGCAATATAACGCTCGCGCAGCGATGAAAAACAACGAAGAAGGGAGTTGGTCATACAATACCGCCCAAAAGGCTTTGGTAGAGATTAATGATCAATTGGCTGACTCGGAACGCCGCCGTGACGAAATCTCTAAGCAACTAATCGCTACAACAGACAAGCATAGCGTGCTGCTGCGCCAGAATGCTGCATCAGCTAACGTTTATTACAATAATCTTGTTCAGATGACAGGGCAGGGGGCTGCATTTATGCAGGTTCTTGATGGCATCAATTCAGCGATGGAGCGCAATAAATCCCTAACATCAAGCCCACTGCGGTTACCTCAGGCTAATGTCTCTGACAAAGATGCCGCAACACTCCTTTCCAAACAGCAGCAGGCAGAACTCGCGGGGCTGTCTGGTTTAGCCCGGGTGCGGCAACAGGCTCTGTATGATCTGGATAAGATGGGGCGCACCGGCCCTGAGAATTCAGATTACAGATCTGACTATCTGGCCGCAGCCGAAAAGGAGTTTAACAACACCCAAAATCAGGCGGCGGCACAAAAGGCTTTGTCCGAAGCAACACGCGATGCCGATAAAGCACAGCGCGAATCAATGCAGACCGCCGAACAATACTCCCGAAAAATGGCCGATCTTAGTGTTGCCATTGAGGTGCAAAAGGTCAGGGCCAGCGAAGGTGAGAAAGCGGCAGAACTGTATGCAGCAGCAAATCAGACTGGCGCTAAGTGGAGTGATGAGCAGCGAAAATCTATTCAGGCCCAGGCTGCAGAACTGGCAAAACTCACCCAGGCTGGCGATGACTATGTAAAAAAAATCCGCGAACAGGCTGATGCCGTTAAAGACCTTAACGACGCTGCGAAAAAATACCGTGATGATGCTGCATTGACGACCAAAACTGCAGGTATGAGTGATCGTCAAAAAGGTTACTTTGATGAGCAGCAGCAGGTTGAAAGGGTATTTGAAAAAGCAGGAGGAAAAGAAAACACCCAGGCGATCGCAGCCCGTAGCCAGGCGCTAACGGAGCTGGATAACAAATATAAGGCGATTGCAGAGTCAGAAGCTGACTGGCGCAACGGTGTATCCAGGGGTTATGAAAACTGGCTTGAAAACACCAGGGATATAGCCAGCACGGTAGCACAGGGTGTCACCTCTACGATGGACAGCGCAATGGATAATGTGGCGTCTATGCTGGTTCGCGGTAAGGCGGACTGGCGGGAGTGGGGATTGACGGCGCTGGAGATGCTGGCAAAAGTTGCCCTGCAGTCGGCAGTAGTGAACGCAATGGGCTCCGCATCTTCATCTTCTGGTTTGTTTGGCAGCCTTGTCAAAGGTGTTACCGGCTTCATCGGTGGCGGTGGTGCTAGCGCTGCAACACACGTTAGCTCAGGAACAGCGTTGCAGGAGTTTGGCGCTAATTTTCAGTTCAACGCCCTCGGCGGTGTTTACGACTCCCCCTCACTCAGCGCGTTCAGCAACGGGGTGTATAACTCCCCGCAGCTTTTTGCTTTTGCTCAGGGTGCCGGGGTATTTGCCGAAGCGGGGCCGGAAGCCATCATGCCTTTGACGCGTGCAGCAGACGGTTCCCTGGGGGTTCGGGCAGTGGGATCCGGTGTGAATAATACCTCTGCTCCTGGTGGTGCACCACAGGTCAACATCCACATTGAAAGCAACGGCAACGCCACAACCAGTGCCGCCAGTGGTTACGAGAACTTTGCCCGTGACATTGGAAACTATGTTGACCGCCGATACCGGCAATTGATGGATCGTGACATGTCACCGGGTGGTGCAATGTGGAATCTGGCTAAAGGGGGTCGCTGATGGCCATAGAGATTTTTACGTGGTGCCCACGTGTTAATGCGCAGCAGGAGGTGTCATTTCGTACACGTAAGGCGCAGTTCGGTGACGGGTACACTCAGGTAGCAGGTGACGGCCTTAACACTCGCTCGCAGACCTGGACGCTCGAATTCACCGGTAATGAAGCCTACATCTCAGCAATAAAAGCGTTTCTTGACCGGCACGGTGGAACCAAATCTTTTCAGTGGACGCCACCACTTGAAAGCGCAGGTCTCTATCGTTGCGCCGGCTATAAACCCACCCCGCTGGGAAACAAAAAATACAATCTTTCTGTAACCCTTGAACAGGCGTATTCACCATGAGTCTGAACAGCGATTATCAAAAACTTGAGCCAGGCGACGAGATCAGGCTCATTGAAATTGACGGAACGGCGTTTGGTGTCGGTAGCGTGCTGCGGTTTCACAATTACAACATCCCGCATAGCGCGGCTGAAATAGCCGCTGCAGGTGGCGATGAATCAAAGTTACCTGCAAAGTCGATTTGGTGGCAGGGGCTGGAGTATTCAGCGTGGCCGAGTGAAATCACCGGGCTTGAAAAATCAACCAGTGGTAGTAGCGCCCAGCCGAAACTGACGGTGGCAAACGTAAACAGCTCAATCACTGCGTTGTGTCTCGCTTACGACGACATGCTTAAAGCGAAGGTAACGATCCATGACACCATGGCTCAGTATCTGGATGCGCGTAATTTCGCAGCCGGTAATGCCAGGGCCGATCCGTCTCAGGAAAAATTGCAGGTGTGGTATGTCGATGGAAAGAACAATGAGCTGCCTGGCGTATCCATCGAGTTTCGGTTATCCAGCCCGATGGACCTGCAGGGGCTTATGATTCCGACGCGACAGCTTCATTCCCTTTGCACATGGTGTATTCGTGGCAAGTACCGCAGCGGTGACGGCTGCGATTATGCCGGTACAAAGTACTTCGATAAAAATAACAATCCGGTGGCCGACCCGTCACTTGATCAATGCAACGGTACGTTGACGGCCTGCAAGTTACGGTTCGGCGCAAATAATGAGTTGTCGTTCGGCGGGTTCCCCGGTACGTCACTAATCAGGAGCTAATATGCGAAAGAAAACCGTTGATGCGATCCTGGCCCATGCTGCTGCTGAATACCCGAACGAATCCTGCGGCGTGGTGGCGCAAAAAAGCCGTGTTGAGCGCTATTTCCCTTGCCGGAATCAGGCCAGTGACCCTGGCGAACACTTTGTGTTAGCGACAGAAGATTATGCCGCTGCCGAGGACTGGGGAACCGTGACCGCCATTGTCCATAGTCACCCCGATGCAACGACGCAGCCCAGCGAGCTGGACGAGGCGCAGTGCGATTTGATGGCTGTACCCTGGCATATCGTCAGCTGGCCGGAAGGCGATTTGCGCACTATTAATCCCCGCGGCGAGCTGCCGCTGCTGGAGCGCCCCTTTGTTCTCGGCATTTATGACTGCTGGGGGCTGGTAATGAGCTATTTCCGGCAGACTCACGGCATAGAGCTGAAGGATTACCGCGTCGCCTATCCCTGGTGGGAAAATGAGTACCCGGATAATTTTTATCAGGATTGCTGGTACGAATGCGGTTTCCGCGAGTTTGACGGCCCACCGCAGCCGGGTGATATGGTGATCATGCAGGTGCAGGCGGATAAGTGGAACCACGCGGGGATTTTGTTAGAAGACAACTTGCTGTTGCATCATTTATACGGACGGCTCAGCAACCGTGTTCCCTACGGTGGTTACTGGATGGAAAGAACAATGAAAGTGCTTCGTTATAAGGACATGCTCAGCTCTTAATCAGCCAGATGTCATTAGTAAATAATCACGATGAATTAACTGACCGCTGCGGCGGTTTTTTTACTGGGGCTGCCATGAAAGAAATTATGACCCGAATTGAGCTTGGCGGTGTGTTAGGCAAAACGTTCGGCAAAGTTCATCAACGACTTATTAGCACCACCCACGAAGCGCCGCGAGCATTAGCCGCCACGGTACCGGGCTTTGAGCAATTTATGATAAGCAGCGAACGGCGCGGATTAACGTATGCCGTGTGGCGTGGGAAAAAGAATATGGGTTTCGACGAGCTTGGTTACCCCGTAACAGGCGAAGTGATTCGTATCGTGCCTGTCGTGATGGGCAGTAAAAGCGGCGGGTTATTTCAGACTATCCTCGGCGTTGCTTTAATCACAGTGGCTGCTTTTGCAACCAGTGGTGCAGCTTTAGGTATTGGTGGTACCGCATTTGCGGGTGGCTGGGGAGCCGTTGCGGGTGTCGGTGTTTCAATGGCTCTCGGGGGCGTCATTCAGATGCTGTCTCCGCAGCCTACAGGGCTTGCCAAAACCCAATCTGCTGACAACAAGCCGTCATACGCTTTCGGCGGCGTCACCAACACGACCTCTCAGGGCTTACCCGTTCCTCTGCTTTACGGAAAGCGGCGAATAGGTGGGGCGATTATTTCGGCGGGAATTTACGTCGAAGATCAACAATAAGTTTTCTGGTTAACAACCTCCTTCGGGAGGTTTTTTTATGGGCGCGATATGGCTAAGAAACGAATTCAGGGCAGTAAAGGCGGCGGCTCCAGCGCCCGCACGCCGACGGAACAGCCAGACGACCTTCTGTCAGTGGCGAAAGCCAAAATACTGGTGGCGCTGGGAGAGGGGGAGTTTTTCGGAAATCTAACCGGACAGTCAATTTTCCTGGACGGCACGCCGTTACTGAACGCTGATGGTTCATCCAATTTTAGTGGCGTGGCCTGGGAGTTTCGTTCAGGGAACCAGGCGCAAACCTACATTCAGGGCATGCCGGGTTCAGAAAATGAAATTAGTCTGAATAGTGTCGTGCTGCCCAGCGCCACGCCCTGGACGCGCACATTTACCAACACCCAGCTTTCGGCGGTTCGGCTGCGTATCAAATGGCCCTCTATTTTTCGGCAGGAGAATGACGGGGACCTGGTGGGGTACAGCATTAAATACGCCATTGATCTGCAGACGAACGGTGGTGCATTCAGGACGGTCATCGACACTGCGGTAACTGGTAAAAAATCGAGTGGCGGCTACGAGCGCAGCCATCGCATTAACTTGCCAGCCGGTGCCACGACCTGGACTATTCGTGTCCGTAAAATTACAGCTGATGCTAACAGCGCCAAAATTGGCGACACAATGACGCTTCAGAGTTTTACTGAAGTTATCGACGCCAAATTACGTTATCCCAATACCGCGCTGCTTTATATTGAGTTCGATTCCAGTCAGTTCAACGGCTCTATACCGCAGATTTCCTGTGAACCTGCAGGGCGTGTTCTTCGCGTACCGGACAACTATAACCCGACCACGCGCACCTATACCGGAACGTGGACAGGTGCGTTCAAATGGGCGTGGACAGATAATCCTGCGTGGGTTTTTTACGACCTGGTGGTGAGCGACCGTTTCGGGCTGGGCGACCGGCTTAAAGCGTCCAACATCGATAAATGGACGCTGTATCAGGTTGCACAGTACTGCGACGCTCCAGTGCCGGATGGAAAGGGCGGCAGCGGTACGGAGCCGCGTTATACCTGTAACGTCTATATTCAGGACCGCAACGACGCTTATACCGTGCTGCGTGACTTCGCGGCGATATTCCGGGGCATGACGTACTGGGGTGGCAACCAGATTGTTGCGCTGGCTGATATGCCCCGCGATGTTGATTACAGCTATACCAATGCAAACGTGATCGACGGGCGATTTAACTACAGCAGCAGCACGTCTAAAAATCGTTATACGCAGGCGCTGGTGTCATATTCAGATCCGGCAAATGGTTATGCTGATGCAATGGAACCTGTATTTGAACAGGATCTGGTGCGTCGATTTGGTTTCAATCAGCTTGAACTGACGGCGATTGGTTGCACCCGCCAGTCAGAGGCGAACCGAAAGGGTCGCTGGGGCATTCTGACAAACAACAAAGACCGCGTGGTGACTTTTTCGGTGGGGCTGGATGGCAAAATCCCGCAGCCGGGGTTCATCATCGCTGTTTCCGACAGGGATTTATCCGGGAAAATAACCGGCGGTCGCATCAGCGCGGTGAGTGGTCGCGTCATTACTCTTGATCGTGTTCCTGATGCAGTGGCCGGTGATCGGCTAATTGCTAACCTGCCCACGGGTGCATCGCAGAGCCGAACCATTCAGTCGGTCAGCGGCAATAAAGTGACGGTGTCCACTGCGTTTACGACAACCCCGGAGGCTCAGTCTGTCTGGGTGGTTGAGTCAAATACGCTGTATGCCCAGCAGTTCCGGGTGGTGACCGTCAGCGATAATGATGATGGCACCTATACCATTACGGGTGCTGCACATGACCCGGATAAATACGCCCGTATCGATACAGGGGCGATGATTGACCCGCGTCCGATCAGCGTCATTCCTCCAGGCAATCAGGCACCGCCGGGTAATATCGTCATTTCCAGCTACTCCGTTGTTAATCAGGGTATCAGTCTGCAGACCCTGCGGGCCAGCTGGGACCAGGCTGAAAACGCCATATCCTACGAGGCGCAGTGGCGGCGTAATGATGGTGACTGGGTGAATGTCACACGAAGCTCGACCACCTCGTTTGAGGTGCCGGCTATCTATACAGGCCGCTATCTGGTTCGCGTTCGCGCGATTAACGCCGCTGAGATTTCATCTGGATGGGGGTATTCCACCGAAACGACGCTGACGGGGAAAACGGGTAACCCGCCGAAACCTGTCGGGCTGGCGGCCACCGGCTTTAACTGGGGTATTAAACTGACCTGGGGTTTCCCGGCGAATACCTCTGATACGTTGATGACCGAAATTCAGTACACACCGAATGCTGATTTTTCAGATCCTCAGTTGCTGGCCGATGTGCCGTATCCCGCCGCAGTCTATTCCCAGCAGGGGTTACGTGCCGGACAAATTTTCTGGTACCGCGCGCAGCTGGTGGACAAAACGGGGAATCAGTCTGGCTGGACTGACTGGGTGCGCGGGATGTCGAACGACCAGGCCAGTGATTATCTGGACGCTATTAAAGACCAGGTGCTGCTGGCCGCTGACGGTAAAGCGTTAACCGAGAAAATAGATTTCAGTATTGCCGGGATTTTGCAGGGCACGCTGGCGGATATTCAGGGGGCAAAAGTTTCATTCGAGCAGTTTGGGATTGCGCGGGCTGAAATCTCCCAGGCTCAGGAGTTAATCGCCGATGCCAAACAGTCATATGCTGAGTTCAAAGACCTGGTCGCTGTCCAGTTCGGTGACAGTGCCGCCGAAATTCTGACCGTTAAAAAAGCCCAGGCAACGACCGATTCGGCGATGGCTTCGTTGACCACGACAGTGCAGGCGACAACGCAGAGTGTGGATGCTCTCACAGGACGGGTAATTAAGGCCGAAGCCAGCGTAGTCAGCATCAGTGAAGCGCAGA